>JABNAD010000053.1_pt1 | contig 107461 bp, 98 predicted proteins | sample 7240381 | NCBI WGS metagenome assembly JABNAD01 (sample SAMN11332834, study PRJNA596920) | anaerobic digester metagenome | biome: digested sludge; isolation source: digested sewage sludge-derived enrichment culture grown on H2/CO2 | place: Germany: Goettingen | reverse complement strand
GTCGCGACTGTCTGCAGGACAGGAGCGTGAGCACTGTTAGGTGCGGGTCGCGACTGTCTGCAGGACGGGAGCGTGAGAGCACTATGGGCGTGAACCGTTAGCCTCTGCTCATCTGCCATGCATGCCGCTGGAAGGTGTCTTTCCCCCCGTATTCACTCTCTGTAACCGCAAAGTATCGTGGGAGATACGCGGGCCCCTCTCACTCCCCGCTCCCCTCCGGGCCGACCTCGATGCTCTCTCCCGGGGAGAGCAGCGTGACCCGGATCGACGTCGTCCGCTCGATGATTCGCTTGAACTCCTCCAGGTTCTGCCGGATGGCGGGGAAGGTGTCGTAGTGCATCGGGATCACGAGCGGCGCGCCGACGTACCGCGCCGCGATCATCGCCTCATCGGGCCCCATCGTGAAACGTCCGCCGACAGGGAGGAGCGCCACGTCCGGCCGGTAGAGGTCGCGGATGAGCTGCATGTCGGAGAAGAGCGCCGTGTCGCCGGCGTGGTAGATGCTGACGCCGTCCATCGTGATGACGAATCCGGCGGCCGCACCGCCGTAGAACCCGGCCCCCTCGTCCTCCAGCCACGACGAGTGGAGCGCGGGCGTCATCGTGAACCGGACGCCGTCGACGGTGATGGTGCCGCCGAGGTTCATTGCTTCGGCGGGAACGCCCTTTGCTTTCAGGTACTTCGCCACCTCGTTGACGGCGACCGTCTTCTTCGAGAGTTCCGCGGCAATGCCCAGGTGGTCGGCGTGGGCGTGCGTCACGGCAACGATATCGGGCTCCACGGCAAGAGAGCCCTCCGGGATAAAAGGATCGATGATGACCGTCCGCGATCCGGAAAGCAAGAAACACGCGTGGCCAAGCCAGGTCAACCTCATGAAGAAGAGATCGTCACGAATACTAAAAAAGTGTTCAGTGGGTTATGGGGATGGACGGGGGTTCAGAACTCCCCCATGTCGATCGCTTCGGTGATGTCGATCGCCTCGCTAAGGCCGTCGTTCGCGACACCCCGCGTCATCATCTCGGAGAGATCACGGTCTTCCATGACGTCCCTGATACGTTCCAGGAACGGGTCGAGCGTGGTGTCTCTCTGCTGCTCGATCACGTGGCGGTACTCACGAAGGGTCGAGGGGCTTATATCGAGTTCCTCGCTGATCTCCTTCATGGTCTTTCCCGAATCAAGAAGTTCCCCCATCGCCGCCTGGTCGAACGGCATCTTGAAATCGAGCTCCCGGAAGAGTTTGAGGCGAACCCGAGCACGTGCCACGGTCTTGCTCAGCTTCTCATCGCCGAGCGCCCTCGCGATTTCGGTGTCGTTCTTACCGTCGTAGTACGCAACCACGAGCTTCGCGAGCTGCCGCGGGGCGAGTTTGGTCTTGAAATACCCCCGATCGAGGATCTCCCGCATGATCAGGGCAATCTCGCGCTCCACAGCGTCGCGATCCCGGAGCGTACCGTGAACCTTTCTCATCGGTTCGACGATCGTCTTCTTGTTCGTGATGGTCGTGAACAGCTCGAGGAGCTGCTGCTTGCGGGTATCTTCTGCCATGTCCGTCTCTCTCAGTTCTGTATTCCACCGTCTGGTTCTGAGGGTCACCCATGACGACCCTTTATATAAAGGTTTTCCCCGGGCCGGGGCGTAACGTTCCCTACATTACAACTGCTAACATTTAAACATTACCATATAAACTCTCAAAACAGAAGGATCGTTTCAGTGGATGTAACCATATCTTCCGGGATATTCCCCGCCGTGAAAAAAACCTTTGTCACATCGCCCATTTCTCGAAGGATCGTGATCCCGCGCGAGGTGAGGACTATTCTTTATTAGCACCGCCGCTCAACTGTACTGCAAGACTATGGCCGAGACGAGCGATATTTACGAAAAAGTCATGGAAGTAGCCAGAAGACGTGGTTTCGTCTGGCCCTCATCCGAGATATACGGGTCGATCGCCGGGTTCATCGACTACGGCCCGCTCGGAGCGATGCTGAAGCGAAACGTCGAGAATCTCTGGCGGTCGTTCTACGTCTTCCAGGAAGGTTACTACGAGATCGAGTGCCCCACCGTCGGGAATGAAGCAATCTTCGTCGCATCCGGTCATGTGAAAGAGTTTGCCGACAAGATGGTGCAGTGCCCGCACTGCGGCGAGTATCTCCGCGCCGATCACATCGCGGAGGAGAACGGCATCCACAACGCGGGCACGCTTTCGGCGGAAGCGCTTCAGGCGGCGCTCTATCAACTCCCCTGCCCGTCGTGCAAGGAACCCCTGGGCGAAACGGGCGTCTTTGCGTTCAACCTGATGTTCGAGACGACCATCGGCCCCGGCTCGCAGCGGAAAGGTTACCTGCGGCCAGAGACCGCCCAGGGCATCTTCACCGACTTCTCCCGGCTCCTGCGCTTTTACCGGGACAAACTTCCCTTCGGCGCCGTCCAGATCGGGAAGTCCTACAGAAACGAGATCTCTCCTCGCCAGGGCATGATCCGGTTGCGGGAGTTCTCCCAGGCGGAAGCCGAGATCTTCGTACATCCGGAGTGTAAGGATCACCCTGCCTTCCACCGCTACGCGGACTACATGGCACCCCTCCTCACCATCGCGCGGCAGCTCGACGGCCAGGAGCCGGCCGCAATCACGATGCGCGAGGCCGTGGACGAGGGCCTCGTCGCGAACGAGTATGTCGCCTACTACATCGCGCTCACGCACCAGATCCTGACCGGCATCGGTGTCGACCCGGCAAAACTCCGGTTCCGCCAGCACCTGATCGATGAGCGGGCACATTATGCGGCCGACTGCTGGGACGCCGAGGTCTACTCCGGCCGGTTCGGATGGGTCGAGATCGTCGGCATCGCCGACCGCACCAACTATGACCTGCGCTCGCACGCCGGGCATTCCGGCACCTCGATGACGGTCTTCATCCCCTACGACGAGCCGAAACGGGTCGTAAAGCGGCGGATCGTGGCCGACATGGGCGTGCTCGGCCCCCGGTATCGCGGCAAGGCGAAGGCAATCGCGGACGCTCTCGCCGCCTCTGAGCCGGGAGAGGACGGTGCGCGGGTCACCGTCGACGGCGAGGAGTTCTTCATCCCCGCCGATCTCTACCAGATCCGGGAAGAGGAGGTCGAAGTTCGCGGCGAAGAGGTGATGCCTCACGTCATCGAACCGTCATACGGCATCGACCGGATGATCTACGTTGCGCTGGAGCACAGCTACGCCGAAGAGGAGGTCGAAGGCGAGATCCGGAAGGTTCTCCGGCTCCCGCCGGCGGTCGCACCGATCCAGGTCGCCGTCTTCCCGCTGATGAACCGGGACGGCCTCGATACCGTCGCGCAGACGATCACGGAGAGGCTCACGCAGTGCCGCATCCTCGCCCAGTATGACGACTCCGGCGCCATCGGCAGGCGTTACCGGAGACAGGACGAGATCGGGACACCCTTTGCCGTCACTGTCGACTACGATACGCTCGAAGACAACACCGTGACCGTGAGAGACCGCGACAGCATGGAGCAGGTTCGGGTACCGATAGAGCGGCTGTCCGAGATCCTCTCCGCACTCATCTCCGGCACCACCACGTTTCGTGAACTCAGGGCATGAACTACGTCTCCCACCCGCTGATCCGGCCAGAGAGCATCGAGGAACGGCGGTACCAACTCTCCATCGCGCTCCGGGCGCTTGATGCGAACACGATGGTCGTCCTCCCGACGGGGCTCGGGAAGACGGCCGTTGCGCTCATCGTTGCAGCGTCCCGCCTCTATTCTCACCCCGGGAGAGTCCTCGTGCTTGCGCCCACAAAGCCCCTGGTCGAGCAGCACCTTCGTTTCTTCAAACAGTTCCTGCTCATCCGGGACGGCTCCGAGCCGAATGAGTCCGATTTTGTCATGTTCACCGGCGACACCTCCCCGGAGGAGCGGGCGCGGGCCTGGGAGGCGTGCCGGATCTGTTTCGCCACTCCGCAGGTGATCAAGAACGACTGCCTGGCAGGAAGGTACAGCCTTGCCGACGTCGTGCTGCTGGTCGTGGACGAGTGCCACCGGGGGGTGGGGAACTACGCCTACGTCTTCCTTGCCGGGCACTACTGCACCGCGGCAAAAGATCCCCTGCTGCTCGCGATGACCGCCTCGCCCGGCGGGGATCCGGTGAAGGTGCAGGAGGTCTGCAACAACCTGCAGATCGAGGCGGTCGAGACGAGGGTGGAGACCGACGAGGACGTCCGCCCCTACATTCACGAGCGCGATATCCAGTACGTCGACGTCTACCTGCCCGAAGAACTGCAGGCGGCCCTCGTCGTCCTCCGGGGGCTCGTGGAGTCGCGTCTTGGCCGGCTCGCGAAACTCAACTTCCGCGTCCCGAAACCCGACAAGCTCTCGATGAAGGCGCTTAATGCCTTAAATGCCCAGATCCAGCAGCGTATACGGACGCGCGATCCCTCGGCATTCATCGCGGCATCCCTGCACGCCGAGTGCATGAAACTCCGGCACGCCATATCGCTTGCCGAGACGCAAGGAAGCGAGGCGCTCAAACTCTACCTCGCCCGGCTCGGCGCAGAAGGAGCCTCGAGCTCGGGGAGCAAGGCGAGCAAGCGCCTCGTCGCCGATCCCGCTTACATAAGCCTCGTCGAGGCCGCCGCCGGCTGGAAGGAGGAACTGCACCCCAAGGCTTCGATCGTCCGCGAACTGGTGCGGGCGCAGCTTGCGGCGCACCCCGAGAGCCGGATCATCGTCTTCGCCACCTACCGCGACACCGTCCAGACGCTCGTGGATACGCTCACCGCTGCCGGCATCGCCTGCGAGCGGTTTGTCGGCCAGGCGTCCCGGGACGCGGAGCGGGGTCTCTCGCAGAAGGAGCAGATCGCGAGCCTCGCCCGATTCCGGGAGGGCGAGTTCAAGTGCCTGATCGCGACCTCTGTTGGCGAGGAGGGGCTCGACGTCCCCTCGACGGATATGGTGATCTTTTACGAGTCGGTCCCCTCGGAGATCCGGAGCATCCAGCGGAAGGGACGGACGGGAAGGAGCGGCAGCGGCACGATCGTCGTGCTGGTGACGAAAGGCACGTCCGATGAGACGTTCCGGTATGTGAGCCAGAGCCGGGAGCGGGCGATGGTGACGGGGATCAAAGGGATGAGCACTGCACCCACGCCCCCACCCGATCCCGCACCTGCCCCGTCCGCTCCGTCCGTCACCAGGCAGGCGGACATTCTCTCGTTTGCCCCTGCGGGGCCGGCGATCACCGTTGATGACCGTGAGACGTCGTCGAGGGTCGTCGGGCGCCTGTACGAACTCGGGACGGCGATCACCCTCGAACGCCTCGAGGTCGGCGACTACGCCGTCGGCGACCGCATCCTCGTGGAGAGGAAGACCGTGCAGGACTTCATGAACACCCTCGTCGAGCGCGACCTCTTCGGGCAGATCAAGGCGATGGCCGACGCGGTGCTGCGTCCCGTCCTGATCATCGAGGGGGAGGACGACCTCTATTCGGTGAGGAATATCCATCCGAACGCTATCCGGGGCACGCTCGCGGCCATCACGGTCGATATGGGTGTCGCGCTGATACGCACGCGGGATGCGGACGACACCGCCGAGACGCTCTATGTGCTTGCACAGCGAGAGGGGAGCGAGCGGGGAGAGCGGAAGGTGCACCCGAAGAAGTCGTACCGCTCGGTCCGCGAGGAGCAGGAGTACGCGCTTTCTGCGTTCCCGAACGTCGGTCTGAAAAGCGCCCGGCTCCTCCTCGAACACTTCGGGTCGCTCAAGGCGATCGTCGATGCCGAACCGGAGGAGCTCTCTGCGGTGCACGGGATCGGGGAGAAGACCGCCCGTGCGATATGGGATCTGGCCCGGAGATCTTACCGCTGACCCAGTCGTGCGAGGGCTCTCGCGCCCCGCTCGACCGCCTTCATCAGGGTCAGGCACTCGTCGGGCCTCTGTTCTTCCCTGATCCGCTCACAGAGGTGGACGATCGTCCGCTCGATCTCGGCGGCGGCCTCGCCCTGCACCTTCCGTGCGGCCGGCGCAGAGGACTGCCCGGACTCCGGTGCGGGTGCAGGAGGCTCCGCTTCGGGAAGAGGCTCTTTTTGCGCAGCAAGCGGGCAGACGACGCACTGTGTCTCTCCCTTATACTCAAACAGGGGATAGCCGCAGACCTTACAGGATTTAGCGAGCATCTTTCCTCCCTTGAGGAGATACTCGGCCATGACTTCGTCAGCCTGATCAGCCGTCATTTCGTTGAACTCCCTTAATGAACTTATATATGTCTGGATGCCATTAATAATAGAGGGGTAATTCTAATGGCAAGTCCAGAAGAAACAATACGGATCTGCATCCAGATGCTGCAGAATATCAGTGAGGATTCCACCATTCCAAGAAATATCAGGCGCGTCGCAGACTCGACCAGATCGGTTCTCCAGGACGAATCGAGAAGCATCGGTCTTCGCGCCGCAACCGCAATCTCTATGATCGACGAGATCAGCAACGATCCGAACATGCCGGTTCATGCACGGACCCGCATCTGGGAGCTGGTATCGCAACTCGAGACGGTACCTCTCGACTAAATCACTCATTCTTCCCGAGCGATTCCGGTGAAGACCGGGAAGCAGGGCGATACTATCCGGGTTACCGGCCCGATCACCGACCCCTTTTACCCGTCGTGCGGCAACCGGGCCGAACGTCTCAGCCCATGACGGTGACGTAGACTGTCCGCTCACGCCTCGACCGCACGTCGAGTTCCAGGAGGACGATCTGCTGCCAGGTGCCGCACGCGAGCGCACCGGCGATGACCGGGACCGAGAGCGACGGGCCGACGATCGCCGCCCTGACGTGTGAGCGGCCGTTGCCGTCGCCCCACGCCGCATCGTGGGCGTAGGGGATATCGGCCGGGGCGATGACCGAGAGCGCCCGGGAGAGATCGGAGAGGACGCCGGGCTCGTACTCGATGGTGGTGACGGCGGCGGTCGAGCCCGCGACGAAGACGTTCGCGAGCCCTTCCCGAACACCGCTCTCGGCGACCGCCTGTGCTATTTGGGGCGTGAGGTCGATGATCTCCCCCTCCCCGTGCGTATCTACCCGGATTGTCGTACGAAACATCATGGACACCTCGTCTGAACGTCGTGTTGTCGCCCGGCCGGATAAAACCCACGGAAAAGATGGTGGTACGGGGTGCCGGATCCGGCACGTTACGGGGACGGTTCTCGGGAGCGGAGCGGACGGCGGGAGTTTGAGCACCGAAGGTCCGGAGGAGGAGGCCGGAGGCCAGGAGAATGATGAGCACCACGCCCGGCTTGTCCAGCCATGAGTGGGCTCCGGTCACCGGATATCCTCCCGCATGAACCGGACCCATGCCAGCCCGAAGAAGGCCGCCGGCATCGCGAGCAGGGCGATGATGTTGCAGGCGAGGGCGCCGAGGAGACTTCCGAGTCCCGGGGTATTATCCCCTGCAAGCTGTGATGCAGCGCCGAGAACCGCCTGGTAGTTGCCGGTCGGCGAGACGAGCGTGACGATATCGGTGATTGTCCGTTTCTGGTTCATATATTCTCTCGATGCCCGCTCGTACTCCGCGAGGGCTTCCGGGTCTACGGCATCGTCGGATTTGTATGAAACCGCGACCGATGTCACAGTATAGGCCGAAGAACTCTGCTGGTAGGAGTAGGTGGACATGCCCGGCGGGGTGGGGGCGTCGCCGAAGACGGCCGAGTATACCGGGGTGTACGCGAAGATCGGGACGAACGAAGAGAGGACGATCATCACGATCAGGGAGTACAGCAGGGCGCTCCCGCTGTCTTTCGAGACCGTCGACATCAGGAGGGCGAGGGCAAAGAACGTGAAGACGAGGAGGAACGACGTCACCCCGAAGACCAGGATGCGTACCAGTTCGTCGAGGTTCGGGACGATGCCGAACAGGGCCATGATCGCAACGGAGACGACCAGGACGGCCCCCATCGCGAGCGCGATTGCGCCGACGCCCCCGAGGGCTTTTCCGTTGATCACCTCGTCGCGGAATACCGGGTAGGCGAGCAGGCTTTTGAGGGATTTACTCTCTTTCTCCCGGGTCACCAGGTCGAACCCCATCGCGATCCCGAGCACCACGCCGATACCGGCCATCAGCATTCCCATCTGGGAGTATGCCGAGAGGACGGAGGGTTTCATCCCGGCAAGGTTGCCGGCGAGCGTCGGGTCGTCGTCACCCTCCGCGATCATCTGGACCGCGTTGTAGTCGGAGAGGTCTTTCGAGTACTGGACCGCTCCGGTGATCATGCCGACGGCGGCGACGACGGCCAGGATCGCGAAGAGGAGGTGGAACCGCCTGCTCCGGAGATGGTCGGAGAACTCCTTGCCCGCGATGATACGCAAGGCCGCCTGCGTCATGCGGTCCCCTCCGCGTAATACGAGAGCAGGATATCCTCCATGTCGGGCATCTCGACCGCCAGCCGCCGGGGGAGGATGCCTTCGGCATACAGGGTCTCTGCGATGAAACCGCTGATATCATGCTTCGCGACGATCCGGGCGGAACAGGCGTCCTGCGAATACTCCGCAGAGAGGATCTCCGGGTTCGTGAGCCGGGGCATCGGGGTCATGGTGTCGACGTCGATCGTCACCCGGTCCTGTAGCGCGGCGCGCGAGAGCATCTCCCGGTCGCCGGACGCGATGAGTCTTCCGCGTGCGAGGATCCCGACGGAGGTGCAGACTTTGCTCACCTCCGAGAGGATGTGCGAGGAGACGAGGACGGTCGTTCCCCGGTCGGCAAGTTCCCTGACGATCCGGCGGTAGTCCAGCACCCCCCGGGGGTCGAGGTTTGCTGTGGGCTCGTCGAGGATAACGACGGCGGGATCGTTGACGAGGGCCCGGGCGAGGCCGAGCCGCTGCCGCATCCCTTTCGAGTAGCCGCCGACCTTCGTCCCGACACCGTCCAGCCCGACGAGGGCGAGGAGGTCGTCGACCCGCCGTTTCCGCTCGGCCTCGCTGAGCCCGTAGATCCTCGCCGCGTAGTCGAGGTTCTCTTCTGCGGTGAGGTCGGCGTAGAACCCGACGTCTTCGGGCATGTACCCGATCTTCTTCTTCACCTCGATCGGGTGGGCGGCGACCTCGGTCCCGTCGATGAAGCACGCGCCCGAGGTCGGCTGGATGAGCCCGACGAGCATCAGGATGGTGGTGCTCTTGCCGGCGCCGTTCGGGCCGAGCAGCCCGAAGACCTCGCCGTCGGGGATCTCAAGGCAGAGGTCGTCCACGGCAGCGATGCCGTTGTAGACTTTGGTCAGGCGGTCGCAGCGGATCATCGCCCGGCCTCCGCATCCTCGTCGTCCTCGAAGCAGAAGACCTCCTCGATGGTGACATTAAAGACCTTCGCGATCTTGTAAGCAACCTCGATGGAGGGGTTGTATTTCCCCCGCTCGATGGAGTTGATCGTCCGCCGGGTGACCCGGATCGCATCGGCAAGTTCTTCCTGGGTCATGTCGTGCATCGCGCGAAAGACCTTGATCTTGTTTTTCATCGGTTCTACGTCCCATACCTTCTGTTGTAGTACCACAAAAACGCACCATACAGTGCAGTCAGCAGCACCGTGACCACGCCGAGCGCTGCGCCGAACGCGCGGGTCGTATCCCGGATGCGGTGACCTTCCGCAAAGAGATCGTCGAGGGCGACGATATCGTCTATGGTCAGGTTCGCCGGGTCGGGGATGAGGTAGGTGTTCTTGTAGAGAAACTCCGGGTCCGGAGGAGCGGTGAGTACGCCGTAGACGACCAGGATCGACCCGTTCTCGCATCTGGACAGGGTCGAACCAGTCCCGCCGGTGAACGAGAAGATCATCAGCACGGCAAACCCGATCGCAGTGACCAGGATGGTCACCTCGAGCGCGCTGAGCGCCGCCTTTCCGTGCAGGACCGTCGAGAGTTCGTCTTCCGTGACCTCGGTCACGCTGCGGCGGCAGAGAGCCAGGATACCGATACCGACGACGACGGCGATGACCGGGATGATCATGTTTGCGGATGTCAGGCCGTACCCGAGAGCGAGGATCAGGCCGATTGCCACCAGGACGACGCAGATGAGATAGGTTCGTTGCTTCATGCTTCCACTATGTAACGAGTACTTCTCTTATTGTGTAAATAACTTCCCATATGGTGCGACACGCTTCTCTATGGGGGCCGGTATGTTCCGGGCATCAAAGCAGCCAGTCCTGAGGCTGAAGGACACGCAGAGATCCGAAAAAATGGTGTAAAAAGAGGAGAGGACGGGCGCTTACGCCTCTTCCCCCTCTTCCTCGGAATCCAGGATCGTGAACCCGATGACCCGGTCGCCGTCGTCGAGCCGCATGATCCGGACACCGCGGGTGCCCCGCTTCTGGATCGAGATCTCGGAAACTTTCGTCCGGATCACGATGCCCGACGCGCTCATCACGATGATCTCGTCGTCGTCGGAGACCGCCATCGACCCGACGACGTTGCCTGCCCGGGCGTCGACGACGATGTTCCGGACGCCGAGCGTGCCCCTGCCGTGTCCGCGGAACTCATCGAACTCCGTCCGCTTCCCGTAGCCCTGTTCCGTGAGGGTGAGGAGATGATCCTCCTCGACCACCGATACCGCCTGGAGCGCATCGGCGTGGCGGAGCTTGATCCCCCGCACGCCCATGGCGTTGCGGTGAACCGGGCGGACGGCCTCCTCGTGGAACCGGAGGCTCTGCCCGAACTTCGTCGTCAGGATCAGCTCCTGGTTGCCGTCGGTCGCCTTCACGTCCACCAGCGCATCGCCGTCGCGGAGGTTGATGGCGTTGATCCCGGTCTGCCGTGGCCGCGAGAACTCGTCGAGCGCCACCTTCGCGACCGTCCCGGCCCTCGTCGCGAAGAAGAGGTAGTGGTCGGGCCTGTACTCCCGCACAGGGATCACCGTGGTCACGCGCTCTTCGCCGTCGAGGTTTAAGAGGTTGACAAGGGCCTTGCCCTTGCTTGCCCGCTGCCCTTCGGGGAGGTCGTAGACCTTCAGCCAGTACAGCCTCCCTTTGTCGGTGAAACAGAGGAGGTTGTCGTGCATGTTCGCGACGAAGACCTTCTCGACCCCGTCGTCGTCTTTCGTTGCCATGCCGATGACGCCGCGGCCCCCGCGCCGCTGGTTCCGGTAAGTGTCGAGATCGATCCTTTTTACGTAATTCGAGGAGGTGAGCGAGACCAGCATCGGTTTGTCCTCGATGAGGTCCTCTCTGTCGAACGCCTCGGCTGCCTGCGCAATCCGGGTTCTCCGCTCGTCGCCGAAGCGCGCACTGATATCGACGAGTTCCTTCCTGATCTCGGCGAGAATGCTTGCCTCGCTTGCGATGATCGCGGACAACCGCTCGATCTCCGCCGCAATTGCATCGCGCTCGTCGAGAATCTTCTGCTGTTCGAGCGCCGCAAGCCGCCGAAGCTGCATCTTTAAGATTGCGTCCGCCTGCACCTCATCGAGCGCAAACTTCGCTACCAGAGCCTTCAGGGCCTCTTCGGTCGTCCCGGAACCCCGGATCGTCGCGATGACCGCGTCGATGTTGTCGAGCGCGACGAGGAGGCCGCGGAGGATGTGCATCCGCTCCTCGTTCTTCGTGAGATCGAACTCGGTCCTCCGGCGAACCACGTCCACCCGGTGCTTGAGGAACTCGTGGACGATCTCCTTGAGGTTCAGGGTTCGGGGCTGGCGGTCGACGATCGCGAGGTTGATGATGCCGAAGGATGACTCGAGTGCCGTGTGCTTGTAGAGGAAGTTCAGTATCACCTGGGGCGCGGCGCCTTTCTTCAAGTCGATCACGACCCGCATGCCGTCGCGATCGGACTCGTCGCGGATATCGCCGATCCCCTCGATCCTCTTCTCGCGAACAAGGCTCGCGATATGCTCGATCAGGCGCGCCTTGTTCACCTGGTAGGGGATCTCGGTGATGATGATCTGCGGTGTCCGCCCCTCTTCCTCGATCTCCGCGACGCCCCTGACAACGCACTTCCCGCGCCCGGTCAGGTAGGCATCGCGGATGCCTGCGTTGCCCATCATGATCCCGCCGGTCGGGAAGTCCGGTCCGGGCATGACCTGCATCAGTTCCTCGGTTGAGATGCCGGGTTCGTCGATGACGCGGCAGGTCGCCTCGCAGACCTCTCTGAGGTTGTGAGGCGGCATGTTCGTCGCCATGCCGACGGCAATCCCGCTTGAGCCGTTGACGAGGAGGTTTGGAACCCGTGCCGGAAGGACGTTGGGCTCCTGGAGCGATTCGTCGAAGTTCGGGACGAAGTCGACCGTCTTCTTGTCGATGTCGGCGAGCAGTTCCTCCGAGATCTTCGTGAGCCGGGCCTCCGTGTAACGCATGGCGGCAGCGGAGTCCCCGTCGATCGAACCGAAGTTCCCCTGGCCGTCCACCAGCGTGTGGCGGTAGGAGAAGGGCTGGGCCATCTTCACCATCGTATCATAGATGGCCGAATCGCCGTGAGGGTGGTACTTACCCATCACGTCTCCGACAACACGGGCGCTCTTCTTGTAGGGCTTGTCGCTCGTGTTGCCCATCTCCCACATCGCGAAGAGGGTGCGGCGGTGAACCGGTTTCAAACCGTCCCTCGCGTCGGGGATGGCACGCCCGATGATCACGCTCATCGCGTAGTCGATGTAGCATGATTTCATCTCCTCTTCGATGTTGATCGGGACGACGCCTTCAGATGTCAAGGTTGCTCACCTCCTTTGCATGCCTGCGGATGAAATCTCTCCGGGCGTCCACGTTCTCTCCCATAAGTTTCTCGAATATCTCGTTTGCATAAATCGCGTCCTCGATCTTGACCTGTTTGAGGATCCGGTTGGCCGGATCCATCGTGGTGCTCCAGAGCTGGCCGGCGTTCATCTCACCAAGACCCTTGTAGCGCTGGATCGAGACGCCCTTCTCGCCCCACTCGGCGATGATCTCCCGCATCTCTTCCTCACGGTAGACGTACCGCTCCTGTTTGCCCCTGGCGACCCGGAAGAGAGGCGGCTGAGCGATATAGATGTAGCCGTGCTCGACGAGCCCCGTCATGTAGCGGTAGAAGAACGTGAGGAGGAGCGTCCGGATGTGGGCTCCGTCGACATCGGCATCCGTCATCAGGATGATCCGGTGGTACCGGGCCCGTTCCGCATCGAAGTTGTCGCCGACTCCGGTGCCGATAGCGGATATCAGCGCCTGGATCTCGGCATTCTTCAGGATCTTGTGCTCCGACGCCTTCTCGACGTTGAGGATCTTCCCTCGCAGGGGGAGGATCGCCTGGAACTTCCGATCCCGGCCCTGTTTTGCGGAACCCCCTGCAGAGTCTCCTTCCACGATGTAGATCTCGCTCTTCGCCGGATCCCGCTCCTGGCAGTCGGCGAGTTTCCCGGGGAGGCCGGTCGACTCGAGCGTGCTCTTTCGCCGGGCGAGTTCGCGCGCGTTCCGGGCGGCCTCCCTGGCCCTGGCCGCCGCCATCGCTTTGTCCACGATCGCCTGGAGGGTTTTTGGATGCTCCTCGAAGTACTCGGTGAGCGACGAGTAGACAAGCGAGTCCACGATGCCCCGGACGTTGCTGTTTCCAAGGCGCATCTTGGTCTGCCCCTCGAACTGCGGGTTCGCTACCCGGGTGCTGATGACGGAGGCGAGTCCCTCCCTGACATCTTCACCCTTGATCTGGGCATCGTTGTTCTTGAGGAGGTTGTTTCTGTGGGCGGCGCTGTTGATCGCCCGGGTGAGGGCGCTCCGGAACCCCTCGAGGTGGGTGCCGCCCTCCCGGGTGTTGACGCTGTTGACGTAGGTGTGGATCGTCTCTGCGTATGAGTCGTTGTACTGCAGGGCGACCTCGACCTCGACCATGCTCTCGGGATCGCGTTTCTGGAAGTAGATGATATCGTCGTGGAGGCTCCCCTTCCCTTCGCCGAGATGAGCGACGAACTGCCGGATCCCGTCCTCGAAGCAGTAGGTGACGCAGTCGCCGGTGCGCTCGTCCCGCAGAACGATGGTGAGGCCGCTGTTTAAGTAGGCGAGTTCGCGGAGCCGGTGATCCAGAACATCGTAATCGAACTCGACGGTCTCGAAGATCGAGCGGTCGGGCTGGAATGTGATCCGGGTTCCCTGGAGCCGCTTGTAGTCGAGCTGCTTTCCGTCAAGGGCGCCGTAGCGCTCCTCGTACCGGGCCTCCATCTCGTGTTCGGTCTCCGGGCGGCTTGCGAGCGGTTTTGCGACCAGACCCTGCCGGAACTGCATCGCATAGACGTTGCCGTCCTTGAAGACCGTTGCATCGAGCCAGCTTGAGAGGGCGTTGACGACCGAGACGCCGACGCCGTGCAGCCCGCCGGAGACCTGGTAGGTATTCTTGTCGAACTTTCCGCCGGCGTGAAGCACGGTGAGGACGATCTCGAGCGCGCTCTTGCCGTACTGGGGCATGAGGTCGACCGGGATGCCGCGCCCGTTGTCATCAACCGTGACCGAGCCGTCCCGGTTGATGGTCACGAGGATCCGGTCGCAGAACCCGGCGAGGGCCTCGTCTACGGAGTTGTCCACGACCTCGTAGACCAGGTGGTGCAGCCCCCGGCTCTCCGTGCTGCCGATGTACATGGCGGGACGCTCCCGCACAGGCCTCAGGCCTTCCAGTACCGTGATGTGGGAGGCATCGTAGGTATCAGTCATCTGTGACCTCCGCTGAAGAAGCGGTGTCCTGAATCGCAGCAAAATTCACAGTATATATTGGTTTTATAAGCACTTATATTATATGGCTCCGGGGAATTCCCTGTTTCGGGGTTATCCTGTTGTTTTACGGATTGGCAGGGCTCCAATACCGGCGTGCCCGGGAAGCCCCGACCTCCCGGTCATCCCGGCTATGGGGCGGGAGGCATGCGCTCCCGTCAATCGTACTTTCCCGTATCCGGATCGGGTATGCCGAGTTCTTTATCGACCGCGATCGCGAGACGGTTGAGGATCCGTTTTACGTCGGCCGCATCTTCCCTGTCCAGCGTGCCGGGCTGGTGCCAGATCACCATCTTGCGGAGCCGCCCGACGAGTTCCTCGATCTCGGTTCCCCGGAACTGTTCCGGTATGGTGAAGTCGTTGAGGTGGTCTGCGGCGCCATAGAACGCTCGCTCGGGAGGCAGGCCGAAGTGCCGTGAAAGCAGCATCAGGTTGACGACGAACCCTCTGCCGAATTCGCTCTTTGGGGGCATACCACCCTATGCACCGCCGGGGGATATGAACGATCTGGTTTTTTTCGTATGCCGATGGTGTTCCGGGAAACGGTTCCGGGTCTGCGATGTTGCTCATGCTTCTGCATTTGCATTCGGTTGTCTCTTTTAATTGCACCTGGCACGGATTTCGAGGGGACTGCCTCCTCGAAGCCTCACGGCCTCTCGTGCTCCCGCCCCCGCACCTGACGGTGCTCAAGCTCCTGTCCTACGCGCAGTCTACATCCCGTGCACGGCTTCCCAGTGACTATCGCCATTTGGGGAGGGGCTGACGGGGAGGGGGGAATATTCCCCCCTCCCCTGTCCCCACCCCCCTGCGTGGCGATAGCCACCACGGTCCACTGGATCGGGCTTTTCCTCGCTATAGTTGCATTGTTGTCGTTGGTATCCCGGAATCGCTTTGACGAGAAGAGATAATGCCTGCAACACGCAAGTAAGCCATTTCAGGCTCTGGACGCTTCAACAGGGACAGAATTTGATTGGCAAGGTAACATCGCACTCACCTACGCCGACCCATAGATCAGAACTGCAGAGAGGACGATGAAGCCGAGCGTCATGACGAAGAAGACGGTCTCCCTGGTGCGGAGGGGTTTTTTCCTGACATACAGGCCGGCATTCGCCCCATATCCCCGGCAGAGCATGCTCGTGAAGGTGCGTTCGCCCTGTTCGTACGACCGGATGAAGATCGTCCCGACCGTGTAGCCGAGCTGGTTCAGCCGGTAGCGGTAGGGGAGGGTGCGGTCGAGGGGATCGAAGCACCGGGTCGCCATCGCGGTTCGTATCCGGGTAAACATCTCGGCAAAGACGAAGATGTAGCGGACCATCATCGCGAGCGTGAGGGTGAACTCCCGGGGCAGGCCGAGCCTTCCTGCCGCCTCGATCATGTCCTGCATCTTCGTCGTCGACGAGAGCAGAATGATGAACGATACGCTGACGATGAACTTCACGAGGAGGACCGACGCGAACTTTACCGACTCCGCATAGACCTCGATCCCGAACGGCAGGACGGCAATCGTATGGAAAACATCATAATAAGGGTTTTTGACGAATACCTGGAACGCGACCAGGAAGATCCCGAACGGCAGGATGAGCGCGAGCCGCTTTAAGTAGACCGTCGGCGGGAGACGCGATGCGGCCCAGAGTGCGGCGACGAAAGCGAAGAGGATGGCGCCGAGTGCGTAGACCCTCGTCGAGTAGGGCACGGCCACGATCGTCACGATGGCGGCGAGGGCTATGAGGAGTTTTATCCTTGCGTCCAGCCGGTGGACGATGCTTGTTCGGTAAGCATACCTCTCGATGAAGTAAAGGTCGTCGATCATTCTCGTCTCGCGTAGGCTTCGAGGAACGCCTTCTTCGCGTCCTCGTAGGTGTAGGCCATATCGATGGCGACGCCGTTCTCCCGGAGCGACCGGATCAGTTTCGGTATGGGCGGCACGTCGAGCCTTGTCCGGGTGAGGAGTTCCGGCCGGGCGAAGACCTCCCCGACCGTCCCGGAGCCCACGATCGTTCCCCTATCCATCACGTAGACATAGTCCGCCATCTCCGCCACGAGGTCGAGGTGGTGGGTCGAGAAGACCACCGTCATGCCGTACTCCTCGGGGAGCCGGTTGACGAAGCGAACGAGGTCGGTGACGCCCTGGGGATCGAGCCCCGCGGTCGGTTCGTCGAGCACCAGCACCTCCGGCTCCATCGCGAGGATGCCGGCGATGGCGACCCGTTTCTTCTCGCCTCCCGAGAGGTGGTGCGGCACGCGCTCGCGCAGATCCTCGATCCCGAGGAGGTGCAGGGCCTCCTCGACACGGTGGGCGACCGTCGTCTCGTCGAGGCCGAGGTTGATCGGGCCGAACGCGACATCCTGCTCCACGGTGGGGGAGAAGATCTGGTCGTCGGGATTCTGGAAGACGATCCCGACGAACTTCCTGACCTCGCGGACGTTCGCGTTCGTGATCGGCTCGCCCTTGATCAGCACCTCGCCTGACGTGGGTTTGAGGATGCCGTTGAAGTGCTTGAAGAGCGTGCTCTTCCCGGCACCGTTCGGCCCGATGACGGCGATGCGGGACTTCCTCTCTGCGGTGAAGTTCACGCCCTCGAGAGCGTGGACGTTGCCGCGATAGATATGGGTGAGACTGCGGGTCTCGAGCAGGTGCATGATGGCAAAAAGTGAGAGTTTTTCAGGTATCTAGTTGTCGGGCCGTGCGGAGACCCTCGCGACGGCGAAGACCAGTATCAACATGAGAAGCGTGCCGATAACGACCGCAAGCACCTCTCCGGCCTTATCCATGCCGGGGATGCTGTAGTCCGGCATGAGCGCCTCGTACGCGAAGTCGTTCCCGGTAGCGGCTATTACCTGCTCCTCTGCGGCGCCGGCGGCATCTTCATCGAGCTCGCTCCCCATGAAGGGCTTTGCGCCGTAAATGCTGAAGAACGCGCTCTCAAGCCCGTCGGGGTCTCCGGACGCAAGGAACGGCGCGGCAATCGCGATCACGAGGGCGATCGCGATACCGATGACGACGAACTGCTTCCTCTCCATTACACGCTCACCCCCGCCGGGTGTTCGAGGATGTCGGGGCGTGCCGAGGCGATCAGGTAGAGGGCGCCCGCGGTGATGCCTCCCTCGATGAGCCCGATGACCGCATGGTAGAGCCCAAGGCCGGTGAGTGCTGGAACCAGCGGGAACGTTCCGGCGATTGCGAGTTCGACGGCACAGAGGATTGCGGAGATGAAGAGCGCCGCCCATGCGGCGATGAAGGCGGCGGCATACGCGTTTCCAATCACGCGTTTGATGGCGGTATACCCGTAGTAGCCGATGAACCCTCCGACGACGCCCATGTTGATGATGTTCGCGCCCATGACGGTGATGCCGCCGTCGCCGAAGATGATACCCTGCACGAGGAGCACCAGCGTCAGGACGAAGACTCCTGCGAACGGCGACCCGAGGACGATTGCCGCGAGCGCCGCACCGACCATGTGGCCGCTCGTCCCCCAGGGGATGGGGATGTTCAACGCCTGGATGGCGAAGATGCCTGCGGCGAGCACGGCGACCAGCGGTATCTTCTCCTCTCCCATCGAACGCCGCGCCCACCGGAGGGCGAGGGCGATGAAGATCAGGGCGATGACCCAGTAGACCAGGGCCTGCCCCATCGGTATAAACGCGTCAGGTATATGCATGACACACCTGATGCGATTGTATTACGTATTGGTATAAATGTATTACTAAGCACATCGCATATCTCAGCCGGTAAGAATCCGGTGTACTCCCGATGCGAAAAGTATGCCCATTGCCCGGGCCAGCGCGGGTTTCAGGGCAAGTTTGCGAAGCAGGGTGCCCGGCCGATCCATATCGCCGTGCTCCACGATCGTCCTGATGAGATCCGGATCGTCGAGAGCCCGGCAGAGACGGTCGATCTCCTCCGCCGTCATCTTCTGCCGCATCCGGAGTGCCTTCATACCGATATCGAGTTCCTTTCCGAAGTCTTCCTTCCAGCGCCGCTCATAATCCCGGAGGCTCCCGTCGTCGAACTCCCCGCGCGCACAGCAGGCCGCGGCAACGGCGGCCGCATGTTTTGCCGACCGAACGCCGGTGTAAACCCCGCCGCCCGATGTGGGTTTTGCGAACCCCGCCGCATCGCCGACGAAGAGCGCCCTCCGTCCGTATGTCCGGGGCATGACCCCGAGCGGGATGACCCCGCTCGCGAGGTGGAGCGAGTTACCCCCGTAGCGGGCGATGAACCGGTCGAAGTGGTCTTTTGCATGCTCCCGGGCGCAGAGGCCGACACGGGCGCGGGTCGCCGAGATCGGGATCACCCACCCGAAGAAGTCGGGAGCGGCATTGGGGTGGAGTTCCACGTAGCGCGGATCCATCTCATAGGGAACCTCCGCCTGCACCCCGGCGAGGTAGAGCGCAGGCCGCTGCAGGCCGAGCATGCGGGCGACGGAGCTCCGCGGCCCGTCGGCGGCGACGAGAAGGCGAAACGGGATCTCCTCCCGCCCGCGGACGCCCCGGGTCAGGAGTGAGGAGCCGCTGATCCCCGACGCGCTGGTTTTGAGAAGGAACTCCGCACCGGCGTCCGCCGCCTTCTCTGCCATCTCCCGGTCGAGGATGCCCCGGTCGACGACGTAAGCCTTCGTGACCCCCGCATCGAAGAGGAGTTCCCCTCCGAGACCCGAGACCATCCGTGCGCCGCTTACCTCGTTCAGGATCGAGCGGTTCGAGACGCCGCACTCGGCAAGAGCGGAGACCGAGAGCAGTCCCGCGCACTGCACCGGGTAGCCGATCGTCCCGTGCTCCTCGATACAGAGCGTTGAAAGCCCCTCCTCCGCGCACGCCCGCGCCGCCGCGCTCCCGGCAGGCCCTGCGCCCACAACGACTACATCCCAGACCAGAGTATCATGCCCCGCACGAGTTGGTTTCCGGCCGCCGGCTGCCTGTCCCTGTGGTGCAGGCCGGGGGGCTGGTTCCTGAGTAGAGTGGACGTTCGGTGACTTAAAAGGGAGCGGATGGTGGGAACGTTACATGTCACATCCAGGCATGCGATCCATAGGGAGTGCGACGCCTGGGAACGCAATAGACCGGTCGCCCGAAATAGGAGGAGATCTTCGTTTTTTTGTGGGTATTAGCGGGAGGATAAACCGTGAGAAATCCCGTAGAGTGGACCGTGGGAATATCGCAGTTGGGGGGTGGGGACAGGGGAGGGGGGCATGCCCCCCCTCCCCGTCAGCCCCTCCCCTATGGCGATATCCAATGGAAATCCGTGTACTGGGGTTTGCAATGTTCCAACGAACGGCTGGAGTAAATAGACACAACCCCCTCTGGTTCCTCGCTGCACGGCTCTCCACATGGCCTAGAGAGGTGCGATCGTGTGCCCCCCGCCCCCGCACCTTCGGTGCTCGAACTCCTGCTCCCACCCTTCGGTGCTCCTGCTCCGTTCCGTCGGAACGTCGCACCCTTCGGCCCATCGCACCCCATGGCCTGCCAACCTCGCTCCCACAGCTGCGTATTTGACGGATCATGCCCCAGGTAGTACGAAATGCCGGATATGCGGGAGTTCAAGTGGAAGCAGTGCCTGGTCGTGCGCGCCGACATCAAGATGAGTTGCGGCAAGAAGTGTGCGCAGATCGCCCACGCCGCCATCGGGGCGTACGAGAAGGCCGACAAGATTGCAAAGAAGGCCTGGTTCGACGAAGGGCAGAAGAAAGTGGTGCTGAAGGCTTCGTCCGAGCGGCAGCTCTTTGAACTCAAGACGATCGCGGAGCGGGCGGGCATCCCCGCGTCGATCATCCAGGACGCCGGGATGACCGAGATTCCGCCGGGAACCGTGACGGCGCTCGGCCTCGGCCCCGCTCGCTCCGAAGACCTCGACCGTATCACCGGAGACCTCTCGTTGCTATGATGCCCTCGCCCCATCCCCTTGAGGTGGATCTCGGGATGCGCTACTACGCATCCGATGATCCCGGTATCGGCGGGCGGCTCCGCGCAAGCCCCGCCGACTTCGCCGTCGAAGAACTCCCGCTTCCGATCGCCGACCCGGACGGCCCCTACCTCATCTGCCGGCTCATCAAGACGAACTGGGAACTCCAGCGGGCGGTCAAGGAGATTGCAAAGCGGCTCGGCATCAGCCACCGGAGGATCGCCTGGGCGGGGACGAAGGACAAGAACGCGGTGACCACCCAGTTCATATCGATCTACGATGTCCCGCCCGAAGCGGTCGAACAGGTGCACCTCGCGGATATCACGCTTGAGGTCGTCGGGCGGTCGCAGCACTCGCTTTCCCTCGGCAGCCTCGCGGGCAACCGGTTCGATATCGCCATCCGCGACTGCATCGAAGACGGCCTCGCGGCGCGGGTGCAGGCGGCGACGGAGGTGGCGTCCGCCGGGATACCGAACTACTACGGGCTGCAGCGGTTCGGCGTCGTCCGGCCGGTCACGCACCTCGTCGGCGAGAAGATCCTCAAGGGCGACTACGAAGGCGCCGTGACCATATACATCGGCCGGGCCTACCCCCGGGAGTCGGAGGAGGGACAGCGCGCCCGGACTCATTTCACCGAGACCCACGATGCCCGGGCGGCGCTCGCCGACCTACCCATACGGATGACCTACGAGCGGGCGATGGCGAACCACCTCGTCGCGAACCCCGGCGACTATGCCGGCGCGCTCCGGGCGCTCCCCCCGAAGCTCCTCTCGCTCCTGGTGAGCGCATACCAGTCCTACCTCTTCAACCGCGCGCTCTCCTCCCGGATCGACGCAGGAATGTCGCTCACCGATCCCGAAGTCGGCGACCGGCTCCTCTTTCTGGATGGTCGCGAGGATATCGTCTCCGCGCGAAACCGGCAGGCGGCCCTGATGCAGATCCGCCGCGGCCGGTGCCGGATCGCCCTCTTCATCCCGGGTTCGGAACCGATAGTGTCGCACGGGCCGATGGACGAGATGATGCAGGAACTGATGGCCGAGTCGGGCATCGACGCCGGAGACTTCAAGCGCGCCTCCCGGTTCGTGAAGACGGCGTTTGCCGGCGTTCTGAGACCGATCAGCCTCTCCGCCGACGTGGAGGCGGACGTATCCGGTGCGGACGTCCGGCTCAGATTCACGCTCCCTCCCGGCCACTACGCGACGACGGTCTGCCGGGAGTATATGAAGGCCGACCCGTACGTGATGATCTAGACGTTCGGTGAAAAAGGATTATTCGCGGGGATGGTAGAGAACATCCCACTCGGTGACCAGGTTGCTCCCACACATGTAGTGGCGCTTCAAGGAGAGCCGGAACATCTCCTCCTCGGTCTCGATGTGCATGCCGCCGACGAGCGACGGGGTGTCGGCGCCACCGACGATGAACGGCAGGTGAATAAGGCGTATCTCGTCGACGAGGCGGTGGTTCAGCATCGACCAGTTCAGCGTCGGCCCCCCCTCGATCATCATCCGCTCGACGCCGTAGTCTCTCTTCATGACCCGCATCAGTCCCGTCAGGTCTATGTCTTTCTCGCCCACGACGACGACGTCGACGCCGCAGTCCCGGAGCCGGGCGACATTCTCCGCCGGCGCGGCCTCGCTGACGGCGATGACGGTTCTCGCGTCAGGTCCGAGGACGTTTGCGTCCGGCGGGATATCCGCCCGGCTGCTTGGAATGACGCGGAGCGGGCTCTTTCCCTCGACCAGCCTGACTGTCAGGAATGAGTTGTCGATCCTGATGGTGTTCGCCCCGACCATGATGGCGTCGTATTCCGCCCGGGTTTTGTGGAGGAGGAGTTCGGTTTCGGGGGCCATGTACTTCATGAGGATCTTGCTCGAAGCCCCGCGCTTCAGGGTAAGTTTCCCGTCGACGGTGATCTCCGACATCATGAGGACGTGCGGCCTGTCGTATTCTGGCATTGAAATTCGTTCCCGGTGATCTATCTGGCGGGAGCGTTTATGAATCTGGTGATTTTAGCCGGTAAACGGTATTCGGGTGAAGTGTTGCGGCTTCACTCTGCAGAGCAAAGGTTAAACTCCATACAGGCTGATAAAATATGCGATGAATATAACCTCCCTGCGGCCGAAATTCATCAAATATACGGAGCCAATCGCGTCGTTTTTTATACGCCTGGGCGTTACGCCGAACCAGGTCTCGGTGCTCTCCGTGCTCTTCGGCTTTTCGTGCGCACTTGCCTTCGCCGGGCGCCACTTCATTGCGGGCAGCCTGCTCCTGTTCGTCTCGGCGATCCTCGATCTGGTGGACGGCAACGTCGCCCGGAAGAATCATGCGGAGAGCCGGTTCGGGGCGGTCTTCGACTGGATCGCCGACAAATACGTCGACGCGGCGGTCATCCTCGGCGTGGGGTTCTCCGGCATCCCCATCATCAGCCACCTGGTGAACGTCCCGCCGGTCGCCGACTTCGGTGTCGTGGGGCTGGCGCTCGCGGGGTCGCTGATGAACACCTTCATCAAGCCGGTCACGTATGCTGAGATCGGGTATTCCGAGAGGGTCGCCGGGAAGATCGAGGATCCCCTCGAGGGGGTAGGCTTCTTCGGCAGGCCCGAGACGATCCTCGTGCTGGTGCTCGGCGGTGTGACCGGGCTCCTCTGGGTTGCGGTGCTCCTCATCGCGATCTGCACGAACCTCTCCGCGGCCCAGCGGGTCTTCTACCTCTACCGCCGGTACTCCTGACCGGTTCGTATCTCTTTTTCGGGTCTTGAGGTGAAGCGTGGCGAGTGGGCGTCACGGTCCGCGTCCTGACGGTGCCTCAAACTGTGCTCCTTCGGGGCGTCATCCCTCAAAGCCTGATGGCTTCTCAAACTCCGGCCCTTCGGCCTTCCCGGCTTCGCATCTTTCACACCTTGTGGTGCTCAAGTTCCTGCCCGTAGGGCAGTTGCATTTCGCGTAAGGCTCGATCATTACCCTCTACTGCCGACTCACGCGAAGCCGAGAAGGGAAGTTACTCTACCTGTCAACCGGACTTCGTGCCGTTCTTCGCGTGAGTTGCTTGCGAAGGATAACAATACAGTCTCACGCGAAGGGCGCGAAGCCGCGAAGGGTGTTCCAGGTAAACCTCCTACCGTTCTTCTCGGCTTCGCGTGAGATCCTCAGTTCTCCCTGAGCTGAAGTCTCACGCGAAGTGCGACTGGCCGAAGGGTGCGACTGCCGGAACGGCAGGAGCATGAGAAAACGCGAAGCGTTTTCGGGGCAGGAGCATGAGAAGACCGAAGGTCTTCGAAGAACGACACTCAGGATGCGGCTGCCGGGCACTCCCCGCCCGGCGTCAGCGTTCGGTCTTTCCCGCGTTCGGTCGGACAACCCGCTCCACTTCGCCGCGGTAGAGGCGGTAGAGGTTTTCCGCGAGGGTGCCGAGCTGGGGCACGATCATGAAGAGGGCGTAGGCGAGGACCACGAGAAAGACAAGAGCCCCGAGTTCTGCCATGACGTTGTGCGCCCAGAAGAAACTCTCGTACCCGAGTTCGCCGTTGCCGGCGATCTCGGGCAGGTAGGGGAACCACTGTTCGGTATAGGCCGCGATCACGAAGACGTTCCGCACGATATTGAGGATGTAGATCGTCGGGAATACGATGAAGAAGCCGACGATCTTCTGCTTCAGCGTCGACTGCACGCCCCAGGCGACCCCGAGCATGATCGCGATGCTCTGAATGCCGGTGCAGGCGAGGATGATCTCGGTCTGGAACCCGTTGCGCTCCATCAGGTTCCAGGCCTGGAAGGTTACGGGGTAGCCGACCGCCGCGAGCGCCGCCGCGGTCTGGTCGGCGACGGCTGCAATCAGCCAGTTCCCGAGTGCGGGCATGTAACCGAAGGGAGCGTAGATCAGGAATGCCACGGCGGCAATCATCGAGACCTGCATCACCCGGGGGTCGTCGCGGAGCAGGTATTTTGCGGTGATATAGAGGAAGGGTACCGAAAGGACGGCTATCGCCGGGTACATGAAGTTATTGAGTGAGAAGTAGTGGGGGAGCTCGAGGAAGAGGTATCCGACGATGCTTATCCACCCGCCGAGTGCGAAGTACTTCCGGTACCTGCCCGGGATGAGAAAGGCGAGAAAACAGATGCAGGAGATCAGCACCAGGTAGTCCTTCATCCTTTACCCTTCGGCGTATCCGGCTATAATTATTTGTGCACCCGTTCTGTCCGGGTCGCCTCTCGTGTGGAACGATCATGCGGCATGACCAAGAATTAATTGCGATTGCCACCCCATTCATTACAATGATGTTCTGTCCGCAGTGCAAAGGTCTGATGATATCGTCCGGTGGTCAGCTGAAATGTAAAAAATGCGGCTATATCCGTGAGATCGACGATTCCGACCGGTTAAAGAAGACAGACAAACGCGTGGAGAAAGAGATCACCATCGTCGACGAAGAGGACAAGATAGCGACCCTCCCGACCGCGAGCATCAAGTGCCCGGAGTGCGACTGCACGACGGCATTCTGGTGGCTGCGGCAGCTGCGTGCGGCGGATGAGAGCGAAGTTCGGTTCTTCCGGTGCACCGCCTGCGGCAAGACCTGGCGCGAGTACGATTGATTCGGCAACGTTACTGTTCTGATGCCCCTTTGGGGCGCATTTCTTTCTGTCGTTTTTTGGCGGGCTCTTTTCAACTCCACGAAGGCCTGTCACCACTACGCTATCTGATCCTGCGGCCGCACGGGTTCGGCCGGAGAACTCTGTCGTATTAATTCTTTGAACCGATCAATCGATTCTTTGACCTCTTCGCCGGTGATATCGCCTGGATGACTGCATCTCTCCCCTATATCGGCAAGGTGCCGAATGGTCACAAGTTGCCCGCGATCGATACAATCGGTCTCATACAACCGCTGGACCAGAAGTTCGACGATATCCTCCTTCAGGTACTCAAGGCCGTACCTGTCGCAGAGCATTTTCAGGTGTCGTTCAAGTGCAACCCCTGCAAGAACCCCCGCGGCACGATGGTGGCCCAGCCTGTAGAGATTCTCGGCTTCGTCGATCTCGCGGTCGATGAAATCCGAAGATATGAGTTCCCGGACGTTTATTCGCTCTATTTCGGTCAAATCCGTTATAGAGAGGAGGATACTCCTCTGAATCTCGAAGATACGCCAGAAATCATCGATGATCCTGGACTTATTGCGGGACCATTGCAGCCGTTCCAGCTGAATATAATCGATAACGCCGTACCTCCCCTGCGTACCGCCGGAATAGCACAGGTTGAACTCATCGACCCTCTCGGGGACATACTCCCTGACATACCTGTGGGCGACCGTGTACCACCGTTGATACTTCCGTAGCGCGTCCCGCTGTTTTTGCTGTTCCTGGTCGGACAATTCGTCCCACTGGTTATTTGGAGCGAAGAATATCACTCCCATGGGATCCGGCCGTTGAATCAGGTTTGTGGTTCGGAGCAGTCCGATTACAACCTTTTCGATCTCGATTGCAGTGGTCTCGAGTTCGTTTATCGTTCGCCCGATCCCTTCCAGGTCCTTCATCCCGTCACCCCCGCCCTCCGCGAGCCCGTTGAACTCGCAGGCCTGCCTATCGTTCTGCCGGTCGGCCGCATCGTTCATCCCGGCGAGCACCCCGCGCTCGTGCGCGGTCTTCACCGCCGCGGGGCGCTTGTTCTGGTCGAGCGCCTGCTCCGCAAAGGTAACCATGCGGTCGTGGTGCCGGAAGGAGAGGATCTTTGAAATCACCCTGGTGGGCATGGCGATCAATGGAATATGGAAAAGAGCCCGGCAAAAAGGTTGGCATTTATCCCTGCGTATCGAAGGCCGCCGCTGACGATTTCACGATCTTCCGGCGGCCTCTCGTGGTGCGGCGGCCATACTGGGGACACTCTCGTTGCGCGGCGCCCGTCCCCGGCAAAACCTCAATTCTGCCCGCCGGCCCGGCCCTCCCGGGTTTCGATTCCCCAGTATAGGCACGGGCGCCACATGCTCCGGCGCAGACGCGGCCATTCCAGTGCGGTTTCGGCAACCGTTCCCTGCCGCTTACCCTCAGGCGAATCCGTCCCCTCAACCAGAATGTTGATATAATATACATTATTAATAATGTATAATCGAGGTATACGGATGGCGGAAAATTTTGATGTCAAACTCGAGGAGGCGAAGTACTATACCCCCGAAGCCCACTGCAGGGAGCAGTCCTGGGTCGGGGACTACAACCAGGCCTACCGGGAGTTCCTTTCAGACCCCGACGGGTTCTGGGACACCGTCGCCAGAGAACTCGAGTGGTTCCAGCCCTGGGATCGGGTGAAGGAGTGGAACTATCCCTACGCCAGGTGGTTCCTGAACGGCAAACTCAACATCACCCACAACTGCCTGGACCGCCACGTCCACAACCAGCGGCGCAACAAGGTCGCGATCATGTGGCGGGGAGAGACCGAGGAGGAAGAGCGGATCTTCACCTACCGCCAGCTCTTCCAGGCCGTCTGCCGGTTCGCAAACGGCCTGAAGCGCCTCGGCGTCGGGAAGGGCGACCGGGTCTGCATCTACATGCCGGTGGTGCCCGAACAGATCGTCGCCATGCTCGCCTGCGCCCGGATAGGAGCGATCCACACGGTCGTCTTCGGCGGGTTCGGCGTCAGCGCGCTCAACCAGCGCATCACGGGCACCGATGCTAAGGTGGTCATCACCGCCGACGTCACCTACCGGCGGGGCAAGGCAATCCCGCTCAAGAACATCGTCGAGGAGGCGGTCGTCAACGCGCCCTCCGTCGAGCGGATCGTCATTCTCCGGCGGGATCTCGACAAGCCCGTCGAACTCCATCCCGAGATGGAGGTGGACTACTACGACCTGACGGAGGGCGTCGAGCGGGAGTGCCCGGCCGAACCGATGGATGCGGAAGACCCGCTCTTCATCCTGTACACGAGCGGCACCACCGGATCCCCGAAGGGCATCGTCCACACCTGCGGCGGCTACATGGTCGGAACCTACTACACCACCCGCCACGTCTTCGACGTCAAGGACAACGATATCTACTGGTGCACTGCCGATCCCGGCTGGATCACCGGCCACAGTTACGGCGTCTACGGCCCGCTCCTGAACGGCGCAACCTGCCTCATCGCCGAGACAACTCCGGACTACCCGGACCCGGGCACCTACTGGAACCTCATCGAGGAGTACGGCGTCACCATCTTCTACACCGCCCCGACCGCCATCCGGATGTTCATGCGGGTGGGTGAAGAGTGGCCGGACCGCTACAACCTCTCGTCGCTCCGCGTCCTCGGGTCGGTCGGCGAGCCGCTCAACCCCGAGGCGTTCGAGTGGTTCTACCGCACCATCGGCAAAGACCGGTGCCCGATCGTGGACACCTGGTGGCAGACCGAGACCGGGATGCACATGGTGACCACGATGATCGGCGAGCCGATGCGCCCCGGGTTTGCGGGAAAACCGATCCCGGGCGTCGTCGCGGACGTCGTCGATATGGCGGGCAACCCGTGCCCGCCGGGGACGGGCGGCCTCCTGGTCGTCAGGGAGCCCTGGCCGTCGATGATGCGGACGATCTGGAACGATGACGACCGATACCGCAAGTACTGGAACACCGTCCCGGGATGCTACACTGCGGCCGACCTCGCGGTGAAGGACAAGGACGGCTACATCATGGTGATCGGGCGATCCGACGACCTGATCGTCGTCGCCGGGCACAACATCGGGACGGCCGAGGTCGAGAGCGCGCTTGTCTCCCATGAGGCCGTGGCGGAGGCCGCGGTCATCGGGAAACCCGACGCCCTGAAGGGGAACACCATCAAAGCCTTCGTCATCCTCAGAAACGGCCGGGAGCCCGGTGAGAAGCTGAGAAACGATCTCGTCTACCATGTCAGGATGACACTCGGTCCCATCGCCATACCGTCCGAGATTGAGTTCGTCGATTCGCTCCCGAAGACCCGGAGCGGCAAGATCATGCGCCGGGTCTTAAAAGCACAGGAGCTGGGTATGGACCCCGGTGATATCTCGACATTGGAAGAGTAGAAAACCAACTCTTTATATACCTTTTTTAAGCATGCTATATATATGAATGAGCACAGACCAGAGGAGTCCCTCAAGATAGAAAATATCGTCGCTTCCGCGAAAGTGACGGAGTCTCTTGATCTACCCTCTCTTGCGTCCCGGCTTAAGGACGCGGAATACAATAAGAAGCGGTTCCCCGGCGTCGTTCTCCGGATGCAGGACCCGAAGATCGCCGCGCTCGTCTTCGGTTCCGGCAAGGTCGTCCTGACGGGCGCAAAGAGCATCGACAGCCTCTCGCGCGGCCTGGATATCCTCGCCGACCAGCTGCGGGCGCTCGACATCGACATCCCCGAGAACCCGGAGTATAAGATTCAGAACATCGTCACATCCGCAGACCTCGGGACGCCAATCAACCTCAATAAGATCGCCGTGGGCTTCAACCTGGACAAGATCGAGTACGAACCCGAGCAGTTCCCCGGGCTCGTGTACCGGCTCGATGACCCCAAGGTGGTCGTCCTCCTCTTCGGGTCCGGCAAACTGATCATCACGGGCGGCAAGGTGCCCGAGGATGCGCAGCGTGCGGTACGGCGGATCCTCTCCGAACTTTCCAGTCTCGGGCTCATCTGAAACCCGTCTGATAATCCTTCTCTCTTTTTCCCCAACCCATAAGGGCCATTGGGCCGTTGGTTTTCCATAAGGGCCGTTTCGAATCTCCGGCGGAGCCGGGCAACCACAGTCTCCCAGACCGATGGCACGGCTGGCCGTTTTCGGACTTCCCCGTCCTTTCGATCGCCATCACTCTTCTCCGGAGGGCACCCTCCTGCCGCGTGCGGAAGCGCGATCCGGTGGATGAAAGATTGTTCTCGAAGGTTTGATGGTTCATTCATTCACTTTAAACAGATACAATCGCCAGATCTCCCATTGAAATAATAATATTTTTATAGTTAGATTTAAAACACTAGATAACTATCTGATGGTGAATGGATGAGGTCCGATAAGGTACGGTATTTTACGCCACGCGACGAAGAACTCGCCGAGCTCTTGATGGGCATCGGCATCAAAAGAAACGTCTCCAAAGTGCTCGTATACCTGGCAAATACCGAGGAGGCGACATCCCGGGACATCGAGCGCGGCACCGATCTCCGCCAGCCCGAAGTCAGCATCGCCATGCGCTACCTTAAAGAATGCGACTGGATCGATACCCGCGAGAGCAAGTCGGAGAGCAAGGGAAGGCCGGTGAAGATCTACACGCTCTCGCGCTCAATAACGGAGATCATGGATACAATCGAGAAAGAAAAGAAGAAGGAAGCCCGGCATCAGTTAGACCTCATCCAGAAGATGCGGGAATGCATCTCAACGCAGTGATATGACGCTGCAACCCTTCTCCTCACCGATAATAACCGTTATTTTTTCCGTGTAGGCCGTGAACAGGCCGCACTCCAGCGCACCGGGGATCGAGGCGATCTCCGCCTCCAGGCGCCCGGGGTCTGTGATCGTCCCGAAATTGCAGTCGACGATGAAGTTGCCGTTGTCGGTTACGACCGGGCCGTCTTTCTTCACCCCTTCCCGGAGAACCGGGTCGGCACCGAGCGCCGCAAGCCGGCGGGAGACCGCCTCCACGGCGAACGGGAGCACTTCTACCGGCACGGGCGCGTTCAGGGTCTCCACCATCTTTGTCCCATCAACGACGATGAGCGCCCTCCGCGCCGCGTCGCAGACGCACTTCTCCCGCAGAAGCGCGGCACCGCGCCCCTTGATCAGGTGGAGAGCGGGATCGATCTGGTCGGCCCCGTCGATGGCGATATCGAGTTCGGGGTGCTCGTCGAGGCTCGCGAGGGGAATGCCGTACCGGCGTGCCCGGATGGCCGCCTGGTAAGAGGTCGGGACGCCGACGATGGTGAGCCCGTCCTCTGCTATCCGCTCGCCCAGCCGCTCCATCGCGAAGAAGACGGTCGACCCGGTGCCGAGCCCGACGACCATCCCGTCCTCGACCTCTTCTGCCGCGCGGTAGCCTGCGTTCCTCTTCGATGCCGCCTGTTCTGCTGCACTCATGCTGTACTCTTCTCCTCCCGCTCAGATATGCATGCCGTCGAAGATGCCCTTGAGCTCGTCCGCGGCGGCATACGCCGTGCAGTCGAGGGTGATCGGCGTGATGGAGACGTTGCCTCTCTGCACCGCGTGCACATCGGTGCCTTCCTCCGCATCCTCGTACAGCGGCCCGTCGATCCAGTAGTAGGGACGGCCGCGCGGGTCGAGGCGCTCCTCAACGCCGGTGTAGAAGAGTTTCTCGGCAAGGCGGGTGATCTCGTATCCGCCGCGCACCCGTGCCGGAATATTCACGTTGATGACGTGAGCCTTTCCGGGGAACCCGTTTGCAAAAACTTTCTCGCAGATCTCGCGAATCACCCGTTTCGCGTCGGAGTACCGGTCGATGATCCGCGAGGGGTCGTCGAACTTGTCGCCCTGGTCCTCCACCTGGAGCGAGAAGGCAAGGGACGGCACCCCCTGGTTCGACGCCTCGAGCGCGGCCCCGACGGTTCCCGAGGTCATGATCGACTCGAACGAGAGGTTCTCGCCGATGTTTACCCCGCTGACCACAAGATCGGGGTTCAGGTGCAGCGCGAAGAGTCCGATGATCACGGCATCGGTCGGTTTCCCGCCGACCGAGTAGGCGGTCACGCCGTTCATCGTCACCTGATTCGCACGAATAGGCTCGAAGATGGAGATAGACCTTCCTACGGCGCTCTGCTGGGTGGCGGGCGCGACCACGGTGACGTCGGCGATCGGCGCGAGCGCGTCGTATGCCGCCCAGAGTCCCGTAGAGGTTATCCCATCGTCGTTGGTGAGCAGAATCTTGGGCTTCATCCTTGTCTATAGGGATGGTTTCCGCGCATCAAAAACCTGCCCGATCGTCAGGGTCAAGTCCTCTGTAGCTAACCTCTACTGCAATGAAGGTCTTTCTCGCCGAATACTCTGTATGCAACGACCCCGAGCTTGCGCCCGAGGGCGCCGCCATGCTCGCCGCCATACGCGGCAGCTTTGAGCGGTGCGGCTACGAGGTGGTGACGCCCGAGCGCCCCGACTTCGAGGGCGAGATCAAGAGGCTCGCGCCGGAGTGCGACGTAGGCCTGGTCATCGCACCGGATCACCTCCTCTTCCGGTACACGCATCTCCTCGAAGGGCTGACCCACAACATCGGGTGCGGGAGCATGAACGCGGCGGTCTGTGCCAACAAGCAGCGGACGGCGGATATCCTCTCCCGGAACGGGATAGCCGTTCCCCCCACTGCCGGGGAAGGAAGGAGAGTCGTCAAACCGATCACGGGCTGCGGCGCCCTGGGTGTCCGCCTGACGGATGAGGAGCCGGGAGCCGGCGAGTTTGCACAGACCTACGTCGAAGGAGAGGCGCTGAGCGTGAGCCTGGTGGGGAGCCGGGTGACCGGCAACGTCTGCGAGTTCTACACGGGCGCCGTGCCGCTCCTGCTCGCCGTCAACCGGCAGGAGATCGCCGTCGCGGACGAAGGGAGGTTCCTCTACCTCGGGGGAGAGACGCCCGTCCATCCCGATCGCGAGGAGGAGATCGTCGATCTTGCCGTCCGGGCGATGAACGTCCTCGGGTGCCAGGGGTACGCCGGGATCGACGTCGTCGTCGGTGACCGGATCTACGTCGTGGACGTCAACCCGAGGCCCACGACCAGCCTGGTCGGGATCGCGGCCGTCATGGAGGAGGAGATCGCCGATATCCTTGTTGCAGCGTCGCACGGCGAGGCGCCGGCGGAGGTGCACCTCGCCGGGAGGGTGCGGTTCGACAAGGACGGGGGGCTTCACCGGCTATGATCGGGATCGATATCGGCGGCGCGAACCTCAAGGTCGTCGACGATACCGGCGTGCATATCCACTACTGCCCCCTCTGGCAGGGCGCGCCGCTCGCCGCTCTCCTCAAACCCTATGCCGGAGAGCCCGCCGCCGTGGTGATGAGCGGGGAGCTCGCCGACTGCTTTGCGAGCAAGATGGACGGCATCCGGTGGATCGTCGAAGCGGTGCAGGAGGTCATTCCCGGCGCTGTCTTCTACGGCACCGACGCGGCGTTCCATACCCGGCCGGTTCCGGCCCTTGCCGCCGCGAACTGGCTGGCGTCGGCCGACTACCTGCGGGAGAACCATGCCGACGCGGTGCTCCTCGACGTGGGAAGCACCACCGCCGACGTCATCCCCCTGAACCGTTTTGAAGACCTCAAGGGGCTGACCGACACCCGGCGGCTGCAGGAGCAGTACCTAGTCTACACCGGCATGCTCCGGACGAACGTCGCGACGCTGGTCTCGTCGGTCACGCTCGACGGGACGGCGACCCCGGTGAGCACCGAGTACTTCGCCGCAAGCGCCGACGCCCACCTCGCGCTCGGCCAGATCACCCCGGAGGACTACACCTCCCCTGCACCCGACGACGGCGAGAAGACCCCCCAAGCGGCGCTAAGGAGGCTTGCCCGGGTGGTCTGCGCCGATCTCGACGAGATCGGGAGGGACGGGGCGCTGGCAGTCGCCCGGGTGTTCTGGGATGCCCAGCGAACGCTGATCGCCCGCGCAGTAGATCGTGCAGTATCCCGGAGCGGTGCCGGGCGTCTGATCACGGCCGGGATTGGAGCGGACCTCTTTGCCCGCGAACTCGGCGGCGTTACGCTTCAAGAAGAGATCGGAGAAGTCTCGGATGCACTGCCGGCATACGCGGTCAGGGAGGTGGCGCTACGGTGCGCCGGTGGAACCTGACCCTTCTTCTGCTCGCGGTGTCTCTCGCCGTCACGGCCGTATCGCTGGCACTAGGATTCCCGTTCTTCTTTCTCTTCCTGTTCATACCGCTGATCCCGCTCTTTGGGCGCCGCCCTGCCGTGAAGCGGTGCCCTGCCTGCGGGTGGGAAACCGCAGGCAGCGAGCGCTTCTGCCCCTACGATGGGACGCCGCTCACGGTTGAGGGTGAAGGTGGCGAGGTTCAGGAGAGAGAGCGGTAACAGGAAACCGAAGAGGTCGGTTGCGGAGATCGGCCCGAAGTCGCGGGAAGCGTAGTTCCGGATCGTTCCGCGGTCGACGACGATCCCCATCGCCCGCAGATGCTGCGCAACCTGGTTGAAAGGCATCTGCTGCGAGAGGAGGAGGCAGAGATCGACGATGGGCGACGCGAGGCGGGTGTCGGGGTAGAAGGGAGCGTCCGCATAGCAGAGGACGCCGCAGTCCTGGCAGTAGAAACGCTTCACGAAGACCCGGATGGTGCGTTCTTTGTCATCATCGAGGATGACGGCAAACCGCTTTGCCCGCATGTCGTGCCCGAGCACCTGGCCCCCGCACGACGGGCAGGCGTCGAGATCGCCGAATATCACGCCGTCCATCGACGCGAGGGCGTTTCCCACCAGATCGACGAGCATCGGCGGGATCAGCACTGTCTTCTTTGCTATGGCAACTCTCTCCCGTGTAGTTGTATGAGAGGGGTTTGCACCCACCAATAATAACATCTCTCATCGAGCAGGAGTGAACGGCATCATGGTCGTTACAGGCCGCAGGAGAGTGCTCCGGAGAGCACCGGTTCTGGTCTATCCTGCCGTCCCGGCTTCGTCAGGTGACAATCCGGCTCCTGAGCGCCCGGAGATGCCGTCCCCCGGGCACTGATCCCGGTTGGGGCCGATCTTCCACCCGCCGAGGTTCGTGAGCATCCCGGACTCCCCTATAATCTGCGGCCGGTGCAAGTAACTTTTTCTGATGGACACCCCGTTTGTGCTCGTCCCCCACGCTACCGGATCCAGACGCAAGACCGCATTCGGCCCCGAACCTGGGAAGGCGACCAATATCTCCTGACTATTTTTTTACAATGGGATATTTCAGGGCGCATCCCCAATCAGGCCGATAAAATGCTCCCGAATGCATTTCAGGGCAAGTATGTCCGACATCGTGCAGGTCTCCCGGTACCGGGCCGGCTGCAGCCCACACTTATTCATCAAAAAAAGGGGTGTTAATCACTATAGTTAAATATTCTGAACCCCGTATTTCTATGTATCCGAGGTTTTAACCATGGATCTCAAGTATGTTCAAACTACATGCCCGTACTGCGGTACGGGGTGCAGCTTTAACCTAGTTGTGAAGGACGGGAAGGTTGTCGGCACACAACCTTACAAGCGTTCTCCGGTCAACGAGGGAAAAGTCTGCCCCAAGGGCACTTACGCTCACGAGTTCGTGAACAGCCCGGACCGCCTCACAAAGCCGCTCATCAAGAAGGACGGCAAGTTCGTCGAGGCGACCTGGGACGAGGCCTACGACCTGATCGCCCAGAAGTTCAAGTCGTACAAGCCCGATGAGATTGCCTGCCTCTCCTCAGCCCGTGTCTCCAACGAAGAGAACTACCTGCTGATGAAACTGGCACGCGGCGTCTTCAAGACGCGGCACATCGACCACTGCGCCCGGCTCTGCCACGCGTCCACCGTCGCCGGCCTCGCCGCCTCGTTCGGCTCCGGTGCGATGACCAACTCCATCCTCGACATCGCCGAGTCGAAGTGCGTCTTCGTCATCGGGTCCAACACATTCGAGCAGCACCCGCTCATCGGCCGCAAGATCATGCAGGCAAAGATGAACGGTGCGAAGGTCATCGTATTCGACCCGCGCTACACGCCGACCGCGAAGCAGGCGGATCTCTATGCATCCTTCTACTCCGGCACCGATGTGGCCATCCTCAACTGCCTGATGGGAGAGATCATCCGGAACGGATGGGAGGACAAGGAATGGGTCTCGAAGCGTGCAAAGGGATACGAGGAACTCAAAGCGACGGTGCTCAAGGACGATTACCTCCCCGAGAACGTCGAGAAGGTCTCCGGCATTGCCGCTGCTGATCTCAAGAAGGCAGCCGAATGGATCGGTACCGCCGAGTCCTCCTCGCTCCTCTACTCGATGGGCATCACCCAGCACACGGTCGGCGTCGACAACGTCAAGTCGACTGCAAACCTCCAGATGCTTACCGGAAACATCGGCAAGCGCGGCGGCGGCGTGAACGCGCTCCGTGGCCAGAACAATGTCCAGGGCGCCTGTGACATGGGCTGTCTCCCCGTTGTCTTCACCGGCTACCAGAAGGTCATCGACGAGGCCGTCCACAAGAAGTTCGCCGACGCCTGGGGCTTCCCCGACGGCATCTGCGAGCCGAAGAACGGCTATGAGGTCACCGTCATGTTCAACGTCCTGACCGAGAACCCCGGCGAGCTCAAGGCGATGTACATCATGGGCGAGAACCCGATGCTCTCCGACCCGGACCTCACCCACGCGGAGCACGCACTCGAACAGCTCGAGTTCCTGGTGGTGCAGGACATCTTCCTGACCGAGACCGCCCAGCACGCGGACGTCGTTCTGCCCGCCTCCTGCTACGCAGAGAAGGAAGGCACCCAGACCAGCACCGAGCGGCGCGTCCAGATGTGGCGCACGGCCCAGAACCCGCCCGGCGAGGCAAAGGTCGACTGGAAGATCCTCTGCGAAGTGGCAGCCGCCATGGGCTACGCCGCCCAGTTCCCCTACCAGAGCGCCGAGGAGATCTTCAACGAGGTCGCCGCCCTCACGCCGTCCTACCACGGCATGAACTACGAGCGGCTCAACCGGCCCGAAGCACTCCACTGGCCCTGCCCCACGGAAGACCACCCCGGCACGCCCATCCTGCACATCGGCAAGTGTTCGCACCCCGATGGCATGGGCGTGATGCACCCCATCGAGTGGAAACCCCCGGCGGAAGTCCCCGACGCGGAGTACCCCTACATCCTCACCACCGGACGGTGCATCTGGCACTGGCACACCGGATCCATGACCCGCCGCTCCGAGACGCTCGATAACGAGGTCCCGACCGGCTGGATCGAGATCAACACCGAGGACGCAAAAGAACTCGGCATAGCGAACAAGGAAATGGTCCGGGCAAGCAGCCGCCGCGGCAAGGTCGAAGTCGAAGCGAAAGTGACCGACGAGATCAAGAAGGGCGTCATGTTCATGCCGTTCCACTTCGCCGAGTGTGCAGCGAACGTCCTGACGAACAACGCGCTCGACCCGATCGCAAAGATCCCTGAGTTCAAGGCCTGTGCTGTGAAGGTCGAGAAGATTACGGAGGCCTGAAGATGGCAGCAAAAGGCGATATGGTCTACGCATGGGCAGCCGACGCCGCCTGCCAGGAGAAGGGCGAGTGCGGCGGAGCGGTCACCGCTCTGCTGACGCACGCGCTTAAATCCGGCATGGTGGACGCTGTCCTTGCCGTAAAGAAGGGACAGGATCTCTACGATGCCGTCCCCACGTTCATCACCGACCCGGCCGAGATCGCACAGACGTCCGGCTCACTCCACTGCGGAACGCTCTTGCTCTCGAAGCTGGTCAAGAAGTACCTGGATGGCGCCGAGGATATGCGGATCGCCATGCCGGTGAAAGGCTGCGATGCGATGGGCCTGTACGAACTTGCAAAGCGCAACCAGATCAACCTGGACAACATCCTGATGATCGGCCTCAACTGCGGTGGATCCGTGAGCCCCGTGGCTGCACGGAAGATGATCGCCGAGAAGTTCGGGGTCGACCCGAACGACGTCGTCAAGGAAGAGATCGACAAGGGTCAGTTCATCATCGTCACGAAGGACGGCCAGCACAAGGGCATCTCGATGGACGAACTCGAGGAAGAAGGCTTCGGCCGCCGGTCGAACTGCCGCCGCTGCAAGATGAAAGTCCCGCGCCAGGCGGATCTCGCCTGCGGCAACTGGGGCGTCATCGGGGAGAAAGCCGGGAACGCCACCTTCGTCGAGGTCTGCTCCGAGAAGGGTGCAAACCTCCTCGACGCCGCCGCAAAAGCCGGAGCGCTCGCCACCGAACCTGCGAACCCGAAGGGTATCGAGATCCGCGGCAAGGTCGAGAACGCGATGCTGAAACTCGGCGACAAGTGGCGGGCGAAATACTTCGAGGGGCTCGGCGAGGGCAAGGAGCGCCTCCAGAAGATGATGGAGGACACGTCCCGGTGCATCAAGTGCTACGCCTGCATCGAGAACTGCCCGATCTGCTACTGCGTCGAGTGCAGCACGAAGAAGGCGTACCTGGTCGAGCCCGGTCAGGTTCCGCCGCCCTTCATGTTCCACCTGATCCGGTATGCTCACATCTCGGACTCGTGTATCAACTGCGGTCAGTGCGAAGAGAACTGCGCGATGGATATCCCGAACGCGCTCTTCATGCACGCCCTGCAGGTTGATCTCCAGGAGATGTTCGGCCATGTCCCGGGTGTGGACATGGAACTCCCGGTGCTCGCGCTCGTCGAGGAGAAGGCGGAACGCAAGCGTCTCTCCGACACCGGCAGCGACCAGATCTTCAACGTCTTCGAGTGAGGGGAGTCTTCTCCCTCTTTTTTTTGGCAGACTGCGACCGGTCAGCGGAGGCTCCGGCGCCGATTGGATCATCAATCGGATTATGAGAGACTGGATTGGTTCTGCTCCGCTCCTCAAGTTCAGGTGTCGGATGCTACCCGGGGCTAAAAAGAGGGTGTGACTCTGCTCACAGAACCGTGTGAGAGAGGGGGGGAATTGCGCTCTGGTCGGAGAAGGTCTCCTCGTGGCCGTCCGGGAACCAGACCACTGTCTGAGCGGGGGAGAAATCGGCCTCTACCAACGGTGCAAACCAGTAACCGTCGAGGACGGCCTGTGCCTCAGTGAAGTCGAGGCCCGGTGTCGAGTATGTCTTCCCTCCGGCCGCATCGGTGATCTTTGCAAACTCTGCAGCAGAGAACGAGGCGAGATCGCTCTCGGCCGAGGTCACCGTTACGGGAACCCCGAGCGTTCCTTCGAGCGCCGACTTCAGCTCCTGCGCCGGATCGGTGATCTTGAGGAAGACAGCGATTGTCTCGATCCATGAGAGTGTGTAGTTGAACGTGATGTCCGCGCTCGCATCCTCATTCACGGTTATCTGAAGGCGGTCCGCGCTGAAAGCCCCTGCTGGAGCCACGATAATCGCCATGAGCAGAAGAGAGGCGACCAGAATCTCGCGTTTCATTCTTGTACCTCGAAGAACATTATGGCGTTTGAATGGATAAATTTTTGGAGTCATCCTGCGGATGGCTCCTTCCGGTCAGTGTACCCGCAGCCAGAGGTGAAGGTTGCGGTAGCCGGCCTGTGTGAGATCGTTTCTCGCGATGTTGTCGGGCGGTGTCTCTGCAAAGAGGAGGAACTCGATCCGGTTCGTATCCGGATCCATGATCCTGAAGGTGTAGGGCTGCTCGACGGTCCGGTTGTGCGGCACCGTGACGGAGAACCGGTCGATGAGCGTCGCCGAGACGATCGTCGACTGGTTCGTCGCGTTATTGAACCTGCTCTCCACGGCAAACGTCTCCACCGTGTAGGTGATGTCCCGGTATTCGTGGTTCCCGATCCCGAGGATGACCGTTTGAGGCGTTCCGGACATGAACTCGGTCGGGTAATCGGCCGCTTTCCCTCGCGGCCCGAGGACGTAGAACTCGGTGAACTTCTCGCCCTCTTTTGGAACCGTGATGATGAAGACTGTCGTTGCCGCGGCCACGAGGACGGCGGCGATGAGGGCGACGCTTAAGACCCGGTCGAACCGGGACGCGGAACCGCCGGAGAACTCCTCCCGTATCGAAGCCCGGTAGGTGGCGAAGGGAACCGTAAAGCGGTTCTCTTCCGGGAGTTCTCGGCGCCGGAACTGGGCGGTGAGGCCGACGGCGAGACTGAATCCCAGGAGGATGGCGGCGATGGAGTCGAGTCCGATGCCCCAGGACGTGTAGTTGAGCGCAAAGCCGAGGAGCGGCACGGCGGCGATGGAGATCCCGAACGAGAGGGCGGTGCGTTCTATTCCGTCGAGGTCGTCTCTTGCCGGGAAGAGCGCCGCAGTCAGGAGGTAACCGGGGATGAAGAGGATGAACGGCAGGACGAAGACCACGCGAAGGGGACTCTCGCTGAGGATTGGGGCGTAGATGCCGGCAAGGGCGAGGAAGACCCAGAGGTAGATGCCCTTTAAGTCCAGCGGGATGGTGCGGGGATCCAGTGACCCGATGAGAGTGCCTGCGGTAGTTTCGGATGTCATTCTGCTACCCCATAAAAAGCCATGGTATAAATAAGTTCTCCGGCGAGGGCGTTTTTGGGAGATACGAAGACCTGGAATCAATGGAGGCCGGGCTGCGGGAGAGATCAGCACCTTTTAATCGAAGCGTGACTAACCCGCATTCATATGCCCCGGGAAGGTTGGGACGATCGGGCGTTCACCGGACTCGAAGCAGCCATCGTCTTCATCGCCTTTATCGTCGTCGCTGCGGTCTTTGCGTACGTCGTTCTCGGGCTGGGCATGACCACGTCGCAGAAGAGCCAGGAGACGATGCATGCCGCTCTCGGTGAAGCCGGATCCGCCCTCCGCCCGGGACAGTCGATCATCGCCAAGCTGGATAACGGTCAGGGTCTCGTCGAGTTCATGGAGTTCGATCTCGAGACCGCGACCGACCTCGCCGTCATCGATCTGGGGAGCATGACCTACACCATCGCGACGAAGAAGACTCTCGTCACGTTCCCTCCCGGCGACCCTCGCGTAACCATCACCTGGCGGTATCCGGAGGACGGCGGAGCCCTCCTTGAGGCGGGGGAGACCGTCATGGTGAGACTGAATACGATCGGTGTGGAGATCGGGCGGGGAGATACGTTCACCCTCCAGGTGATCGCCGCCGGGGGAGAGACCGTTTCGCTGACCAGAACTGTTCCGGCGGGTATTGGGAAGAATGTCTACGTCGAACTCTTCTGAAGCCGGATTCACCGGACTCGAGGCTGCAATCGTGCTGATTGCATTTGTCGTCGTTGCAGCCGTCTTTGCGTACGTCGTTCTGGGGGCGGGTCTCCTCTTCTCCGAGGAGAGCCGATCCACCGTTCACCGGGGGATCCAGGAGGCGGGGTCGAGCCTCACCGTGACCGGCGGCGTATACGGCGTCAGCAACACTCCCGGGATGATAAGTTCCATCATCGTCCCGGTCGGTCTCACCGCCGGTAGCGAGCCGATCGATATCACCACGGTATCCGTCCGCCTGATCGGCGCCGCACACAGAGAGACGGTTTACCGGAATGAGCCACTCATAGACGTCGCCCCCGAAAAAGGGAACTGGAGCGTCCAGGAGCGGTTGAACGCCGATTCCGATCACCTTCTCGAGGCCGGAGAGCAGTACATCCTGAACATCTCACCGAATGGCAAGTCGGATTGCATGGCGTACCGGACGTTTGCCGTCGAGCTCAAACCGGCCGGGAGGCCGGCGCTCCGGGTGGAGAGAACGGTGCCGGGCAGCATCACCACGATCACCCGGCTTGACTGACGCCTCTACCCGGCGTACAGGTACTCCCGGTACCGTATCGCCCCGACGACCCCGACTGTCGCCACCATTGCGAGCAGCAGGTAATCCTCCGGCCCCGCCCCGGCCATCAGGATGCTCTCCGGGCTGCCGGCTGCCCAGGCGAGGAGTGAGACGAGGGCGAGGATTCCGAGGAGCGGGACGGAGACGCGGACGAGTGCCGCGGCGAGCCCGGGTCTGCCGGAACCAAAGCCCCGGCAGGCGGCGAGAGCGATCCCGGCCGATGCCGCGAGGAATATCCATTCGGAGAGCGAAGAAACCTCGGCAAGGATGGCCCCGCCGAAGTAGTCGGTGAACCCGTAAGGCTGGTACGGGCCGAGGAGCGGGAAGTACCAGGTGACGGGGATTGCCCACATCGCGTCGAGAAGATGGTGGGAGAGTGCTCCCGCCGCGACGGCGAGGAGCGCAAAGGATTCTCGTCTCCAGTACAGGGCGATGCCTGCAACTGCGAGGAGCGCGAGGAAGAGCAGTCCGTGCCCGAAGAGCCGCCCGGAATCGAGCGTGCCTGCAAGAAGAATGTGGCCGACCGGCTTGTCGATCAGGTCGGGAAGGACGGCCCCGAGAGCAGAGAAGCCGATGAGCCGCCGGTCGTCGAGGCGTCCGGCGAAGGCGAGGCCCAGGATGAGGCCGAGGAAGAGGTGGCAGGCGACGAACACTTTTCATGAAGATGATGCCGGTGGTTATATTCCTGCTGCTCGGGGTGGGGCAAACGATATGGCCGGGGAGAGCCGATAACTCTCCGGACTATGGCAACGCTTGATCGGCAGGAGATCCTCGTCATCTTCGCCTCGTTCCTCATCGGCAGCGTGGCGGGGTGGTGGAGCCGCACGCAGTGGGGTGACGGCCTGATCGCAGTCGCCGCGACGCTTGCCGGAACCGTTGCCGGCTACTTTATCATCATAACCGTTCTCCGGGCCGTGGGTCACCCGGTCGGGTAGCCGGGGTGAACCCGGCGGTTCACGTGGCCGCCGATTGGCCGGAACGGTGTATCCGGCCGGGATCGTGTCCCGCCGGGAGATCCGTCCCCTGCTCTTCCCGCACCCGCCCGCCTTCGACCGCGAGGACGCGGTCGGCGAGCGTCAGGAGCGACGGGCGGTGGGTGATGAGGATGGTCGTCCGGTTCCGGACGAGAAGCCGGAGCGTCCGGCAGATCTGCTCCTCGGTCCGCATGTCGAGCGCGGACGTGGGCTCGTCGAGGATGAGGATGGGAGCATCCTTCAGGAAGGCTCTTGCAATGGCGACCCGCTGCCGCTGGCCGACGGAGAGTTGCGTCCCGCGCTCCCCGACGATCGTCCGGTACCCGTCCGAAAACCCCATGATCTCATCGTGAACCTGTGCTTTCCGTGAGGCTTTGACGACCTCCTCGAAGGTCGCCTCGGGCCTGCTGTAACGGATGTTCTCCTCGATGGTGGTGTGGAAGAGGAAGAGATCCTGCGAGACGAGCGATACCTGCCGCCGCAGCCATCTTGGATCGAGCGACGCGAGATCGCGGCCGTCGAGGGTGATTGTACCCTCCTGCGGCGCGAACGCCCGGAGGATCAGGTTCACGAGCGTCGTTTTTCCTGCTCCTGTCCGCCCGACGACGGCGACCACCTCGCCGGGACGGATGACGAAATCTGCGTCCGCGAGCACCGGTTCCGACTCCGCGTACCCGAACCGGACACCGGAGAACTCCATCCTGCCCTGCACCGCGGCGGGCACGACCCCGCCGCCGGCCGGCTCCCCGTCCATCGCGAAGAGGTCGCGCAGGCGGGAGGCGGATGTCGCCGCGGGCTGCATGACGACGGGAAAGGCGAAGAAGGTGTTGACGGTGGGGGCGAACGTCACGACGTAGACCGCGAACGCGACGAAGTCCCCGACGGTCATGCCCCCGGCGAGCACCTCGTTCCCGCCGACCCAGAAGACGGCGATCAGCATGAGCGACATCGTGCCGATCCTGAAGTACTCCGAGAACGCCGAAAGCATCGTGTTTTTGATCCGGGCATCGACCATGCTCCGGAGCGTCCCGGAGACCCGGTGCACCTCCCGATCCTCCGCGGCGTGCGTCTTTACCGTTTCGATGCCGGAGATCACTTCCTGGATATCGCGGGAGACGTAGGCCTGCCGTTCGCGCTCCCGGTGGGTGGCGGCGCGGATCCGCCGGATGAAGACGGCGTTGACCAGGAGGTAGAGCGGGATGAAGGCGGCGACGACGAGGGTGAGTTTCAGACTCAGGATGCAGAGGATGGCGAGGGTGAAGACGACGTAGAGGCCGTTTGCGACGATCAGGGGGAGGTACTGGGAGACGGTGTACTGCAGGATCTGGACGTCGTCGGAGAGGCGGGACATGATGTAGCCGGTCTGCTGCGACTTGAAGTACGAGATCGGGAAACTCAGGACGTGCTCGACGAGGGCGGTCTGGAGGTTGAAGGCGTAGCCCTCCCGGAACCGGGCGGTCCAGTAGTTCCGCAACAGATCCATGCCGCCGGTGAAGAGTCCGAGCACCAGGAGTGCGGCGATGAGGGTGTCGAGCGAGGAGAGGATGGCGCCCGCCCCTGCGAGGATAGCGCCGGAGGCCTCCGTTCCGCCGAGCAGGATGTTGTCGATGAAGAACTTGATGCTGAGCGGGAGCACGGTCTTTGCCGCCGAGACGAGAGCAGTCGCCGCGAGGGCCAGCACGCCCACCATCCTGATCGGCCGGGCGAACCTGAGGAAGAAGGCGAGGTCGGAGAACCCGAGATCGGTCTTCGCCGCCACCGGCTGGCGCATGATATCCCGGGTGAAGGCGACGGTGCGCCGGCAGCAGTCTGTGATGCTCATGGTATGGGTCCCCGTTGAGGAACGGTCCCCGGTCTTCTGCCGGGTCTCCGTTGCAGTCCCATATCGTTCTGGCGTATAATACCTGCGGCACGGAGGTCGGGGCAAACCAGAAAGGCTATTGTGTGGCGTGGTGAGGGCTCCATATGGTATCGCTGAACGCCGGCCGCTTCTCCGGGGCGGTTCCGGGTGCACTGGTGGTCGGTGCGTTTTTTCTTCTCGGCTGGCTGGGTCTCCTCCCGGCCCCGATCATGACGGTGGCGCTCCTCTTCGGCGGGGGTTTCATCGCCGGTCTCTTCACCCGGGGCAGGGTCCGGGACGGGGCCGTTGCCGGTGCGGTCTGCGGGGTGCTCGTGGCACTGACCGCAGCCTCTCTAATGGCCTTCGTGAGTCCAGCAGACATGACCTTCGGCTTCTACGCTCTGATTTTCACGGCACTCCTCCTCCCCTACAACGCTGTCGGCGGGGCGGCCGGGACGGCGGTGCGAAACGGGGTCCGGAGAGGCACCGCCGGGCCGGGCGAGCGGAGGCGATGGCTCGGGATAGGAATCGGCACGGCCGTCATCGGCGGTTCGTCTCTCGTCATCGCCTTTCTCGGCCCGCTGATCCTGGCCCCTCCCCTTGTCGGCGGATTCATCGCGGGGTACTCTGCCGGGCCGAGACCGGGGGATGGCCTTGAGGCCGGCCTTGTCGCGGGGCTTTTCGGGACCGGCATCTTCCTGATTCCATTCCTCTGGACGGCATCGCATGCCACGGGGTTCGTCGCCGGGCTCGCGGGGATGGTCGCGATCGCGCTGGGACTGCTCTTCCCTCTCCTCGGGACCGCCGCCGGGGTTGCCGGTGCGGTCGTGCGGCCGGGTCCCCGGGATGGTTAAGAGATTACGGCTGTTTTTGGAGAGATCTCCACCGGAAAAAAGTTACAGCTGGGCAGCGGGGGTTGCCCTGGCCGTCCCGGGAACGGCCACTCGCTTTTCAAGAATGGTGACGGCGATGGTCGTGATCGAGACCAGCACGAGGTAGACGATGCCGACGGCAGCAAACGACTCCGTGTAGGTGAAATACTTCGTCGCCACCAGTTTCCCCGCCCCGGAGAGTTCGATCACCGTGATCATGTAGGCAAGCGACGAGTACTTGATCAGGTAGATGAACTCGTTTGAAAGCCCCGGTATCGCCCGGCAGAGCGCCTGCGGCAGGATGACGTTTCTGATCGCCTGCCATCGGGTCATCCCGAGCGCCTGGGCGGCAACCATCTGGCCTTCCTTGATCGATATGAGGGCGCCCCGGATGTACTCGGCGTTATACGCTCCGTTGCAGAGGATAAATCCGACCACCGACGCCACGAACGCGGTGAAGGTGATCCCGATCGACGGGAGCCCGAAGTAGAGGATGAAGAGAAGGAGAAGCAACGGCGTACCCTTGATGAGAAAGACATACGTCTTGCAGAGCCAGGATATGACCGGGTGGCCGTACTGCCTCCCCACCGCGACGGCGATCCCGAGCGCGAGGCCGAACGGGGCGGAGCACGCGATCAGCTGCAATGTCACGATCAGCCCCTGCATCAGCGCCGGGAGGAGAATCTCAAAGAGGAATACTGCCTGATCCATGCCGCTCCTCAGTCATCCATCCGGGAATCGATCCGGCCGATGAAGTCCTTCATCCGGGTGAACCGCGGGTCATGCAGGAGCAGGTCCGGCGACCCCTGTTCGGCAACCACGCCGTTCTCCATGAAGAGAACCTCGTTTGCAACCGAGCAGGCAAACCCCATCTCGTGGGTGACGACGAGCATCGTCATCCCGTTCCGGGCCAGTTTCTTCATGACCTCGAGCACCTCCCTCGTCAGCTCGGGGTCGAGCGCGGAGGTCGGTTCGTCGAAGAGGATGACGTCCGGGTCCATGGCAAGCGCCCGTGCGATGGAGACCCGCTGGGCCTGGCCGCCGGAGAGTTCCGCCGGGTAGTGGTCGGCCCAGTCCTCCAGCCCCACCTGCCGAAGTTCGGTGAGGGCCTTCTCCCGCGCTTCCGCCTTCCCCATGCCCCTGACCTTCAGGAGCGCCAGTTCGACGTTTTTAACTGCGGTGAGGTGGTCGAAGAGGAAGAAGTTCTGGAAGACCATCCCGATCTTCTGCCGGAAGTAGTTGATCCTGGCTCCCGAATTCGTGACCTCCTCCCCGTCGAGCCAGACCCTTCCGTGGTCGGGCGGCGTCAACTGGTTGATGCACCGGAGAAGCGTGCTCTTCCCTGTCCCCGAGGGGCCGATGAAGACCTTTGTCTCGCCGCGGCGGACGTCGAACGATACTCCGCGCAGCACCTCGGTCTCCCCGAAGGACTTGTGTATATCCTCGACTCTCAGCACAATGTCGTTGTCGTTCATGCTCTACATCGCTCCGGTTCCGAATCCCGGGATTGCTATCCTCGCCTCAAGCCTGTGCAGGAGTTTGAGGCCGCCGTAGTTCAGGACGATGAAGATCCCCGCCGTGGCGAGGTAGACGGGCATGGTTATGTGGGTCTGCGTGACCATCCGTGACGTGATGGTGAGCAACTCCACGACCCCGATCGCGTAGCAGACCGCCGAATCGGTCAGGATGTTGGGGTACTCGTTCGACCAGCCCGGGAGCGCTATGCGCATCGCCTGGGGAAGGATGACCGAACGGATGGCGGTGAGCCTGCTCATCCCGAGGGATCGCGCCGCGATCATCTGTCCTTCGCCGACCGACTGTATGGCTCCCCGGAAGATCTGGGACTGGTATGCCGCCCCCCGGAGGCCCAGCACGACCGCCCCGACGACGAACGCCGAGAGATGGCCGAGCCCGATCGCCGGGAATATGCCGAACCAGAAGAGGAAGAGCAGGACGAGGATCGGGAGACCCCTGAAGAACCATACATAGATCCCGACGGCCCACCGGATCGGTCGCGCCCCGTAGACCTGGCCGAGCGCCATGGGCAGTCCGAAAAGGACTCCAAGGCCGAGGGCGGCGAGGACAAGACCGAGGGTAGAGGCGACGCCTGAAAGGAGATATGGTAACCAGTCGATGAGAATCGGCAAAACGTCCATTTGGCTATTCCTGAATCACTGCAGTCTCTCCGGCAAGAACGGTGCCGGGTACTCTATGCATGAATCTGACGGAGAGCAAAATAAACGTTGCCAAATCCGCCCCGGTTGAGCAGGTTGGCCGTTCGCCGCAGCGGGAGGTTCTTATCCCCGGAGGCGGATTCGACCGTATCCGCGGCAAACGCTCTCCACGCCATGCTCCGGGAGGCTCCAGCAACACTTAAGTATGTGGGGGAGGGGGAAGAAGGGGTATGCCATCTGCACCCGATATCAGGATACCTCTCGATGTGCCCTCTGAGGAGCAGGAGAGGTACCGGGAGAACTATGGTGCGATCACGCACGGCACCGGGAGGCTGATGCTCTTTGCCGGGGACCAGAAGGTCGAGCACCTCAACGACGATTTCTACGGTGAAGGCATCCATCCCGACGACGCCGATCCCGAACACCTCTTCCGGATCGCGGACCGGGCGAGGATCGGGGTCTTTGCGACGCAACTTGGGATGATCGCGCGTTACGGTGAGGATTACCGGGATGTCCCCTACCTCGTCAAGCTCAACTCCAAGACCCATCTGGTCAAGACCGCCCAGCGCGATCCGCTCAGCTCGGAACTCCATCTCGTCCGGCAGGTCGTCGACCTCCGCGACCGGACGGGGCTCGCGATCCTCGGCGTCGGCTACACGATCTACCTCGGGAGCGAGTACGAACCGATGATGCTCTTCCAGGCGGCGCAGATCGTCAACAACGCGCACGCAAACGGGCTCATCACCGTGCTCTGGATGTATCCCCGGGGCAAAGCGGTCAAGGACGAACGCGACCCGCACCTGATCGCGGGCGCGGCGGGCGTCGCGGCGACCCTCGGGAGCGACTTCGTGAAGGTGAACCCGCCGAAGGCGGGCGACAGGATCGACGCCGCGCTGCTCCGGGAGGCGGTGGCGGCCGGCGGCAGGACCGGGGTTGTCTGCGCGGGGGGATCGCATGCCGACGCGCCGGAGTTCCTGCAGCAGCTCCACGACCAGATCCACGTCGGCGGCACGCTCGGGAACGCGACCGGCAGGAACATCCACCAGCGGCCGCTCGACGAGGCCGTCCGGTTCTGCAACGCGATATCGGCGATCACCCTCGACGATGCGGGCGTCGACGAAGCGGTCGGGATCTACGAGGGAGGTAAGTGAGGGTATGACGACGGTCGGCATACTGACGGGAGGAGGAGACTGTCCGGGCCTGAACGCGGTTATCCGGGCGGTCGTGCGGACGGGGGCGAAACACGGGTTCGACGCGATCGGGATCCGGGACGGGTGGCACGGGCTGGTTGCCGGGAACGTCGAACCGCTCACCGACTACTCGGTGACCGGGATCCTCCCGAAGGGCGGGACGATCCTCGGGACGTCGCGGACGAACCCCTTCAAGAACGAGGCCGACGTCCAGCGACTGCGCGACAACATCAGGAAGTTCGGGATCGACGCGATCGTCGCGATCGGCGGCGAAGATACCCTCGGCGTCGCGAACAAACTCTCGAAGATAGGCATCCCGGTCGTGGGTGTCCCGAAGACCATCGACAACGATGTCGGCGCGACCGACTACACCTTCGGGTTCGATACCGCCGTCTCCATCGTCACGGAGGCGATCGACCGCCTCCACACGACGGCGGAGTCGCACCACCGTGTCATGGTGGTGGAGGTGATGGGCCGGCATGCAGGGTGGATCGCGACCGTGGCCGGGATTGCGGGCGGAGCAGACGAGATCCTGATCCCGGAGATCCCGTTCGACCTCGACGAGGTCACCCACCATCTCCGGGTGCGCTACGAGCGGGGGAAGAAGTTCAGCATCGTCGTGGTCGCCGAAGGCGCCCAGCCGAAGGGGATGGCGGAGGCGATCGCGCAGTCCGCCCGGACGGATGAGTTCGGCCATGTCACCCTCGGCGGCGTCGGGAACTTCCTGCGCGACGAACTCGAGAAGCGGCTCGATATGGAGGTGCGGGTGACGGTGCTCGGGCATATCCAGCGCGGCGGCTCCCCGACGGCGCACGACCGGGTGCTCGCGACCCGGTTCGGGGTGGCGGCGGCGGACCTCATCAAGGAGAAGGACTTCGGGAAGATGGTCGCGCTCCGGGGGAACGATATCGTCGCGGTCCCCCTCGAGGAGGCGGTGGCGAACCTCAAGACGGTGGATATGGATCTCTACAAGATCGCGAGCATCTTCTACGGGGGGTGAGCGGAGACCCTAACGCCGGTGCAGGTGCCGGTGGTGGATGTCGGGCTGGTGCGGGTGCTCGTGGGCGACCTCGGCATGGGCGTGTACGTGGGAGTGCTCCCCGGCCGCCGGGAGCGGCGGGTCGCCGGCCTCGTGGTCGTGGTCGTGGTGGAGGTCGTCGTGGCGGTGGCGATGTTCGTGGATGGTCGCCGGGTGCCGATGAGGGTGCGAATGCTCCTCGGAGATCATCAGCCAGGCCCCGATGGCCATGACGGGCAGCGCGACGTAGAAGGCGCCTGCCGGAAGTTCGGCGAAGAGCAGGAGCGAGAAGAGGACGCCGAAGAACGGGGAGACGGCGAGGAGCGAACCCGCCCGGGCTGCACCGATGCCCCGGAGGGCGAGGAGGAAGAGGATGCTCGTCAGGCCCCCGTAGCAGAGGAACCCGACCGCCATGGCGGCGGCAGCCGTGGCCGTGGCCGGGAGGTGCTCCCCGGCGGTGAGCGCGACGAGGAGCGTGACGGTGCCGGCGCCGATCCCCTTTATGGAGATGACGAGGAGGGGATCCTTCGCCGAGAGCCGCTGTCCCAGGTTGTTGTCGACCGCCCAGAAGAGGCAGGTGAGCAGGATGCCGAGTGCCGGGAGGGAGAGGCCGAGTCCGGCGGCCGGGTTCCAGGTGAGGAGGAGGCACGATGCGGTGATGCACCCGAGCGCAACCCAGACGCGGCGGCTCACCCACTCGCGAAAGATCGTCGCGGCAATCAGCGTCGTGGCAACGGCCTCGAAGTTCAGGAGGAGAGCCGCCGTCGCCGCAGGCGTTCCGGGGAGGCTGTACACCAGGGTGACCGGTGCGAGGAGCCCTCCAAAGAGCGTCACGCCGATGAGCCAGGGTATGTCGCTCCTGCCGGGCGGCGCCTCGATCTGGCTCCGCCGGGTTCCCGCCGCCGTTCCGGCGAGGGAGAAGAGCAGGGCGCCGCAACCGCTCCCGAGCGAGACGAGTGCGGCGAGAGCGAGCGGCCCGATATCGGCGAGGAGAAGTTTCGTGAACGGGGCGCTCCCGCCGATCAGGATCGCCGTCGCCAGCGCACAGAGGACGGGTGTCCGGTACTGTGTCAGGATGGATCCGTTCTCTACAGCGGCGGGTTTACGCGGGTACAGGAGAGTTGCCTCCGGGATGATTGAATGTCGTGAAAAAGGAGGGACGAGTCGTCCCCGGTTACTTCAGGTTGTGTTTCTCTTTGAGTTCTTCCCAGTAGGGATCGGCCTGCAGTTCCGCAATCCCCTCGTTCATGAACTCGAGGAGCGCAGTGTCCTCCTTTCTGATGGCGACGCCGAACTGCTCCTGTTCCTGTGTCTCGACGGAGCCGATGGTCTTCAGCGGCTTGCCTGCGATGATGTCCTGGATGGAGACGTCGTCATACATGACCGCGTCGATCCTGCCGATCTCGAGGTCGCTGACGGCAGCCGGTGTGTCGGGGTAGTATCTCAGGTTGTCCTTGGACGTCTTTCCGGTCTCGACCAGGTTCTCCTCGATCCAGATGGCGGCAGTGCATCCCCGCTGCACTCCGATGATCGCCTTTCCGGCAAGAACGTCATCAAGCGTCACGTTCGAGTCTTCGCGGGCTACGACGTCCTGGTTGATTGACCAGTAGGGGTCGCTGAAGTTGACCTTCTCCAGCCGCTCGGGGGTGATCGACATCCCGGCATAGACCATATCGATCTTTCCTGCCTGGAGAGTCGGGATGATGGCGTCCCAGTCGACCGCCATGAACGTCACCTTGACGCCCTTCTTCTCGGCGATCCACTTCATGGAATCGACATCGAATCCCTGGGCGTTACCGTCCTTATCGACGTAGCTGAAGGGAGGATACGCGCCGTCGATACCGACGACGTAGTCCGGTTCGGTGGTCGTACCGGTGCACCCTGCACCTGCGACTGCCAGCACTGCGACGATACATGCGAGCAGCGTGAGAATACCATACTTTTTCATAAGGGAAGGGTTAGTTAGACGAGTAAAATTAACCTTTTGATTTGGCGCTGCCGGAGGTGCGGTTGGCTTTGCAGCCCGCGAAATCTCTCGTTTCGGAGCAAATATTCGCCGTCGCCGCCCTTCCGCCCGGACCGGTGCGGCCTCCGGCGTCCTGCCGGCGTTCACAGCAGGAGAGGTCGGTCGCTTGCGGCCGGCACGGAGTAATCATCCCCGCCATGGTACGGCCGATAGGTATTTATCGTATCTTACCTCTTCTGAGGCCGCCTCCCGGAAGGGAAGCGCAGATATGGATGGTGAGCAGCATGAAAGGCATGAAAGAATCCGCCGCGAGCGGGATGTCGAAAGTCGCCGGGTCCCTGCAGGAACTCGACCCCCGGATCATCGAACAGATCACTTCGAAGATCAATTTCCCCGCATCGAAAGGCAATCTTATCTCCCAGGCGAAGGAGAGCGGAGCGCCCCAGGGCCTCCTCGACACGTTGAACCGGTTTGAGGATAAGCAGTACAACAGCCAGGAAGACATCAAATCAGAGTTTCAGAAGGTCCAGCAGAAGTAACCCTTTTTTAGTCATACACAGGCGCCGGAGGCGGCACCTGGCCCTGACGAATCGTTTCTCAGGCCGGCCCCGTGCCGGGAGCCATGCAGGCAACCGCACCGTGCCGGGAAGTGCCTGGCATGGGGCGCTCTGCCGGAAAGGCTCGCCACCCGTCATCTATATCTGGTCACCCGGTGCACGGCGCCGCATGTTCATCATCGGACACCGGGGAGCGAGGGCCCTCGGGCCGGAGAACACCCTGAGCTCTCTCCGAAAGGGTATGGCCTGCGCGGATCTCGTCGAGGTCGACCTGCGCCTCACACGGGACGGCATCCCGGTCGCGATCCACGATGCAACCCTCGACCGGACGACGGACGGGGCCGGGCCGGTCAAGGGTCATACCGTCGAAGACCTGGCCGGACTGGACGCCGGCGGGGGCGAGAGGATCCCGACGCTAGCGGAGATTCTCGACCTCGTCCGCAACGCTACAGGGCTTGTTGCGGAGATCAAAGAGCCCGGGACGGAGGCGATCATCGTCTCGGCGCTCATGGATCAGATGCCGGAACGTCTCTTTTTAGTCTCGTTTCATCCCGCAAGCGTTGCGACGGCAAAGAGGCTCCTTCCCGGGGCGCAGGCGGGCCTCATCTACTCGGAGGAGATCGCCGATCCCGTCGGGCTCGCCCGCTCGGTGCAGGCCGATCTCCTCCTCCCGAGATGGGATCGGATCTCGCACGAGCTGGTGAAGCGGGCGCATGCGGCGGGGCTGCTCGTCGTCCCCTGGCTTTTGAAGACGGAAGACGATATCCGTGAAGCGCTCCGGCTCGGCGTCGACGGGCTCTCCAGCGACGATCCCTGCGCTGCCCGGCGCTACCTCGAGGGATTGGCCGGGGAGCGCCCGGTCAGACAAGCGTCCCCGGGAGGTGCTTGAGGAGCCACGCTTTCACCTCGACATAGAGGCTCTCGGCCGTCTCGTCGAGGGTGTGCCCCGCTCCTTCGTAGATGATCAGCCGCCGGGGTTCGCCGGCACGCCGGTAGACCACCTCGGAGGAGTGATGGGAGAGAACCAGGTCGGCGTCCCCGTGCACCAGGAGGATCGCCGCACGCCCGGCGAGGGCGGCGACCGGTTCGGTTCCGGCGGACTGGGTGGCGACGGCGATGACGACCCTGACCGCCGGGACGTTCGCCGCCGCCTGGATAGCCACGGCTCCCCCGAGCGAGTGTCCGACCACCCCGGCGGCCGCGACACCCCGGCTCTCGAGGTAGCGCAGCCCGAGCACCGTGTCGAAGGCCGATTCCACGAGGTCGGTCGGGTGCCGGTACTGCACCCGGAGCGCACTGATCCGGTGGTTCGGAAGATCCTCTGCCAGCCGCGGGTAGAGTCCCCGTGCCGGGGTGTCGAATCCGCCGCCGGTTCCGCCCACCATGACGACGCCGCTTCTGGCTTCCTGCGCTTCGTAGTAGCGGCAGACGGTCGTCCCCCGGTCGGTCGCGATCTCTACGGTGTCGTAGGCCTCGCCGGCCTGTGGGAATCGCCTGATATCCGTTGGACGCACGTCGACTCTCGCACCCTGCACTTCTATTGCAGCCGTTCCGAGCATGGGGGGCAATAGAGATCGGGTCTATTTGTCCTTTGCGGCAGGGAGGCTTTTGCGCGCCCGGGTAGGGAGCGATCCCGCGAAACCGGGGCAGCGTTCGTAGACCCGTGCGGAAAGTACATTACTATTGATTACAAATTATATACTACGATGGATAAAATTGGGCACAGACTCTTCCAGCATATCGGAGATTCTTCTCAGAAATCCGTTCCAGATAGGCACGCTGCAAGCCCCGATCCCGGGGAGTCCGATGCCGACCTCCTCGACGCTTACTCCCGCGCCGTCGTCCGGGTCGTCGAGTCCGTGGGCCCCGCGGTCGTGAGCGTGGTCGTGGGGAAGAACTCCCCGGGGTGGCGCGGCGAGCAGGTGGGAGCAGGATCAGGCGTGGCCGTATCGCCGGAGGGCTACATCCTGACCAACAACCACGTGGTGCAGGGGGCGGGGAGGATCGAGGTCAGGACGGCGGACGGCACCGCTCTCCCCGCACGCCTGGCCGGGGCCGACCCGGCAACCGACCTCGCCGTGCTCCGCGCCGAGACGGCAGATCTCGCCTACGCGTCGTTCGGGGACTCCGGGAAGCTCGCGGTCGGCCAGCTCGCGATAGCCATCGGCAACCCGCTCGGCTTTGATTCGACCGTCTCGACGGGAGTCCTGAGCGCTCTCGGAAGGGCGTTCCGGAGCCGGGACGGCCGCCTGATCGAGAACATCATCCAGCACACCGCTCCCTTGAACCCCGGCAACTCCGGCGGCCCGCTGGTGGACTCCCGCGGCCGGGTCATCGGGATCAACACGGCCATCATCCCGACAGCGCAGGGTATCTGCTTCTCGATCCCCTCGAACACCGCCTCGTGGGTTCTCCCGCAGCTGGTCGCCGACGGCAGGGTTCGGCGCGGATACCTCGGCATCGCCGGCCAGTCGCAGCCGCTCCCGCAGCACCTCGCTCTGGCGCTTGGCCTCGCCGCGAACCAGGCGGTCGAGGTCGTCTCGGTGAACCGGGCCAGCCCCGCCGGCCGGGCCGGACTCAGGCCGGGGGATATGATTGTCGGGATCAACGAGACCTGCGTGACCTGCGTCGACGATCTGCACCGGTTCCTTGCCGCCTGGCCTATCGCGGAACCCGCAACCCTGACGATTGTCCGGAACCGGCGGCGGATCACGCTCCCGATCGTCCCCGCGGAAGCGGTCGCGTGCACCGTTGCCGGGTGAAGCGGGGAAGGGTTCGCCCCTCTCTCCCGGGGTCTCGAGGTGCAACGGCAAGCCACGGATTGACATGTTTCACCCCATGCGAAGTGCGACGGATAACGTCTGGAGCTTGAGAAGCCGTCAAGCTTCGAGCCGCGATGGGACGAAGGCCGTCGTTGTGCGACAAACAAGCAAGTGGAGCGAGGAAATATCCCGATGCAGTGGACCGTGGGAACATCGCCATGGGGGGGTGGGGACAAAGGGGAGTGCGAGCGCAGCGAGCATGAGAAGGCCGAAGGTCTTCGAGGGGGGCGAGCCCCCCTCCCCGTCGGCCCCTCCCCCGGGGGCGATATGCGACCGGCCGAAGGTGCGACGTTCCTCTGGAACGGAGCTGGAGCACCGGTAGGAACGACGTTCCATGGGAACGGAGTTCGAGCACCGGAGGTGCGAGGTGCGGGGGCGGGAGCACGAGCACCGGAGGTGCGAGGTGCGCGGTCCCACTGAAATCCGTGTCAGTGCATCGAAGCGCTGTCCGTAGAACTTTCGAGCACCGGAGAACGGCGTTCCGGTAGGATGGACGGTTCGTGAGTGCGACTGCCGGGACGGCGCGACGGACAATGTCCGGAGCGTGAGCACCCGCAGGGTGGGAGCAGGAGCTTGAACACCGAAGGTGTGAAGAGGGGTGTCTACTCTCCGTCAACCGGGCATCACGCTCTTCCCACTCCGCGTGAGCCGGCAGGGTATAGCAGCAGGATTGCCCTGATCCCGCCGGCGAACCCGGATTCTCAGGGAACCCACGTTATCCGGGGCTCCCGGCGCACCTGTTTCGGTGAGAGGGGGGCAGGATAGCCGAAGATCAGCGGTGCCACGATCTGGTGGTCGTCCGGAATCTTCAGCGCTGCAAGGAGGTCGGGGTTCTGCTGGATGAGAGCCGCCGAACCGATCCAGCAACTGCCCATACCGAGCGCCCAGGCGGCAAGCATCATGTTCTCCGCGCAGAGCGCGCAGTCGAGGAAGCTCGATGCGGCTTCCCGGGCACCGAGAACCAGGATCAGCACCGGGGCGTTGTAGAAGATGTTGAACGCGGGGTTCTTGAGTGCCTCAAGAAACTCTTCCGTCCCTGCTCCGCCCTCCTCGCCGATCTTCTCGATGAGGATCGGCTTACAGTAATCGGATGCCCGGCGCATCAGGGCACGGTCTTTTACGATCACGAACTGCCAGGGCTGAAGCCCGAGGGCGGTCGGGGCCTGGATGCCCGCAGCGATGATCGCTCTCAGGGCCTCGTCCGGGACGTCCCGGTCGGTGTAGTTCCTGACGCTCCGGCGCTCCCGGATCACGGAGAAGATCTCGATGGATTCGGCATCAGTCATCATGGACTCCGGCTATGGCCTGCCGGCGGTATTTATACCTTGGCGAGGCGGGCCTCACAGGCCTCCCGCCGGGAGTCCCTCTCCCCGGGCCTCCCTTCTGCTTCTTTGTCAACCCGGAGATGTCGCTGAATTATCCGGGAGTTCAAAAAAACCCGGGTTTCACCTGATAACCGGATAGCAATTTTTTTAATCTCCCCGGAGCACAACCACTACAGCGACTTTACTTCGGCGCCGGTGAGATATGACGGACTCGCACCAGGATCGGGCACCCTTTCATAGTGCGGTGCTCAACGCTCTCGAAGACGGACTTCTTGTGGTCGGCGACGACCGGAAGGTCAGGTGGTACAACCCTGCCCTGGCACGAACCCTCGGTATCCGGCAGAAGGACGCCATCGGGATGGAGTTCGGTTCTCTCCTCGAGACATACTTCCTTCCGATCATCGAGGATGACGATTCCATGCAGTTGCTCCGTCATGTCCTTGAGAACGGCGCGGACCTGCCTTCTCTTCTCTGCCGTGCCCGGACACCCGACGGCACCCGGCGCTGGATCTCGGTATCGAGCAAGCAGGCGTTCCCCGTGACCGGGCAGCGGCTCATCAAGATTCGGGACGCCACTGCGGATCTGCATGCGCATCACTTCAGGGTCGCGCTTGACCAGTCCCCGGTGGTCGTCTTCGTGCAGGACGAAGAACTCCGCTACATCTGGTCGTACAACCAGCAGCTGGGGTCTACGGATACGTCCATCATCGGCATGAGCGAAGAGGAGGCCTTTCCCGAGGACGCCGAGCGTCTCTCCGCGCTCAAGCGGCGGGTTCTTGAGACGGGAGAGTCCGTGCGGGCTGCGGTGACGTTCACCGTCGCGGGCGAACAGCGCATCCGCGATCTGACGCTCAAGCCGTTCCGGGATGTGAGCGGGGAGATCGTCGGCGTTGCCGGGACGGCCTTCGACGTGACCGAGCGGAACCGGGTAGAGGAGATGCTCCGGGAGAAGACGTACGAACTGAAGAAGCGGATGGACGAACTCCGGTGCCTCTACACCATCACGCACCTCGTCGAGACGCCCGGGATGACGCTCGACAAACTCCTGCAGGCGGTTGCCGATACCCTTCCGATGGGATGGCAGTACCCGGACTATACCGGGGTGCGGATCACCGTCGACGGCCGGGATTACTTCCGGGGCGACCCGGCGGATTCCGCCTGGACTCAGGAGAGCCCGATCGCCGTCCACGGCAAACAGGTCGGTGAGATCGAGGTGCGATACCTCGCGGATATCCCCGAGGGCGGCAAAGGGCCGTTCCTGCCGGAAGAGCAGATGCTGCTGGACGCCATCTCGAAGCGGCTCGGCCGGATCATCGAACGGCTGCAGGTGGAAGCGGCGCTTGAAGAGAGCGAGGAGACGTTCCGGGGGATTGCCCAGCGGAGTTTCGACCTCATCGTCACGTCGTACCTGGACGACGGGCTGAGCTACGTCTCGCCGGCGATGGAGCGGATACTCGGGTACTCTCCCGAAGAGATGGTGGGAACCGATTGGGAGGATTACATCCTCCCGACAAGCCTTCTGACCTGGAAAGAGGGGCGACGGAGAGTCCTCCGGGGCGAGCAGATCGAGGGGCTCAAGATCGAGGTCCGGCGAAAGAACGGGGAGACCGCCATACTGGAACTGAACGAGTCGCCGATCATCGAGAAGAAGGCGATCGTGGGGTTCCAGGTGATCGGCAGGGACATCTCCGAGCGGATCCTGCACGAGCGGCTCCGGGAGCAGGCGTTCGATATGACCGAGCGGAATATCGCCCAGTTCGCCGTCCTTGCCGACCACGTCCGCCACCCGCTCCAGGTGATCATGGGGGTCGCGGATCTCCTCGACGACGAGGCGGTCGCGGCGAAACTCCGGGAGCAGGTCCGGCGGATCAATCTGCAGATCAGCGAGCTCGACCGGGAATGGATGGAGTCACGGAAGATCCGGGAGTTCTTGAAGCGGTATGAACTCTGAAGGGCTGTTAGGGGCCTCAGGGTTGTTTTATAGGATCGTGGTTGCACCGGGGTTTCCGTGCAGTGGATCGCAGTGAATTGCACAACTCGCACCGCCCTGTGCTCAAAATCTTGCCGGGACGGTAGTCGCACTTACGAACCATCGCGCTTTTGAAAGCCCTTCGGCTAAAATGACACGGATTTCCAGTGGATATCGCCATAGGGGGGTGGGGACAAAGGGGAGTGCGAGCGCAGCGAGCATGAGAAACTCGAAGAGTTTCGAGGGGGGCAAGCCCCCCTTCCCACCTGACGGTGGTCGAGCTCCGGTTCCACGAACCATCGCACTCCCCGTCAGCCCCTCCTCGCACCTAACGGTGCTCACGCTCACTGCGTTCGCGCCTCGCACCTTCGGTGCTCAAACTCCCGTCCTGCGGACGGTCGTTCTCCGGAGCGTCGTTCCCCCATGCGATACTCCCACGGTCCACTGTACTGGGATTTTTCCACGCTCTCGGATCGCTTCATCTCTCGCTACGTGAAACGCATACAATACCCGAGGCTCACCAGTCAAGACTTGTAGTCTTTACCCATTCACCGCCGTCCCCGTCCCCTCTTGTCGTACACCCCCGGCACGGCCTCCCTGATGGCGGCGAACGTCTCCGGCAGGAGCGTGCCTTTCTTTCCGACGACGTCCGATGTCCGGATGGTGGCGGCGTGTGCGGCGAGAGCGTAACTCTCGGTGAAAAGGTCGAGCCCGCCCCGGGCGAAGTCGTTGAGCGAGAGGGGGATCGAGATCCCGTCGATGGACGGGCTGCTCGATACCGGGCAGATCAGCAGGTTTCCGCTCTCTCCCGCAGAAACGACCACCGCCGGGCGCACTTTCCGCTCGCCCACTCCCCCTATCCGCACGGGGGCTAAAACGACGTCGCCGCTGGCGTAGCGTCCCATATGCATACCGGTCGACGTGAAAACCGATAAGAGAATTGATCCGGGCTTATGACTACAGGAGAAGGGGGGGCGTTCCCGCCCCCGGTGCATCGTTACGGCGTCTGCCCCTTTGCTCTTCCGTTGGACTTCTGCTGCGCATCAAGGAACCCTTTCTGGTTCTTCACCTTCTCTTTCGCGTTCCCCTTCGCGGTCCAGGCATACCCGTCGGCGTCACCCTTCTCCATCTTTTTGCCGTTGCCCGGGTTGATGACGGAGACAGCCCCGGTGCCGGCGACCGAGACGTTTCCGTTCTCCGTCACGGCGCTGCCGGTCACCGTCAGGTTTCCGTCACCAGTGGCGAGGTCGAGATCCTGCTGCCGGTACTTCAGGATGAGCGTGCCGCCGTCTTTCATACAGAAGTTGACCCGCTCCGGCGTTGCGTTCCCAATCCTGAACTCCGAGGGGTCCGATACCGTCGTGTTCTCGCTACCGGATCCGGCGAACCTGAACCATTCCGCGATGCTGATAAAGACGGTCATGACACCGTTGCTCTTCTGGTTCAGGGTCTTCGGGGCGACCTTCACCTCCGCCGTCTGCGGGGCGACGGTCACGTTCAGGGTGTCGCAGGCAACGGCGCCAGTGGCGTTATTTACGACCTTTACGGTGACTGCGTAGGCGCCGGCGGCGGGGTAAGTATAGGTTGCCCGGACGGTGCCGTTCTGCTCGTCGTCCTGCACAACCTCCGCCCCGGTCGTTCCCGTGCTCCAGTCGACGGAGGCCGAGAGGTTCATCGCGTCGAAGACATCGGTGTCGTTGCAGGTCGCGAGGATGGTGACCGGCTCCCCGGCGAGCGCGGTGCGGTCGCCCCCTGCATCGACCGTGAGGGCGGCCTGCACGGCAGGAACCGCCACAATGAGAGCGATGAAGAGGGAGAAGATTCGGATCGTGGTATCTTGTTTCATGAGTGTCTACCTCCGGTAGATACTGGCCCTGCCCCTCTATTTGACCGCATTGAGCTTCCCGGTTCAATCGATTAGCCGGGCGGTGGTGGACGATCGTCTATACCCGGAGCAGCCGGGCATTGATCGCGACGATCACCGTGCTTGCACTCATCAGCACCGCCCCGACGGCCGGGGTGAGAAGGATCCCGGCACCGATCAGGACACCGGCGGCGAGCGGGATGGCGACGGTGTTGTAGCCCGTCGCCCAGAGGAGGTTCTCGAGCATCTTCCGGTAGGTCTTCTTCGCGAGGTCGATGACCGCCGCCGCGTCCCGTGGGTCGCTCCTGACGAGAACGATATCGGCGCTCTCGACGGCCACGTCGGTTCCGGCCCCGATGGCGATGCCCACATCGGCCTCAACGAGCGCGGGTGCGTCGTTGATCCCGTCGCCCACCATCGCCACCCGGTAGCGTCGCTGCACCTCCCGGATCTTCTCCGCCTTCTCGTGGGGGAGAACCCCGGCAAAGAACTCGTCAAGATCAAGTTCCCCCGCCACCCACGCGGCGACGTCGCGGTTGTCCCCGGTCAGCATCATGCACCGGACGCCCATCTCTTTGAGCCGGCGGATCGCCTCCCCCGACTCCGCCCTGATGATATCGGCAAGCGCGAGCGCTCCCGTGAGACGGTCGTCCTCGAGCAGGAAGACGACGGTCTTGCCCTGCCGCTGGAGCGTCTCGATCCGCCCGTCCCCGGGATCGATGCCCCGCTCCGCGAGGTAGCCCGGGCCGACCACCCGGACGGTCCGGCCCCCGACCGTCCCCTCGACGCCGACTCCCGGGATCGCCCGAAACCCATCTACCGGGAGCGGAGCAATTCCCCGTTCCTCCGCGCTCCGGACGATGCCCCGGGCTATCGGGTGCTCGGAGTGCGCCTCTACCGATGCCGTCGTCCCGACCACGTCCTCCTCTGTCGCGCCGTCTAAGGCGAGGACGTCCGTGACACCGAACCGCCCCTCCGTCAGGGTCCCGGTCTTGTCGAAGACGACCGCCGTGAGATCCTTTGCCCGCTCGAACGCGCTCCGGTCCCGGATCAGGAACCCCGACTTTGCGGCAAGCGCCGTCGAGACCGCGATCACGAGCGGGACGGCGAGGCCGAGCGCGTGGGGGCAGGTGATGACCATCACGGTCGCGGCCCGCTCCACTGCAAATCCGGCCCCCTCTCCGAGGGCGAACCACGCCGCGAACGTCACCGCGCCGACCGAGAGGGCGATCACCACCAGGAGGAACGCCGCCCGGTCGGCGAGATCCTGCGTCCGCGACCTGCTCTCCTGCGCCTTTCGGACGAGGTCGATCACCTGCGCGAGATAGGTCTCCGCACCCGTCCGCCGGACCTCCACGGCGATCGAGCCCTCGCCGTTCACCGCTCCGCCGATGACCGCATCACCCGGGCGCTTCTCCACCGGGCGCGACTCGCCGGTGAGCATCGCCTCGTCGACGCTCGTCGCCCCCTCGATCACCGTGCCGTCCACCGGCACCTTCTCCCCCGGCCGGACGAGAACCCGGTCGCCCGGTTCGAGCCGGTCGACGGGCACGTCGTCCGTGCCGGCGTCCCGGAGAAGGTGCGCCTCCGAGGGCATGACCCGGACGAGTTCCTCGAGCGCACGCGACGCCCCGAGAACCGAGCGCATCTCCACCCAGTGCCCGAGGAGCATGATGTCGATCAGGGTGGCGAGTTCCCAGAAGAATCCCTCCTCGCCGACGATACCGAGAACGACCGCCGAACTGTATACGTAGGCGACGGTGATCGCGACGGCGATGAGCGTCATCATCCCGGGCATCCGCGCCTCGAGTTCGCTTACGATCCCGGTGAGAAACGGCCACCCGCCGTAGAGGTAGACCGCGGTCGCAAGAGCGAGGAGCAGGTAGTCCGATCCCGGGAACCGGATAGCGATCCCGAGAAGATCCTGAACCGGTTTCGAGAGGAGAAGGATTGGAATCGTCAGTATCGTCGAGACGATGAAGCGTCGCCGGAAGTCCTCGAGGGCGTGGTGGTGCGAGCCATGGCCGGGCCGGTGGGTCTCCGGCGGCTTCTTTTGGGTGGCCTCTTCTAGATCCGTCTCGTTCCGCCGTCCGCCCTCACCGTGATCGTGGCCCACTTCATGCCCTCCCCGTCCGCTGCTCTTCTGCTGCCCCATCGTGCATGCCCGATCCTTGTGCGTACCGGTTCATGGTGGTGATGCCGTTCTTGCTGGGGATGTATATATATCGGCCGCGCACAGCCCGGGAGTGTCGGGGCACATCTCTGCCGTCTTCCGGGTGACGGATATCGTCCGGTGAAAATGAACAGGTTTATAACTTCAGGGAAACAGCATTATGCCTGTGCTCGGATGAACCTGCCCGCAAGACCGATAGGATCGCCAAGATTCTTTTGAATTCTGGCCGAATTCGTTAGGTGTGTGCGGGAACATTTTATCTGCCTATGGGGATGAAACTCCTCCGAGAGTAAGGGAAGGTGATCCCGGCCGATGCATGACTGCACACCCGCACATGGCGATATCCTCGAACTCTCCGGCATCCTGGATGCGTTCGACGAGGGGCTGCTTATTGTCGGCCCCGACAACCGGGTGGCCTGCATCAGCAGTCATCTGCGGCATCTGCTCGGCATCACTCACGACGTGCCCGTCGGAACCGACGCGAATCATTTCGTCCGCTGGACCCTGATACCCCGTATCTGCGGAGGGTCGGGCAGAACCGAGATCACCGCATTTCTCTTCGGCCGCGCTTCTGCTGCCGACTTCCCGTGCGCGATGCGGTTGCCCGGGGGTGGCGAAGGATGGTTCCGCTGCTCATGCCGCGCGGTTCATGAAGGTCGGTTTCGCGGCAGCCGGCTCGTTCGTTTTTCTCCCGACACCTCCGGCCCCGGGGCCGTCCCGGTCCCCGAAACCCGGGCCTCCCGTGTCGAAGGTCCTGGAAGCGGCATGGATTCCGCAAAGCGGAGGCGGATAGAGGCGATACTGCGGGAGAGCAAGGACAGATACCGGTTCCTCGTCGAGAACCTCAACGAGGGGATCGCGCTGATCGACAGGGAGGGCATCGTGGTCTTCGCAAACCAGAGGATGGCCGATATCATCGGTTATTCGATCCCCGGGGTCATCGGAGCGCCGGTCTACGCGTTCGTCGATGAGAACGATGCCGGAGACGTGAGGGAACACCTGCAGACTCTTGGCCGGAGCATGCGCGAGGTCTTCGAGTTCGAACTGGTTCAAAAAGGCGGCGGACGTATCCATGCGCTGATAGCAACCACTCCCATCATCGACGCCGGCGGCACCTGCCAGGGGTTCCTTGCCACTGTCCAGGACATCACCCCCTTGAAGCAGATGGAAGCAAAACTCCGCGAGAGCGAGGAGAAGTACCGGTCTCTCGTTGAACTCTCTGCCGAGGCGACCCTGATCCACCGTGACGGGAGGATCATATTCGTCAACCCCGCCGGCCTGAAGCTGCTCGGGGCTTCACGCCCGGAAGAGGTGATCGGGATGGCTATCCTCGATATCGTCCACCCGGATGCCCGCGACATCATCGAGGCCATCACCGTGCGGGATCTCCAGGGCGTGGAGACGCCGCTTGTCGAGTTGTTGGTCGTCAGACTCGACGGAACGACGGTTCCCATCGAGGGGAGGGGAGCTCGGACGATCTTTGAGGGCCGACCTGCGGTTCAGGTCGTCATGCGGGACATCAGCCACCGGAAACAGGCGGAGGAGCAACTGCAGGCGAGGAACCGGCATCTCCTTCTGCTTAACCGGATCATCGGCACATCCGCTTCGACCCATCTGCCGGGAGAACTGCTGGAGACGGCGCTTGACCAGACACTCGATCTCCTCGGCTACGATAGCGGCGCAATCTACCGTATCGAGTCCGGACAGGGAGAGGCCGCTCTTCAGTGCCGGCGAAACATGCCGGATACGTGCACGGATCTGGCAGAGATCGTTTTCGGAAGGTCGTTTGCCGATACCATCGCCACCGGCCTTCCGTGCTACCTTGAACTGGATCGGGGCCTGAACTCCCCGGGATCCCGTCTTCTCCGGGAGTTCGGGTTTGCCGCACTCGCCTGCATCCCGCTCGTCGTCGAGTCCGACGTCGTCGGGGCGCTCCTCATCGGGACCCGGGAGCGTGGATTCTTCTCTCGCGACGAGCGTGCGCTTCTCGAAGCCGTCGGTCGCGAGATCGGGGCCGGCATCGTGCGGGGGATGCTCTACCGGAGGCTTGAGGTGGCGAACCGGGAGGCGAACCTCTACCTCGACATCCTTACGCACGATATCCGGAATGCGGACAACGTCGCAAACATCTACGCCGACCTCCTCATCGACGAGCTCGAGGGAGATCCGGCCCGATACGCCCGGAAACTGAAGGACGGGATCAGGAAGAGCATCGAGATCACCACAAACGTCGCCACCCTCCGAAAGATCCAGGAGGAACGGGACGGCCTTACGCGGCAAGACCTCAACGACGTGATCCAGGGAGAGATCGCCCACTTTTCCGGTCTCTGCATCCGGTATTCCGGGCAACCCGTGGAAGTCCTGGCCGACGATCTCCTTCCCGAGATCTTCACGAACCTCATCGGCAACGCCGCAAAGCACGGCGGGCCGGGTGTCGAGGTCACGGTGGCGGTCGATGCTCCGGACGATGAGACCGTTGTCGTCACCGTTGCCGACACCGGCCCCGGGGTTCCGGACGATGCGAAGGAGTCGATCTTCTTCCGGTTCGAGCGGGAGGGCGGCAGGCGGGGGAGCCAGGGGCTCGGGCTCTCGATCTGCCGGATGCTTGCCGCGCGCTACGGCGGCAGGATGTGGGTCGAAGACCGGGTTCCGGGGCATCCGGAGCAGGGCGCGGCATTCCGGTTCTCCCTCAGGAAAGCCGGACGTGGAGGCAATGCCTCCGCCTGAGCGCTCCCGTGCATGCTGCTACGGACGATCGGGTTTATTCCTGCTGTCGCAGACATTTTACCATGCATCGAATTGCTGCTCTTCTCTTTATCTGTATTCTCCTCTCCGCCGGATGCCTCGGCGCGGACGAGTCTTCGGTGGGGGCGGGTCTCAGCCTGATCGCCCCGGTTGACCCGATACCCATATTCGACGGCCAGGCAACCTACGCCGGGATCATCGGTGTGGAGACGCCGCAGATCCAGACGAACTACAGCATGGGCTTCGTTGCCATCACACCGGGCAACATGACGCCGCCGCACCGCCTGATCGGGACGGCGGAACTCGTCTACGTGCTCGGCGGTACGGCGGAGATCCGTTGCGACAACGAGACGGTGACCGCCCGCGAGGGAGAGACCGTGCTCCTGCCGGAAGGGGTGCTGCAGTCGATAGCCCCGGCCGGGGATACCGATCTCACTTACTTCACCGTGAGCCAGCCGGCCTACACGGCCGAGATCGAGATCTCGGGGGACGAGCTCGATGCGGTCGACGTGAAGACGGACTGTGCGCCGTTCGTCGTCGCCGATCCCCGTGAAGGGATCGAGTGGAGCCTCGAATCCGGCGTGGCGGTCTACACCCTCATCAACCCGGTGCTGATGAACGAGACGGCGATCCCGGTCGGCTACAGCCTCGCATACGCTGAACTCCTCCCGGGCGGGTATCTTGGATATGACGGTATCAACGGCTCTTCCGACCTCCTCTACGTGATCGAGGGCGAGATAGAGGTTGCCACGCCCGGCGGAGAGACGATACGGGTTCCTGCAGGGAGTGCCGCCTATGTCCGGCCCGACCAGGTGAAAGAGACCCGGAACGTCGCGGACTCGACGACGAGGCTCCTCTCGCTCATCGACCCGGCGTGGACACCGGAGAAGACTGTCCTCTTTGAGTAGATCCTCTCTTCTTTTTTCGGCGCCTGTTCTGGTTTCATGGAGGGTTGCCGGTATCCAGCCGGCCTATCCTGAGTGCGTTCGCGATGACCGCAAGCGAGAGCCCCATGTCCCCGAACGCCACCGCCATCCAGAGGGTGACCAGCCCGAAGACCGCGAGTGCGGCGATGCCGAGTTTCACCACGAGCGCCGTTGCGACGTTCTGCCGGACGACCGAGACCGTCTTCTCCGAGAGGGCGACGAGGTAGGCGACCCTCGAGATATCGTCCTCCATCACAACGATATCGGCCGCCTCGATCGCGACGTCCGAGCCAATCGCCCCCATCGCGACCCCGACGTTCGCCCGTGCAAGCGCCGGCGCGTCGTTCACGCCGTCCCCGACCATCACCACGAGCCCGTAGCGGTCCATCAGCTGCTCGACCATCGCCACCTTATCCTCCGGCAGGAGCCCGGCATGGCACTCGTCGATCCCGATGCGGCGGGCTACCGCCTCCCCGACACGTTCGTTGTCCCCGGTGAGCATCACCGTCCTGATGCCCCGCGCCCGAAGAGCGGCAACCGTCTTTTCTGCATCCTTCTTCACTACGTCCGAGAGAGCGATGAGCCCGATCACCCCTGAGGCGGTGCCGGCGAGGACGACGGTCTTCCCCTCGCTCTCCAGCCGGTCGTACGCCGCCCGCCATGCGTTGTCCCCGGGTTCGGCAAAGAGCGCAACGCTCCCGAGGGCGTAGGCCGCACCGCCGATCCTCCCCCGGACGCCTCTCCCCGCGATCGAGACGAACTCCTCGACGTCCAAGAGGACGGCGCCCTCCTCCTCCGCCCGCCGTCGGATCGCCTCCGCGATCGGGTGGCCGGAGCGTGACTCGAGCGACGCGGCGACGGCGAGCACCTCCGCCTCCGGAACCCCGAACCCGACCACGCCGTCCACCTCGAGCCTCCCGGTCGTGAGCGTCCCGGTCTTGTCGAAGACGACCACCCGGGCAAGCCCCACGGCCTCGAGCGAGTCCCTGCCCTTGATCAGCACGCCGTTATGCGCCGCGGTCGTGATCCCCGAGACCATCGAGACCGGGGTGGAGATCGCGAGTGCACAGGGGCAGGCGATGACGAGCAGGATCAGCGCCCGGTAGAACGCTTCGAGGAACGGGACGCCGAAGGCGAGCGGCGGGACGACGACGAGGAGGCCGGCGAGGAGGATGACCGCCGGCGTGTAGTAGCGGGAGAACCGCTCGATGAACGCTTCGGTGGGAGAGGTGTGGGACTGGGCCTCCGCGACCAGGGCGGCGACCCGGGCAATCGTGCTCTCTCGTTCCGGTTTCGTCACCCGGGCTTCGAGATACCCGTCGACGTTCCGCGTCCCGGCGTAGACGGCGTCCCCGACCTCCTTTGCCACCGGGACGCTCTCCCCGGTGATCGCCGCCTGGTCGACCGATGAGGCGCCGGCAACGACGATGCCGTCGAGTGGAACGGTGTCACCCGGTCTTACGATCGCGATCTCCCCGACGCCGACGTCGTCGACCGCAATGGTCACCTCGCCGCCGTCCCGCCTGACCCGGGCGATCTGCGGCGTGAGATCGAGAAGCGACGCTATCGAGCGTTCGGCTCTGCCGGCTGCGTACTCCTCCAGAAACTCGGCGACGGCGTAGAGGTAGAGCACGGTCGCCCCTTCGGCGGGGTTTCCGGTCAGGAACGCCCCTGCCGCCGCGATGGATATGAGCACGGCGATGCTGAACCGGAGCCGGATGAGGGCGAGAAATCCGGCTTTCAGGACATCATAGCCGGATATGATCGCGGCGGCGAGGAGCAGGGCCGTCCCGGCGAAGGGATACGGGGTGAAGTACCCGACAATCACCCCTGCGATAAGGAGGATGCCCGAGACCCCGAAGACCGCGATCTCCCGGCGGCCGACGACCTGCCCGTGAGAGGCCCCGACCCGGCAGCGGGGGCAGGACGCCCCCTCCTCATGCTCCGTCACGACCGGCCTCCGGCCGGGGTCGTTCGGGCGCAGTCTCCGTCATGATAATACTACCCTGGCTGCTTCGCACTTAAAGGGTGTCCGGGTGTATATCACGATATCTCGCCGGCGCGATCGCTCATATGGGGGTCGCCCTTTCACCGAGCAGAACCATTATGACGAGTTCGACCCAACTGATCGGAAGATCGCCCCCAGCACAGCATGCCCGGGTGACGGCCTGCCGTCAGTCTCCGTCACCCTGCCCGACTTCCCTGCAGTGTTAAACTATGCCGTCACCAGACTTCACCGCGCCCGCCCCGGAAAAACGGGATCTGCCTGCCGACGAGGCAGTCCCCTGCAGGATCTGGACCCGCGGGCCCAACGGCGTGGCGCCTGCTCTCCGGAAGACGACGTTCGAATGGCGTTCTGATTCCGCATGGGCGGACAACCTCCATCCGGAGGACGCCGGGAGGATGCTCGCCCGGTGGGAACGCTGCAGCGATGCCGGTCTTTTGCGGAGATGCGACTACCGGATCCGGGATGCTGGCGGCGGCTATCGCACCATCGCGAGCAGGGGCATCCCGGTCAGGGACGGCGCGGGCAGGATCGTACTCTGGGCGGGGGTCGACCTCGACGTCACCGGCCGGGACGAACCCTGCTGGCAGACGAAGGAACTCTGCACCCTCTCCGCGGTCGCCCGCGCGATAGAAGGCTGCGCCGATGCCGACGTGGTCTTCCGGGAGACGGCCGCTCTTCTACCCGGCGGCTTCCGCCACCCTGAGCTGGTCTCGGTGCGGATAGAGCCCGGAACCGCCGTTCCCGAACCCGGGAGGATTGTTGCCGGGATTGATGCGGGAGAACGTTCACCCGCATACCTCGTGGTTGAGTGCCGGAAGAGGCCGGAAGGGAGCGACGACCCATTTGTGCCGCAGGAGCACGCCCTCGTCCGTGCCGTCGCCGCGATGCTCGGGGTGGCCATCGCACCGGCACACACTCCTGCTGCATCAACCGGGCACCAGTACCGCCTCCTCTTCGACCAGATGCCGGACGCCGGCCTCCTTCTTGAGATACTCCGCGACGCTTCAGAGAACCCTGCCGGCTTCCGGATCGTCTGGATCAACCGCAAAGCCGCCGAAAGCCTCGGGCGTCCGCAGGAAGAGGTCGTCGGAGAAGACCTTCCGAAGGCCGTTCCGGCGATCGGCACCACTGCGCTCGACCTCTTCTACCAGGTTGCCGCAACCGGGAGGACGGTGTACCGCGAGGTCTCAACCCCCGAAACCGGCTCATTTTACGAACTGAAGGTGTACCGGCCGCAGTACGACCTGCTCGTCGTCATCGCGGAAGACGTCACGGAACGGCGCAGGGCCGAAGAGATGTTGCGGGAGCAGCGGATCGCTCTGGACAACCGGGTGAGGGAACTTGCGACGCTGTATGCCGTGAGCGGTGTCATCGAGCGGCCGGGGAACTCGGTCGAGGAGGTTCTCCGCGATGTTTCCGTCATCCTTCCGGCCGGCTGGCTCCATCCGGAAGATGCCGCCGCCCGCATCGTGGTCGACGGCCGGGAATACCGGTCGGCCGGATTTGTCGAGAGCCCCTGGCGCCAGGAGAGCCCGATCGTCGTCCAGGGAAGGATAGCCGGGAGGGTGGAGGTCTGCTACCGCCATCCGCGGCCCGAAGACGACGGTGCGCTGTTTCTCGTCGGTGAACGCCGCCTGATCGACGCCGTTGCCGGGCGGCTCGGCCGGGTCATCGAGCGGATGCGGGCGAACAAGGATATCGGGAGGAGCGAGGAGAAGTACCGCCTTCTCTTTGAGCGGATGCTCGAGAGTTACACCCTCTACGAGGTTATCCGGGACGACGAAGGGAACCCTGTCGATTACCGTATCAGCGAGCTGAACGAGAAAGCGGCCGAGGTATTCGACCGCAGCCGGGAAGAACTGGTCGGGCAGCGACTCTTCGATATCTTCCCGGCGATCCGCGAGGGTGCCCGTGCTCTCTACGGAGAGGTCGCAGAGACCGGTCTCCCGGTGCAGCGGCGGCTGCAGGAGCCGAGAACCGGACGGTGGTACGACCTGCAGATCTACCGGCCGCGGGCCGGAATGCTGGCCGTCACGGGTCAGGAGATCACCGAGCAGAAGAAGGCGGAACTTGCCCTGCGGAAGAGCGAAGAGCGGTTCCGGGGGATCTTCGAGCAGGCGGGCACCGGGATCGCGCTCATCGACCCGGACGGGCGGATCATGGAGGCGAACCCGGCGCTCGTGCGCATGTTCGGCTACGATGAGGACGAACTGTATCGTATGCGGTCATATGACCTGATCTACCCCCCCGACCGGGAGGAGGCCGGTTCTCTCCACCAGGAGACCGTCCTGAGGAAGGGCATCCGCCGGGAGAAGCGCTACCTGACGAAGGACGGCAGGATCGTCTGGGGGCGGCTGACCACGTCGCTGCTTCACGACTCCGGAGAGGGAGGCCTGGTCATCGCGATGCTGGAGGACATCACCGACTGGCGGGAGATGCAGAACGCTCTCGGGGAGAGCGAGGAGCGATTCCGCCAGATTGCGCAGCGGAGTTTTGATATGATCTACACCTGCTACCATGACCGGGGGATCACCTACATCTCCCCGGCGGTGGCCCGCATCCTCGGGTATACCCCCGATGAACTGTTCGGCCGGAGGTGTCACGACTATGTCGTTCCCTCGTCCCTCCCCGTCTGGGAGGAGGGGCGAAAGAAGATCGCCCGGGGCGAACCGGTTGAGGGGCTTGAGGTCGAGTTCCGCCGCAAAGACGGGTCAGTGGCGTTCCTTGAACTGAACGAGTCTCCGATCGTGGAGGAGGGCCTCGTTGTGGGCGTGCAGATCGTTGGTCGGGACGTCTCGGATCGGGCGCGCTATGAGGATATGCGGCTGCAGGCGTTCTACCAGATCGAGCAGAATATCGAACAGTTTGCAGTTCTCGCGGATCATATCCGGCTGCCTTTGCAGGTGATCCTCGGCATGGCCGATCTTGCCGACGATGAGGCGATGTCGGAAAAGATCCGGGAGCAGGTTGACCGGATCAACGCGATCGTCAGGCAGCTCGACGAGGGCTGGGTCGAGTCCCGCGACATCCGGGAGTTTCTGCGGAGGAATGAACTGGTGTAACGGTCTCTTCCGGGCCTATCTCAATCCGCATGGGAGTCGTCTTCCTGGTTCTAAGAATATATTCCTCGTTTTCTTGAATTATTTCAAATCTGTTAGTTATTGTATCCAATACATTGATGTTTCATCAAATATATTATTAGTAAAATGAAAACGGGGCGGATGCTCCGGGCCCTGGCGTCGCACCCCCGGGGCAGGATTTGAGCGAAACGTCGAGGGGCTCGCCCCAGCCGGGAAAGAACCATGCAAAGCAACTCAATGCGAAGAGATCCGTCGGCACATGCAGCCCGGAGCGGAGCGGAGAGCCGGTGGGGCCGCATAGAACAGGGGGCCGCGGAATCCGGCATCTGGCGATCGTTCATCGTCCTTACGGTGCTTCTGGCCGGTCTCGCGGCGACGAGCCTGTACAGTTACCTCCTCTTCCACACGATCGCTGAATTCGTTGCCATCGCGATCGCGACGGGCGTCTTCATCGTGGCGTGGAATGCCCGGACGATGCGGGAGAACGGCTACCTGCTGGTCGCCGGCACCGGGCTGCTCTTCGTGGCCGGCATCGAACTGGTCCACACCCTCGCGTATGACGGCATGGGGATCTTCGCCGGCTACGACGCAAACCTCCCGACGCAGCTCTGGATCGCCTCGCGCTACCTCCTCGCCGGGACGCTGCTTGCCGCGCCTCTCCTGCTCCGGAGAAACCCCGGTCCCCGGGAGGTGTTCGCCGCGTTTGCCGGGGTCACCGTGCTCCTGTTCCTCTCGATCTTCGTCGTCCCGGTCTTTCCCGACTGCTACATCGTGGGTTCGGGGCTGACGCCGTTCAAGATCTGGAGCGAGTATATTATAGCGGCGCTGCTCGCCCTCGGGGCGGTCGCCGTCTACCGGGTGCGAAATGCATTCTCGCCCCGGGTGGTGGCCCACCTGCTCGCGGCCGTCCTCGTGCTGATCGCCTCGGAGCTTGCCTTTACGCTCTATATCAGCGTCTACGGGCTTTCAAACATGATCGGCCACCTCCTGATGGTGCTCTCGTTCGGGCTCATCTACGTTGCGTTCGTCGAGACCGGGATCCGGCAGCCCTACGCGCTGGTCTTTACCGGCCTGAAATCGAGCGAGGAGCGGCTCAGGCGGGAGAAAAACCGTCTCGCGCAGTACCTGGATATTGCCGGAGCCCTCTTCGTCGTCATCGACAGAGGCGGGCAGGTCGCCTTGATCAACCGCCGGGCGTCCGAGGTTCTCGGCTGCCCGGCGGATGCGGCCGTTGGCGAGCCCTGGACCGAGCGGTTCATCCCGCCGACCGAGCGGGAGCGCTGCCGTGCGCTCTTCACGGAACTGATGCAGGGCGAGATCGGGGTGAATGAGCGCGTGAGGATGCCGATCGCCACCGTAGATGGCGGCGAGCGAATCATCGCGTGGCACAACACCGTGCTCCGTGATGGGAACGGCGCTGTCTGCGGGATCCTGAGTTCCGGAGAGGACATCACCGAGCAGCAGTATGCCGAGGCGGCGCTTGCCCGGGCGAACGCGAAACTAAACCTTCTCTCCGGGATCACCCGCCACGACATCCTCAACCAGATCACCGTCGCACGCGCCTACATCGAGTTTGCCGGGGAGGATAACGAGAATCCCGGGCTCCAGACCTGTCTGGAGCGTGCTCACGCCGCCGTCGGCGAGATCCAGAAGCAGATCGAGTTCAGCCGGGACTACCAGGACATGGGCCTGAAGGAGCCCGCCTGGCAGAAGCCCCAGGACCTCATCGGGGAGAGCGTCTCGGAGCTCGCCCTCCCGGAAGGGGTCAGGGTCCGGGTTGATCTTGCGGGTCTGGAGGTCTACGCGGACCCGATGGTGAAGAAGGTCTTCTTCAACCTCATCGACAACGCCGTCCGCCACGGCGGGAAGGTGACGGAGGTCCGGTTCTCGTACGAGAGAACCGGGCAGGACCTCCTGATCTTCTGCGAGGACGACGGCAGCGGCATCCCGGACGGCGAGAAGGAGGCGATCTTTCGCGAGGCGTATAAGCGCCGGCACGGGCACGGGCTGTTCCTGGTCTCGGGGATTCTCGGGATCACGGGGATCACCATCCGGGAGACGGGGATTGCCGGGGAGGGGGCCCGGTTTGAGGTGAGGGTGTTGAATGGGGGGTGGCGGTTCGCGAATGAGGGGAATTGGGGACGGCAGGCTGTTTTGGCGACTGATGGCCGGATCGTTTGACCTGAAGCAGGTTTTTGCCCCCTCATAGAAAGGGACCCTCCCGAATGCCCTTCAGCGGACGGCCCTGAGAGTGCTGCGATAACGGCCTATCACCAGTTCTTAGGAGTGCCGCCTCTCCTGCAGGGCCGTAGAACGAAGTTTTATATCTGCTCCCGGTATGGGGATACCATGCATGTACCCATCGCCGCCCCCTCTCTCGTGAGCAGGGCTGGCGACAGTGTTTCAGCCCGCTCTGTCCCGGACGGTCGCACCCGGGAACCCGGCCTCGCTGTACCTGAGGCAGGGTCTGCCGGGTTCACCGGATCGGCGCTGCTGGCTACCGGAAATACAGCGAACAGATCCTTTTGGAAAAGAAGGAGTCTTGCAGAGAACGGATGGACAGAAGTTGTAGACGAATACACACTGAAAGGACGTTCTCCCAGCTCCTCGTCAGTCTGTTAGTTCTTCGACCCGGGGACAGACCATGCAGACCGAAACCAACCAGCGCTTTGCCGCCCAGTTTCCCCGCAACCTCGCGGCAAACATCGCCTACTTCCTAGTCAACATCGTCATCGGCGTACTCCTGGTCCCCTACTTTGTCTCCACGCTCGGGGTCGCGGCCTACGGACTCATCCCCCTTGCGACTGCGATCACCGGGTATGTGGCGATCGTCGTCCAGTCGCTCAACACCGCCGTCTCCCGGTTCCTCACTGTCGACCTCCAGCGGGAGGACTATACCGCCGCGAACCGGACGTTCAATACCGCCCTCTTCGCCTTCTCCGCGATTCTTCTCCTGATGGTTCCGGTTGTCGTCGCGGTCGCATATTTTGCCCCAGCGATCTTCAACGTCCCGGCCGGGCAGGAGACCGGTGCGATCCTCCTCTTCCTCGGGGTCTCTGCTGCCTTGCTGATCCGGTCCTGGAGCGGGAACTTCACGGTCCAGCTCTTCGCCTACAACCGTCTCGACCTCCAGAACCTCGTCAACCTCACAAATATCGTTGTCCAAGTCGGGCTGATCGTCCTCCTTTTCACCCTCTTTGGCCCGGACCTTGCCCTCATCGGCGGAGCGTACCTGGTTGGGGCGGTCGTGGCCTCAGGGGTCTCGATCGTTCTCGCCCGTCGGGTCTGCCCTTATTTGCGAATCTCGATGAGCTCATTTGACCGCACGAGGCTGAAGGAGATCAGCGGGATGGGGGGATGGGTGGTGATTGATCAGCTGGGATCTTTACTTCTCTTTCAAATCGATCTGATCGTGGTGAACCTGCTCTTCGGAGCGACATTGGCCGGCGAATATGCGATCGCTCTGCAGTGGAGTATTCTCATGCTGGCGATTGCGGGAACTATTGGCAGCGTCTTTACACCGACAATACTGACATACTACGCTTTAAAACAGACCGAGACCCTGATAACGATCACCCGGAGTGCGGTCAAATTCATAGGACTTGCCATGGCCCTTCCGGCAGGTCTGATCTGTGGCTTCGCTCCTCTGTTGCTCACCATCTGGGTAGGGGCCGAGTATGCAAACCTCGCACCTCTCATGGTGCTCCTCACGGCCCACCTGGCAGTCAATATGAGCGTTCAACCGTTATTTGCAGTCAACGTCGCCCATAACAGGGTTAGGATTCCAGGTATCGTGACAATATTGCTGGGGGCTGCAAATCTGGTGTTGGCGATAACAATACCTCTGGTGACCGGCTGGGGGTATTATGGCGTTGCTGTGGCGGGTGTGCTCATCCTCACCTTCCGGCATACGCTCTTCATTCCTTGGTACATGACCAGGATATTGAGCATTCGTATGACTACGTATCTTAAGCCCTTAGTGCCCGGAGCCCTTGCAGTGCTGCTTATAGGCGGGACAGCTGCAGGCATTGCCGTTGTAGACCCTCTCCCTTCCCTCTTTACACTGATAATTGCAGGTACGGTAATCGCGTTCGTGTACGGGATCGTGGTGCTGGGGTTCGCTCTCACCCCGGTTGAAAAACAACTGTTCGAATCGTACCTGCCGCAAGGGTGGAAGAAACCATGGAACGATTGGCTCTGATAATGAAAGTTACGCAGTGTATGTTTGATTCTGCTATTGGATGCATACCTAAACTTCCGGAGGAGTAACATGTCTGCAGTCTCGATCGTCATCCCTCCCTACAACAAAAGCTCTTACATCGTCCATGCCTTAAATTCGGTCCTCGCCAAGGGGTCACCTCAGCTTAAAAATTCAGGGTATTCTGCGACAGAAGAATGCCAAATTAATAGAATTTCTATCACAAAAGAGGATTAGGATCTATGAAAATTTGTATTATAGCACCTTACTATCTCCTAGTTAAGGGGGGGGTAGAGATAGTTACATACTACATGGCAAAAGAACTAACGTTCTTAGGTCATGAAATCCACGTTGTCTCAATTCAAGAAGTGAATAAAAAGGATGAAATTGTTCTGGAATTTTTGGATGATGGCATATTTAATAGTAAATTTTATGTTCACAGGATATGTCTTCCACTTCGAGCCATGGTGACTCGGTATTCGAAAATTGAATACATATTATTTATCATCTTTGCCCTTACAGCAGTGAGAAAGATTCGGCCAGACATTATACATGCACAAGACTTCTTACCCGCGGTTCCAGCTTATCTTTCAAAGTTCTTTTTTAATATTCCATATACAGTCTGTGTACACGGAGAGAAATTTAGCTCGACTGGTGGGGGAATATTACTACCTCTCAGCTTAAAGAAATATTGGCCCTCTCTACCCTACATTAAACATTCTGATATATTGTTCGTCTTGAAAAATGCGACAAAATTAGAAGTTCAAAAATACCTTAATAAGAATTCTGTAATAATACCGAATGGAGTAGATCTCGATTTATTTATGCCTGTCCGATCGAAATTTATACTAAAATCTCAGATCCCACACATTATTTGTATTTCAAGGTTGGAAAATGGTAAGGGTATCGAATGTGCTTTGCACGCTATGAAGTTAATAGCAAATCGATATCCTGGTTCTAGGTTAACTATTATTGGTGATGGAGCCATTCGGGAGAAACTGGAAGACTTAACGGATAATATGGAGCTTAGACACAACGTTGAATTCGTTGGTGAAATCCCCAATATCGATATCCCTAAACATTTATCCTCTGCAAACATTTACCTTCTTACAAGTTTTCGCGAAGGGTTTTCAATAAGCCTTTTAGAAGCAATGGCATCAGGCCTCCCTATTATCTCAACACCAGTTGGGATTGCTACAAACATCTGTAAAGAATGGAATAATGGTTATTTAGTGCCTCTGAATGATTACAATGCAATATACGAAGCTGTAATTAAGGTAATTGAAAATCCTGAAAATATGTCTATGTTTTCCAAAAATAGTGCTTATAATGTCAGGAAATACGCATGGAAAAAAATTGTTAAACAATATGAGAAAGAATATTACAAGATATTGTTAAGATCTTTCAATAGATAACATAAGACACTTATCTAAAATGCTTGCAAAGTGAGTAGATTTTCGAATCTCCGTCAGCGTAGATTAAATTATTCTTCTCGTGAAGACTATTTATTTCAACGTATTGCCTTGATCGGGTCACACCAACCATAGGGTGTATAGCAACATGCTTGTGATGAAGATTGTATTTCCCCAGAAATATATAGCAATCTGCATCACCCGAGATTGCAGTCTGAATTTCATGACAGGCCGATTTCTCGACAAAACCGTACAAGAGCAATATCCTATGTACATCGGCAGCCACAGGACGGGCATCTTTCATGTCAGCCAACCAAAGGACACTGTAAATCTCTTGCTCACTAAAGACAGGGGAATCTAACGAGTTATTTAAAGAGAAATATGATTCTTCATGACTAATTTCATAAACCCATCCGCAATTAAATAGTAAAAATATTCCAAAGAACATAGCGACTGCGTGCAGAGAGCGATTATGAGGGTCAGAGCGATCCTTTAACTTGGTGATGAGTGCTATCCCCCCAATAACGCCAAAAGGTGCTAGCAAGATAAGACTGATTTGGTATAGCCGGGTTGTATTGAGCGCACTAGCAAAATATGGGAGTGCCACTCCTCCAATACAGATGCCCAATGCGCCAAATGACAGAAGGAGATAGCGGGTATCGAATTTATTCTCCCCTTGGCGCATCACAATTGAAACGACAAATCCAACAACGATAAGAACCATTGTCAACAAATGTAGATATTTGGTAATCTCTCGCACTGGTGTGGCAGTTTCAGTTACAATTACTGCTATTCCCTGTGCTGCGTCGAGGTTGAAGAGATCAGAAGAAACATTTTTTAAGATTGACTCGGTGATAGATTCAACAGACTTAAGTGTCGAAAAATTCGCTATAATAGCATCCCAAGCCAATAAAAACATGCCATACCAGATAACTAGGTGTAAGGGTATAATGGAAGGCATGTGATCTGTCTTTCTCAATATCAAGCCTGTGTAATGACCTGTTTTCTCCTGTATTCTATCAAATGGTCTATTAATATAATCCTGAATACCGAAACGGGATTTTATGGCCCCAATAGCCAGTGCTAAAAGCAGCAGGAGCATGAAAATATATGAGAGGCCATAGTGAGAAACTACTAAGGATGCACCAAAAATAATGAAAAGGGCCGATTTCTGCTGTCTCGATATATCTTGATCGATTATCGAAAGGAGGATCAGGACAAGAAAAAGTTCGGCAACTTCTTGTCTGGCTAAAGAGATCATCTCGGTATAAAAGACAAAGATAGATGTAAAAAAGAAACATGCCAGAAACGCGATTTCCTTGCTCACCTGTTTCTGAAAAACTACATAGAGTCCAAGCGGAACCAGTGCAAGGAAGAAGGGATATATTACCTTAAATACCCATCCTAATTCCATGCCAAGAAGTATTGAATAGGTCGGTGCAAGTGTAACGAGGCTCAGCATGGCGTTTAAGCTGCTGTACGCGGTGAAGTCCCAGAAAGAACTCTTGATCACTGTGTTGGTCAGATAGTATTCTAGATGAATGTCCCAACCCCAGATATATGTGGATATTAGCGCTGTGTGGTAGAGAAGCGTGATAGCAACAGAAAAAACAGCATACGGGTAGTATTTCTCAGGGATAAATCGAGTCCATATGATCACTACCGGCATGAGAGCGATGACCAGGAGGAGGACCATCTGGAGGGTATTTGTGTCATAAAAATTCATCAGATATGTTCCGGCGATCGCACCAAAGGGGAGGAGGGAGAGTGCCAGCACCGGTGGGGAGAAGATTTCATGAAGATTTATCGATATAGGTGCCACGAAGTCCCGATCTCTAACCCAAGCAAGAAAATACAGGGCGCCCACGAGAGCACTGATGGTGGTCATCAGCGACCAGAGAGAGATTGGGTGGAAAATGCCAAAGAGCGGATAAACTATGTCCGCGAAAAAGCCAGTGAACATCAGGATGGCGAGAGAGAGCCCAGCAGCGTAGACAATTGTTGTGACAGCGCCGAGATAATGTATTCGGAGAACCCGCAAGAGGAGGAGGCCAGGAATGAAAGTGAGGAAGAAAAAACCAATAACCTGTCGGAGAAGAGAGATAGGGAGGCCGAGGTTGTCAAGGGCTATTGAGCCCCAGAAGGTGAGGAGAAGTGATAATACCAATACAAAGAAGTGCCTGATGTTCCAGTCGTTTATTTGAAAAATGTCTTTTACCTGCATGTTTCCTCCGCGTCCTCTGTTGGGTTATTATTCTCTAGAACCGGTTCCGGGCTGTGCGGGAAGACGAACGAGCTGTCGTATCTGCCCCCCTCTGCTCAGGGTCCAGTTGCTTATAAACCTCCAACAACCGTCCCTCCATAATGCTCCAACTATACTTTGTTTCATAAGCCTTCCGACCATTCTCACCAAGGCACTTGCACAGACGAGGATCATTTTTGAGCGTAAGGATTCCACGCTTGATCGCGTTGATATCCCCATATGGCACGACAAGGCCACAGCCCTCTTCCTCCACAATCTGAGCCATACTAGTGCCATCATTTACTAAAATCGGTTTGGTACACATCATGGCTTCAAACAACTTGTTAGGACTAGCATATTTATTATTGGGGACGTTTAGATCGTAAAAGGCAAACAGCATATCAGCACTTGCCGTCTGTCTAATGATTTCTTCATGGGGAGTCCATCTTAAGAATAACTTGATGTTTGATGCGTTTTGACAAATGCTCTTTAATTTACCTTCATATGTCTCTGAGCATGGCCCCTTAATCACTAATTTAACACCAGAGAGGCTTCCAACTGCCTGGCAAATGCTATCTATGCCCCGGTCATCACTAATGTTTCCACCATAAAATATGGTAAAATTTTTTGAGATAATGTCCTGAACTAAACTGCTTTCGGGGAATACATCTGATGGTGCATTGATAATGGTTACTATCTTTTCGTTATCGGATGAGCCAATCTGCTCTCTTCGCGAATTATCAGGTAAAATAATGACATCTGCAAACCTCATAAGGAAACGATCGGTCCTCGCAAAGAAAGCCCTGAATATTTTTGGAAATATGGGGAATCTGATCATATCCGAATAGAAATCAAAAATGTCGTATACAGTAGGTTTTTTTGTAGCCTTCGCCACAATAAATGCAGGAGCAAAAGTATCAAAGTCGGCAGCATGTACGACATCCCATTGTTCAAATGCTAATTGAAAAATCACGTATAGCCACCAGATAGGTAAGTAAAAACAAACCTTTAGGCTATCTGGTGAAACTGATAATTTTAACTTCTTTATCTGATATGGGCAAGGTTGCTGATTTTTGCTGATTTTTCCCCTGTCCCAAACGAGCAATGTCACGTTATAGCCCAATTTTACGAGAGTTCTGGCCTCTCTTTCCAATCTCGTGTCTGGATAGTGCGACCTTAGCATGATTATGTTTTTCATATTAATCTATAATTCTAGGGTTCTAACAATTCTCTGCCCGGTACAACCGTCCCAAAATGGTTTCGGCTTCGATCTCACATTCAGCGCTCCTTCATGCCAACTATATAGGTATACCCATATGCGAGCCCCCTCAGGGACACAAACACAGGATAGAGACACCAAGAAAGATCCCTCTCAACAATTAGACCCTGAAACATTCCTTTCACTCCAAGGACAACCTGTTCGTAGAATACTTCGTATGGCGAGAGATCCATCAACTGAAAACCGGTTTTCGTGAATGTTTTCGCGCCGGTGAACTGCTTTTTCGTGAATACCTTTAAAGATGGCATGGTATCATGATAGAGGGGATCGTGAATATACACAACTTTATACCCCCTGTCTTTGAGCTTTTGGGCCCAGTCGAAATCTTCACCCCAGTGAAGTGACCTACTGACACCCCCAATCTCCTCGATTGCTCTCCGAAGAAAAAGCGCATTCCCTCCGCCATACAGGCCGCGTCTTTTCTTGATTCGATCTTCAATTATCAGTTTCCAATGGTTAAAGTAAAGATTAACAACCAGACCTCCATCAGGAGGTGCTACATTTTCTGGCCAGACCGTGCTTATTCGATCGTCATAATTGAAGCATCTAACCGCATTACGGAGCCAGTTTTTATGTGGAATAATAATATCTGAATCAAAAAGAGCTACAATCTCGCCGGTTGCCTTCTCAACTCCCGTTTGTCGTGCGCTTCCCAGAAGTCCTGAATCGAAAAATATCTGATTGGTATATTTTTTAGCTATTTCGATCGTCTTATCCGTTGAATTTCCATCTACAACAATAATCTCGACACTTGGGTAATTTTGGTTGGCAATACTACTAAGGCACTTTTCTATAGTATCTTCGTTATTCAGTGTTGGGATGCAAAAAGATACTTTTGGCAGATTATCTAAGTCAATAATACATCCATTCTGATCTAATTCAGGCGATTCTACGATGATATATTCATCATTAAGTGAGGATTCAGAGGGAAATACCATTTTGACCATCCGTTATTCACTCCAAGTACCTTTGCTTTGATAAAACCTCAACTGCTGGTGCTGTAAAATGTTCACCACTCACCATCCCCCGGCTCAGCGTCTGCTGGAAGATATCCGTCAACTCGTCCCAGCTCAGCGATTTAACGAAATTTTTAGCTTTTTCCCCTTCAGACCCGATATTCCCCATCTCAATGAACTCCAGTGCTTTATCGAGGACTGTATCCGACGACTTAGCATAGAGAACGCCATTTGTCTTGCCAAACTCCTTCATGAGCCCGGGGAGACTCGTGGCAAGGACCGGCTTTCCTGCCGCCATATACTCGTACATCTTTATCGGGACGATGTTCATCATGATCTCGTTCTTGTAAGCGGGAAGGATGCAGATGTCGGCGGCCATGATGTACTTCGGGACCTCCGGGTAAGGCACCCAGGGCTCCATAATGATCCTGTCCTCCAGCCCATGATCGTGACGGATCTTCTGGAGTGTCTCCCAGAGCTCGCCTTTTCCAAGGATCAGGAGTTTGATCTTTGAGGTCCGGTTCTTCGCAAGAGCCAGGGCAACCTCCTTGAGACCCGAGAATTCATAGAGCCAACCCATGAAGAAAAGGACGGTCTCACCACCTATGATGCCATATTTTGCCCGGATCACATTCCGGTCATCAGTGTTGAAGGCTTCGAGGTCAACACCCGCACGGATCACCCCCGTCTTGTTCGGGTCAGCGCCCATCTGGATGGTATACTCCCGGAGGCCTTCGTTGATAGAGATGACCATGTCGGCCGTCTTCATATTCCAGGATTCGACCGCCCGGGCAACCGCCTGGAGAGGCTTCTCCGGGACGAGCCGGTGGAGTTCGTCGATGATGTAGTAAAAAAAGCGGATGTTATACTTCTTGGCGATACGGATGGCCATGTTGGCGTTCAGGATGCCGAATCCCACGATGACATCTGGCTGGAACTCTTTAATTTGTTTTCTGATCTCACTTCTGTGTGAATAGAGAAGAGAAACATAATCAAGGATGGGAACACGGATAAAAGACGGGCGAATAATGGTAATATCACCTTTCTCTACGGCCTTGTGATAACTTTCAATCACCCTACGCTTGGGGATAATAGGGTGATTATTATGAGCCCTCCAACGGATCTCAAAGTCGATCACACGGATCTCATGGCCTCGTTGAGAAAGCCTCTCCATTATATGGTGGCTCTGGTGTGGACCGACCTCCATCCAATCCGATTCCTGAACGACGAGAATTCGCATAACTATCCCTTAGAACTCTGCACTGGCACGAATATTCTTCCAGTTCTCCACAAACCAGTGATGGGTATCCTCAAGCCCCTTCCTGAACACAGTCTGGGGAGTGTATCCAAGAGTGGTGCTCGCCTTGTCGATGCAGGAGAGTAAACGGTTTTTCTTATCCCAGTCTCTCCGCTCTTTATACATGATCCCTGCATCGTTACCCGTTAGTTCGTTGATCCAGTTCGCGAGGTCGATGACCCGGATCTCGACCCCGGCGCCAAGATTGATCGCCTCACCGACTGCGCCCTCGTGGGTGACCATTTTTATGAGGCCGTTGACTAGATCCCCAACATAGGTGAAATCCCGGGTTTCCTCCCCTGTGCCGGTGATCGGGAGGGGTAAACCGTTCATCGACCAGTAGAAGAAGTTCGGGATGACGTTGCGGTACTTGCCGGGGACCTCTCCGGGGCCGTAGGAGTTGAAGAACCGGGCATTAACGATCGGGAGACCATAGAGGTTGTAGAAGTAGTTGGTGTAGAGCTCACCGATCATTTTGGTGACCTGATAGGGCGTGTAGAGCTTGATGGAGATATCATGCTCTTCAAACGGCATTTTAGAGTCCAGGCCATAGATTCCGCAGCCGGACGAAGCATAGATGAACCGCTCGACATTCACAAGGTGAGCATACTGCAGAACCTTGAGGATCCCCATACCATTAACCATCAGGTCTTTCTCAGGGTTGTCTACCGAGTTCTGGTTGGCAAAATGAGCCGCGAGGTGGTAGACGATATCGGGTTTTGACTTAAATACCCACTTTAACTTCTCCTCATCCAAAATGTCTCCGTGAATGAACTGGACGTTGTCTCCTCGAGTAATGTTCCACTCGTATGAGGAGGAGAGGTTGTCAAGGATGATGATTTTCTCCGCATTGAGGCCAGAGAGCCTCCTGACCAGGTTCCCGCCGATCGCACCGGCGCCACCGGTGACCAGCACAGTCTTTCCTTCAAAAAACGATTGTTCGTTCTCCATCGTGCTCACTCCTCGATCCGGTAGTACTGCTTCATCCACTCAACCGTCCTCTGAACCCCCTCCTCCGGCGAGACCTTGGGGTCGTGCTTGAGGTCACGGACGGCTTTCGTGAAGTCCATGGTCTTCACTTTCGTCGTAAACGGTTCCGCTTCCTCGTAGGTGACAAGTGATTCGTCCCTGTCAACTGCTTTAAGAATCAAGTCAGAATAGACTTTGATCTCCCGCTCCCACTCGGGACGCCCGCCGACGTTGTAGACTTCGCCCGGAATGAAGTTGTCCACGATGTTCGCCCAGGTCCTGCAGGAATCCTCGACGAAATCGATGATTCGCTTGTGACCCTTGAAGACAGTGTAAGGCTTTTTGAAGAGCGCATGGTAGATGAATTTAGGGATAAACCCACGGTAGGGGTTATAGTGCTCATGCGGACCGTAACAGTTCACCGGTCGGACACGGACTGTCTCGGTGTCGAACATCGCCGCCGAGTTCAGACACATGAGCTCGCCGGCCCATTTGGTGATGGCGTAATCGTTCATCTGATAGGTGTCTTTGATGGGATTGCTCACCATCACGTCCTCGGACATCACGCCGTTGTAATCGCCATAGACCTCAGCACTGGAGAAGAATATCATCCGGAATTTCAACTTCTCCTGAAGGCGGAGCATGTGCTTGGTCCCGATCACGTTCGTCTGCCAGAGGTTCTCGTAATAATCTTCGCCGTTCCAGCGGCCATACTCCGCGGCGAGGTGGTATACGTAACCAAACTCTGAGCGCTCGAAGACCCGACTCAGTTGTCGATAACTCTTCACATCTGCACGGATGTAATTCTCTCGATCCGTGTTCAGGAGGTCGAGTGCGACAACCTCATGACCCCGACTACGCAGTTCGTTAACGAGATTGGTACCGATGAACCCAGCACCGCCAGTAACCAGGATTTTTTGCTTTTTCATGCTTCTTTCACCGAATTACTGAGTTATTATTTCGCGATGGCAACCCCCCGCAAATTGTAACAATCATCCTGCCCGCCATACCATCCCCGTAGGGGTTCTCCCAGGTTCCGGATTGGGCGAGCATCTGCCCGGCAGTTCTCAGGATCTCGTCGGCCCCCGTCCCGGCCAGGACATTCGCCCCTACCTCAATTGTCTCCGGGCGCTCGGTATTGCTGCGAAGGGTGACACAGGGCACGCCCAATATGCAGGCCTCCTCCTGGACACCGCCCGAGTCGGTCAGGACAAGGCGGGCATTGGACTCGAGCTGCAGGAACTCGAGAAACCCGATGGGGTTCGTGACGGTGATGCCATCAAGTGAGAACCCGAACCGTTCGACCATTTTCTGGGTCCGGGGGTGCATCGGGAAAAGCACGGGGAGCGAGTACTCCCGGCGAACCGCCTCGAGCCCCGCGATGATGCTCCGGAATTTTTCGGGTTTGTCGACGTTCTCCTGCCGGTGGGAGGTGACCAGGAAGTAGCCCTTTGGCTCGAGCCCGAGGGTGTCGAGGATGTTTGCCCTCTTCTTTGAGATCACCAGATTCTGGGAGACCGCGTCGACGATGGTGTTGCCGGTCATGCAAATCTTGTTCTCCTCGATGCCCTCCCTCAGAAGATACTGCCGCGCAACCTCTGTAGGAGGGAAGAGATAGTCGGAGACGTGATCCGCGACCACCCGGTTGATCTCCTCAGGCATCGTCCGGTCAAAACTCCGGAGACCTGCCTCAACATGGCCGACCCGGATGTAAAGTTTCGCAGCCGCGAGGGCCCCGGCCATGACGGTATTGGTGTCGCCCTGGATGAGAACAATGTCAGGGGACTCACTTATGAGGACATCTTCAATCCCAGCCATGATCTTTGCGGTCTGGCCGGCCTGGGTCCCGGAGCCGACGTCGAGGTTGTACTTCGGCTCGGGCAGTTCGAGGGCCTCGAAGAATGCCCGGTCCATCTCGTAGGAATAGTGCTGCCCGGAATGGAGAATGAAGTAGTCAAGATTCCTCGCTTCGCACTCCCGGATGATCGGGGACATCTTGATGATTTCAGGCCGGGTTCCGAGAACAATCGCGATCATTCAGGACCTCCCTCGGGAGGATAAGCTGTCTTCTCCTCGGTCATCCCGGCCCCCTCTGCGGACAGAAAGGTAACTGCTGGACCGGAAGCGGAGACCACCCGCCTCTCTCCCCCTGCCCCTGCAGGACAATCTGCACAAGCGAATACAGGATCATCCCCACCGCGACGAGCAGGAGCCCAAGGATAAGCATGGAGAAACCGCCTGTGAAGATGATGTAGTGGAACTCGCTGGTGCGATAATACTCAGAGAATGTGTGAAGTTCCGCGCCGAGGCCAAACAGAGTGATAACCAGACCCGGAACGCCGAAGAACACGAGAGGCCGGCGGAGACTGATGAGCCTGACAATATTCATGAGCACCTCGACGCCGTGGGAGACCGGGTTCTCGCTTGAGGTCCCCGCGATGTCGTAACGCACCTGGATCGGCACCTCGGCGACGTTCAGGCGATGGTCGCTGATCAGGATCAGGATCTCCGAGCCGGCACTCATCCCCTCATCGCTGATACGGATGGCCTCGATTGCCTTTCTCCCGTAGGCCCGGAACCCGCTCTGGGAGTCGGTGATCGCGAGATTGGTCCCCGCTATCGTGGTGGCGGTATCGAGGATCTTCATCCCGACCTTGCGGTAGGCAGGGATCTCTGCGTTCGAGTCGTCAATAAACCGGGAACCGATGACGACATCGTTGCCCTTCCTGAGTTCGGCAAGGAGTCGGGGTATGTCCCCGGGGTTGTGCTGACCGTCGGAGTCGAGGATGACAAGTTCCTCCGCACCCATCTCCCGGGCGGTGCAGAAGATGGTCTGCAGGGCACCGCCGTAGCCTTTATTGGTTTCGTGCTGAACGACAAGTGCCCCGAGCGCCCCGGCAATCCGGACGGTGTCATCCTTTGATCCGTCGTCGACGACGAGGACTTTATCAGCGTACTGCTGTGCGCCGACGATGGTTTTTGCGATATAAGCTTCCTCGTTGTAGGCGGGCATGGCGACGAGGGTCCGGACGGCGCCGGCCTGCTGCCCTTCGGAATCGCAGCTTGCCGGTTCCTTGATGAGAAGGGTTACTCCGTCTCCGTTACCGCCGTGCCTGGTGGGCTGCTGTCCGACCGTGCGGCTGGTAAAAAGAGAATGCGGCCGGGCGCTCATCGCGGCCACTCCCGGGACGCGGGCATGCGAACCGGAGTTAAGAATACCCCCCGCTCCCTGGACGTCCTGCGGCAACGATTTTCCTCCCCGGTATCGCCGGCAGCCTGAGTTTTGCTCTCAGCGTTATCTGACCCCGACCGGGTCCCATACTCTGCATGAAACGACATCCACCCGGACATCATGGAACACACCCCCTACGCAGGCCCGCATCCGACCACGTCACTGCCCCCACTGGGAGGAGGGGGGTGGGCGCCCCCTTTCCGGCAGGAGCAGCCGGAAGGGAGATGGGTTTCTGGTATCTGGGCCTTGGGGCTACTTGAGAGGGTTATTTTATATAAATTTTTGCATCTGTCGTTTCAAGGTGCAAACGAGGCAATTAACGAGGAGAGCGCACGGATCTGTTAAAGTCAGTATGTAATCTCATATACGGAGTGCGTCTTTGGCATCCTGACAGAGACGGCTTTTTCGAAAGATCGAAGATATATCGTATTTAATAATTACTTAGTGGCCTTATTGATTAGTGCCAACATTTTGAATAATGTTTTAAAATACCGCCGTGTTCAAGAAAAATCCTTTCGGCCCCGGGAATCGGTGGACAGGCCGAGGGAACTTCTCGAAAACAGAAGCTTTGATTCTCCGGGATCGTATTTCAGGAGACAGTAGGGGTTTCTTCCGGCCAGAGCCTAACCTGATTCTTCCCGGTGGGTGGTTTGGGCCCGGGTTGTGGCGGCAGGTTAATTCCTTGAGGTTAACCCGGGCTGCCCCTGATATGCGGACATTCTGTACCAATAGTGAAGGTATTGAACTCTTTAAGGTCTTTAATGAGTGTGCTCGGTACGTCCGGGTGATGAAAAGAAAATCGCCTCCGCTCCGTGCACAACCCGGCGAGCAGGGACCACGCGAAGTACGGTTTGCCATACGTAACTACAGCGGAAATGCAGTAGAGCCTCGTGGCTTACATCCTCTGCGAGTGGAACGGAACTATCTACGGTGCGGAGCAGGGTTTGTGACGGCAGTCGCCGGGAAGGGGGTATCGGTTCGAAGGTGAGAGGGAATAGGAGCCCCGGATCATCCCCTCGCCCGCGAAACCCTCATATGCTCCGGCGGCCCAGTCTCTTCCACTGAAAACGGCAGCAGCGGTCTTAGGACCGCGGGCGGTGGTGAAGGATGGAGGGGAACGGACAACCGGGCAAGACGGCGGAAGATCTGGAATGGGGAAGGGGTCCGTTCTTCGGGGCGCTTGTCGTCCTCATCATCCTGTGCGTCATCGGCCTCGGGTTCCTTCACTGGAACAACCTGATCGACGAGACGCACCTTGCTGCGTTTCCCCGGGAAGGGTCTGTGGACGCCGCTTCCGTGACGCACCTCACCGAAGACGACTTCCGGAACCACCCGGCGCTCGGCGCGCTGATCCTCGATGAGAAACGTGTCCTGGTCTCGAAAGGCCCCCTCTTCGACGCACTTCTCTGGATCGACCCCCGTTCTTCGCATAGCCCGTTCGGAAAAGAACATGCGATGTGCAGTTCGCTCCGCATAACGACGGATGAGATGCGGCGGATTCTCGCGAAGTATGCCCTCTGCGAATGGAACGGAATCATCTACGGCGTGGCGCAGAGTGCGTGATGACAGGGGGCACCCGATCGGTAGACGGACGGCACAGAAACGCTATATAGTGCCCTCCCCTTTCTTCTTTCATGTACCATTCAGCCGGCGGTGCGACGAGAACCGCCTGCCTCGCGTGTATCCTCCTCCTTGCCGCGGTTATCCCGGCGTCGGCGGTCGGCGATATGAACACCGGGCGTTACGTCGTCCACTGGTTCAACGGCGACGGCGTGGAGGTCTACTTCGACGGTGAGTTCAGGGGGACGATCGCCGATACCGAACTTGTCGTGGCGGTGGACCCGGCGGCCCCGCCTGCACGGGAGTATACCATCCGTGATGGAGAGCGCCTGATGTATACCGGGTTCATCGAACGGGCCCCCGCCGCCGGGGAGACGGTCGACCTCTTCCCGCGACTCGATCAGGTCGAAGAACCCGCCCCGGGTGCGGAGGTGAACGAGACCGGCTGGTACCTGATCTACGAGTCGGACGGGGAGGAGATCTACATCGACAACGCGTTCGTGGGCGTCGTCGAGGGCGGCACCCTCCGGGTCGCGGTGAACACCACCCTCCCGTCCCCAAAAGAGTTCGTCTGCAGGAATAAGGATAGGGGGACGATGTCGCGGCACCAACTCCCGCCGCTGCCGCCGCCGGGAGGGACGGTTCACGTCTACACCCGGGTGCAGGCCGCGCCTCATTTCTCCGTCTCGGTGACCCCGCCCACCCCCTCTCTGGCGGAGACATCGCCCACCCCGCTCCCGGGATTCGGGGCGGCGGTCGCGGCCGCGGGACTGCTGATTGCCGCGAGACACCTCAGGAAGCAGTGAATCCCCGTCAGTGCTCTTTTTTAAGCAGCATCCAGTGATACCCCCAGACCACAAGCCCCACAACGACCTGCGCCACGCTCCCGGGGAGTTCGGGGTAGTACTGCGGCACCGGGTAGGGCTGGGGGGCCGGGTAGACGAAGACCTCGATCCCGATCGCGATGAGGTTCACGGCACCCAGGATCGCGACGATGAGCGTGATGAACGAGACGGCGTAGAGGTAAACCCTCCACGCGGTGAGGCCCTCCGGTGCCATCCTACCTCCTCCGCCTCGCAAGCACCGCGATTCCGGCACCGAAGAGCCCGGCGGCGGCAAGTGCGGCCTCAAACCCGGGTGAGTACGTCGGCGTCGGCGCACCGCTGCTCTGCACCCGGAACTGGCCTACCTGCGCGGAGGACGGCTTCCCCGGAGTCGGGGCCGGGGTCGGAAACGGGAGAGCGACCGGCGACGTGCTCCTCGTGGGGCTGAGGACCGAACCGTCGGCGAGGATCACCTGCGGCTGTGGGGCCAGGGTGATCCGGCCGGTGCTGGTCGCGAAGGCCGCGCCGTCCTCGACGAGCCGGATGCGGATCTCGTAATCGTAGCCGTTCGGCACCGTGATGCTCACCCTTTTTTCGACGCCCAGGTCACCGGGGATCGTCCCGAGCGGCCGGGACTCGCGGACGGCCGTGATCCCCGTCTGGAGGTTGACCGCCCGGATCTCCATCATGAGGTTCCCGGAAGAACCGCCGCTGTTTGCGATCCCGGTGATGATCTCGAGCGTGATCGGGTCGGCGTCGATCTCGGGGGTCATGACGTCGATCGCGGAGACGGTGAGGAGCGAGTAGGCCAGTCGTTGCGTAGCGACCGTCCTGTCGGGGAGGAAGACGTTCACCGAACCCGACTCCCGCATACGCCCGTCCTGCCAGATCGTCACCCAGATATCGTAACCCCGGCCGTTCTCGAGCGTGAGCGTGATCTCTTTCTTCGTGGTCTTCCCCGATGTCAGGGTGCCGATGGAGAGAACCGTCTCCTCGACGACGATATCCGTCCCTGCCTCTTTTGCAATGACCTGCAGGTCGACGCCGTCGACGTCGTCGTAGACCGCGTCGAGGTAGGGGACCGCAACGACCCGGGTGACGTTCGACGGCGGCTGGCCGTCCGGGATGCTGACATCGACGCTCCGAATCGTCACATAGCCTGCCGGTGGCTGGGATGACATGCATCCCGCCGCGAGCACCAGGACAAGGAGCACGGCGACCGCTGCCGCACCGAATAACCTTCTCATATCAATCAAGAGAACCTTCAGGCCGGCGGAAGAAAAGGTTTTTGCATTGCGACCCTTCCCCGGGGGTCTTGAGGAAGAAGGGCGGTCGGGCGGCTGTGGATACCCGTTATCGAAGCCCCCCGCCCTGCCGGTGCTCGAATGCCTGCCATGGGTAGGTTCGATTTTTTTCGTAGTTTACCATCGCCTTATCTCCCAATCCTCCCTATACTCTGTCGCCGAACGCCAAATCGAGGATCGAGAATGACCCGTATCCTCGGGGGACGTCGCTGCAGGACTTATGATTGGTGCCGCGCGAGGGCTGATACGCAGTCCAGCGTCCGATTCACGGCGTATCTCAGGACTCTGCCGGAGTAATCGTAAAACCATAGAGGCTGAAATCGCCATCCCTTCCCGAAGTGTAGACGATTGTCACAGAAAACGTTAATAAGAGGGTGTCGTAGTCTGCAGTAGGACGCCGCCAAACCGACCCTGGCGGGGGTGTGAAATGATACGAACGGAGAATCTCACGAAAGTATACAATGGAAAATCAGCCGTCGACGGCCTGGATCTCGTGGTCGGGGAAGGCGAGATATTCGGTTTCCTCGGCCCGAACGGAGCGGGAAAGAGCACGACGATCCTGATGCTCACCGGCATGATCGAGCCCACCGGTGGCCGGTGCTTCGTCGACGGTATCGAGGTCGCGAAAGACCCCCTGAAGGTGAAGGAGATCATCGGTTACCTCCCCGAAGACGTCGGGTTCTACGGGAACATGACCGGCGAGCAGAACCTGGACTACTTCGCCCGGTTCTACGGGATGGATGCGAAAGCGAGAAAGGAGCGGATCGCCGAACTGCTCGAACTCGTCCGTCTCGACGGCGTCACGCAGAAGGCGGGAGAGTACTCCCGCGGCATGAAGCAGCGGCTCGGGCTCGCCCAGGCGCTGATCAACGATCCTAAAGTGCTCTTCCTCGACGAACCAACGGCAAACCTCGACCCCGAGGGCGTCAGGGAGTACCGGGAACTCGTCACCCACCTCGCCGGCGAAGGGAAGACGATCTTCGTCTCCTCCCACATCCTCTCGGAGGTCAGGGAGGTCTGCCGGACGGTGGGGCTCCTCGCGAAAGGAAAACTTGCCGCGCAGGGGACGCTCGAAGAGGTCGCCCGGGCGCTGGCACCCGCAGACGGCGATGCCGTCCGGATCGTCGTCGAGACCCGGGAGCACCTGCCGGCGATCGACGACCCCGCGATCCTCTCCGTCGAAGGAAACGGCAACCGTGCGGTTGTCCGGGCGAAGGCCGATATCCGTGACCGGCTTGCCGCATCCCTCTTCGAGCAGGGGCTGCACGTTCGCGAGATGCGCCTTGAGGAGCCCGAGATCGAGGACGTCTTCATGGCGGCCTACCGGAGGTAGATGATGGCACTTGACCGATTGCTCAACGTAGCAAGAAAAGAGTTCTCCGACCACATCACCAGCAGGCGCTTTGCCATCATCCTCGGCCTGCTCCTCGTGATATCGACGATCAGCATCTACGATGGTATCGAACAGTATAACAACAGCCTGGAGGCGTATACCGAGCAACTCCGGCAGATGGAAGAGTTCGACGACCCCTACACGAGCTGGATGCCCCAGAAACCCTCGATCATGTACGTCTTCATCTCCATGATGAGTTACATGACGATGCTCGGCGGCATTCTTGCCATTGCGATAGGATTCGACCTGGTCTCAAAGGAGAAAGAGACACGGTCGCTGAAGTCGCTCCTCTCGCACCCGGTCTACCGCGACGAGATCATCAACGGCAAGGCACTCGGGGGCGTCGGCGCGCTCGGGTTCGCCATGGCGCTTGCGCTTGCCATCGCCATCGCCATGCTCCTCATCTTCTCGGTTGTCCCGACGCTGGAGGAGTTCGCCGGCATCCTGATCTTCGGGGCGGTCTCGCTCGGGTTCCTGCTCGCTTACTTCGCCGTCGCGCTCATGATGTCGACGGCTGCAAAAGAGAGCGGGAACGCGCTGATCTACACCCTGGTGATCTTCTTCGCCGTCTCCTCGCTCCTTCCGATGTTCGGGGCGATGGCCGCTAACGCTTTCGCGGGCGACCCGCCCGAGCCGCCCGAGATGGCTCCCATGCCCAAAGAAGTCGTTCGGGTCGCGAGCAGCAATGGGTATTCTACCACCACCGTTGCGCAGAGCGTGATATACGGCGGAGCCGAGGACCCGGAGTGGAAGGCATATGAAGAGGAGATGAAGACTTACATCGAGAAACAGAGATTCATCAGCGATATCTCAAACCTCCTCTCGCCGCAGACGAACTACTACACCGTCGCGATCGCGGTGACGAATCCACAGCTTTCCTCGATGATCGCGTCGCCTTACGACACGGCACCCGAGGAGAAGCCCGGCCTTGCCGGTGCCCTTGGCAAGGTCTGGATGAACATCGCCGCGCTGATCGTCTTCCCCTCGGCCTTCTTCGCCGCGACCTACGTGAAGTTCATGCGGATGGATATCAGGTGAGATGATGATCGATAGAATATCCTCACTATGCATCCTCCTCGCGCTCCTCCTCGCCACGTCGGTTGTCCCGGCAGTTTCTGCCGCACAGGGCGGGACGCTCTCGACGGAGATCCGGTGCGACTTCCCCGGCGAGGTGATCGAGGCGGGCGATACCGCCGTCTTCGATCTCGCGGTCACGAACCGCGGCGATACCGGGACGTGCCTCCTCAACTACTGGACGTTCCGCGGCACCGACAACTGGAAGATCCGGTTCGAGGCCGACGATCGCGAGGTCTACCGGATGCTGATCCCGGCCGGCGAGACGAAGACCGTCCGTCTGGTGGCCGAGACATCCGGCCATGCCGCGGTGGGGGAATATCCCATCCGGCTGGGCATCGGCGAAGGCACGATCTGGGTTTATGTCAAGGTAACGAAGACCCACAGCGGTGAAGTGGGAACGCTCGAGGCCACCGTGGTGGACAAGGAAGGTAACGTGGTGAAGGGCGCCGACGTCGGCCTCTACGACCGTGATACCAGGATCGAGGGGATGCTTGCGACCGCTGAAGGCAAGGTCTCCATCGGCGGCCCGATGGGCACCTACACCGTGAAGGTCACCCGGCCCGGATACCGGGCATGGGAGAAGAAGAATGTCGAGATCCGGATCGGCCAGACGGTCGACCTCGGGATCGTGCCGCTCGAGAAAGAGAACTTCTTTGCCGAGGTTCAGGTGAAGTCTCCGTCCAGGATCGTAGCGATCGGCTCGAACCCGCAGTACGAGATGACCCTGAAGAACACGGGCAGAAACGACGATACCTATACCCTTGCCGTCCAGGGCCTCCCCGAGCAGTGGTATGCCCGGTTCAAGGAGAGCAGCACCGCCACCGAAGAGGTCTCGGAGATCTACGTCCCGTCCGGCGAGGAGAAGCTCCTCTACCTCGATCTCATCCCGCCCTACTCGGTGGGTGTCGGCGAGTACAACCTCACGGCGGTGATCGGCTCTTCCGCCCGGGAGTACGAGGAGAACCTGACGCTCCGGCTCCGGGGGTCCTACGATCTGCGGACCTACGCGAAGAGTTACCGCCACGAGATCAACCGCGGCGACACCCTCACGTTCGATGTGACGGTTACGAACGCCGGCGTCGGCGGAGCGCTGACGAACATCGGGATCAACATGAGCGCACCGGAAGGGTGGCGGGTGACCGTCGACCCGGCATCGGTCGCGAGCCTTGAAGCCGGCGAACGGGCGACGGTGCAGGTGACGGTGGTTCCGCCGGCCGATATCGTCGCCGGCGAATACAAGATCGTCGCGCTGGCAAAAAGCGACCAGGACGAAGAAGAGGACGAGTACCGGATCGTGGTGAAAGAACAGTCCTACGTCGCGGTGCTCGGCATCCTGGTGATGGCCGGGATCGGTGCAGGGCTCTGGTATATGTTCAGGAAGTACGGGCGGCGGTAGGACAAAGACCTGCCGCTCGTCTCTTTTTTGGTGGCGTCACCCGTATCGGACGTTCCCCTCCGGGACCGCCATCTCGAACCGCGCTCCTTTCCCGGGCTCGCCGGTCTCGGTGATGCTGATCCCGGTGATCGAGAGGACTTCTTTCACCAGGAAAAGTCCGAGCCCCGTATGGCTCCCGAAACCTCGATCGAATATCCGACCCTTATACTCTCCGGGGACGCCGACCCCGTTATCCTCCCAGACAATCCGGGCTCCATCGCCGTCCGGCACGACCGTGACACGGATCTCGGTTACTGTCCTGCCGTGCCGCACGGCGTTCTCCAGGAGATTGAAGAAGACTGAAGAGAGGAGCGGGTCGGCGTAGATAGAGAGCCCGTCAAGGTCGGTGGAGATCCGGATCCCGATCGGCCGAAGCGCTTTTGAGGCACCGGTGACCAGGGGCTCGACGGGGAACCACCGGGGAGCCCGGATGCCGAGATCCTGGTAATCCCGCGTGAACCCGATCTGCGACTGTATGATCTCGACGGCGGCCTGCTGCTTCTCGAGGGCGCCGGCGACGGTCGGATCGAGCGGCTGTTCCCGGAGGAGGGCGATATGCCCGAGCACCACCGTGACCTGGTTTAAGATGTCATGCCGCACGATGCTGTTCATCAGGGTGAGTTTCTTGTTTGCCTGGATGAGCGCCGCCTCGGTCTGTTTCCAGGCGTCGATGTCGTGAACCGCATAGTCGATCGCTATCGGGTGTCCATTGTTCCCGTAGACGGGGATGGTGCAGATCTCAACCCAGATGTAGCGCCCGTCTTTCCGGCGTATCCGGAAGACGTACGGCTGGCGAGCGCATGCGTCCCGTTCCTTGAGCAGGGTGGAGAATATCTTCCGGTCTTCAGGGTGAATCAACCGCCTGATGAAATTTGGATTGCTCAGGATCTCCTCCCGGGTGTATCCGGTCAGACTCTCGCACGAGGGGCTGATGTACTCGATCGTCTGCGGCTTCGTCGTAACACGGATGTAGCAGTCGTGCGACCGCTCCACGAGGCTCCTGAATCTTTCTTCGCTCTCGTGTAGCCTCTCCTGGGCGCGAATCCGGGAGAAGAGATCGGCAAAGAGGTTGCCGACGATCTCAAGCAGCGTGATGTCCTCGTCCGACCAGGCCCGTGCTTTGCGGGTGGTCTCAAACCCGATGGCCCCGAGGATCTCGTCGGCGGTCGCGATCGGCACCAGGATGATCGATACAACCCCATATTCCAGGAAAAATTCGCGCTCCGCCTTTGCCTCCTGTGGCAGATCGGCAATATCCGTGATGCAGATCGACTTCCGGGCCTTGATCTGCTCCATCCCCCAGGAGATCACGCCGTCGGGCAGGTTCTGCAGCACTTCAAGCTGCGGCTCGACCCCCTCCGCACACCACTCGTGGGTGTTCTCTACGCCGATGAGATCGGGGGAGAAGCGGAAGATGTAACTCCGGTCGACATCGAGGAACGACCCGAGCACCCGGAGTGTCTCCTCCAGGGTGCCGTCGAGGTCTGCCGGCGCGAGGCCGATGAACCGCGTGGAGATCGATCCCACTATCCGCTCGAGTTCCATCCTGTGCTGGATCTGCGCCTCCATCCGTTTCGACTCGGTGATATCCCGCAGGGACTCGATTACCCCGGAGAGCCGTCCCTGCGCATCGTAGAGCGGCGATGCTTTTGCCGCGAAACAGACACCCTCCCCCGTGCGGGGCGACGTGATATGAACCTCGCGGGCGATGCTCTCGCCGCCCCCCCGGGAGAGGACGGTCTCCGCCACCAGCGGGCTCTGGAGTCCGGGCATCGTCCTGCAGATGGCTTCCGGGCCGGCTCCGATGATCTGGCTCTTCGTGACCCCGGTCACATCCTCGAGTGCTCGATTCCAGATGATGACCTTTCCCGTGCGGTCGAGCACGAACGTCGGGTCGGGAAGAAAGTCTATGATGCCCCGGAGGTTTGCCTGGTAATCCTCCATCTCGCGGCACTGCGCCTCGAGCGCCTCCTGGCCCGCTTTTGCCTCCTCGAAGGCCGCGATCATCTCCTCGTGCGCTAGGTTCAGCTCTTCTTCGAACCGTTTCCGGTCGGTGACATCGATCATGGACGCAACGGAGCGATCTGTTCCTGGAATGGCGCCTATCGTCAGGTGCATATCCTTCTCTCTGCCCTGTCGGTCGAGCAGGCGGAACTCATAGGTTCTCGGCACTGAGTCGGGTTCCGTCCGCCGCTGCCGGTGGTAACTCGCCAGCCGTTGCAGGTCTTCCGGAGCGACGAAGGTCGTCCAGGACATCTTCCCTTCCACTTCTTCCCGTGAATAGCCGGAAAGGAGGGCGCCCTCACTGTTCATGAGGGAGATCGTCATGTCGCCCTCGATGATGATGGTGGCGGAGCCGGTATGTTCAAAGACGCTCCGGTACAGGTCTCCAGCCTGTTTTGCCTCGTCTTCGGCCTGTCTCCTCCGGACGGCCTGAAGGATCATGTTCCGGAGGTCGGCAAACTGGGCGGAGGGGTTGCCGCCTTTCTGGAGGTAGAAGTCCGCCCCGTTGTTGAGCGCCTCGATGATGACATCCTCGCGGCCGCGGCCGGAGAAGATGATGAACGGTATCGAGAGGCCCCTGTTGCGGACTTCTTTTAAGAGCGTGATGCCGTCCATCTCCGGCATCTCGTAGTCGGCAACGATAGCGTCGTAGGGGGCCTTCGAGAGCATTTCGAGAACCTGCAGCGATGACGGCGTCGTATCGACCTGCATGTTCCCCGACTGCTCCAGGTAGATCCGGTTCAGTTCGAGAAGTGCCGGTTCGTCATCGACTACAAGAATACGATACATGCACCACCCCATTATGGAGTGATGGGCGATATAATCCTTAAGCATTTTGATTCGGCATTGTTGCTGATATTCCTGGAAAATAAAGGATTTTTATAGCTCCCGGGTCCGCCCTGTCTGCCTGGACGGTCGGTACACTCGCTAATGACGGCGGCTCCGGATACCATTATCTCGCCCTGCGGCATCTTCGACGGTGGTATGACTGCGATATGTATCGATACGAATCTCTTTCTCGAACTCTACGAGGCCGGCGAGGATCCGGAAGAGATCGTTGCGGATCTCGGTGCGCTGGCGGAGCACCTTGTCTTCCCCGACATCATCATCGACGAGTTCCTCCGCAACCGGTCGCGTATCCTCGACCGGATCGCGGACGATCTGCGGAGGCGGGAGGCAGGCGAGATTCGTCTGCCGTCCATCATGCGTGGCTACCCGAATGCAGCAGAGCTGCAGCGTGCCGCTATAGAGTACGACAGGGCTATCGGCGCCCTCTACAGCGATATCGAGATCATGATCACAGATCCCGCCGCCGATCCGGTTGCCCGGGCGTTCACCGCCCTATTCGGGGATCCTGCTGTGCAGGTCTATCGCCGAACCGACGAACTCGTTACGCGGGCTCACCGCCGCAAGCTTCTCGGTAACCCGCCAAAGAGCACGGGGACGGATACCATCGGCGACGAGCTCATCTGGGAGACGCTGCTTGCCAACCTCGAGGAAGACCTGTTCTTCATCACCCGGGACCGGACGTATCGCAACCACGCCGCCTACCTCGTACGGGAGTACCGGGAGAGAACCGGCGGCGCTCTTACGATCACCGACAGGATATCCGATGCCCTGGCGCTCGTCGGGAGACCGCCGTCGCCGGCGCTGGCCGGGTTCGAAGGCCGGGAAGAGACGCGCCGGTAAGGAGGGCCGGCCCGTCACTCGATGCAGGAGAGGACCTTGCGCTTCACCGGACCCTTGCTCGCGATGGTGCTGTAGGCCCATCGCGCAACCCTGCCGATGAGGTCTTCCCGGCTCACCTCCAGGAAGAGGTTGAGCGAGGGGTTGAACTTGGACTTGAAGAGGTTCAGGTTCTCGTTGTTCGCCCCGACGTTCTCCATCTGGCGGTATCCCTCATCCTTTGCCCGCTGGAGAAGCAGCCACTGCAGAAACTCGTTGCCGGGCATCGCGGTCATCTTCGGGGCCCCCATCCAGAGGGTGAAGGCCTTGTACTCCTGGGTTGCCTGCACGCCCGTTACGGCGCCTTCGTCATCGTAGAGGTAGTAGAGCCCGAGGTCGTCGGGATATGCCCGGAAGAGTTCCTCGAAGTAGGTGCGGCTGATCATCGGGATGTTCATGTCGGGATCGCTGAACCGCTCCGAGACCGTGGAGTAGAAGATCGAGAGATCGGTGCTCTTCTCGAGGTGGTAACCGTTCTTCTCGACCTTTCGCAGTTTGGTCCGGAGGTTGGAGGAGAAACTGTTCCAGATCTCGGTGAGCGGCGGATCGAGTGCGAGCAGATACGTGAAATGGAGCCGGGCATGGTACCCCTCCCTGAGAAACCGTCGAACATCGATGAAACCCGGAACCTGGATCATGGAGAGGTAGTTCGGAGCCAGGGCCGCAAATTCGCTCTCCAGGTCGTCACCGACCAGTTTGAGCATCGACTCCTTCTTGCTCTGCTTGGCGGTATCGTAACGGCGGCCCATGACGAACCCGAGGTACGGCACCACCGACTGGAGAGGGGGTGGGGAGAGGAGAATGTTGACCCCGTGCGTCTGCTTCCGGAAGAGCGGAATGACGGCGATCACCTCGTTGCCCTTGAAGACTCCATAGGGGAGAAACCGAAAGCCGGTATGCTTCTCCGTTATCTTCATGAAGTCCCATTTGTGGAAGAGGCGGCCGGAGGCGCTTTCGTCCACGAATCTGTCCCAGGCGTCCCCATCGTCGATAAGCCCTATCGTCATGCTCTACTCACCGCCCGGCTTGTCTGCAGGGTCGTTCGGATTATCCATCCTCTAGGTTATATACATTTCCCGGGAGGAGGGTTGTCCGTGGCGGGTGCGGCTCTCCCGTTGCGGCCGCCGGGAGAGACCCCGGGCAGGGGCAGTTTCGTGGGATCACAACGTTCAAATCGGCGTGGACACCACATAAACTGCGTACTCATCTGCGGATGCGAACGTTGCCTCTCCACAGCGAGGATGAGTGAGAGAAGATGCTCACGGATCGGGAACCGGAACGTTATCGGCGGCAGGTCGCGCTCTTCGGGGAGGAGGCGCAGGAACGGCTCGGACGTGCCCGGGTCGTCATCGTCGGGGCCGGCGGGCTCGGCTGTCCCGTCGCCCTCTACCTTGCCGCCGCCGGTATCGGCGAGATCCGGCTGGTCGACGGCGATGTCGTGGACCGGACCAACCTGAACCGGCAGGTGCTTCATGCCGACCACGACGTCGGGCGGGCGAAGGTCGAGTCGGCGGCCGAGAAGATCCGGGCGCAGAACCCGGATGTCACGGTCGTTGCCACCCGGGCAACCCTCGATGAAGGAAACGCCGCCCGACTCGCGGGCGGGGCCGACCTCATCGTCGACGCCACCGATAATTTCGCGGCGCGCTACATCCTCAACCGGGTGGCGCTCCGGAACAGCGTGCCGCTCATCCACGGGGCGGTCAGGGGATTCGACGGACAGGTGACGACGATCGTCCCCGGGCAGACGGCCTGCCTCGAGTGCATCTTCCCGGTAGCCCCGCCCGGGGAGGAGGTCATCCCCGTTGTCGGCACCACGCCCGGGATCATCGGGCTTGTCCAGGCAAACGAGGCGATCAAGTACGTCACCGGCATCGGCGATCTCCTAACCGGCCGGCTTCTCATCTGGGACGGGCGGGCCGCCACGACGGCGATCCTGCCCGTAGAGCGGCAGGATGACTGCAGCGCGTGTGGAAACAGGGGGCGCTGAGGAGGGGAAGTATGCAGGTTCGGGTAAGGGCTTTTGCCCGGTTGCGGGAGGCAATCGGGAGCGATCTCACGCTCGAGGTTCCCGAAGGGGCGACGATGAGCCGGCTCCTTGCGGCGGTCGCCGAGACCTCGGAGCAGGCCGGGGAGGCGCTCTTTGAAGAGAGCGGAGAACTCCGGGGATACGTGATCCTGATGCACAACGGCAAACGTGTGCGGCGTGCGGAGGCCATGACGCTCGCCCTCGCTGACGGGGATGAGGTCGCACTCTTCCCGCCGGTGGCGGGCGGGTGACGGAGGAGACTGGAATGATCGGCGTAACAGAAGACGATTTTGATGTGAATGCCGTGATCGACCGGGTGCGGAAGCCCGATATGGGCGCTCTCGTCACCTTCCTCGGCACCGTCAGGGACGACGGCGGGACGGAGGTTATGGAACTCGAGGCCTACGAGGAGGTCGCGGTGAGGGAACTTGAGACGATCCGGGACGAGGCGTTTGCCCGATACCCCATAGCGGCCGTCGAGATCATCCACCGGATAGGCAGGCTCCGGGTCGGGGAGAACATCCTCCTCATCGTCGTCGGCGCAGGTCATCGGAAGGAGGCTTTCGACGCCTGCGAGTATATTCTCGAGCGGATCAAGGAGAGCGTGCCGATCTGGAAGAAGGAGATCGGCGAGGGCGGCGAGCGCTGGGTTCCGGGCGAGTCCCACGGGGGCGACGCATGATCCGGCTGCAGTCGTGCAGGAAGGCCTACGCGAAGGAGACCCAGCGCACGGTTCCGCCCGAGGAGACGCTCCGTCTGGCACGGGAGAGGCTCCCCGTGGCGGGGATCACCCGCGTCGCCGACATCACGAACCTCGACCGGATCGGGATCCCGGTCTTCTCAAGCATCCGGCCGACCGCTGAAGCGGGAGCGATATCGGTCTACAACGGCAAGGGCGCCACCCCCGTCGAGGCGGAGGTCTCGGCGATGATGGAGGGGATCGAGCGCTACTCGGGCGAGATGGATAACCGGGAGCCGGTAATCGGGAGATACAGCGAGATCTCGGCCGGGGAGAACGCGCTCGACCCCGCGGACCTGATCCTCCCCGGCCGGGTTCCGGCCGACATCGTGGTTCCCTGGGTCAAAGGATACGACATCGTCCAGGAGGAGGAGGTGCTCGTTCCCGCCCACGCGGTCTACCACCCCCTCCCGGCGACCTATGGCCGCCTCTTTCGGACCAACACCAACGGGCTTGCTTCCGGCAACACCCTCGAGGAGGCGACCTTCCACGCCCTGATGGAGGTGGTCGAGCGCGACGCCTGGTCGCTCGTGGAGGTGACCCGGAACACCGGCCCCCGGATCGAGGGGATCGACGACGGGCTCGCCGCCGACCTGCTCGCGAAGTTCGCGGCCGCCGGCGTCGAGGTCACCCTCAAGGAGATCACGAGCGATATCGGGATCCCCACGGTGGCCGCGGTGGCCGACGACGTGGTGCTTAAAGACCCCACGCTCCTCACGATCGGGATGGGGTCGCACACGAGCGCCCATATCGCGGTTCTCCGGGCGCTCACGGAGGTTGCGCAGAGCAGGCTGACGCAGATCCATGGTGCACGCGAGGATACCGATACGGCGGACGTCAGGAAGAGGATCGGCTACGACCGGACGAAACGGCTGAACCGGCACTGGTTCGCGGAGTCCGAAGTCGTCCGGTTCTCGCAGATGCCGTCGTTTGACAGCGACGATTTCCTCACCGACATCCACCACGTCACCGAAAGGCTCGATGCGGCCGGGCTCTCCCGGGTGATCGTGGTCGACCTCACCCGGCCGGAGATCGGCATCCCGGTCGTCCGGGTGATCGTGCCGGGGCTGGAGATGTACGCGATGGATCAGGACCGGATGGGCAGGAGGTGCCGTGACGCACGAAGTCGTCGTCTTCCTCGGTCCCAGCTGTGACCATGCGGCCGCCCGGGCGATCCTCGACGCCGAGTACCGTCCTCCGGCGAAACGGGGCGACATACTGGAGGCCGCACGTGCCGGAGCCCGGATCATCGGGCTGATCGACGGCGTCTTCTTCCAGGACTGCGCCGTCGCCCACCGTGAGGTCCTGGCCGCGCTCCGGGCCGGGGTGCGGGTCGTCGGCGCCTCCAGCATGGGAGCGCTCCGGGCTGCGGAACTCGACAGCCTCGGGATGGAGGGTGTCGGGGAGATCTATCGTGCCTACCGGGAGGGGAGGCTCGTCGCCGACGACGAGGTGGCGCTCCTCTTCGATCCCGAGACGTTCATGCCGCTCTCCGAGCCGCTCGTGAATATCCGGGCGACCATCCAGCGGGCACTGGAGTGCGGGGTTATCGGTGCCGACGCGGCGGGGTCGCTCCTTGAGGCCGCCAGGGCACTCTATTTTCCGGAACGAACCTACGACGCGGTCGTCGAGGCGGCTGAAGGGAAGGCGGACCCGGACGACCTCGCCCGGTTTCTGGCGTTTGCCGACGAGCATGCCGTCGACCGGAAGCGCGAGGACGCGCTGCTCGCGCTCGAATACATCAGGGGTCTCCCCGGGATGCATTGAACCGCGTGGTTCAATGATCCTACCGCGGCCGCCGTAGCAATATATCCCCGTCTGGGCCGACTTCCTGTACGTCGGTGCGGAACCATTCCCACCGCAGGGGCAACGTGTTTATCGGGCCGGAAGCGGTTCTTCCCGGCAGTCACCGTGCTTCCGGCATGTGCGGCGAACCGGAGAAGATCCACGGCCGAAACCACGCAGGCATGTACTGTGATTGCCCCGAATACCCCGGGTCCGGCCGATGCCCATGCAGATGCCATCAACCGCATAAGGCCGGATCCGATGCCGGCGGGGAGAACGCGTAACGTGGATCTCCTACACCCACCTATCCTGATCCACCGGACGATTCCGGGGCGGCATATGCCTCCCGGAAGTTCTCCCCGAACCCGACCTCCACGTAACGTCTGGTTCCCCGATACGTTCGGTCATACTACCTTCGCTCTGCGTGGCGAGACGATAGAGACCCCGGCGGCATACAGGATGCGGTATCGCAACACTCATATGTGTAAAAAATAATTAACACATGTTGACATTGTCTTTCAGCACCCTTCCCGAACTGGCGCGGCTGCTCTCCCTGCTCGGGAACGAGCAGCGACTTGCCGTACTCGGGGCAATCGCGGCCGAAGAGAAGTATGCCCGCGAGATTGCCGAAGAACTCGGCATATCGCGCCCGCTGGCCGCCATTTATCTCCGGCAGCTCGAGAAACTCGGTTTTGCGGAAGGGAACAGCAGGACGTCGGACGAACCCCCGTATCTCCGGAGGTGCTACCGGGCGGTGCCGTTTGAGGTGGTGCTGAACCTGGATTTGATTGTGTCGTTAGAGAGGTCAAAGGATGAGACAGGATAGGTGGAAACTCTACCTGAAGGCGCTGTGGGGCGCCGTTATTGCATTGCTCGTGATCAGCTGCCTTATTGCCGGCTTGTTTGGCGATTCGAACTCCTTGAATGCCGTGCTTGCCGGTTCCGTCTACGTTATCATTAATCTTGGTGTTCTGACGCTGCTCTTCATCATCGTTGTAAGGCTCAAGGAGTGGATCGAAGACCAGATCGCGAGTGCGGCGGGACAGAAGAGCGGTGCGGCCGGCGGGGAACTCCAGATGCTGCGGCAGTCGATGGAGCGGATCGAGGCGAAGGTGGACAGGATCGAGAAGGTTCTCGATGGGATCTCCGAGTGACGCTAAAAAGTGATCGGGGTGTATGAAGGACATGCAGTAGCGCGCTGCAGGGTGGGTGGACGAGGCGCAGGCAGGTTCCGTCGTCGCCTGGCCACGTATGGGTAAGAACTCACCACATAAAAATGTTTACCCTTTATAACAAAAAATTGCATTCGTAGCAATTGCCCCTTCTTTCCCGCTACCGGGAACGCTCCAGCGAGAGCACCCCGGCCAGCCACGCGACACGGTCGCGGCGGGCTGCTTCGTCAAGGAAATGGCCCGCGTCGTACCACTCGAGCGACTTCGGGTCGCCCGCCTGCTCGAAGAACTCCCGGGCCTGCTCCTCCGTGAAGAACTCGTCGCGAAGAGCGGCCTGAAAGAAGAGCGGGGTGGGTGCGGCACGGCCGACCCAGACGGCAGGGTCGAGTTCCGCGAGCGTCCGGCGGTAGTGCTCGAATTTCTCGCCCTGCAGGTCGGGCAGGTTCACCGCGGCGACGTCGACAAACCTTCCGGTGCCCGCCATCAGGACGGCGGCGCGAAGACGCCGATCGACGCCGGCGAGCACCGCCCCGAAAAGCGCCCCGACACTGTGGCCCACGAACCCGATCCGGTCCGGATCGATGCCCGGCTGCGCTACGAGGAGATCTATCCCCCGGCGAAGGTCGATCACCGTCCGGTTATGCTCCCGCACGGCCTCCTCGGGATCTGTGACTGCCTGACCCCAGGCTGCTGCCGTATCGGCGGCCCAGGGAGCGTCGACGAGCAGGGAGGCCGCACCCATCCCGGCAAGGGCCACGGCCTCGGCGAGGAACGTGGCGCGGGAACCAAGTCCCGGGTGGAGGTAGAGGACGGCAGCAGAACGCGTCCCCTCCTCTCTTGCCGGGGTCACCAGGTAGGCCCGAACCCCCCGGCCCGGGGCAGTCTGGTAGGTCAGGTCGCGGACCGAGATGTCGGTGCCGCCAATCTCGATCGCGGGCGGTCTCTCTGCATCGTAATCGAATAGCGGGCGCAAATTATCGGCTTTTCGTTCCATAAGACTCCTTCTGCTTTCCTCTCGACCCGCCGGCAGATAAACCCGGCGCCTGCGGGGAGAAAGTGATTGCAGCGTTCTTTACCCTGCTCCGAATGGAAGGTTTTTCTACCCGGGCACCCCTTCCTTCAAGAGGTGATTCTATGGCGATTGACTGGTACGAAGAGTTTGTTGATTTAAACCACACCCCGGGCCCGGACGAGCTCGTAGCCCTCTACTACTTCGAGCCTGCGGCGGGGATCAGCAAGGAAGAGGCGGTCGGGAGGATCGCGTCGGAGAGTTCGACCGGAACCTGGACGACGCTCTTCACCCTGCCGCCCCGGATGCGGGATCTCCAGGCGAAGGCGTTCGAGATCGAGGGGAACTACGTGAAGATCGCATACCCGCTCGCCCTCTGGGAGGAGGGGAACGCGGCCCAGCTCCTGAGCGGGATCGCCGGGAACGTCTTCGGGATGAAGGCGCTCGACCGTCTCAGGCTGATCGACGCTTCGCTCCCGGCCGAATACCTCCGCCACTTCAAAGGCCCGCACTTCGGTATGGAGGGGATCCGGGATATGATGAAGATCCGGGGGCGGCCGCTCACGGGCGCGGTGCCGAAGCCGAAGGTGGGTTTCACGGCAGAGGAACACGCAGAGGTCGGCTACGAGACCTGGATGGGCGGGTTCGACTTCGTCAAGGACGACGAGAACCTGACGTCCCAGTCGTTCAACCGGTTCGATGACCGCGTCCGGGCGATGGCGAAGATGCGCGATCGGGCCGAGCAGGAGACCGGCGACGTGAAGTCCGCGTTCATCAACATCACCGCCGACACCGAGACGATGGAGAAGCGGGCGAAGATGCTTGCCGATTACGGCTGGAACTACGCGATGATCGACGTCGTGGTTGCCGGAACCGCTGCCGTCGCGACCCTCCGGGACTACTGCTCCGACCTCGGGCTTGCGATCCACGCCCACCGGGCGATGCACGCGGCCTTCGACCGGGACGAGAAGCACGGGATCACGATGCAGTTCCTGGCGAAGATGATGCGGCTCGTCGGTGTTGCGCAGATCCACACCGGGACCGCTGTGGGCAAACTGGTCGGCACCCGGGCGGAGGCCACGGTGCTTGCGGACATGCTCCGGGAGAAGCATACGAACGCCGTCGACCACATGGCCCTCGACCAGGACTGGGGTAATATCAAGTCCGCTTTCCCGGTCTCGTCGGGCGGCCTCCACCCCGGACTCGTGCCGGACGTCCTCGACATCTACGGCACCGAACTCGTCCTCCTCGTCAGCGGCGGCATCCACGGCCACCCGAAGGGAACCCGGGCGGGCGCGGAGGCCGCCATGCAGGCGATCGAGGCCTGGAAGGACGGCGAGACGCTCGACGAGAAGGCGAAGAGGGCTCCCGCACTCTCGGAGGCGCTGGAGAAGTGGGGGCGGTATAAGCCGAAGTGAGGGGGTTTTGATACTATTTCGATTGAGTGAGACTGCAAATACCCTGGATTATATGCCTGAAGTTGTGAGTTAGCCACGACGAACAGAGCGACTGAAGCGAGGAGAAAGCCCGGTGCAGTGGACCGTGGTGGCTATCGCCCCTGGGGGAGGGGCTGACGGGGAGTGCGAGTGAAGCGAGCTTGAGCACCGATAGGTGCGAAGGGGGGAGTATTCCCCCCTCCCCTGTCCCCACCCCCCTCTCGGCGATATCCCCCCTGAAATCCGTGCCAGGTGCAATCGAAGGAGACTAGAAGGCAGTCAACGAATTTTAAACAACTCTTTTCCTTCGCACCCAATCACGCCCTCGCCGGCCCCCGCCGCTCCGGGCAACCTTCCAGGGCCGTGCCCCCGGCGTGTAGCTTCCCCGCCAGCCTCTCGAGCCCCTCGCGGAACTCGTCGATGTAGCCCTGCATCGAGAGGCTGCCCTCCGGGAAGGGGCAGTCGATGTCGTAGAGCCGCTCGATCATCGGATCGGAGGGGAGGAGGTCGACGGCGATCCCGGTCGCTTCCGCGGCCTCGACCATGGCCTTCCGAAACGGCCCGATGCAGTAGGCGAGCCGGTGCCGGTAGGTGTCGCGGGTCTTCTCAAGGTAGCCCTTCAGCCGGTAGACCTCGATCCGGTGAAAGTCCCGCCGGATCCGCTCGTCCGTGGCCTTGCCGAGCATGTAGTGGTAGTTCCGGTAGGGATACATGCACTCGAGTTCCGCGGGGACGGTCCCGCAGGTGCCGAATATGACGATATGATAGTCCTCCGGGGCGAGGACGCCGTCGATGATACGCCGGAAGAGTTTATGGCTCGGGCTCTGGCTGTAGGGTTTCCGCACGGCACAGGGGAGGAAGAGGCCGATCTCCCTCGGCGCTACCGGGTAACTGTCAATGATGAACCGGTAGGCGTCCTCGAACTCGTTGCGGTAGAACGGCGGGTCGAATATCTCGATCTCGTTCCCGTGCCTGTCCTGCACGACCTCGACGACACGCCGGGGGGCGCCCGCACCCGGCACTATCTGCTTTACCTGCATGAAAAAATCTTCCCCATTGAGGATAGGGCGTTGGCCCCGAAACCGCAAAAACCTGACCCTTCCGGGTGCCGGTATCAGGAGCCGACCGGGTCACGAAACCCCCGGGCCGCTGCCGGGAGTGCAAGCAAAAAGGAAGTTATAAATACCCGCATCCCAAATGTGAATATTGTTCGTATAATAACGAACTAAATGTCCGGCCGCCCCACGGGCCGGAGACCTAGACAAAAAGGAGACATGTGCTATGAATTTCGAAGACTTCCAGAAGATCATCACGAACGCCATCGACAGCGAAGTAGAGTCGTACGCCTTCTACAAGTCGGTCGCCGACAGAGTGGAGGATGCGAGCCTGAAGACGCTCTTCCTTGACCTTGCCGAGGATGAGAAGGGCCACCGTGAGTACCTTCAGGGCCTGCTGCTCCGTGACGCAAAGCAGATGCACTTTGTCGCGGCCAAGGACTACAGGGTCACCGACTCCCTCGAAGAGCCCGTGCTCTCGACCGATATGAAGCCGCTCGACGGCCTGGTCCTCGCCATCAAGAAGGAACTCCAGGCTGCCCAGATGTACACGCAGCTTGCCGCCGCCTCTGCGGATGCAGAGCAGCAGACGGTCTTCGTCCAGCTCGCAAACATGGAGAAGGGACACAAGGCCCGACTCGAAGATATCTACACGAATATGGCATACCCTGAGGCGTGGTAACCACCACCGCCTCAAACACCCTTTTACATCAACTCTCCTCACAGGGCGGGTCTGAACGAGGCCTGTTCTCTCTCACCGGGATGATCCCGATCCCGGGCGAAGCGCCAATGTAGTATTTAAAAATTTTGGATCACAAACGGCTATGAGCTCAGAAGATCAACTTATCAGGACAGGAAAATGAAGAAGATCACCATCAAGGGGGCGCGGGAGCACAACCTCAACAACATCAC
>JABNAD010000026.1_pt2 | contig 107584 bp, 93 predicted proteins | sample 7240381 | NCBI WGS metagenome assembly JABNAD01 (sample SAMN11332834, study PRJNA596920) | anaerobic digester metagenome | biome: digested sludge; isolation source: digested sewage sludge-derived enrichment culture grown on H2/CO2 | place: Germany: Goettingen | reverse complement strand
ATAGTTAAGCTTTTATGATTAATTGAATTTTATAAAAGGATATGCGGAATGTGGGTTCCGGGACCGGACCCGACTTCTATCATCCGGGTCTTGGGAGATACAACGCCATTTTTAAACAGAATTTCATGAACACTTCTTCCATACCGGTAATTATCAGTTTTTCTGGATTCAGAATAATCATCTGATCGTTTTGACCAGTCATCAACCATGTAATCCCGGTTCATCATGGAGAGACGGGCATCATACATCTCCTCCCATTTCAAAACAGCAGATCGGTTCATGAAACCCTCCACCAGAGAACACCCATTTTTCCTTCCCGTTCATACATGTCATTTTTTACATTCATCATAAGATGTTCTTCAATAAGATTCAGATCTTGTATTTCAGGCTCACGGTATTTTTTCAGACCAAGAATTAACATGGATCGTGCGGAACCTATTGTTCTTCGCATTTTAACCGGAAGAATACTCGACTCTGGAAAAATCCCTCTATTTTCTAGAATTCTCTTTACCAGGATAAATCGGTCTTCATCATCCTGGGGCATGCCAAGTTTTTGAATGAGTTGTGAAGAATCGTCCGGAGTATGTACACCATGGGAAAGAACACAATATCCTCTGCTCACCTGCTGCATTCGTTCTATCTGGGTAAATAGGTCTGGAAAATGCCATACTGAATGACAACAGATTGTCATGTCAATTTTTTTCTCAAGGTCTCCAGTATTTACTTCCTGCCAGATGTGTGGAATCACTGATATGTTTGATAGTGATTTTAATGCTGCCTGCTTGAGCAGTTGGTTTGCCATCTCATCTGCAGGTTCGACAGCGGTTATTGCCCGGACCTCTTCAGCAAAAGGTATGGAAATAGCACCTGGCCCGGAACCAATGTCCATTATATGCATATCCTGATTTATTAGTCCCTCTTTTTTGAAGAGTTCGAGAATTTTTCTTCCATGATCAAAATCACTATTCACAATAAAATCAGCATAATCTTCTGCACGACTGTTCCAGTATTCCGGGCTGCATCGTTTACTTTCATTCGTACACAGTTCAGCCCAATCCTGTTCATAATCTGTTAAAAAATTCATGTGTTTTCACTTTGTTTTTTATAAAAAATCGTATGTAATGAGCGATTTTTTCGGAAAAAATTAATTTTTAGGATACTGGAACACTCCATGATTTTCCAGATCATAGTTAATATGCTGCCAGTTCGTCAGATACTCATTCTGTAATTGTTTAACATCCATATCGGCAAAGAGCTCCGGATATAACATTTTTGCCAGTTTTACAAGTCCGATGTGATATCCGGGGCCGAGAAGATCAATATATGTAGTTACCCATACCTGGTTGTTTTTTACCGCATCCATTGAACTAAACCCAGGTTTTGCGATGATTTCATCATATCTCTTTTTCAGGGTATTGATATCATCTGTCTCGTACCCACCTTCCCATGAAAGGCCGATGATAACATCCGGATTTTCCTTTACAACCCATTCAGCATCAACCTCCGGAAGCTGAGTACCGGTATCTTTTGAAATGTCTTTCGCGATATTTATTCCACCAACAAATTCAATAGCTTCTGAATACCCGCTTCCTTTTGCAACCGTCGTATCACCAGGCCGATCCATAAAGACCCGTTTTCGTTTTTCTTCAGGAATAGTGGCAACACGGGATTTAATCTCGTTTAGTATTTTTTCCTGGTATGAGATGTAACGGTTGGCATTTTCTGTCTCATCAAGAATATATCCTAAGGTCATCAAAGACGGAACTGCCGTATGTGACTCCCACATCCGGAGCATCACATAGTCTATTCCGTTATTTGTTATCTTTTCCTTAAATTCAGGGCCAATATTGGACAATTTTGGAACAATTACTGCTTCAGGACCGATATCAAGCACCGCTTCAACATTCATATCCTTCCTATTCCCAATTGATGGAAGTTTGCTGAACTCGGGAAAATATGTCGGAAGAGCAACGATCATATTATCGGTTCCGATAATTTTATCCTGTGCCCCTAAAATTCTGATAATTTCTCCCGCATTATCATACACAACGATTGCTGTATTCAGTGGATGTCTGACTTTTGACACTTCTTCATTCGCATCAAGATAAAAGAGTTCTGTTGCAGTCCGGTCTAGTATCTTTTCAATTTGTGTAATGTCCTCCTGATCTATCGAACCATCGTTGTTAGCATCAGCAAGTTTTGTTTTCTCTTTTGAACCCGAGATTATCTCCTGGATGAAAGCAATATCCTGATCATCTACATATTGGTCCATATTTGCATTACCCATGATCTGCACAACAATTGGTTCACCAATGATGACCTCTTCTCCGGATGTACAACAAATAACAGCCGAAATCATTAGCAATAACAAGAGAATCTTTGTTTTCATGAACACACCATTTCAGCAGAAATATATCTGCAAAGGTAGTTTAGTATAGAATAATAAATAATTTTATAATTGTGTTAATAAAGTTGATAAAATAAAAATTCGTAACTATGAAATCAATAGCTCATCTACACAAACCAGATAAAACGAATTCTACCGTTGCGTCTGATATCCGGAATCAATTTCTACAAAAACTAGTAAAACGCAGTTATTTTATTTTAGGATCTCTCTTTATCATCATCTTTCTGGTTGGGTATGCCGCAGTGCTTGGATCAGCAAATTTATCGATATTGGAGGTTTATCAGACAATTTTTGCAAAATTTGTTCCGGGTTTTGAATCCACAAGTTCTCTGTATAATGCCATTATTTGGGAAATCAGACTTCCACGTATTGTCATGGCAATTATGGCCGGAGCAGCTCTTGCCCTTACCGGAGCAGTGATGCAGGGAGTGCTTCAGAATCCTCTCGCTGAACCTTTCACACTTGGTATTTCTTCAGCTGCAGCGAGCGGGGCAGCAATTGCAATTGTTACCGGAGCAGGAATTATTGGGGGACATTACCTGATTATCGGGAATGCATTTGTTTTTGCAATGGGTGCCACAATTGTGGTATATCTACTCGCTCAATACCGGGGAATGACGCCGGAATCGATGATTCTAGCCGGGATAGCCATCATGTTTTTTCTGAACGCAATTACATCAATTGTTCAGTATATTGGAACTCCGGACCAGGTTGAAGCAGTTGTATTCTGGATGATGGGAAATTTAGGAAAATCAACCTGGACGACGATAGCTTCGACATCAATCCTGTTTATGGTCGTAGTACCGATTCTTATCTACAAGGCAAATGACATCAATATCATTGGATCAGGAGATGAGACTGCTAAAAGTCTTGGGATTCATGTTGAACGAACACGAATCATCTGCATGATTTTATCGGGTCTTATTACCGCAGGATATACTGCATTTATCGGAATAATTGGTTTTGTAGGGCTTATTGCTCCGCATGTCACACGGATGATCATCGGGGGGGATAACCGGTATGTCATACCTGGCTCAGCTCTGGTTGGGTCAATTATCCTGCTCGGTGCTGATACTCTTGGAAGGACAATTATTTCTCCGGTTATTCTTCCTGTCGGAGTTATGACTGCAGTTCTTGGTGTCCCGTTTTTCCTCTTTCTTTTCTTAAAAGGCAAAAAGAAGATGTGGTAATTCAGAATAACTCTCTGTGTTTGTCCTTTTTTATTCCGTGTAGTAAAAATTACCTCTATAATTTAGGTATAAATTTCATAATATTATCACATTAATTTTTTAATTGTATATCCTTTTCACACAAATAACAAATTTTTTATTATCGTCTGTCTTCTTCAGTACTGAAAAGACATTGTGATCTTTTCGTGGTGTATTCATGAAATCTCTCATGTGGTTATTCTGTTGTTTCGTCAGTATAATTGGAATGGGGTCTGTTTTTGCAGATGATGTTCAGATAGGTGAACCCTTTTCTGTTCAAATTATGGGTAATGCTAATCTGGACCAGGTTGTTGATCAGCAGGATATTGTTTTCATTCAGGAGATTATTGGAGGAACAAAAGAGAAAACAAAACTTGCTGATGCAAATAATGACGGTATTATTGACCAGGCGGATATTGAACAGATTAACAAGATTATTTCCGGAACAGAGGATACTATCTACTATGTCAATTTAAATGATGACGTTGAATCCGTGAAACACCCGCTCAATAACATCATTGTCGTCTATGATAATACCGCTGAAATCATCCGGATTCTCGGAGCCCAGGATAAAGTCGTTGGTGTTGACAGTATGATCCTTGAAAAATCCAAGTACTTCCCTGAATTGAGTCAGTTACCCTCAATCGGGGAACGAAAAGATTGCAATGTGGAAAAAATCCTGGAACTCGATCCGGATGCTGTATTTATTCATGCAAAAAGTGAAAGTGGCTGCCCTGATCTTGAAGAAAAATTAAAAGATAAGGGGATTGATGTGGTTCGTCTTGGAACCTGGGAATCACACACGGCTGTCCCCTCATTAATGCTCATGGCATATATGCTTGACAAAGTAGACCGGGCAAAGCAATACGTCACGTACCAGGAAAAATACCTGAACACGATAAAAGAAAGGGTTGCCCAGATTCCTGAAGAAAAACGACTTCGTGTGTTCATAGATCGTCCTGGTGATACCACAACGTCGAAAGGAAGCGGATATTCTGAATCAGTGGAGTTTGCAGGTGGCAAAAACCTTGCAAAAAATCTGGCAGGTGGATTTCAGAGTGTTCTTCCAGCAGTTGATAGCGAATGGGTTGTAAAAGAAAACCCTGAGGTCATTATCGGATTATCCTGGGACGGAGGCCATGAAACTGATGATCTCGATGTTCTGAAGAAACGGTATGATGAAGTTGTTGCAAAGCCTGGATTCAGCTCAATTGATGCTGTGAAAAACAATCGGGTATACATTACTCCATATATCAATGTTCTTGGTCCAGGATACCATATCGGACTTGTTCAGTTTGCAAAGTGGTTATATCCGGAGCAATTTGGGGATATGGATGTAAAGATTGTGCAGGATGAATATATGACAAACTGGCAGAATCTCTACTTTGATCTGAATAATCATGGAGTGTTTGGATATCCGGTTTCCACGTAATATTTTTGAAAATGAGAAAAAACCAGAAAACAGATAGATCAGGATGCAAGAGGGTATAATATGGAAAATTGTGCACAAATTCAGGATCAGGTAAAGAATAACATTCGAATGTATTGGAATGAACGGAGCAAAACATTTGACCAGGATGTAGGTCATGGTGCTGATGAGTATGAATGCCGGTTATGGAAAAAACACCTTTCTGATATCATTGGGGAGAAACCAAAAAATATTTTGGATGTCGGCACCGGAACCGGCATGATAGCAATTAACCTTGCAGAACTTGGACACACCGTAACCGGAATTGACCTGTGTGAAGATATGCTTGAATTAGCGAAAGAAAAAGCAAAAACAAGAGATCTTCCAATCAGGTTTCTTCAGGGAGATGCAGAAAATCCTGAATTTTCAGACCAGATGTTTGATGTGGTAATCTGTCGTCATCTTCTCTGGACTCTTCCCCATCCAGACAAAGCTATCCGGGAATGGTCAAGGATTTGTCGGCCTGGGGGTGTAATTATTGCAATCGATGGTCATCTCACTCCCCGGAATTGTTTTGGTCATAGTGATGGTATGGATGAATCATCTATGGATGAACGGCAAAAACTTTGGAAACAGATGTATTCTCCGGAAATTACAAAACATCTGCCCTTTGGAAAAGACCTCACCATGGATTTCCTGGCATCATTTTTTACCGCCAATGGATTATCCGGTGTTTCTTATAGCCACATCCCAGAGATTTCTGAATACCAGAAACAGGTTCTCCGCGATAAAAAAGAGAATGGTGAACATTGTGAAGTGAATGTCATCTGGGGGACGGTGAGGTAATGAATCTTAACTATTTACATAATATCATAATAAATATCATTTAGTAATATTTTTGTATGCGTAAGTAAAACAAGTATGTGTGAGTGTAGTCTCAAATTGATATTACATCTCACATATTGAGTAGGTTTTCAATGTAGCAGATAAGGGGGAAAATCAGCCAAGATAACTAGGATAAATGAAGCACTGTTACACTCCGAATCCTAATTGTCCCCCTATCATCATGAGCATCCAAAGTTAGGAGAGAAAAACAAAGAAGCATGGATAGAGATTTTGAAAATATTCAAAATTATCTTCCAGATGGATGAGAGACACTCCAAAATATGAGAGAGGTTAATGAATAAAGGTCCTCTTCGTCATATAATCCACTTGTACACACACATTTGGGAGAAAATTATCTCCCAATTCTTCATGAAACATGTTACATCCATCGTATACTTCTCTCATTCGGGCGATTTTATTTTCTTTTATTTTCTCAAAATAGAAATATTATAATTTTTGTCTTCATCGATAATTGTTTCTAGTAAATTCTCACATTAGAATATATTTTCATATCTAATATGATAAGTAATTAATATTTTAACTTAAATTGTACTATTATGTCTCAAATGTATGCAGATACCGATCTTGATGATCTCCAGGAAAACGACCTATCACGTATTGGTGTGTCACTTCCATCAAATTTATTAAACGAATTTGACAAAATTCTGAATACTCGTGGATATTCATCACGTTCAGAAGGAATCAGGGATGCTATTCGAACATACATACGATATCACAAATGGATGGCTGAAGTTACCGGTATGCGTCAGGGTGTTATTACTCTGGTCTATGATCACCATCAACGAGGTCTTGTAGCGGCGATTACTGATATTGAACATGAATTTATGGGATTGATCCAGGCATCTCTTCATTCACATGTATCACATACACGGTGTGTGGAAGTCCTGTTGGTGAAAGGAGAGGCACAGGATGTAAAAACAGTTGCTGAAAGATTAATGGCACAAAAAGGTGTTGAGACCGTAAAATTGACAACTATTCCTCTAGAGGGGTAAATAATCAATTCTCATATTTGATAGTAAAAAAGAATCAAAAAAATATTTCACAATATTACCGAATCAGATTTCGGATCCATTACCTCCCGGATTTCACTTCCAATCAGATTTGTTGCAAGGACAAAGATCATGACCATCACTCCTGCAGACAATGCGATGAGAGGAGCTTTTGACAGAAGTGGAAGTCCCTGGTTCATGATAGTCCCCCATTCCGGAGTAGGCGGCTGGATACCAAGGCCTAAAAAACCAAGACCTGCAATAGAAATGATTTTCCCCCCTAATCCGAGGGTTGCAATCTCCATAATCGGTGCCAGGGAGTTTGGAAGAATATGCCTGTACAAAATATGGGTATTACTTGCACCAAGAGCCCTGGATCCCTCAACAAATCCTCTGTTTTTTATAGTCAGAGTAGTTGCCCTTACAACACGGGCATATTTTGCCCATCCCGGAATAGTCAGTGCAAGAATAATCGAAAAAACACTCGGTCCCATAATCCCAACAAGTGCAAGCGTTATTACCATGCTGGGAAAGGCGAGCATGAGATCAGTAAACCGCATTAATATTCCATCAAGTCTTCGATAATAACCTGAATAAAGACCCATTAATACACCAATTGCAACAACAATGACTGTAGATACAATGGCAATTGAAAGAGAAGTCTGAGATCCATAGATAACCCGGCTTAAGACGCACCTTCCAAATTGATCAGTCCCGAGAGGATATTCCGGACATGGTTCCATAAACCGGTCCTTCAAAGATTGCTTATTGGGATCGTGAGGAGCAATAACCGGAGCAGATAGTGCAATAAGGCACATGAGGATAAGGATAACAAATCCTGCAACTAATAGAGGCTTTTTCCTGGTTTTTACAGTATATTCCTGTATCCATTCAAAGAAAGGATGGACTGTACTGATATTATAATGCATTATCTTCACGAACCCTTGGATCCAGGAAATAATACGAAAAGTCTATGCACAAATTGATGATAACAAAAATCAAGGCAAAAACAAGAACACACCCCTGCATCACCATAATATCCCGGGTAGATGCAGCATCAACAAACAGCCTTCCAAGACCGGGAAGAGCAAATAGTGATTCAATGATCATAGCACCTCCAAACAGCCACCCATACTGGGTTCCCATATAGGTAATGACCGGGATAATTGCATTCTTTATCGCATGTCTCCGGATGATAACCGGTTTTGAAAGTCCTTTTGCAACAGCGGTTCTGATATATTCCTCTTCCAGGACTTCTGCCATACTTGTCCTCATAAGTCTGAGAGTAATAGCAAACAGTGATGCAGATAATGCAAAAGCCGGGATGATCAGATACTCAGGCCCTTTATATCCGGCAACCGGGAGGATATGCAGGTAAATTGAGAAGAACAAAATGCCGATAATCCCCAGGAAAAAATCCGGAATAGAAAGGCCAAGGATTGATATCCCTCGTGACAGGTGATCAATTACTCCATTTTGTTTGATACCTGCGAGAATTCCTATAGGAACTGCAATCAGGCATGAAAAAGCCATTGCTATGGTAGAGAGTAAAAATGTAACTGGAAACGCTCGTGATATCTCTTCTACCGTTGACCTTCGTGTTTGGTATGAATATCCTAAATCACCGGATAATGCCCGGGATACCCATGATCCATACTGAATATACCATGGTTTATCAAGGTTCATCTCTGCCTGAAGTTCCCTGACTGCTTCATCCGGAGGTTTATCAGTATTCATAATTGCACGAAGCGTAATTTCTGCAGGATCACCCGGAGAGAGATACATCAGGATGAATGCAATGAATGTAATCCCCAGAAGAACCGGTATCGTCTGGAGAAGCCTGATGAAAATATATGTTCGCATAATGCAACCAGAAAAACAGAAAAAATGGTTACCCGAGGGTAACATCTTCCAGATGATATGACATTTCAGTTGGATGCATCCGGTATCCACTTACCTTGTCTGATGTGATATCCTGGTTAACATAATAGTTCAGGTACGATACTGGAGCTTCGTCAACAACTATCTGCTGGACGTCATCATAGAGTTTTTTTCGCTCAGCCATATCATTCGTCTTCCGTGCCTGGTCAATGAGTTCATCAACCCGGGCATTGGACCACTTATATCCACCATATTCGTTATCCTTCCGTGATGAGTGATAATCGGTCATCATCACTTCATCTGGATCCGGAACAAAGAGAAGTCCTCTTCCCATCAGGTACATGTCGTAATCACCTTTTTCTCGCAGAGCGGTTGATGAATCATTGTCCACCACGACAATCTCAACTTCAATACCGATATCCTTCAGCTGATCCTGGAGAACTTCTGCAGTCGGTGGTAGTTCAGCACGTTCCGGATATGTGACGAGGGTGATTGAAAACTTCTCGCGGTTTTTATCAAGGATGCCATCACCGTCGGAATCTTTCCATCCTGCTTGTTCTAGCATACTTTTTGCCTTTTCCGGATCATAAGAAAATGGCTGAATATTACTGTTTGCCCAGTAAAATTCTGGAGGGAACATACCTGCTGCAGGTGACCCTACTCCTTCCATGACATAATCCACAATTGCCTGTCGGTCAATGGCATAATTTATTGCCTGTCTGACTGTCTGGTCTGCAAATGGACCTGACTCACAATTATAAAGAATTTCACGGGTACGAGCAATGGGCTGTGATTTAACGGTAAATCCAGATTTAGATTTAAATGATTCAGTAACATCGGCAGGCATGATCTGGACAATATCTGCATCACCGCTTTCGAGCAGCAATGACCGGGTTGCCGCTTCTGGAACGGTCATATACACGACCTGATCGATAGATGGCTTTTTCCCCCAGTAATCTGGATTTGATGCGGTTATCATCTCTTCTTTTGGCGAGAAAGAGACAAACTTGAATGGTCCTGTGCTTACCGGACTTGTGATATCGCCCTGGGCAAGACATGCTTCGGAGAGTATTGCACTTTCACCTTTCGCCATATAAGCGGGAAGTGCTGGAAATGCAGAATTTAACGAGATCTCAAGGGTTTTATCATTTAATGCAGTGATGTCCTTGATCGGAACTTTTGCAAATGTCTTGGACTTTTTCAAGGAATCTTCCAGGGATTTCTCCGCTGTGTGAGCATTTACAAATGAACCATCATGAAATTTGACCCCATCACGAATGATAAATGTCCATGTTAACTGATCCCCGGAAACCTGCCAGTTTGAAGCAAGTCCTGGAATAAGTCCGACAGACTGGTCCACATCTACCAGTGTTTCTGTAACTCCAAGACGCTGGAGTGAATACCCAGAAACATGAGGATCTACCGCTGGATCCCAGGGTCCTGCAACTGTCAGTACGTTCTCCGCTGTTCCGATGGTACTGATCAGACAGAGAGACAATACAACCATGAAAAATAAGAATGACTTACCTATTTTCCCCATAAACCTGAGTATGTAACAAGCCATACATAATAATATTTATTTGATTTTAGTAATACTTCATGTCAATTTTTCTGGAAAGTGGCATCTGATTTTTCGGTTCCCCCATGAAACCAGTGGCGGCTGTGTTCTGCATCGTTCTTCTGAAACCGGACAATCAGCATAAAATGGGCATCCCATAACAACTTTCGGATTGGTCTGATGTCTTGGAGATGCACATCCACATAATGACCGGGTGTATGGATGCAAGGGTTTGGTCATGATATGTTCTCCTTCTTCAACGATTTGCCCCTGATACATCACCCCAATGCGGTCACCTATAAGAGATGCTATCCGGATGTCATGAGTTATAAAAAGTAATGCAACATGTGTTTTTTTCTGAATGCTTTGAAGAAGATGGATAATGGGTGCCTGTACTGATACATCAAGCATGGACGTAGGCTCATCACAGACGATGAATTCAGGTTTTAAAGCAAGTGTTCTTGCTATAACTGCCCGCTGAAGTTCCCCTCCGGATAATTGATGAGGATACCTGTTTGCATACTCATGATTGAGTCCGGTCATATCCAGAAGTTCTGTTAATCGTTCTTTTTTTGTTCCATGTAACTCAAGATCATCATGAATTCTGAATGGTTCAAGAACAGAATAACTCACTTTCCACCGGGGATTAAGAGCATCTTCAGGGTGCTGAGGGATAATCTGCATCTTCTTTCGAAATAGACCCAATTCCTGTTTTTGTTTAGGGTCCACCTGTGTCCCTTTATAATAAAGATGCCCGCTGGTGAGATGAATGAGCATAATGAGAAGTTTTCCCAGCGTTGTTTTACCGCTTCCACTTTCACCTACAAGTGCATAGGTTTCTCCTCTTTGGATAGAAAAATCCACATCACGAACAGCATATGTACTTTGGCGGGTGAATATGCCTGATTCATATGTTTTACTAAGACTGGTCCCGGTTATGATAGTTGAAGCATCTGACATAATCTTTATTCATTGAGAAGAAGGGGACAGGATTTTTACATTCTTTTTTTGAGTCAGAACAGCGGTCTTTGAATCTGCATCCGGTATGAACGATATGCATGGGGGGTGCATTTCCAGGAATCGGACAAAGACCATTTTGAGGGAGAGATTGTAACAGACCGTGGGAATAGGGATGCCGTGGATGGGTGAAGAATATTTCTTTGCTTGTAATCTCTACAATTTGTCCACAATATAATACTGCTACCCGGTCAGCTAATTCTCGTGCAAAATCAAGGTCATGGGTGATTAAAATCTGGGTTATCCCCCGGGTTTTCATTTCCAGAAACAAATCAGTTATTCCGGATTTATTCAGGAGATCGACTCCTTTCGTGGGTTCATCAGCGATGATAACATCCGGATTAACACTGGTTCCCATTGCTACCATGGCTCTCTGGAGCATACCCCCACTATATGAAACTGGGTATGCATCTGCCCATTGATCTGCAGGAAGAACTTTGAATCGTTCAAGTAAGGAAATAGCCTGCCTTTTTGCTTCAGACCAGCTACTATCCGTGTGGATTATCATGGACTCTGCAATTTGTTTCCACATTTTCATGGAAGGATTAAACCCCATCTTCGGATTTTGTGGAACCCAGCCGATGAGTCCGCCCCGAATTGATTCAAGTTCAGAATCACTTGCCATGAGGAGATTTTTTTCCCTGTAATTAATTATACCCTGAATCTCTGCAGATTCTGGAAGGATTGACAGGATTGCCTGTCCTAGTACGGACTTCCCACTTCCACTTTCTCCGATTATAGCGAGTGTTTCACCCTTGAAAATTGACAGGGTGAGGTCTTCTATTGCAGTAAGACAGTATTCATCACCGTGAAATGAGACCGTAAGGTTTGAGATCTCAATTATCGGTTGCATATTTCTGTATTGGTATTATTTATTTAAAAAATGTATTATTAATTAAAAGCTAAAAATTATTTTAAATTTTATTAATAATATTGAATTAAGATTATGGTCTGGTAGATTATTTTTAAAAATTTAAATTTTTAAGGATGTAAAAAAAGAGAATTTTTATACTTATTTTATGATATTGCCTTATTTTTCTGGGATTCAAGAGTGACTCCGGCTAAGGTACAGAAATTATGATGAGTCATTCAGCTAAAAAATAAACATAAAATTATTCATTTTTATCATATTCTATACTAAAATAGTGGATTGGAAAAACGAACGTACATTCAGGTACTCTGTGCTGTGCTACTTCTGCTTAGCATATTCTCTGTTCTAATAGAATTGCCATCAGATGCCAGAAGCATTCTTAATACTAAGATTATGAAATATTTTTCGATGATAGTTTATATGAATATTTATTACATAGTATACTATGAGTCTTACCGATAGGGCATACATCATCCAGCTCTCATTTATTGGTTTTCTCGCAATATTCTCCACCACTATTTCTAAAAACCCTGTTCTTCCTCTGTATGCATCTTCTCTTGGAGCAAATGACGCCCTTATCGGACTGATCTCTGCAATATCACCCCTTGCCGGAATCCTGCTGAGTTTCCCGGTCGGAGTCATTTCAGATCGTCTGGGGAGGAGACGAATGCTCCTTTTCGCCGGAGGAATATTCCTTATTGCTCCACTCCTCTATCTTTTCATTGCAGATCCCCTCATGCTCATCCCGGTCCGGTTCTTTCATGGGATGGCGACTGCGATTCTGGGGCCGGTGGTTTCTGCAATCATAGCCGAACGGTTTTCTGTCACGAAAGGTGAACGAATCGGTCAGTATTCATCTGCAACATTATATGGCCGGACCCTGGCTCCTCTGGTCGGTGGCCTGCTCATCTCATTTTTTGCAATAACACCAGGTATATTCAGGTACCAGAGTGTGTACCTGGCAGCATTCATCGCCGGCCTTATTGTCTGTCTGCTCATATTCAGAATTCCCGGAGATAAGAAAGGGATTGATGTTGCACTGACCTTTGACGTGTTTGTGAAAAGTCTTCAGATATTCTGGGCCGACTCCCGGCTCCGGGCAACAGCCTATGTTGACATGGGAACGTATTTTGTTTTCGGAGCATTCGAGACGTTTTTTCCGGTTTACTTAGTCAGTCAGGGATTCGAAGCATATCTCATCGGGATCTTCTTCGCCGTGCAGGTTCTCTCGATTGCTCTTACAAAACCGTTTTTCGGAAAAATGGCAGATAAAAATGATCCCCGGTACCAGATAATGGCAGGTCTCATGCTTTTGGGTGTATCAGTTTTTCTCATACCATTCTGTTCGACAATTATCCTTCTCTTCATCCTCACTCTTGCCTCCGGACTAGGAATGTCACTTTCAACTGTTGCAACGACAAAATATATCGCCGATATTGCTCGGAAAGAAGAAATGGGAGCCTCTATGGGTGCATTGTCTTCAATAATGGATATCGGGCACTCATCCGGTCCATTTGTGACCGGAGTGATAATTACTGCATCCGGGTATGGCATGGGTTTTTTATCCGGTCTTCTTCTTGCACTAGTGATTACGATCTACTTTGGAATGATGACCGTTACGAGAAAAAATGTGCCAAAAGTGGGATAAAAAAGTGCGTACGTTTATCCTGAGGGCAAGATATCCTTTTTTTTGATTGAATATCTCTTTTCATTAGGCCGGTTGATACACGAATCAATATAAATAAAAGAATTTCTCTGGATCAGGTAGCATGACAAAAAATAGGAGTGTTTCTCGTCCCATTCCCCTGAATTTGTTGATACGGTATTATCACTGGCACCCCATCATGACAATGGACATCAGCTTTTACCCCGTACACTTCAGCAATGTTCTCAGAAGTGAGAACATCACAAGGTTTTCCTGCTGCATGAATACTTCCCTTTTTCATAAGAATTATCAGGTCGGAAAACCGTGAAGCCATATTGAGATCGTGAACTGCCATGAGCGTTGTGATTTCTTGTTCCGCTACAAGATCTGAAACAATTCTCATAACATCCAGTTGATGCCAGATGTCAAGATTGGATGTTGGTTCATCAAGGAGCATCAGGTCTGTCTCCTGGACAAGGGCCCGGGCAATGAGGACTTTTTGTTGTTGTCCACCGGACAATTCGTTAAAAGAATGAAGTGCAATATCTTCAAGGCCCAGCAGGGAAATAACATCCCAGACTCGTTCTTCATCTTCACCAGAACTAGCCCATCCAAGGTGAGGTCTTCGACCCATGAGGATCATATCAAAAACTGAATGTGGAAAGATCCGAACCGAACTTTGCGGGACATATGATATCTTTTTTGCAAGATCCCTCCGGTTAAATGATGAAACTGTTATACCATCAACAGTAATATCACCTTTTTTCGGGTTTAAGATACGATCTACACACTTGATAAATGTGGATTTTCCTGATCCATTTGGTCCCAGAATTGAGACCAGGTTTCCCTTTGGAATTTCCATGCACATCCCGGAAAAAACCGGTGTAGACTGATAGGCAAATTCCAGGTTTTGAACCGAGAGTTTAATGTTCATTACCAGAACTCCTTTCTTTTTCCTTTTAATACCAGGTACAGGAAGAACGGTACACCAAGAAGAGCAGTCATAATTCCTGTTGGAATGATAGTAGGTCCGATGATATTCATTGCGACAGCGTCTGCACAGATAAGAAGACAGGCACCCAATATACCAGAAGCTGGAATCAAAATACGATGATCTGTCCCAATAAGCATCCTGGCCATGTGAGGAGCAACTAGACCGATAAATCCGATGGTCCCAGTAAAACAGACGATTGTAGCAACGAGAACAGATGAAATCATCATGGTAACCATTCTCACACGGTTGGCATTCACGCCAAGACTAAGCGCTGAGTCATCTCCGATTGTCATCAGGTTCAAATCCCTGGCCTTTGATAGAAGGATGGGAGTACATATGATAAATATCGCAACAAACAGGCCAAATTTACTCCAGGAAAAGGCAGAAAGATCTCCCATCCCCCAGAGTGACATGAGCCGGAGTTGTTCATCATTAGCAAAGTACGCCATGAGCTGAGAAAGTGATGAAAATAGGTAATTCACCGCAATTCCTGCGAGAATAAGGGTTTCTGAAGTTGCCCCCTTTAATGCTGCCAGAGATACAATAAAAAGAGAACAAAGCATGGCAAATAAAAAAGCGTTTGCAATCAGGAGATATTCTCCACCAATAATTGCCACCCCAAATACTGCTGCAATGGCAACACCAAAATGTGCTCCAGAAGAAATTCCAAGGGTAAATGGACTTGCAAGAGGATTTTTCAGAACCGCTTGCATAACACAGCCACAGATGCCAAATCCGAATCCTGCAAAAATGCCACCTATGATTCGTGGAAACCGGATATTCCAGACAACCTGCTCAAATACTGTGTCCATGTTGAAAAATCCGGGTAAATACCGTGCAAGAAGTGTTTCATAGACCTGGGGAATAGTAATCCCAAGTGGACCCAGAGTAATAATATAGGCAACAGCAAAAATGATGAGGAGAACTATTCCTGTGAGAAAAGCAATTTTTCTCCCTAATAATCTTCGGTACTCTTTTTTAACTTCAATGAGTTTTTGATTTCGTTTCTGCCGGTGATTCTTTGCTGCTTCAGAGACAGGTTCGTAAGGTGAACTCATTCGGCACGATTCTCCTTCTCCCACCATATTCTGGCACGCCATCCGTTTCGTTGCATGACCGGGTGTCCATCAACAGTGCAGTTTAATGTTTCAGATAAAAATTCTCTCAGGATTGGTTTTTCTTCAGGGCTGATATCACCCCTTTCTTCCCACCAGGCGACTGCTTCATCCAGATTTTCATATCTGTGTACTGTCCGGGTGGGATGAACCTCAACATTTGCATAGATTCCCATGTCGTGCAGAACCTGTGCAATAAAGATGTAATCGGGTCCGAAATCCCTTTCCTCCTCTCTTCCAAGACGCTTTTTCAGTTCAGGATCCATAGGATGTCGCTGTGGACCTGCAAACCAGAGAATATGTACTGCTTTTCTGGCTGCTGCATCAAGTTTTTTAAGGCCATCTGCCAAATCCGGAAAACCGAGTGAGTTTGACGCAAAAACGACATCATGAACTGGAATGTCCTGACCTATCTTCACATCTTCCCACCGTTTCCTGACGAGGGTATAGTTGGAAAGACCTTCTTCTTCCATACTTTTCTCAAGGTAAGATGCCATTCCGGATGATGGCTCAAGAGCAGTAACATGGGCTGCGTATTTGGCCATCGGGACTGCAAATCTGCCTGTTCCGGCTCCCATATCCAATACTGTATCAGAATCGGTCAGGTTAAGAGAAGGGATTACTTTTTCTGCTTCATTGTTTCCGGACACTGCTTTAAAAAAAGAATGGGCCCGTTTGTCCCAATCCTGTCCTCCTGCTCGTCTTCTTTGATGCAGAATACGCCAGAGTTCATTATAATTGATAATAGGGTTCATGTGCTTTGGGTATTTGGAAATTGCAGGTAATCCATGTACTCGGAGAATACACCATCTACACCGAGGAATTCCTTCATAATTGCATTACCCTCTGCTTCGAAGTTAATGTCTTTGAATTTGTCCGGGTAGAGAAGTTTTCCAATATAGAACATGTTAATCAGGTTTCGGTCATGGGGGCTTCCCCGGCAGTTTGGATAGAAGGTATTGTAGACTTTTCCTTCCTTAACCGCTGTGATGGATTGAAGTTCTGGTGCATCCAGGATGAAATCTACTCCGGAATCTTCAGGTGAACTGCAGGCGACCAGAATTACGTCCGGATTCCAGGCAATAATCTGTTCAATTCCGACATTTACATTCCCATCTGCAGCATCTTTGGCAACGTTAAGGCCACCGGCAAGTGCAAGTGGGTCATATTTATTATCGGTCCGGGTAAAGTCTCTCCCTTCCTTTGCATCATAGAATCCTTTCATTGCCCCACGGGTTGCGAAATATACTTTTTTCTTCTCGTTTTCCGGGATAGTACTGGAGATGTCGGTGACTTTTTTTACTTCACTGTCAATGAATGAATTCAGGTCTTTGGCTTCTGCTTCTTTTCCAAGAACACTACCAACTGCGGTGATATGCTTCTTCATTCCCTGGATAGAATAATCCGGTGCTGCAACAAATACCGGGACACCAACATGCTCCTGGACCTCGTCTGCTTCTTTATCTGAAGACATCAGGATTATGTCCGGTTTTAAAGATGCCATCTGCTCCTGGTTCATCGTATACCGCGTGTTGGTTACCGGAAGGTTATCAAGGCCACCCGGAGTAGCCCCCTGCCAACAGGCTTCACAGAGTGTTTCATTATTTGAACCCATCGGACAGACACAGCCACCGGTTTCAACAGTACATTCATCTGATGCAACCAGTTTATCTCCATCACCAAGGGCGATTACAATTCGTGAGTTATCCGGGTTATTTGTAATAATCCGTTCAATGGGTTTCTCAATGGTAATTGTTCGCCCTGCCAGGTCAGTAATGGTTCGCGGATATGATTCGTCCGCATATATCGGCTGAAACAATAATGCAATAACGAGAAATGCCAACAATGGCATTAAATATTTAGAATTTAGTTTCATTATACACCAAATGAGTTATGTGATTCCGCTATTTTTTTAGAAATCACTATGTGCTATTTTGTTTCATATCATATAATTTATGCGAATTAATTTTTTTAACACACATAAGTATGTAAATACAAAAAAAAGTATGACGAGATTATAATGAATAAATATATTATAAAATTTTTGTTGAAATGGCTAAATAATGTAAATACATTAGAATTGGCAATGAAAAATTGAACAATACCAGAAAAAAGATTGATATTAAGCCCTATGTGGAGATCTCCGGATACGTCACATTTAAGACATAGAATTCATAGGCATTGACACCATCAGGACACTGTAGGGAATAATCTAGGTCCATTGAAAGTTTAAATATACCTTCAGGGTGATTATATGGCCCTCCCCAGCTGTTCAATATTTGCCAGTATCGCATCTTGGGGTCTGTATCATTATATCCGAGAATCAGCATTACATGACCTCCATCATTATGAGTTGCACCAGGGGTAGAATCGGGAACAAAGATCTCTTCCGAGGTCTGGTTTTTCCAGTAATTCATCATTTTGCTCCAGTCGTCTGGTGTATAGACAATAAGTACTGCCTTCTCACTATGCAATGCAGCTTTAATTGAATTTATTGCGGTCTCATTTTTAATTACCCTTCCTTCATACTTGCTGTTGGTACTAATCATCTCAGCCGATATCTGTTCTATAGGGTAATAGGGAGTTGTTGATATATATGAGGCATTTATCGCGGTAGATTCGCCCTTATCGCAAATGCTTTTGCTATCAATAAATGATGCATTGGTATTGGTTACGGGAATTGCTTTTTTGGTAGTGTTATAAAAGTCTGCAAACCATATGGGCGAACCACCACAACAGGCCCAGATACCGGTTCCATTATGGTAAGAAGAGGTAAAATACTGGACTGATAGTTGTTCGGTCATGTTCTGGTGATAGGCCATATCAAGTTGCAGAGCTCCGGTATCTGCAAAAACCCAGCAATTTCCACAATGTTCATCAATTCCACCAGTCTGGTCCCATTCAGAAGGAGTGTAATTGAACATCTCAAGATGACTGAAAGACCCTGCGGGAATATTCATTAAATCATCTGGAACCTCAAAACGCTTTTGATTTTTGTTTGCCTCCTGCATGGCTAGAACTCCTTCAGTTTCAAGGTTCATTACAGCAGCGCCATCATCATTTCCTGAATCATCGGATAATAATGATGCCATGAATGAATTATTGTCTAACGAAGGGTATCTGCTAATATCCAAAGCTCTTCCGATGTCCCTTGGATCGACGGTCTGGAAAAAGGATAAGTTATCTTCGTCAATATCTCCTAGATTAAGGCAATCTATTGTGAAATTTTCTCCATTACAAACCTGACAAGATGCTGAATTTGAGAATGGAATAATCAAAAGAAGTAAAACTGTAAAGAGAAACCTTCTGGCACCATATATTCTGCTTTTATTTATCATAGTATTTTTTCATCCTCAAAGAATATTAAAAATATGAATAAGGTAATGGTACCCAAGGAAGTATCATTAGACCAACTTTTAGAAATAATTGTAAAAGCGGACATTCTTATTAAATCTCCAGATCCTGATATTTTATGATTTATCAAAAAATTATTTTAAAGGGGCATTTCTAAGAACCGTACAGATTTTTAGAGGAAATTTTATTAAATGATTTTTAAGACTTAAAAACCGAAATTTGTTGAATACTGCATAAATTGCCTTTTATGATTTATTTCATCTGGAAAATAGTTTTCATTCTAATATTTGCAAGAAAAAAATTTGATTCAATGGATTTAATATAAGGTTTAAAAATTTTCAAATAATACGATTTTTAGATATTTATAAATTAATAAAATTTAATTATAATTATTAAGATGATTTTATATTATTTTATTTTCTTTCTGATTCAGAAAATTTGTATTATAACTAAATTTATTTAGTTAAAGATCTTTTATCTAAGTAATGCTGAAGTTGATGAAACAAAATTTGTTTTGAATACAGGCATTATTTACAACAATTATTGAAGGGTAGTTGTATATGGGCATTAAATTAGAAAATAAAGGAGTATTTATCCTCCTCATCTGCATGATGTTAGTTGGTGTAGGTGTTGCATCTGAAACAGTAGATAATAGTTCAGAATCTCTCAGAACAATAACCGACAAAGCAGGAAACATTGTTGAAAATGTGCCTGCAATAGAAGATATTAATAGAATTATTCTTATCTCTCCGCCGATGCTTGGCATGTATTATACTCTAGGGTTTGATCCGGACAAAATTATAGGGACTAATCCAAAAGCATTAGAAAATGCAAAAATGGGAATATTCTATGAAATGTGCCCTGAATGTTCTAATATATCTTCAGATTTCTTCACAACAGGCTTTGATGTGAATGCCGAAGAATTGATGAAACGAAATCCCGATATTGCCTTGTGTGATTTTGACGGACATGGAAAAGCCTTTAGAGCGGTTGAAGAATTTCCTGTAGTTACGATTTTAGATGGAAAGGATACCCGGGATCCTTTCAAAACAGCGGAAGACATGATTTCAATGATGACAACTGTTTTTGGTAATCAGGAGAAGGGAGATCAGTTAATTGAGTACGGGGAAAAAGCACTTGCCGATGTCAAAGAAAAAGCTGCAACAATAGATGAAAATGGTAAGTTAAAAGCAATGGTCATTCATATGACCTCTGAAGGAAAAATTGATCCACGACACAAAAACTTCTACTCTGATTACTGGTTTAATGAAAGCGGATTAATTAACGTTGCAGGTGACCTGGATGCCAATTCATATGTAGACATGGAACAGGTATATGACTGGAATCCTGATATTATATTCATCTATTATGGACCTTCAAGCAAGGACATCATTGAAAATAACGTTGAAGGAGTTGACTGGAGTCGCGTTAAGGCTGTAAAAGACAAAAAAGTCTACACCTTCCCAAGAGGAGTATCTTCCTGGTATCCATTTGGTGGAGAATCACCACTATTAATAAAATGGATCGCTCAAACAGCATATCCAGATGTTTTTAATTATGATATGAAACAGGAGACATATGATTTCTATAAAGAATTCTTTGATTACGAGTTATCAGACGATCAAATCTCAAAGATCCTAAATCCTGATAACTAATTATTTATTTTTTGATTTATTTTTTTTATCAGTAGATTAAAAGGGGTATAATTATTGTTTGAAAAAAGATTTCGCGAAATGATTATAATCAGCTCTTTCCTACTCCTTACTACAATTCTGGGATCATTATGCCTTGGCAGATATGATCTGACATCAGAGCAGATTTTTTCCTTTTTTGTACACGTGATAACCGGTACAGAATACGTTACCAATGATGAGTTTATTGATACAGTTTTACTTTCGGTTCGTATTCCCCGGATTGCCATGGCGGTTTTGGTCGGAGCAGCACTTGCAACAGCCGGAGTCACATCACAGGGTCTATTTTGTAATCCCCTTGTAAGTCCGCATATTCTCGGAGTATCGGCAGGTGCCGGATTTGGTGCAGCTATTGGAATTCTTTTTTTTGATGGACAATTGGCAATTCAGGTCATGGCTTTATTATGGGGTCTTATTGCCGTAGAAATAACCATTCTATTAAGCAAAGTAAGCAAAAGAAGCCAGATGTATGTGCTTGTACTTGCTGGAGTTATTGTAACTGCACTATTCAATGCTTTCTTATCATTGCTTAAATATACTGCAGATACTGAAACTGAACTGCCAAGTATCGTTTTCTGGCTCATGGGAAGTCTTGCTGGTTCATCATACGAGAAACTTTCTGTTGCTGCTCCTCTAATCCTGACAGGTATCATAATCATGTACCTGCTGAGATGGAAACTAAATATTATGTCCCTTTCTGAAGAAGAAGCGTTATCCTTGTGCAGAAATATTAATCTCTACAAAAAAATTGCAATTTTTGCTTCAACCATGGCAACCGCTGCAGCAATATCCACGTGTGGAATTATTGGCTGGGTAGGACTTGTAATCCCACATATTGGACGTATGCTGGTAGGAACAGATCACCGGAGACTATTACCTGTTGGTATCTTCCTTGGAGGAATCTATATGCTGATAATCGATGACATCGCGAGAACACTCACAACAGTAGAGATCCCCTTATCTATACTTACCGCCGTAATTGGTGCTCCTTTTTTTGCTTATCTTCTTGGAAAAACAGGAGGACGATGGTCATGAAGTTTTCAGTGAAAAATGCTTCATACTCTTATAATAATGAAAAAAAACTCTTTGAAAATATTAATTTTGACATTTATGGCGGCGAAATACTTTCAATTCTGGGACCGAACGGGGTTGGAAAAACCACTTTTTTAAAGTATATCATGGGTTTTTTAGGAAATTTCGATGGCATCAAGATGACCGATGAAAATGAACGACCACTTAATTCAATAAAAGAGATATGGGCTGAGATAGGGTATGTCCCACAAAAAAACAACAGTGCATTTTCATTTCTGGTTAAAGAAGCAATATTGATGGGAAGGAACCCTAAAATGGGTGAATTATCCATGCCTTCAGAAAAAGATACAAAGATTGTTGATAATATTATGAAGAAGATGAACCTCTATCATCTCCAGGACAAAGAAACCTCGAAATTGAGCGGAGGGGAATTACAACTAGTTTTTATTGCACGAGCACTTGCAAGTGAACCGAAATTGATGCTCCTTGATGAGCCAGAATCAAATCTTGATATGCGAAACCGGCTCATAATCCTTAATATGATTACTGAGCTTACTCACAAAAACAATATTTCCTGTATAATAAACACCCATTACCCTGAACATGCTCTTTTGATATCAGATAAGACAATTATGTTTACTGGAGAAGGTAGGTATATCTTTGGAAACGCCTGCGATGTGATTACAGAGGAGAATATCAGAAAGGTGTATGGGGTCAATGCCAAAATCACCTCAGTAAACTATAATGGGAAAATTATCAAGAGCATTTTACCTGTTGAAATCTGTTAAGAGGCTGATACCATTAAAAAAATTGCTGTGTATGGAAAAGGTGGAATTGGAAAATCCACTACTGTTTCGAATATATCCGCTGTACTAGCGGAAGCTGGGTATACTGTCATGCAGGTGGGATGCGATCCAAAAGCTGACTCAACACGAAATCTTACCGATGGGAAACCAATAAGGACAGTGCTTGACATTATCAGAGAGAATGAAAATGCAGAATTAGATGATGTGATCTTTAAAGGATATGCGGGAGTGTACTGTTTTGAGACAGGAGGTCCGACACCAGGAGTCGGCTGTGCTGGCAGGGGAGTTATTACAGCACTTGAAAAAATTGAAGAATTGAAAATATTCAGTGTTTTAGACATAGATATTGTCATCTATGATGTGCTTGGTGATGTAGTTTGTGGTGGTTTTGCCATGCCAATCAGAAATGGGTATGCAGAAGAAGTCTATGTTGTAACATCCGGAGAGATGATGAGCCTGTATGCTGCAAATAACATTTCAACAGCGGTTAAACAATTTAAATCCCGTGGATATGCAGAACTTAAAGGTTTGATATTAAATGCTAGAAACCTGGATAACGAAGTTGAAACGGTAAAAATTGCAGCAAAAGAGATGGGAACTGATATTATCCATTATATTCCTCGAGATAAAAAAGTGCAGAAGAGTGAAAAAAAGGGCATGACTGTTGTACAAGCCTTCCCGAACAGCAAAATGACTGAAAATTACCGGAATTTATCTGAAAAAATTATTAAAACATGATACCTTCAGAAATTTATGATTACTCTAGGGTAAAACATCTCGACCAGATTAAAACGGATAAAGATGTACGGCATATAACCCGAGCTATCTATCCTGGATTTCATTGCCCTCTTTTTACTGCAACAAACGTTTTTGCACCAATAGAAAAACTGGCAATTCTCATAATCGGAACAGAAGAATGTACCTATTATACAAAATGTCAGAAAGAGACTAAAGGTAAAAATAAAATATTTTCACTTGTGCTAGATAAGCATGATATTACATTTGGCTTTTCAAAAGGGGTAATTTCAGCAGTTAAAAAGATAAAAGATTATAAAGAATTTGAAGCTCTTGTACTGATAACTACATGTGTTGTGGAATTAATTGGCGAAGAGATCTCGTCAATAATCGATGAAATTAATAAGGATAAGAGTTTCACTGTGCTCTTTGTAAAAACCAATCATTATCAGTTCGATACTCCGACCATTGGTCTTGCAGATGGATTGAAAGCACTGTTTACGTTAATGGAGAAGCAAAAAAGGATTGATGGTACAGTAAACATACTTGGACCAAGACAGGATGGATTTGAACAGTCAGAACTTGCAACCATTTTAAAGAAAAAAGGAATAACAATAAACACGAGAATTCCAGATAAAAGCACCATCCAAACATTACGCTCTGCACCATCTGCACAACTCAATATAGTTACCAATTATTCCGCTCTTGGTATTGCTCAAAAAATGAAAGATGAATTTGGAGTAAAATTTATTTATTTTGACTCTTTTTCAGATCCGAATAGAATTAAACAATGTTATGAGGATCTGCAACAGATCTTAAAAATAGAAATTACGGCTGAAATTAATGAAAAATTCAATAAAATTCTTTCAGAGATGAAAAGGATTGAACCATTTTCTCAAAACAAATCCTTTATTATTGCCATGCCGCCGATGTTTTCGTATGAACTATCATCATTTTTGTGTAAAATTGGTATGAAGCCGCTTTGGCTTCAGACTCTTGGATTAAAGGCAAATGATGAAGAATATGCAAAAAAAATCTTATCATCTGGGTACAATCCGAAGGTATGTAGGGCAATTAATAAAGTTCCCCTTGATGCCGTTTTTCATGCAGAAAAGCCGGATGTATACTTCTCCGGCGGAATGCACACCTATAATGCAAAAATTGAACCGGGTGTCATAATTTTGCACAAAGAATTGGTAGGAAGAGGTTTTGAGATTCCCTTAAAAATTTTGAATCGTTTATCATGTTACTTTGAAAAAGAAGCAGAGTTATGAAATTATACCGATATTTTCCTTTACCATCCGACAGGATGGGTGCATTATGGGCACTATGTGGGATAAAGGAGGCATGTATCCTGGAGTTTGGGCCTTCGGGTAATACCTCATATGCAACAAGTGGATTTTTAAATCTTAATGCTAAAGTACATGCCAATATCTTCACTACTCATCTGACAGAAAATGATATTACCTTTGGAAATACCGATAGAATTCGAGCGGCCCTCATTGAAATAGATAAGGTTCACAGTCCAAAAGAGATATTTATCCTTCCTTCATCTCTTGCTGCAGTTTCAGGAACAGATGTTTTCGGAATTTGTGCTGAAATTGAAGAACTGATCAATGCAAAACTTATTGTTGTGGATAAAGGGGGGTTTCAAGGAGATCATACGTTTGGAATACGTAAAACCACTACTCTTTTGTGCAGGGAGATTGTCGAAGAAACATCTTATAAAAATGGAAAATATAATATAATCGGTTCACAGGCAGATTGTTTTAATTATTCTGCAGATGTTGAAGAAATAAAACGTATAATGTTGAAACTTTTTGGGTTGGAATGTCATGCTGTTTTTTCGTCAGATTGTACTATAGACGAAATCAGAACTGCTTCTGCAGCAATGTTTAATCTCGTAATTCGATCTGAGGGTATTGATGGTGCTATCGTATTAAAAGAGAAATATGATCAGAAATTTGTGTGTATAAACCCATATGGAATGTGTAAAACCCTGGAGTTTATTGAAAACATTAAGACACTAATCGGGATCATACCGGATGAAAAAAAGTTTGCAGAAGAAGTATCTGAATGTAACGCTGCAATATCAAGGATAAAGGATGTTATTTCATTTAAGGATATAAATGCAGTTATATGTGGAAATCATGATTTGATACTTGGAATAAAAAGTTTTTTTCATGAAATGGGTATAAATTCCGTCTGTTCAATGGTGAATCATCTCGTTAAAGGGGATAATTATTTCCGGGATGGTCTGGGGGATGTTTTAATCAATCCGGATGAAGATAAAATTGAGCAGATGCTCACCAGAATTAAACCAGAACTGATATGGGGAGATGGTACTACGCTACAAATATCCAGAAATCTGGGATTTAACAATTCATTTCAGATAGCAAATCCAAATAATGGTGTCATCAAAATATTTCATTATGCTCCGTTCATCGGATTTCATGGAACAATATACTTGTGCGAAGTGTTATGCAATATGCTCCTGTCTCAAATGCATAGTTGAGTAGATATTCTTATTTTTGATATACCGGTATTCGGAAAACAAGTCATTTAAAAATTACGATTTTTTTAATTCGTATAGAATCTATACGAGGTATATGGATTTGGATTCTATTTTGTATACATGCTCAAAATTACTGCTCATATGAGCACAATAATATATTTTCATAGATCATACCTAATAATCCGGAGAAATAACGAAAATAAAATTCAAATGAAACCACCTGAATTATAGGATTATTTTGGTTATTATTCGTACTGAAGTTTCTATGAGTACTAACATTATTGAAGAATTATTGTCAAATCTGCCTGAAAAAGATGTTCCTGTCCGTTCGGTGATGGTTGGTGTTCATTGGACTGCTGTGTGCAGCAGTCATTGCGGTCTCGCGACAACCTTTGCTCCGGATAAACCCCATGATCACACCACTCATGTCCGGAATGTAGGTAATCTCCACCGGAAGAGTGCTCAGGAACTGGCACAGTATGCCCTATCTGAAAATACAATAGAGGCAGGAATTGGAATAGCTACGATTAATTCACTGATGGAGTATAATGAAAATGATGCCTTAGAGATGAATGCGTCCGAAGTTCTGATGGAGCGAGGTGCAGGAAAGAATGTGGCGATCATTGGTCATTTCCCATTTATTCCGAAGGTAAAAAAGGCAGTAAAGAATCTCTGGGTGATAGAACAAAACCCATTAGAAGGAGATCATCCGGCCCATGCAGCTTCTGATTTAATTCCCCGGGCCGATGTGGTGGCAATCACTGGTAGTTCTCTGATTAATCACACTCTTGATGATCTGCTTGAGCTATGTAAACCAGAAGCACTTGTGGTCATTCTGGGTCCAAGTACACCCATATCTCCGGTTCTCTTTGATCATGGAGCAAACATCATTGCCGGATCCAAAATTATAGACGAGACTGCTGTGCTCAATTCTATCAGTCAAGGTGCAACATTCCAGCAGGTTTCCGGAGTCAGGCTCCTGGCATTTTCCAGTCCGGGATCACCTCACCAATAAAGGAGAGGATGACAACTCCATCATTTTTCATGAATGACAGAATTATGGTACCATTGTGGGATCGCTGAAGTAAATCCTTGATGGTCATCGATAAGGGTTTTAATATACATAATTGCTTTTTTTAGTTCGTCCCTGAATTCTTTCCTCCATGCCATTCGAGACGACCAGACTAGAGAAGGGACGATGCTCATTGCATTATAGAGAGCATATCTTTTCCAGAAATCCGGAGGGATATTTCTCATGAAATACCCATCAATCTGACCGCGTGAGAATGGGATACTAATTCTGCTGGAAAAATATGCCAGTTTGTAAAAATCGTGAATGGGGTCACCCCAGTCATATCGGTTAAAATCTATAATACCGGTTAATTGTCCATTATTTATTATCAGATTCGCAGGATGATAGTCATCATGCTGAAATGTCTGCCTGGCATCTTTCATCAGGTGAATGTTATCAGCAATATACGCATGAACTGGTTCCAAATCTAATTCTTGCGGGACCATATGCTCCCGGTTACATACCTCGCAGTATCGTTCGTACTTCTGTTTTTTTCTGGCATACCATGAGGAAAGAGTAGGAGGAGCTGTTAGTTGGTGGATTTTTTTCAGTTCAATTCCTGCACGGTATCCGATTTCATATTGGGTATCTGAACTATACTTGTGTAATGATGCTTCTCCATCATCACCTTCCATATACTCGTGGATCATAATACAGAAATGAGCATCCTGAGAGATCCAACATGCCCGAGACTGGGGTACCAGTGATGAATATCTGGTGAGTCTGTCCATCTGGGTAAACATCTCTTTTCTTCCGGACAGTACTTCGGCATCATCAGATTCTGTTATCCGTAGCAGAAATCTTTCTTCGGATTTTGTCGTAAGAAGATATTTCTTGTCGTCAGAGTATCCCTTACAAACCGGTTCGATATGTAGGATATCGATATATTGCAGAATTTCTGAAAATATGTCTGGTCTGATGGTCATCTCTGGCTTCCCTAATTTCTCTTTATTATAGGATCCTCAATGCTATTCGTGTATGGTTTATGGGCTTGATTCAATTGCACACGATCCGGTTCTTTCATGGGATTTTTATCAGGTCTTCTCCTTGCTCGAGTGATTACGATCTACTTTGGGATGATGACCGTTATGAGAAAAAATGTGTCAAAAGTGGTTTAAAAAAGTGATATTCCCATTTTTGGTATACTTTTTTCCATAGAGAAATTATTTGAGAGAAATCACCTTCTTTTCAATCCGCCTGTTCTATTCAGCGGTACCTAATATCCGGTCAATATCCGAAAGATCGTACACCTCATATCCAGATTTCCTGATATCACGTTTTCCTGCAATTTTTTTCCCAACCAGAGCATAGATAGTCTTTCTGTTCTCATTCTTCCATCTGACTATCTGGCTTTTCTCTTCCAGATTTTTAAGGATTACACGTGCCTCATTTTGGGAAAGATCAGTCCACTTACACTCAACACAAATCATCAGGTCTTCACTTTCTGAAATACCAACAAGGGAAATCTCCGTCTCATTGTGCCACCATCTTCCAAGTTGGTTTATGGGGGTATCCGGAAAAAGAACTCTTTCCCTGATGAGATGTTCAGTCAGAAGTTCAAAGAGTGGTCCAGAAAATCTGGGGAAGTTATTCTTAATTCGCTTAAAAACCTGTGATGTCTGCCTTGCTTCTATTGCGGTCATCTCCGGATACACAAATCTGAACCAGAAAGAGAGATAGGGATCTGAAATCCGGTACCTCCGTTTTCTGGACCCCGGTGTAGCGGTAACTGGCAACTCCTCACGTACAATATGAAGTTTTATTAAAACTGATAGGTATTTCGAGACCATACTCCGATCAAGCCCGGACGCTTGAATGATCTCGCCAAGTGAGGTGTGACGCTCTGCAATTGCCTTAAGAATGGTCAGATAATTTGCTGGCTCTCTGAATTCATATTGAAGCAGCAATTCTGCTTCCATCGTGAGGTATGCACCTTTGGTGAGAAAAAGTCTGGAAACATTTGACCAGAAATCCATGGTTGAATCAAACAGTTCAAGGTATGCAGGAATTCCTCCAGTAATAAACCATACCTGAGCGAGATCAACACCAGACCAAGGAAGAAATTCCTTGAGATGCTCAAAAGATAATGGTTCCACCTGCCATTGTCCGGTTCTTCTCCCATACAGCGGGCTTTTGTAGCCAAGAACCTCCTGTTCCATAATACTGATACTGGAGCCGGACAGAATGAGCATCACCGGACTATCCCGCATATGCAGATCCCAGATACGCTGAAATTGGGATGGAATTGATCGGTTTCTTTCGATGAGATATGGAAATTCGTCAATTATTATCGGAATTTTCTTTTGCGTTTCGTAAAATTTTTGAAACTGATGATGTGATAGAAAACTGGTCCAGAGTGCTTCAAATGAAGGATATGATACGAGTGCAAAATTTGGATCATCTAGAAAATCTGCAATTTCTTTAGCAAAGATTCCGATGTTGACCCTTTCCGATTCCGTAGTTGCCAGGATGTATATTCCTTTTTTATCCTCTAAAAAGCGGATCAAAAGTTCAGTCTTTCCAACCCGTCTCCTTCCATATAGTATGAGTAATTCAGAGTTATTTGAACGAAACCGGTCTTCAAGAAATGTGAGTTCATGAGTCCGGTTGATAAATTTATTGTAAGATATAAGTATATTACTTATCTCTCACAATATGATGAAAGTATGGTTCAACCTGTGACGAGAGATGTATCATCGGTCTAATACGAAACAAATCATTGTATCATTTCACCCTTGACAGATGCGAAAACATCCCCGAATACAGCGTTGCTCACAGTATTTCTTACGGTTTTACCCCCGGATAAAAGAGTATATCCATAGATTCAGATTCTGTTCTGTCACAGGACGTGACAGGAAAAATTATGGCCGATTTTGAAGAACAATCCGTATCACGGAACGTAGTGCGAAAACTCGCCACTCCGTTTGCAAGTAAAAACACCCTGAACCCTCTCATCAATACTATCCTCACCGATAATCCGTGGGGATGTACCAGTTATGTCTCCGGAGGGTCTACTCTTCCGGCTGTATCAAAAAGTTCTGAATATTATTCTGGAATAATCATCTACGAAAACACGGAAGGAAAACAGATAGGAAAGATATCTGTCCGTTCCAAGACCGCTGGAGGATTTGACACAAACATAGCAACAATTCTTGGCAATTCGACAATTGAAACAGCCATGGGAGGTACCGGTTCTCATGACAGCTCTACTGATTCATATAATGTAACCCTCAAGTGCCATTCTTCAGATGGAGAACTCTTCAATGTGACTTTCAGACGGAATAAGGTTGCCATCACGAGTTTTGATTCGGTGGCTATCCAGAACACGATTGAGACCTGGGCAGATACTGTTCCTGAACTGGCTTAATCCTTTTTTTGAGGTGACAATGAACCAATATGTGGTTTTTCTTTTTTGTTCCCTCTTTGTCTTTGGGTTTGTCTGTGCTGATACAGTCTCTTCTTCTATCGTCTGCTCCGGAGCATCATGGGTCTCATCATCTGTCCTTGGAAAGAGCACATCTCTTACACAGGATCTTTTTACCACCGATCCGGCTACCATCTTCAGAGAACTGGTAACCGGAGAACGGATCCAGGCAAAAGTAGTGGCACAATCGGCAGGTCCCATGGGGATTGAGGAATATTCATCAGTCCGGGAACAAACCTCCACAGATCCCTGGCTGTGTATCTTTGAAAATGAAGATAACCATACAAAACGAGCCCATGAAACCTATGTTCTGGGTCTTATGCAACAGGGAGAATATTCTTCGGTAAGAATCCCCGCTCCGGAGGATATTTCTCGGTATCTCATGGAGATAAATGGCTCCGGGATTATTCTGACACGTAGCTTTTCAGGAGATTCAAACCAGACGCTCACTCATGCATCAGATGTGGCCGGAATAATGAATATTACAGAACTTATGCAATTTGGAGAAAAAGATGGCGATTGAATTGATAGTCAGTTATGTTTCAGTTGTGATGTCTCTTGCATCCGGCATCTCGTCATTGATACTCTGGATCAGGTATCTGAAACCAGCCAGGAAGATTATCCGGACGGTGTGGAAAGATGATGACCTGAATGATGAGGGTGATCTGTACATCATCGGAGTATCTGGACGGTTCTGAAAGAAAACCTACACATCTTTTTCTGAATAATTTCCCTGAACGAAGAATTCTACCATTCATTCTATGAAATACCCGAAACTTTTTTTGCTGAAAACTATCTCGTTCCTGGGTAATACGAAATAACTATTTTTAGCGCGATGTAGCACAGAATTATCAGACGATATGCATATACGGTATTTTATATGCATTTATGACACAAAAGTTTCAGACAAATCAGGTATCTTTTTATTTACGAATTAGTTATTTGTGTAAGACCCTTGTTCGTTCAGGGGATCAGGAGATTTCGTTTTAAAGAAAGTACTATCCTGGGTTTTCAGAAATAATCTGAAAGAATCGCGGATTGTAAAAATGTACGTATCCTGGTGATTTATGTGAACGATAAACACACAATTAAAAGAGGATACCCCCGCCCATTTTCATCGCTTGGAGGCTTCTGAAATAAAGCAGGGGTAATCGTTACATATGCTCTCATGAGTAAAGGACTTTATCCTCTCTTCAACTCCGGATGGAGGCCACATCTATGACTGCGACCTGGCAGTCGGGAAGAGCAGCAGAGTATGCAGCAATGACTGCTCTTCAAAAAGCTGGTTATTCTACTGAAAAAATTACCGGTCATAATCGTAGGTTTGATCTCATCGGGTGGAAGGAGAATCAGACTCTCTGGCTCGTTATCCGGTCAAGTAAACGGTTCACGACAAGTCATTTTCCTCAGGAAATTGCCACCTTGTCAGAGATGGTGCGATCCGGCTCTGCACCTGGTGAGATCCAGTTCTGGATTTATCGAAGACCAGGATGGACCAGGTACAGGATCCAGCCAGGTGGAGCATCCTTGATCACATGGAGGGAAGAATGAAGGCAGAATTGTCTGACGAGGTATTGTATGCCGTATATTCGGTTACAAGAAAACCCTCTTTCGTGGTTTCACGTCGGAAGATAGAAGATGAAATCCACAGAAATCCATACCTGTATCCTTGTCTTTCTTCTGCAACTTCGGTATCACGAAGAAGGGTTATTGGCACGGTGATGAATCGCCATTTCCCTGTATGGGGCTGCGAATTAAAAAGTCCCTGTCATGTAACCGCCTGGTCTCTCCCCTGTGAGTTCCCGGGTGTATTACGGGAGATTGAAGATGTCTCGTGCTGATACCATCAGACAGACCTGTGAGATCCTGTATGTACCCGGACAGGTTGTAGAGGTCAGGGCTTTTCGAAAACACGGGATTTCATCCGGATACTTCACTGATTATGCAAAACTTGCAGATAAGGTCCAAATCCTGGATAACGATCCTGAATACTCCGGAATATACATAACCCTTAATGAGATTAATCCTGACCTGCTTGCCAGAAGGGCGAACCGGATAGAGATGAGACTTGGCCTGTCTGATAAGACCACTTCTGATGATGATATCATCACAAGGCGATGGTTTCCAATCGACATTGATCCAAAGCGTCTATCCGGGATCTCTTCAACCGAAACGGAACATGAACTGGCAGCTGGAAAGGCAAACAGAATCAGAAAATTCTTGTCTGAACGGGGGTGGCCTGATCCGATCGTTGCAGATTCCGGAAACGGTGCCCATCTTCTCTACCGGATCTCTCTTCCGAACGATGCAGAAAGTCTGATCCTGGTAAAAAATTGTCTATTCGTGCTATCAGCCTTTTTTTCAGATGATCAATCAGATGTGGATACCTCTGTTTCCAATGCTGCCCGGATATGGAAACTCTATGGGACAGTCTCCCGGAAAGGTGATTCAACGAATGAGCGTCCACATAGAAGATCGGAGATTCTCTTCGTTCCAGATGATCTTCGAATTGTTCAGCCCGATCTCCTGATATCCCTATCATCACTTCTTTCACCAGCATCGATGGAAGGGAGATCTGCTGAAAAAAAGAAGAAAGGAACAGCAATTCCTGACCTTGGCTCATGGCTTCATATTCATGGTATTTCCTTTCGGGAAAAGGAGTTTTCCGGGGGAAGACTCTTTATCTTTGATGAATGCCCCTTTTCATCTGCACATAAGGACGGAGCATATGCCATACAGTTTGAAAACGGGGCGATCTTTGCTGGATGTCACCATAACTCCTGCGGAGGAGGAATACAGCGGTGGCAGGAACTCAGGCAAAGGTTTGAAGGCCCACGTTCCGGAAAAAAACGAGATTATGAGGAGCATCTGAAACAGATTGCCCGGGATCGTGCACAGGCAAAGGCAGAGTATTATGGAGATCGGCCCGAGTTTTCTCACCGGACAGAGGAGGCTGATTCTCCTTCTGAAATGACGAAATATGCAGAGACTGCATTAGAAATTTTAAGGACGACAAGTCCGGTTGAGTACATCCTGAATTCTTTTGCCAAAGATCATGAAGGAGATACCGTGCTTGTTCAATGCCTGATTATGTCGTTTGCTTCCCGTTCTGTGGTGAATTCAAACGGTCTTCATGTCCTGGTCACTGGCGAGTCCGGAAAAGGGAAAAGCCATGCATTTGACACGATGATACGGCATATTCCTCCTCACTCCCGTCTTGATGGGCGGATGAGTGACAAAGCCCTGTTTTATGTGGAAGATCTCAGGGCAGGAACTGCAATCTGTCTGGATGACGTTTCTTTATCTGAAACCATGCAGGAGACCCTGAAAGGCGTGACTACCTCTTTTCAAAAGCCGTTTGTGTACCGGACGGTGAATAAGGACCGGAAAGGGCAGGTCTGTATTATTCCGGAACGGTGTGTCTGGTGGGTTGCGAAGATGGAAGGAACTGGTGATGACCAGGTGTGGAATCGTATGCTGACCTGCTGGATAGATGATAGTCGTGAACAGGATGAAAAAGTGCTTGCTCGAGAGCTTGCCTGTGCCGAATGTCTTCCGGATGATGCAGCCATTACCCGGGATGAAGTCCTCATTTGCCAGCAGATATGGGAACTTTTGTCACCGGTGTATGTTGTAATTCCCTATGCGAGAAATATCCGGTTTTCCTCCTCAAACAACAGAAGAAATCCGGGAATGCTTCTTGATCTGATCAAATCAATTGCATGTCTTCACCAGTTCCAGCGTCAACGGGTTGAAACAGACGGATTTACGGTGATTTATGCAAGTATTGATGATTTTGAGTATGCCAGCAGGATGTATGCGGCACTCAATGGCGAGTCTGGTGGACAGATTACGAAACTGACCAGAAGTGAATCAGCCCTTATCAAGGTCTTTCGGAGTGGCAAACAGGAATGGACGGTTGCAGAACTCTCAAAGGTTACCGGAACGGCAGAACAAACCATCAGAAAACAGATCTGCGGGTACAATAGTTATGGAAAGAGTTATTCTGGTCTGCTTGAGAAATGTCCTGCAATTTCATTTCTTGACCGGACCAGTGTTGATGACGAAGGTCGGACCAGAAGACGATGCATGTGTTTTGTCTGGGATGATGAGGTGTACCAAAACTGGATATCAGGGAGTGGATGCTGGCTTGATACTTCTCATACTTTTGATATGAATCAGGACACTGATCCGGATAGTGATGATGGACCGGAGAGCGGGAAGGCGGGAGGAGAACCTCAGGGGACGGGAAGCTCCGCCCTATGCGGTGAGGTTGATGTGAACGCAGAACCTGAAAATACTCCTGATAATAAAATTAATTTTTTTAATACTCTCTTAGGACGGGAGAATGAACGTGTATATGGGAGACCAATGCCTGATGGCTCTCATACCTCTGCGGATTGTGCTCCCGCCCAAGAGAGTTCTGAAGAGTCATCAACTCAAGTTTCACCCGTGATTTCTGAATCGGCTCTGAAAATCACCGGTCGGGAGGTTTGTACCTCTCCCCATCTCCCGGAAGATTTCCCGCCTGATACGAGAGAACATTCGATGCTTCCTCTCTCTGCCGTTGATCCAGAAGGGTTTGCTCTGTTGCCTGGTGTGAGAGCCGGCCCTTGTGATGTCTGTGGAGGAAAATGGGTTTTGTACACTGAGAAAATTTCTGCCAGAATGAAAGAAGAAGGGGTGGTTTCTCATGTCATCTGCCAAAGATGTTATTCGAAGGCGGTTGCTCGGGTCAGTCTGTCATATGTGACACTTCCGGGAATGGTCAATGTTTCAGGTATGATCCGGGCTGATAAGGACTATGGCCGGTGCAAAATCTGTGGACACGGAGGAGTTTCGTGGTATGATCATGAGACAAAGACTGGTATCTGTGATCTCTGTTATGCCCGGGAACAGGGACGAATGCGGGTGTAATCTGATGAAATTCGTAATTACGTCAGAACGGCCCAAACCTTCTGTCAGGTATGAGAAGGTTGGACGGCTTCGTCCGGATGAAACCGGAGTAATCGAGGTTATCCTGGATGGTCATGGGGTGATCCGGACTATTCCAACCGGTGATTTTGTCCTGGTTCTGAATGGTCTTTTTGCTTTGGACCTGGAACTTTCGGAGTCTGGTAACCGGATTGTTATCTCGGGAAAGTATACGGTTTTGGTAAACCAGGTCAGGGGAATGATCCGGGACTGGCCGAAGAAGAAGGCTGCTTTGTTTATCCGGGAGGTGGGATAAAATTAATCACTCATTTTTTTTATGATATAGTATAAAGGGTTAAAGGGACATGTATATTACAAATAACAAAATATGAATAAAAAATCTGAAATACTCGTTCATCTGTGTTTACATCAAAATTAATTAAATATTTGATATAATGAAAACTAATTCAGAGGAATGGTTAAAGCAGGCAGAATATGATCTTGATGCAGCAGAACGGATGCTGGAAAGTGATCTCCCAGCACATGCTACATTTACTATTCATTTGGCCCTTGAAAAAATTTTGAAAGCATATTATGTTAAATTAAAAAAGAAGACCCCTCCAAAGACACATAGTCTTCTTTTTTTCGCTGGAGAACTTTCATTAGACATATCCGAATCTGATTTCTCGTTACTAGAAGAATTAGAAGGGATGGGTGTTGAAGCGAGATATCCACCTGACCTCGATAATACGCTACGAGATTTACCTCCCGATAGAGTTAAATCAACACTTGAAAGAGCAAAACTGGTGTTTACATGGATCAAGACAGAATTACTCAGATAATTCAGTTTTTTACACAGGAACTTGAAAAGTCGGATCTTCAGGTGAGTTTCGTTATCTTATTTGGTTCCTATTCTACCGGAACAGCAACAGATCAGAGTGATATTGATATTGCTATTGTATCTGATAAATTTCAGGGATGTGAATTCTCAAAACGCTTTCATATGCTTGGTAAACATATTGTAAAAACTGTACAGAAATATCATATTCCTTTTGATGTTATTCCTCTGACAAAGGAAGAATATAACAATGAACAGTCTATCCGTATGGATTTTATCCGGACTGGTATTGTCATACATCCGAACTCAATTTTTCCTTCGCATTCACATCCGGCCGAAGCGTAATATCCATACATGTAATCCGGACAGTTGATTTTGGTGATATTTTTCTGGTCATAAATGGGCCTATGCTCCGGGCTTTAAGGTCTCGTGGTTTGGGGAATGATCCGGGACTGGCCCAGGAAGAAAGCCGCTTTATTTCTTTTGGTTTAACCAAACGAAAAATTTTTTATTGGTATGCTTCTGCAATGAGCCGAACGCTGAAAAAAACTCAGGTGATGCAGGTTGGTCCGGACCAGATCTCTGAAACGATTTGTACTGATCCGTTTTTTGACCTGGATTCTTTTTTGGAGAGTAATGAGTGATTGCGACGGAATGTAATCCGGATACCTATCTTGTACACAAGGTTTTTGGTGCTTGGAGAAAATTTAAAACTAAGGAGTTTCACTGACTCCCCTGTTAAACTGCATCTCCTTCTCGAGTCGTCTGAACCCATCCTCCTGGAACCCATACATAGTATCTCGAAGTTTCGGTTTGTGAATTCCATATTGCGATTCCGGTTTGTCCATTGATAACGGTCCAAACATAACTCTCCGATGAGCTTATATCTGGCCAGAGTGATTCATCGCAGTAATATGGATGATCACATGTTGGGCCTTCTACTGTTGAGGGAGTCTCCTCTTCTACATTAGAATTATCCGGTTCTTGAGGTTCTACTTCAGGTTCAGAATTAGTGGGTTCCTCATTTTCATACTCTTCTTCTGGTTCCTGATACACCGGTTCATCTACATCATTTCTGTCAGTATTTTCTGATGGTTCATAATTGTTTTCTGAAGTATCTCCAGTTTCTGGATATAATATGTCACTTTTTGAAACATCCATCTCTCCCCCGGCAGTTACGTCTTCAATTATGAATGATGTTGGATCAAACTCAACATTATGCCCATCTTTACTTCCGTGGTATAATCCATCACTATCGTTATACGTAAGAAGGATCCCGAAGATTTCAATAGAAGTTAATCCATTGATCATCGTGCTCGTTGGAGTAGATTCTACTTTTGTGGTATCTTTTGTTGTTTGAAGCTGATCAATTTCGGTTATAAATTCTGATATTAAGTCTGGGTTATTTTCAACAGGGGGATCAGCAATACAATTTCCTGAACTATCTTCGGTATACTCGCTTGTGCATTCACATCTTTCAGTATTCGCGTTCCAGTACTTTTTTGAACCACACTGAGGCGGTACACACCCGTCTGTTTCTTTATCGTATACAAGTCCGCCGGTCTGGCATTTTTTTACGCATGATTCGCTATCCCAGTATTCATCATCATTACACGTTGGCAGGCACCCGCCTGGTGGGACTGGATTTCCATCCGGACATAATTTGTCTACACATTCTTCCTTCGTGTCATCCCATTTCTGGGTAAATTCATCACATTTGGACTCACATTCCCCAAATGAATTAAGAAATTCTGAATTTTTGCAACATTTCCCCTGTTCGTCAGGTGTTGTTCCATCAGGGCATACACAGGAGTCAGATGAACTGTCATATACCAAACCACCGTTACATTCTTTGACCGGACATGAACCATCCGATTCAGGGATTGAACCATCAGAACACAATTTTTCACATTTTTCTGTCTTCTTATTTCGATATTCACCATCTTTACAGGGTACCGGACAGGTATCATCAGGTGGTAATGTTGAAGACAGCTGAACCAGATGGTCTTTTACCTCCTGGAGTTTTACACGAAGCGATGTAAATCCATCCTGATTTTGTGATTCTGTATTCGAAACATCACAAACAATTAATTCACTTTCGGAAATAATAGTATTCAAATCAGATTCGAGTGATGTCAGTTCACTTTCAAGTTCATTCTGATATTCTTCACATATACCTTCTAATTCCAGGTTATATGTGTTTATATCGTTCTCTAATTGAGAAATATCAGAATTGAGTGAATCAAAATTCTGTTGGCATGAGAAATATCGCTCGTTATAAATTACGGTGAATTTATTGAGAGGATCCCGATATTTATTCCGAATCTGTTTTATGTATTCATCTTTATTATTCGTAAGATCTTTCTTTAATGAAACCATTAATTCGTACTGATACCGGTTTTCAAATTTATCTCTGACTTTTTTTGCCACTTCCTCATTCGTTAATCCTTTATATGCATCTTGCGAGGTGAAAATATTGTATCCTCCTCTTACTTGACCGATTGAATAATCCAGAGCATTAACGGGTTCATTTCCACCTTTTCTTTCGGAAACATAGAGGTTGTAGAGTTCTTCAGCATAGGAAGGGATAATTAACGTATCACGGACTTGTTCGCTCCGATCAATCAATTCCTGAACATAACATGCCGCTTTTAATGGAGTTGGGGGCAGGTACTTTGCAAAAAAATCCTGCCCGTTGCATATCCATTCAGAAACCTTCTTGACAGAACCGACATCATCAGTACTGTCCATAAGAGAGGTATCAAATTTGGGAAGCTCTGTATTAACGACTGAATAATAATCTTTAATTTCTTTGTTTAAACTCACTAACTGGTTCCGGAGATCTGGATCTGAATGTAACACTTCAGTCATTAAATCTTCCTTATACATCGAAAATCCAAACCCACAATCATTTTTGAGTGTTTTAATAATCTCTGAATCCTCAAAAACACCTGAGATCGAACCTGCTGAACAAGGTGAAATAAACCAAAAAGAAAGAATTACAAGCAATATAAGAATTCGAATAATATTTTTAAAACCTACTCCTTGAGTAGACTGGATTCGTTTTTTATCGGTCATACATTACTTTAGGATTATTAGTTATAATAGATATCTACTTACCTATGTGGATTACAAGTGATATATGACTCTATATGGGTGCTGATGTTTTTTTTCCTTTCTCAAATGTTAACAGGACATCGCAGTTAAATAAATGTGAAAATGAAATGGAAAACGATATTAGAACAATAAAAAAGGTTATACTCATGTTCCACGTTTATAATTCAAAAAAAACATGATGAACCCGGAGCAGTGTGTTTCGTAGAGCATGGAGATATGCTCATTGGAGGTAATGTTCATATCAATCGAATCCAAAACTCTCTGGTATTAAAACGAGATATTGCACATATTCTGAACCATGTCGTAATACTTGATTTCCAATAAATTGTTCATCTTTATTCTAGAAATCCTCGTTGCTGCCGAGTGTTTGTTTGAGAATTAGCCGAAATTCGGAAATTTAATTTCTTACAAAATACGAATCGAAAATAGAATCTCTATTATCAGAAAATAAAATTCAGGAAGATATTTCTGAAAATTCTGGAGCGATGAAGGCTCCATGTACTGCTACCATATACAGTCCACTCTTGGTTATTGTTATCCGGTGATACCTTCCGACTTTCTTTTTGGTAACGTATCCTGACACTATCAGAGGTTCAAGAGTACTTTTATTTAGTCTGGTATGATACCTCCTCTGTACAGTTCTCATCTCATCCTTGTGTTTCTCCCTGAATGGAATGTCGTATCCGGGTTCTCCTGATTGGATAAGATGATTCACTATCTCCCAGGTAAAGAGTCCTTCTTTTTTTCCTGCTAGAAGAGACAATACGGTGACTTTTGTTTTATCCGGGAGTGCCAATGGGATTTTTTCAAGGTTCCAAATTCTCTCTTGCTCACAGATAGAGAGACCATGACATTCTACTTCATCTGTTGAATCTGCATATTTGTCAGCACGAACATAATAAAGGGAGACATTATGGGCCATTGCTGCAAGTGTCGTTGCAAAGGCTGTTATTTTTCCACATGCAGACATATTGACCTTTATCATTGAGTTCAACTCTTTTTCGTGGGCAATAATCGATGCAACCTCTTTCATTACTTCAAGAGTGTTGAACATATCAATCTGTATAGTCTTTACCTGAATTCCCTTTTTGATGAGGATATCAGAGACACGATTCTCATAATATCTTTCCCGTGCAGTCATCTGGATCTCTTCTGGAGTATTGTATTTTTCCATTTGCTTCATGGTGAGGAGATACACTCGATCTGCATTTTCTGAATCAAATGGTCTAATGGCACGATCAATCTCATAACCAAGTGGAATAATATGAACAGAAGGAGAATGATGACTATCTGTCATAAGTGTTTTATTTTATACAGATACAAAAATGTCTTTCGGTTTATCCGCAGATTGATGATTGCAAATAAATCCCCGTACTAACGGGGAACAATCATGTGAAAAATTCATACACCTAATAATCAGATGGTTCATCCCTGTATCACAAGGAATGGCAAATAATGGTTTTTTGAGCTAATAATCTTTTGTTGCATCCGATAAAAATCGGACCCATAATAGTATCTTTGATTGACCATGTTTTTCTAGTCTAAGTATTGCTATAGCAGAAGAAATGAAGATTAAAAATTAAATATAAGTTCAAAATTAATTCTGGGAACCAGCTTCGACTTTAATCCCCGTACACACGGGGAACTCGTTCGGCACGTAATTCTCTTTGACCCGCTTGACGGTTCATCCCCGTACACACGGGGAACTCTCTCTTTACGTTCGCGAACGCAAGTCACGAGCCGGTTCATCCCCGTACACACGGGGAACTCTGCAGCAACTCTCGAATAACTATTTAGCAACTCGGTTCATCCCCGTACACACGGGGAACTCCCTGAATTGTGACCCGAGTGCAGATACCTGTGCGGTTCATCCCCGTACACACGGGGAACTCGACCGGATAGTTCAGTCTGTGTTTTATCTACCCGGTTCATCCCCGTACACACGGGGAACTCCTATCTCATTTTTGGATAGCCTCAAGATTTTTCGGTTCATCCCCGTACACACGGGGAACTCAAGAGGGACATAATGATACTCCTATAGTTTTACGGTTCATCCCCGTACACACGGGGAACTCGTAATTCTATATCCATAATCTGATTTATGCATCGGTTCATCCCCGTACACACGGGGAACTCTCCTGTAATACAGCATAGCCATTTTCTAGCCGCGGTTCATCCCCGTACACACGGGGAACTCTCAGAATGAGCGAACCACTCGGAATATTACAACGGTTCATCCCCGTACACACGGGGAACTCTGGGTGTTGCCCGAGTGGGATCTCGGCTTCAACGGTTCATCCCCGTACACACGGGGAACTCGGCAAGTGGTTTCTCTGCGGGATACCGGTATGAGGTTCATCCCCGTACACACGGGGAACTCATGATAATATCGCCTTCCTGCGTATCCCCGTTCGGTTCATCCCCGTACACACGGGGAACTCGTTGTGTGAATTCAACATCCCACAACCACAGACGGTTCATCCCCGTACACACGGGGAACTCGTCCATTACTCAATTGACGGAGCCAGGTGCGTCGGTTCATCCCCGTACACACGGGGAACTCTGCACTTTCAGTAGATCCTGCCGCGCTTCCAACGGTTCATCCCCGTACACACGGGGAACTCTACGTGTATTCGGCCTCATCTTCCGGGTTATCCGGTTCATCCCCGTACACACGGGGAACTCTCGAGTTCGGCGTCCAGTGCTGCGTGCCGGTCCGGTTCATCCCCGTACACACGGGGAACTCCAGACTACATACGTCCGAATAAACATGCACTTCGGTTCATCCCCGTACACACGGGGAACTCGTCAGTAAGTCCCTTAATGGCTTCTGATAACTCGGTTCATCCCCGTACACACGGGGAACTCTCTTCCCTTTTTCCCCTCTTGGAGGAAACGCCCTTCCTCCGGAGGCTTAACTCATATGAGCATTACTTTTTCTTCTTCTCCTCCGGCATAAATGCTACTAATGGGTGCCCGTCAGCATCAATCGGGATACGGCGGTTATGGCCCACGGTCTCAAATTTAAAACCTGCTTCAGTCGGTGTATGCCACATCATTACAGCATTCCCTTTCCCAATACCTGAGCACACCTGACTCCAGATCATATCTCTTACCCGGACTGAATATGAGCCAACATACACCCCGGAACGAACCTCCAAAAGCCAAACTGCAAGCCGGCCCCGTAATGAAGGAGGGGCTCCCTCTGTTACCACAACAATCACTGTAACTCATCCCTCCTCATCAACAGGAATCGCCGGTGGAACAACCCAATCAGGAGGAGAGGGAGTTGAAATACCACCTGCAGCTAGTACCTCTTCGATTGTTGGAATAATCCTTTTAAGGAGATGAGTCTCTCTGAATAAATCACGGCAGGCATACCTTACCTCCCGCTCTGGTTCATGTGGATTTAAAGCTGCAGTTTTAAACGCTGCAGGGACAACAGTTTCAAATTTGAAAAGATCAGCGATGTCATACACAAAAGAGAGCGGCTTTCCTGTATGTAAAAACCCAATGGAAGGAGAATATCCTGCAGCAAGAACAGCAGCCTCACAAATCCCATACAAACTTGCGGTTGCTGTACTAAGACACCGATTCGGGAGATCAGCACTACCCCAGGAATGTGGATCATACCGCCTTCCATTCCAGATGACACCAGTGTCCCTTGCAATCGTTCGATACCCTTCCCTGACACGAACCCCTTCCAATCCCCGTAACTGTTCAACAGAATATGCATCCAAAAAATCCTCTCCAAAGCGGAGATAAAACATCTTTTTCACTACCTTTAGCCGGGATTCTTCATCCAGAGCAAGACGTGCCTGGTACAAAAGACGATCTGATCGGGCACCTCCGGGATGACCAACAGAATAGAGACGAACACCACCCTCACCTACAAAGACAAGCAGGCAACCAACTTTCGATGCAAGGGTAACAGCAGCATGGGAAACCCGGGAACCAGGTTCCAGCATCAAAGATGCAAGACCGCCGACTGGAATCTGCATCCTGATCCCGTTCTTATCTACCAGAACAAACGCACCATCAATAACATCCAGTTCTCCCCTACCAAGAAATACAACCGAAGAACGTTCTTTTATCGGAACTGGTTTGATATCGGGGAGAGAAGGGGTCATAATGCTGCCCGTTTCACCATCATAAGCCCACAGCCAAAGCCCTTTGCAGGACCAAGCCCATTACAGAGCATCTGGAAAAATAAATCTGGATCAGTAACCCGAAGAACACCATCACAATCCACAACACTAATGGAGATGGTATTTTTTTTCCTGCCCTGGGAAAACTGCATCTTTCGGTATCCACCTGCAATAACCCGATCCTCACATATGGAAAAACCTCCGTTTTTACCTCGCTGACTGAGCCACCTGACAGATTCCTGCTGTACCAGATCACTCATTGCAAAAGGCAAATTTGCCTCATTAAGCCTTCTTTTTGCATCCATGATAATATCATGACGGTGACGAATCCGCTTCCGCTCCGGATCTGGCTCAGTCTTTGTTACAACAGGATTTACACGGATTCGAAAACTCAGCAGATCACCCTCCTGGAGAACCGGATGAAATGGCTTTGAAAGAATGTTCCACACATTTCCTTCGTAAACCGGCTCCCTGGCTGAGAGCAGATAAACTACAGGATCCCCTCCGGTTAACTCCGCACGATATAAGAAATCCCTTTTTCTCTCAGGATGATCTGCAAAAAGATCCCAGATCACTTCATGTACCTGGTAAGGACCGGTTACCAGATCATGAAATCTCCCTGAAATTGCAGCCTCCCGATTTAGAGTCATTCTAGAAAAAAACACAAATCACACCTCTGAAACAGAAATACGGGCATAATATTCATTTCGGTCTGAAAACTGCCACCGTGAACGGGATAAAATATTATCACGCCGCTTTATCACCATCACCGGTTCGTCAAATCCGGGATCAATACCCTCCTCAAAAAAGAGAGATACCCGATCCGGAACTGTAAAACCATTGAGCAGATCAAACCCCTCTATATGCTGAACCAGAGCAGACTTCAGTGAATCAGCCAGGACGACCCGTGCATGGACTGGAAGGGCAGGCGGGCAGGATTTTCTCCCCAGATACAAACAAAAAACAGGATTTCGAAACGCTGCTGCAATCTCCTCCAGAGAATAATGAGCAGATTCTGTATCACGAATCCAGATACAGGCAATAGATACATGATCACAGAGATACTCCCTCCGTGAGAGAATGGTCTCCGAATCCCCAAGATTCATCTCATCCCGCCGGGTCATTACATGATTCAGTTTCTTCAAAGAAGATGAATGGACTGACTGAATGGTATGAAAATCCTGCATCATTGAGCCGGGTTGCAGGACCATCACCGAGAAACCATACCCTGCCTGAAGTCTGGTCTGAGCTTCTTCATCATCCCGACGAATACCAAGAGCTGCAGCAACCATTCCAAGAACCGCTGACCGGGATGGTCTGGACCAGGAAGACCGCATTTCACCAACTGCAATTCCTCCATACCCGGCCATCGGTCCATAGAGATTGATGAGACAGAACTGCGTCATGACTCTAAAACAAATGAGATGATATCGGTTATACTACCCGTTCCATCAATAACATTCATAGATCTGGATGATTGTTTAAAGGATGTTCCATATGCGTTATCCATCCGATCCCGAAGACCCTCAAGATTTTTGACAGCATCACCGTAGATGTCCTTCCCGGATATTGGTTTGAAAAAGGCAGCTGCAAGAGATCGTGGCTGCTCGGTACTTTTTTCAACAAGAAGATACGAAGCATAAGACCGTGATGCAAAACTATTCTGTTTTCCTGAAGGGCTCACCATGGAAGCTGCACGAATCAGAGCTTTAATAGACTGGTTCGCAAGTTCCGTATCATTTTGGAGATTTTCTATTAATAAATCCCGGTTAATGCAGATATAGGTGTAAAAAAGACCTGCTCCAAATTCTGCTTCACCAATATGTCCAGCTCCCGCAGTATCATCAAGCTGATTAAGGTCATCAACCGCCGTGAAATAATCATCTTCAACCGGTGTGTCATGCACAGTTATTGCATGGGAGACCTGGACCGCTGCATCAGTATTATATGTTGCATTATCTGCAAGCATACGACCAAATAAGGCAATATCAACAGCCTTATGATCGGATCGGAGGCGGATACAATCATCATCTGAAATCTTTTCACCATCTGCAATCCGACCAATCAGCTCATCAATCCCTGCAATCTCTTCCGGACTATAATGAACCATCTGTTTGTGGGAGAGAGGATTTTTTGTACTTTTTTCATCTGACTTTTCTCCCTTTTTATCCGTATCCTTCTCCTTTCCCCCCTCAATTTTTCCAAAATGAGAGCTGATCTTCATGGCCCATTCGGATGCTTTTTTCTCATCTTTTACTATTTCCCTGCTGGGAGCTGATTCATTTCCCTCAAGAATATCGGATAATAACCTCCCTTCAACCAGTGCTTTTTTTATTTTCACCCCCATATCCCTGGTTCTAATGCCAATAGTCCCTTTGAGTGCATCTGAAAAAGCCTCTGAAGTCCGCCAGGATCTTTTCAGACTCTGCGAAGACACACGAATACGCTGTGTTCCTCCAACGGTGGCAGTTTTTGGCCTCCCAAGATCATCACGGTTCAGGTTTGATGGTGGGTACGATGCAAGCATATGAATCTGGATAAATTCACTCATTCTTTTTTCCTCCTTGATTTCCTTCAGATTGCAAAACTTTTTCAAAATACTCAAACGTCATATCTTTTCTGGATTTTTCATTCCAAAAGTATAATTTTTTAACAACATCATCGATATTCACCGCCCCATTCAGCATCTTAATTATCCTCGTCACTGGAAGAAAGAGTTCAGAATATGATTCACACCGAATAAGTTTGCGAAATCTCATCTGGCTGATTTGAGGAGTCTGAACCGATTTACTCTCGCCCATTTGCTGAGCAAAAGTAACACCTGAAATGTCTTCTTTCACATGTGCAAGAGAAACTGCAATAAGTGCCAGAGCTTCACGCCTCACCGTCCCCTCACTTAAAAGACTCATATAAAGCCGATGAAATGCCTGACAAAAAAAGACTTCAGTAAGGTCATGACATCTCCGTAATTCTGCACTATCTCCCCGGTTCTCAGACAATCCTCTCCACCAGGAATGAATTTTATCCCTGACTGAATCTGAATCAATAGATAGATATGTGTTATTCATGGTTTTTGTCCCCCTTTGAGTCATCCATGAGAAGACCCAATAATGAGATGATTTTTTTCGTTTTCTCTCCGGTAAACTTTTTGAAATTTGTCCGGGTTTCTATTACCCACATAGGATCATCAAGTTTGGTAATCATAGAAACCTGGGTGTAATAATCAAATAACTCAATTGAATGACTGGATATCTTACGAAACCATTCACGTTTAATCTTATCTATTTGGCCTGCATCATTTACAGAAGAGAAAATCCTATCTAATGTTAAATAGAAGAGATCTTCAGTCTCATTCCAAAATCGACTTCTCAAATCAACTGGTTCTTTTCGTTTATTTTTTCCTTTATCCTTTTCTTTTATCTTTCGTCCAGATATTGCATCCTTTATGGAACTAGTGAGTGATTGCAATATATATTCAGATGTAAAAACAAGGTTTGAAACAATATTCTCAAATAATTGTCTTTCTTTCTCATTATCAATAATATAAATCGGCATCCAGCTTTCGTACCAGCATCTGGCTTTTGCATTATCCATATCGAACCCAAATGACCATAATCGAACCTTATCAAATGATTTTCGTCTCAACCGAATTATGTTATTCTGAAAATTTGTTACAGTTCTGGACACTTTGATATTCCGTGACGAATCCGGAATAATCAGACCCATAAAATTTCGATACGTAATGCCACCGGGTTGAAGATGGATCGGACGATATACATCTTTATCCTGGTAATATGGAGTAAGGGTGTGATTATCCCAGGTTTCATCGTAATCAACTCCATGTGGTTTCGTATGATATGTCAACACGGTTGCTGAAGATTCAAGACCGCACACATCACAAGCCCCTACCGGCTTATCCTCAAAATCAAGTAATATCCGTCTTCCCATCCCCCAGAACATTTGAAGAGGATTAACATCAATAACCCCAGTTTTTTCCTTAGTATCACTCAGGCGTATCTTCCCTACCCAGGGAAAGATCATGTCCAAACTCTTTTTTTCTTTTGGTATTACATCTCCAAAAAATTTGGTTGAAGGGATTATATTCAGCCAGACAGTCTCCCACAATGTTTTTCCCAAGATTACAGACGATAATGGCCCTCCTCCTCGTAAACCTGTTTTGTGCCCGGCTCCACCCCCTGGCCCATTAACCTGAAGAGTGAATAAGGCTATGGCAGCACAAGAGGGACACATCTGCTTTACGGTATCTCGTTTAACAAAAAAATCTGTATTTTTCTTAACCGTATTCTCCCCAGGCATTTCAATAAGAAGACCGTCAATAGAATTAGTCTTCTCATCACCAATACTGATATCCTGCATAAATCTGGGCCTGTTGCCATCCAGAGAGAAAGCATCCTGATTCTGCTGGAACCTTTCCTTCAGCACATCAGAAGGTATTGTCCCCTCCAACCGGTCAATCCATTCTTTATCCGATTCAGGAGGACAAGCAGTCTGAACCAGTCCAATTAGGAACTGAATAAGAGCCCCATTAAAATCAGGACGTGAAGCATTAAGTTCTATCACCGGATTTGTATCATAATCTGAGGTAATCTGATGCGGAGCGATAAGACTGGAATCACCGTTTTTTCTCACAACCGGAATCCAGGCATCATGTAATAGATGGATCATATCTGAACCTCATAAAAATAATAAGTCTGATTATTAAGTGTAATTCTAACCGCCATAAAAGTTACCCTCTGAACGTATTATCAGACCCTTCTTTGTGTCATACTCAATTACCATCTGCTGCCCATTTGAGTGAATCACGGGACAGTAATGATAATCATTGATTGGAATTAATGGAATAATTCTGTCTCTTTTTCCTCCATCTGGTAAAACTGAACTTAAACGTTCCATCTCTGACTCTATCAGAGGACCTACATTAACCCTTACATCATATCTTCGTTGAGAAACAGTAATTCTACTCATATCGATAGAGTATTGATCCATATCTCTCCATAAGGACAAAACGTTATGAATTGGATCCCACCTGCACAAAAGAACCTGAATCGTGGGATCAGCAAGACGTGTTTTATCCACATCATCCTCTCCCCATAAACCTGATTCAAGTTCATATCCCCGTGATACTTTCAATGCACGATTCCCTGCCAGACCTTCAGCCCTCCGATCTTCATTTTCTGTCTGTTTATCCCGGTCAGTTAATGCCGAAGGAACATATGGAGGTAATTGAGAATCATATACAGATTCAATCAAAAATCGTGATCGATCAGGAGTCCGGATTGAAACTTCACTTCGAAGTAGTTCTGCAGTTTTCCACAACAAACCATGGTACTGGTACACATACGCACCACCAGGAAATAACTCTGAATACCATGAATCTCCCGGATTGCTATCAAACGGAGGGGAATATATTCCAAGTACCGGTTTATCTCTCAATCCACGATTATGGCGATGCAACCGTCCAGCCCTCTGAATAACCAGATCAATTGGTGCCAGATCAGTAACCATTACATCAAAATCAATATCAAGAGACTGCTCAACCACTTGAGTAGCAATCAGAAGAACTCCCCTACGTTCTTCATCACTACTTTGTGTGCCAAATTGAGCAAGAACTTCTCGTTCTCTTTCAAGACGATCTCCCATGGCAAACCGTGCATGGAACAAAAGAATTTTCGACGCAAACCCTCTCTCTGACATCATTAGATATGCTGAGACTGCATCAGATACCGTATTACGAATCCAGCAGGCACATTTTCCAGATTTTAATTCTCTTCCCAGGTATTCTGTAACCCCTTCGGTTGAATGAAAAAAAGTAACCTCAACATCACGTTCAGTCCCAGGCCTGTATAAAACAGGAATTTGTTCAGATTCTCCAGAATAAATATGAGTAATTAATGGATATTCACTCACGAAATCTAAGTTGGGAGCAGATCCCGCCCCATTCATAAAACCAGAAATGTACTCTTCCTTCTGACTTTTGGGAAGAGTAGCAGAGAGAAGAATTGCACTTCCACCTAAAGCAGCATGAAAAGATAGAAGAGAACGCAACAAACGATTCATAAACCGGTCATAGGCATGAACTTCATCAACAATCAGAATATTTCTGGTAATGCCAAATAAACGAAGAGACTGATGTTTCACGGGGAGCACCCCGCTAAGACCCTGGTCAATCGTCCCTACTCCAATGGATGCAAGGAGTGAAGATTTTTTATGATCTGCAAGCCATCTGGCACATACTGCCTCACCAGATTCTTCGCCTTGCAGATAATCCATTCCAGTTGACTGAACATCAGGCGGACCAATAGTCTGAAGAAATGAGTCAGAAAGATGCCGGGAACCATGAGCAAGAATCAGTGAGGGACGGCTTTCCCCCGGATAGTATAAGCGTTGATAACAATCCTTCATCCGCTCATACATCGCATTTGCTGTCGCCATAGTTGGGAGACCAACGTAAATTCCTTCACCATACCCCTCATCCATTAAACGGTGAGCAAGAGTGACAGCAGCCTCTGTCTTACCTCCTCCGGTTGATTCTTCAATAATAAACAGATGAGGACCAGTCCCTAATTCCAAGGTACTTACCGCCTCCTGAAGCGGACTCGGAGTTCTTCCTCCAGCAGAGAATACAGGAAATAGTGATCTGATACCCGTTTCAGGATTCACCTTATAATCAGATAACCCACAAACCGGTAGCGCCCTATCAGCGATATCAAGACTTTGTTTCCAATAAACATCAAGTGGTATCTTTTCATTTTGAAACGGGAAAAAGCCAGATGAGCCAATCCAGTCAGAGATAATCACAAGTCCTGCTATTAACCATGAAATTTGAGCAGAGACAGTATCACTATCGGGTATCGGAATTTTGGAATTGAGATCATTAAGAAATAAATTTGCAGATTCATGTAAAAAATCTGAAGCAGCAGAGATGTCATCATCGTTACAAACCAGATGAAGAGATGTATAATTTATTTTTCCCATATCGGGAGGCATCCCATGATGCCCAAATGAGGCGTTCAGACAAAATTTGTACCCTAAATAAAATTCGTATAAATCGCCATCACAAAGCCTGTCGGTCAGATTCAGATCGGACGTATCGAGAATATTTTCAAAAATTTTTATTCCAAGATTGCTATGATGGAGCTGATTACATAGTCTTGGTTCTCGCCCGTGCATTTCAAGAAAAAGATCTTTCACCATTCCCTGAAAACTTTCAGAAAATTTTCCTAAATCATGAATCGCGAGTAAAAAACTAATAAACGGAATAACCTGATCCTGATTAATATTAAGAGCAGTGGATATCCTGCTTACCAGAATAGGATGATGGAGTAAAATCCTGTTTCCAACCGCCGCAACATCCAGGGAATGGTAAACAAGGAGATGATAGTGAGGCTCACAATCTTTACTGGTTTTTCCCCAGTACTGATACATTCGATCTGCCCCTTGCATAAGTATCATGATCGGCTATACTATTATAGAGATGACCGGTTGAACAAAGATAATTCAATTAAAATTGGATACCGTTGAGATCAAAATTCAACCCATAATCTTACATAATATTGAAACGGTTGATGTCAAAGTAGTAAACTTGGGTAAAAAAATATCACTTCCCTTATTTTCTCTCCAGACAGGAACACCGGTGAATGCCCCATCTGTCCCTCATAACCCATCCGAAGTAAAATACGCAAGACTCCTGGTCCTATACCAAGGATCACTCTTCTTGATAACCTCAACCTCTCCATCATCATCCGGCCGTCATCTCTCTCCATGAAAGCCCGGAGAGAGATCTATCGCTTTCGAAAAATTCAGGAAATGCCTCTCCATACTTTTCTTCATTTAAAAATATGGCCGCATATTTACACCATAATGCTGCATCAAAAGGTATTTCATCAATGGCTTTTCTGAATATCTCCCTGGCCTCATCCCTCTTCCCGTCCTTTGCAAGCTGAATACCCCGCTCGGTTACTGTTTCTTCTTGTATGTTTTGAACTCCGTTATTTCCCCTGCACAAGGATGGAAGTGTGAAAGTGGGGGGTTAGGTGAGTAGTTTATGGCGATGGTTCGAATTTTGTACTGGGGGCATACCAAAGGTCGATGGAGAAGGGATGAATATGCTCACATGAGTATATTGAGCTTTGTTGCACATATGGCTTTTACATTTTGACGGTTAGCGAAAAATATTGTTAATTTTCATCTTATTATTTTTAAAATAGTGAACCTGGTTCGAGTTCAGGTTTTACAGAAATGATGATATGAGTAGAAATTGATAAAGTAGTAATAATACTATTGATCTTCAAAATGTCTTTCAGGCAAAACGATGATAATATCGGAATAATGTTACTGTAACTCATCATAAAGGAGGGATTGAATATATGACCGCGATTAAACAAATACCAGTATCGCAATCCGTATGGGATGAAATAGTGGAATTAAAAGAATCAAATCAGACTTTTGATGATCTTCTTTCACATATGGTAGACTTGGAAAAGAAAAACCGTTTGATGGAAGATATGAAAAAGAAGGAGGATGAAGGAGAATTTGTAAAGATGACCTTTGAGTCATAGAATCCTCATTGAAAAGTCAGCACTTTCTTTTCTCCATTCACTCATGAAAAAACTCAAAGGATAATCTCAGAAAAACTACAATCACTCAGAAATAACCCCTATCCTTGTATAGATGGAGATAAAGAATTATTACATCTTTCTGGGGATTATCAATTATATCGACTTCATATTTCCAGGCAATACACCTAATTTTACCGGATTGATTCTAATCAGATGATTGTGAAAATCCTGGACATTATGACCATTGAAAAAGCACATAAAAAGTATGGCAGATTGTAACTTCTCATACCGTTCGGATACATAATTTGAGATTAAACTGTTAATTCATCGTGCTTATGAAATTCCGGATGAATCATTTTCTAACACTCCACTCTTTCGGGTTCTCCTTATTCACCGTATCCATACCAACGGTTAATGAGTATCTGACCAGCATCTTCAAGAGTAGTGAACTGAACTGTGAGGTAACTATTCGGAAATTGCTGATACGGATATATTCTGTTCTTTTTTCATAAAGATGTCTCATTCTCAACAATTTGAACCAGTTTTGCGAATTGGTAGATAGACGGATTTCTTCCTTTTCCTTCCTGGATTATCTCAATAATACCTGCATCCCGAAGCTTGAGAAGGATTCTCTTTCCGGATTCAGGGGGGATTTGTGATATCTCAATAAAATCTGAAGAAGACACAATTGGTCTTTGAAAGAGTGTATCAATAACAGCGATTGAATATTGAGATCTGATAACCTGTGGAATTATATTTTTCATCTCATCGTAGAGGGCTACGATCTGCGATGAACGGGTGATGTTTATGAATGCCTGGTCCCGGATAGCATAGAGAAAATAGGATATCCATCCATTGAGATCTCCGGATTGTGAGATATGCAATAACCGGTTATAGTATTCTTCCCTCGTTCGGTCAAAATACGCACTAATGTAGAATGAAGGATATGAAAGAAGGTTTTTTTCCATGAGAAAGAGTGGTACAATCATCCTTCCAATCCTGCCGTTCCCGTCACAAAATGGATGTATAATTTCAAATTGTCCTTTGAGAACTGCAAGCTGGACGAGAACATCTTTTTCTGGTCCAAGCAGGTAATCCTCCCAGTTATGAATCATTTCGGGGAGGAGATCAGGTGGGGGTGGGATATAGGTTGCTTTTTCAATAGGAGCCCCAATCGGGCCGATGTAGTTCTGAATGGACCGGACACTTCCGCCAAATGAACTTCCCCGCACTCCGTCCAGAAGAATCTCATGTAGAGATAGAATGAGATCCCAGGAAAGATGCCCTGTCATCATCTGTTCCTGTGCATGACTCAGGGCTTTCTGATAATTCATTACCTCCCTGATATCCTGCCTTTTTTCATTTGATACGGCGGATTTCCCTGCTTCAAAAATTAACAGGTCTCTCATTGTTGCCTGTGTCCCCTCAATACGGGAGGATATCACTGCCTCCTGAGTAATGAGCGGAGTGAGCAAGAGATCCGGGTTTTGTATACTCCGGAGTAATCCGTCAAACCTGGCGAGAGCAGCGTTTGCCGATCCAATCAGAGGAATATGACGAATCCAGTCAATATCTAATGGAGGAAGCGGGTCTGGGATAAAGGGTTCAGCTCTCATATATGGTGGAGTTTTGTGGGTCACCAGATACCAACAAACAGGGTTGTGGATCATGGAGATGGGATCTGATACCTACAAAAGGCGATGCCTTTATATGATGAAGATAGGTTCTCGATAAATAAGAACTCATCGATAGGAAGGGAGATGCTGAGAAAAATGTCCCGGAAACAGGATAATGTATGATGATCCTCATTCAATTAAGGAATGTGGGATTATTCTGGTATCGTTTATGCGAAACCTTCACAAAATTCAGGCTGGAAGAGGTGTTAATACTCCCGGAATACCTGAAATTCCTCCTGTCGTGTTTGAAGAACTCTTGGTTAATGCTCTTGTGCACCGGGATTATCTGATAAGTGCCCCTATCCGGATTTTTATCTTTGACAACCGAATTGAGATAATCAGCCCGGGCAACCTCCCGAATAACCTCACCGTTGAGAAGATTCGGAAAGGAAACTCAAATATCAGAAACACGGTTCTGGTCTCGTTTATTGCGAAAGGACTGCTCCCGTATCGTGGTCTTGGTTCAGGTATTAAGAGAGCGTTTGAAAATTGGTCCGCTATTGATCTCATCGATGATCGGGATGGATCTCTTTTCAATGCGATTATCTACCGGAAAGAAATAATAGCCGGATAATCAGAAAACCCAAAAGTTGAAAATTAATCCTGGTGTATATCACTGCTCATTCATCAGCAGATAGTTTTACTCCAACTTCCCATCTTTCAATATTCCGTGTTTCCGGATTGAAGACAATTCCTATCTCATAAATCTTTTTGGATTCACATGCATATTTCTCTGCATATTTCCTGTCCCGAATTTGTGCAAGCGGGCTTTTTTCTCCGGATGCATCAATTCCCATAACCTTGAACTCAAAGATCCAGATACCACTCCTTGTCTTGACGGTCAGGTCAATTCTTCCTTTATTCGTAGTATCTTCAGGAATAACCTCGTATCCAAGACTTGCAAAGTATGTATAAACCACACTTGCATAATATCCTTCAAATCCGGAAATCCGATTTTTCCGATAATTATCCGAAGGAATGGATGCAAAAAAAGAATGAAAAAGATCTCGTAATAAATCTGTGTCGCCTGATTCCAGAATGTTTCTGATAGTCGGGGCCGGAATCTGCTCATTATTATCCTGAATAAGAGTGAGGATCTGCCGGTTAAATGATTCTCTAACCTCCCGGTTTGGAAACCCGAGAGTATACCACGTCCCCTCATAAGGGTTACTGACAAAGGATCTGATAGTCAGGTATCCTGCCTGGAAAAGGAGTGTTTCAGTCCGGATTTGTTCTGGATCAAATGATCCCAGGAGATCATCACCGGCGATGAGTCCGTCATATTCTGCCGGAAGACGGGGTTTTGACTGCCAGAGTTTTATAAGAAACGTGGGTGTTCCGGTTTCAAACCAATAGGGTCTGAATGTTTTTTTCGAAAAGAGAAGTAGGATATCAAAAGGATTGTAAACTGATTCACCTGTCCACGAATATCCATTATACCAGTCTCTGACTTCATTCGGATTAAAATCTTTAAGGTAACCGGCAAAAACGGTCTCAAGATCTGTCTGGGTATACCCACATAATGCCGAATATCGTGTATCAATGGTGATGTCATCAAGGTTATTCAGACCAGAGAAAATACCAGTCTTTGCAAACTTGGAGACACCGGTGAGAAGAACAAATTTCAGATATTTATCAAGAGGTTTTATTGCTCCATAAAAATCTTTCAGGTGATCTCGTAATTCTAAAACCAGAGTGGGATCTTCCAGATTGTCAAGGATTGGTTTGTCATACTCATCCACAAGAATTACGACCTGACTGGAAGTTTTTTGAAAAATTTGTGGAACCTGCGATAATAACCGGTCTCCAATGGAACCAGAAGTCTTTTCCAGATCATATGTTTTCTCCCATGAATCCAACAATTTTCCAATCCTCTCTTTAATATCAGAAACTGATCTGAGAGAACCTCCGGCAAAATCTATTCGTAATACCGGATATTGCATCGAAAAATCCCACCCAGATTCAGGTGAGTCCAGGAACAGTCCGGAAAAAAGCTCTTTTCTACCGGAAAAAGCACAATCTATTGTATCAATAAGCAGGCTTTTACCAAAACGCCTTGGTCGGGATAAAAAATAGTATTTCCCTCCATTCACAAGTTCTGCAATGAACGGTGTTTTGTCAACATATGCATATCCTCCGGTAATTATCTCTGAAAATGACTGAATACCGATGGGAAGTTTTTTGAGATGCATCATGGTCATGATTGTGAATGGTCAGAAATGATTATTCTGGTTTTGTAATTTGACGAGAGATATATGTATATATGTTTTGTATTACGATACCTGTTTTGATTATATTTTCCAGTATCTTTTTCGCTAATTTTAGATACTTTTTTCCTGGATACTATCAACAACTTTTTCAACAATATGCTCAAATGGATCATTCGAACAATCAATCCGAATATCTGCATATTTTTCATACAAAGGAGTTCTCTGATCATATACATCGCGAAGAGTCTGGCCGGGAAACAAGACAATCCCCCGTGTTTTAATATTATTTAATCTTTTGACCATTTCATTATAGGAAATACTCAAAAATACAATAATACCACCGGATTTCAGATGCTCCATTGCCTGGGCTCCATAGATAACACTCCCGCCGGTAGCAATGACCGTATTGCATAGATTGAGAGAAAGGATAGATTCCTCCTCTTTTTTCAGGAAAAACTCCGTCCCTTTTTCATCTATTATTGATTGCAGGAGTCTTCCTGTGTGTTCCTGTATCACAATGTCGGTATCAATAAAATGCATCCCCAGGGTTTTTGCAAGGATGACTCCAAGGGTACTTTTTCCGGCTCCTGGCAGGCCGATGAGTATTATATTCTTCATTTTTCCCGAATTCCGTTCATCATACATAAAGCGTCAGGTATTATTTCAGGATTTACAAATTCATTTTTTTTATTATTAAAAATAACGAGTACTATGATGATCCATTGTTTCCAAGGAAGAAGGTTCAAACAATGAATAAGGTAATGGTACCCAAGGAAGTATCATTAGACCAACTTCTAGAAATAATTGCAAAAGCGGACATTCTTATTAAAGCACCAGATCCTGATATTTTATGATTTATCAAATAATTATTTTACGGGGGTATTTCTAAGAACCATACGGATTTTCATAGGAAATATAATTTACTTTTAGATTTAAGAAAAAGGCAAGATTTGCATATTAAACCCAAACTATTCCGTCTATAGGGAATAATTTCTTTGATTGGGTCATCTTTTAACAATCTGGTTAATTAATGGTAAATTTGTTTTTTTATTAATCCCTAATATTGCCCAATAAATTGATTGAGAGAATTGGGTTTAAATCTAGATGGAGCGTTAGAAATGATTAAATAGAGATTATTCCCTAACCAATAGAATTGTTTGGGATTAAACTAGTGTCATGGATATGTAGTTTAAATAACATTTAGTGATATATCTCATTATTCTGTTCATATTAAATGACCCTCAATTAGATAATAGTGCTCGCATTTCTGTTTGTTATTTTTGGGTTAGATATTTCCAGGAATCCTGATAGTATACTAAGTTAATAGTCTTCAGAAAAAAAATCCTAATCTTTATCTCTATTCTTTTACTCCAACTTCCCATCTCTCAATATTCCGTGTTTCCGGATTGAAGACAATTCCTATCTCATAAATTTTTTTGGATTCACATGCATATTTCTCTGCATATTTCCGGTCCCGAATCTGTGCAAGCGGACTTTTTTCTCCAGATCCATCAATTCCCATAACCTTAAACTCAAAGATCCAGATACTGCTCCTTGTTTTGACAGTCAGGTCTATTCTTCCTTTATTCGTGGTATCTTCAGGAATAACCTCGTATCCAAGACTTGCAAAGTATGTATAAACCACACTTGCATAATATCCTTCAAATCCGGAAATCCGATTTTTCCGATAATTATCCGAAGGAATGGATGCAAAAAAAGAATGAAAAAGATCTCGTAATAAATCTGTGTCGCCTGATTCCAGAATGTTTCTGATAGTCGGGGCCGGAATCTGCTCATTATTATCCTGAATAAGAGTGAGGATCTGCCGGTTAAATGATTCTCTAACCTCCCGGTTTGGAAACCCGAGAGTATACCACGTCCCCTCATAAGGGTTACTGACAAAGGATCTGATAGTCAGGTATCCTGCCTGGAAAAGGAGTGTTTCAGTCCGGATTTGTTCTGGATCAAATGATCCCAGGAGATCATCACCGGCGATGAGTCCGTCATATTCTGCCGGAAGACGGGGTTTTGACTGCCAGAGTTTTATAAGAAACGTGGGTGTTCCGGTTTCAAACCAATAGGGTCTGAATGTTTTTTTCGAAAAGAGAAGTAGGATATCAAAAGGATTGTAAACTGATTCACCTGTCCACGAATATCCATTATACCAGTCTCTGACTTCATTCGGATTAAAATCTTTAAGATAACCGGCAAAAACGGTCTCAAGATCTGTCTGGGTATACCCACATAAAGCCGAATATCGTGTATCAATGGTGATGTCATCAAGATTATTCAGACCAGAGAAAATACCAGTCTTTGCAAACTTGGAGACACCGGTCATAAATACAAATTTGAGATATGGATCCAGATCCTTAATAACACCATAAAAACTCTTTAATTCATCTCTTAAAGTTCCGGCTATTATTGGTTCCTCAATCGAATCCAGAATAGGTTTATCATATTCATCAATGAGAAGAACGACCTGTTTTCCCGTTGTTTGATAGATATGCCTGATTAGATCATCTAGTTGAAAACCCGGAGAGTAAGATTGGAAAATTTCATAATCAAACTTTTTTGCTTCACGGATGATTATATGGCTGATATAATTACATAGATCCACTGCTGTAGAATTGATACGCTGTGCAAGGCTAATCCTGATTACCGGATATTGGATCGAAAAATCCCACCCAGATTCAGGTGAATCCAGGAACAGTCCGGAAAAAAGCTCTTTTCTACCGGAAAAAGCACAATCTATTGTATCAATAAGCAGGCTTTTACCAAAACGCCTTGGTCGGGATAAAAAATAGTATTTCCCTCCATTCACAAGTTCTGCAATGAACGGTGTTTTGTCAACATATGCATATCCTCCGGTAATTATCTCTGAAAATGACTGAATACCGATGGGAAGTTTTTTGAGATGCATCATGGTCATGATTGTGAATGGTCAGAAATGATTATTCTGGTTTTGTAATTTGACGAGAGATATATGTATATATGTTTTGTATTACGATACCTGTTTTGATTATATTTTCCAGTATCTTTTTCGCTAATTTTAGATACTTTTTTCCTGGATACTATCAACAACTTTTTCAACAATATGCTCAAATGGATCATTCGAACAATCAATCCGAATATCTGCATATTTTTCATACAAAGGAGTTCTCTGATCATATACATCGCGAAGAGTCTGGCCGGGAAACAAGACAATCCCCCGTGTTTTAATATTATTTAATCTTTTGACCATTTCATTATAGGAAATACTCAAAAATACAATAATACCACCGGATTTCAGATGCTCCATTGCCTGGGCTCCATAGATAACACTCCCGCCGGTAGCAATGACCGTATTGCATAGATTGAGAGAAAGGATAGATTCCTCCTCTTTTTTCAGGAAAAACTCCGTCCCTTTTTCATCTATTATTGATTGCAGGAGTCTTCCTGTGTGTTCCTGTATCACAATGTCGGTATCAATAAAATGCATCCCCAGGGTTTTTGCAAGGATGACCCCAAGGGTACTTTTTCCGGCTCCTGGCAGACCGATGAGTATTATATTCTTCATTTTTCCCGAATTTCGTTCATCATACATAAAACGTCAGGTATTATTTTAGGATTTACAAATTCATTTTTCTTTATTATTATAGTATAATGCCAATCTTTCTGGAATAATATAGAAAGATTTACTTAAACTATGAAGTGCTTTTAGTGTCCAGGTTTTAGAATAACTTCCGTTTCACTTCGATTATTCTAAAACCTTATGTCGGGCACTATAAAACATAATAATTTTATAATCGGTCGGTATACTTTTTTTGATACATTTTTTGCTTATAATAGAACAGTTAGGGATAAATTTGGATTTTTTATCTAGAAAATTTTTGGATGAAACATACCAGAATGGATATCACCTTATAGTAATTCAATTATCATGGTCAGGAAAAAAACACAACTAATAATAGCATAAACCTGAATGTAAACTATATGAGACAATTTTTCATTCTCATCTGCTTCCTCATGGTGACCTTGATTGCAGGAGGAATTACTATTGTATCGGGTGAAATTATCGATGGTTCCTCAGCCATTCCGAAGTCGTACAAGCTGGAAGTAGATATCATGTTTGCTCCACCAGCACAGTCACCACCATATGATGATGATTCGTTCTTTTCTCTTGCAAATGAAACAATACATAATTTGTGCAATGGAAAAGAACTTGCTGTTGGTAAAAGTAACATTATGGCATTTGATTCACTGGAAGATAGATATTACAAAATGGTCCGGATGAAAGTGAGTCAGGAAAGGCATGCTGAGGCAGAAAATGTCATGACATTTATTTCATACACTCTGAGTGTAATGGATTTCTATAATACGTATGAAAAAGATTGGGAGAAAGATTCACCGGTAATTGACGGGATGGCTGCTTATAATTGGGCTACAGCATATTACAATGGTGCAGTAAAAATTTGGGATACAATCTCTACTCAATACCCTGATGCAGTTATGTATAAAATGCCTCCCAAAAAAGTCTGATTTTTCTCTAGGGTAACTCCACTATGCTCTCCTTTTTTTCATAAAACCTTATATACTCCTGAACGAAAACCCATTGAACCTGATATCAGTATATTCCAAGGAGTATGTCATATGTTTACAAAAGTTCTCATCCCCTTTGATTTTTCAGATGATTCATATTATATCGTCAAATGCCTGGAAAAAATCCCTCGAATCCGAGAGATTCTTCTGGTTCATGTAACCCGAAGTTTGTATCTTGTAAATTCAGAAGATCGTGAAAACCCGGAGACTGATTATGCCCGTCTTCGTCTTGAGAAAGTAAAAGAAACCATCGAAATGCCCAGGTCAAAAATAAAAATAATCGTCGAGGAGATCGCCGGAGGAGAAATATCAGAGGCTATTCTCCGGATAGCTGACCGTGAATGTGTCTCTCTTATTATGATGGGCAGACGTGGACGGGGAGTTATTGAGACACTTCTTCTTGGCAGTACTGCCTGGGATATTATACGATATGGGAAGCAGGATCTTCTCCTTGTTCATCCACCCGAAACAAAAGATACCCACAATCCGATTCAGAGATATCCATGTCCTGATCTCTTGTCCCGGGTGATGATATGTACCGATTTTACAGAGCCGCCAATTGAAAATCTCTTACCTGACATCTATGAAGTCAGCTCTTCGGTAATTCTTTTCCATGCAGTCACCACCGGAGATTCGGATGAGGAAGTTCAGAAAGAAGTTGAATCTGCAAAAGGTGCTCTTCATACGATTGAACAACACCGAAAAGATAGTGATATTACATCCGTGATTCGGACAGGTGATGCTGCTGATGAGATCCTCACGTTCTCGATGCAGGAGGATATATCCTTGATTGCCATGAAATCAACCGGAAAACAGGGGATAGTACAAAGTTTTATCGGGGGGACAACTGCAGCTGTTGCAAGAAATGCGAAAAAACCATTACTCATATTAAAAAAGCAAAATTCATAATATTCCCTGGTTATCAGGGCTTTTTTCTACTCTTTGTCCTGACAAAACATATGTACCCTGCCTGCTATTTTGTTCAGGCTGATAACAAAGGCAATACCCATGCCTGGTGTATCTAATTGAGCTGCTTTTTCAATTGCTAAAAGTATTTCATCTGTTTGTTCAGGTTCGACGATGGTCAGAATAACTTCTTTTTCTGGTTCAATAGGAAGTCCTAGTATTGATTGCATTTCATGAATGCCCGTTCCTCTTCCCATTAACACCGTTCCTCCTTCAGCTCCTGCTTTTCTTGATGCGGTTATCACCCGTTCAGACCAGCCCTTTTTTACAATCGTTACGATCAAATCCTTACAACCTTCGCATATCATTGTTGTACCTCTAATTTTTGTTTAAACAATATTCCAAGAACCAGCACCATGATAATTGGAGCCAGTGCAATAAAGGCAATCATGCCAAATCCGTCTAAAATGGGGTTATTTCCTTCTATTACATCTGAAACGCCAACTGCAAACGCCATTAAAAAAGTGACTGCCATAGGTCCGGTTGCAACTCCACCTGAATCAAATGCTATTGAAATAAATTCTGTATCCGAGAACCTCATGAGCATAAGTGCCAGTAGATACCCACCGATAACAAGAGGAAGAAAGGGAATTTTGTAAATAATTCGTGCCATTCCAATACTTACAGATATTGCAACCCCGAATGAGAGTGCATACAGAATCAGGCTTCCTCTGATGTATCCACTTGATGATTTTTCAACCTGGTGACAAAGGACCCTGACTGCTGGTTCTGCAAATGTTGTTAAAAAACCCATCAAAAATCCAAAAGGAATCAGGATCCACAGGTGTTCGAGGGTTCCAAAGTATTCACCCATCCGCTGTCCAATCGGTAAAAATGCAATTTTAACTCCCTGGAAAAAGAGAATCATTCCAATGAGGGTGATAATAATACCCTTAAAAAGATTAATCACGTATTCTCGTGGCAGTTTTAATGACAGAATCTGAAAAATGATGAAAAATATAACAAGAGGAGTCAGTGCCTGCAGTACATCTATAATTACATGATCAAGTCCGTCAGCTATTGGTAAATAAATCATACCAGTGCTCCTGCCAGCATTACTCCGAGTATAGGACCAATAGATGCAAGGCCTATCAGCCCGAATCCATCGGAAAGGGCAGTCCTGTTCCCAAGCGTCGAGGTGATACCAATTCCAAGGGAAAGAATAAATGGAACGGTGATAGGACCGGTGGTCACTCCTCCTGCATCAAATGCTATCGGAACATATTCTGGTGAAGTAAAAAGTGAAAGGAGAATGACTGCTCCATATCCTATTGCGAATAGATACGCAATTGGAATATTATATATAATACGAACCATTGCCGTGGCAACAAAAAATCCGACCCCAATCGCAATTACCAGGATTAATGATGTTTTATCCATTCCCCCATCTGTAACCGATTGAATCATCATTGCAAGAACTCTGACATCCGGTTCTGCAATTGTTGCCAGTACTCCAAACAGAAAGGCAATGAGAATAACAAGGAATATTGATCCTGACCGGGGAATTGCAGTTCCGATAGCTTCTCCCATGGGAAGAAGACCTACCTCTACCCCCAGAAGAAACAAAGTAATTCCCAGCACAACCATGATACTTCCAATAAGGAACTGGGCCATTAACTCTGGAGTGTTGCCTGGTAAAAAGAACATAATAAGAAAGATGAGGGTAACAATTGGAACAATAGCTTGTGTTACCTCTCGGACAATTCCAATAAAGTCACTCATCATGGTTTGTAAGGTCTTTGGATACTGAAATTGTATGCATATCTGGTTTTTGTAACTCAGGATCTTTTGGATTATTTTTGGATTCTATCAGGTATAGTATTTACATCCGATTTATTATTTTTATCTTTCAGGATCTGATCTTCTATCTGAAAGACTATTTTTTGTATGTATATGACATAGAACTATGAGCACATGAGTCACGTCATATCAAGTGAAGACAATCCCAAATCAGAGACGTACATGCAGCATATAAAAGAGCGTGTAATTTTTAAAAGTCTCGTAATTGATTCAATATTCTGGGTTCCTTCCTTAATCCTGGCTATTTTATCTGGATCGGTGACCCTTTACACCGATGTAATTAAAAAAGGAAATGAAATCCTTTCAACCTTTTTCTCCTGGGTTGCTCTGAAAAAGATGTCTGAAGGAGGATCCAATGCGTCGTATGATTACGGCATGGGGAAATTTGAGACACTTACGAGCATAGTAACCGGAGCAGTGATGATCCTCTCTCTTGCCCTGGTATTTGGTCTGACTATCTTTAAGCTGCTCAATCCCCATATGCTTCATGAAGAGGTTACCATCGTTGCAATGGTGGTGCTGGTCATTGGGGTTTTAGTGAATGTGGTTTTGTGGAGAGAGAAGGTTCACATTGCGAAAATGGAATATTCTCCTGTATTAGAAGCTCAGATCACCCTTTTTAAGACCAAAGCAATTACTGACCTTATTGTTCTTGTTGCGTTGATTCTGGTCGTTTTCTTAGAGGAACATGAATGGGCGATTTATATCGACCCAATAGCCTCATTTATCGTCATCGGTTCATTTCTTCTGTCCGGATACCGAACCATCTCAACCTCTCTTCCGGATCTCCTTGACCGCACCATTGAAGAAGAACTGCAATTAGTTGTCGTTCGTTCACTTGCAGATTTTTTTGATGATTATCAGGCATTTCATGGAGTCCGCTCTAGGCGGTGTGGGAACTTCATTTATATTGAACTCTTTCTCGAATTTGATGGTGAGAAAAAACTCTCCGAGGTCCAGTCAGTCATTTATCGGATAAAAAATTCGCTGGAAAAAGAGATCCCAAAGAGTTCGGTGACCATTATGCCATGTACCGGAAAGTATGGTTCTGAATCTTCTTAAGCGAAACACTCCTTTTTTTGAGCAGTAGATCGACTGTATCTTTCATATTCCCTACTTTTGTGATAGTCCTGGCACCTTCCTGGATGTCCATAGTCATCTATTTACCTTATTCTCTCCCTCCTTTTTTATGGCATTTCGATATCTCCGAACATTTCTATTATTATTTCTCATCATAGCCCTGGTTTTTACCCCAGTCTCGGCACGAGACACCAATAATCCGGTCCCTCAACATGAAATTAAGATGGCCGAGTTTTTTTATCCGGATAATGCAGTTTCACACATATATCATGCCTCAATACAGCCACACTGGGTACGATCTGATGCATTCTGGTATTCTGACAATAGCCGGGATACGACGATGTTTTATATTGTCAATGTCTCACAAGGAGTAAAAAAGAGACTTCTGGATACTGTCCGGTTTGCCCCGGCTCTGGCGCAGGCAACAGGAAAAGAGATTCATCCATCCCGGCTTCCTATTCAGGATATGGAATTGTCTCCAGATGAGCAGACATTTTCATTTTCGGCTTTTGGTTCCAGATGGAATTGTGATGTCAAAACCAGCCGGGTCTCACAATACTCTGTTCCTGCCGATGTTATATCTGGTGTTCTCTCACCTGACAAGTCCCATATTGCTTATGTAAACGAGAGCAATCTCTGGTTGTATGATACCAGAACCGGTTTGAAAGAACCTCTGACTGTTAACGGAACCGAGAACTATTTCTATGGAAAACGTTCAGAAACGGTCAGGTATCCGGTATCTGAATCAAGGTTGAATCAGACTCCTTCTCCCTACATTGTCTGGTCACCTGACTCAACAAAAATCGCAACCTACAAAGTTGATCAACGGAATGTGAGTCCTCTCTGGCTAATTCAGGATACTCCGGATATTGGTAAACGCCCGGTCCTCTACTCTTATCGGTATGCCTATCCGGGAGATGCGCAGATCCCTCAGTATGAACCGGTGATCATTGATACCAGGACAAAGCAGGAGATCTTCATGAACTACCGGTCCCAGCCAGAAGTCAGTATGATGGATACCGATACAAATCTTCTGCAATGGTGGGATCAATCCGGAAATACGACCTACATGCTTTTTATTGAACGGGGCGAGAAGATGCTTCGTCTCTTGTCTGGAAATGCACAGACCGGGGTTGTCAGAGAACTCCTTCATGAGACTGGAAAAACGTATATCGAGTCAAATCTGCAATATGCTGACCGTCCGAATGTTGCAGTCCTGAAGAATGGAGAGATCATCTGGTTTTCAGAACGTGACGGGTGGGGACATCTGTACCGGTATAACCCGGATGGAACACTGAAGAATCAGATAACCTCCGGCCCCTGGGTGGTTAGAGAGATTCTTGCGGTTGATGAAACGAATGGACATATTTACTTTACCGGGTCAGGAAAAGAGGGGGGGAATCCGTATTATCGATATCTGTACCGGGTTCAGCTTGATGGAAATGACCTGAAACTGCTCACTCCCGGACAGGCAGATCATGCCATCTCCATAGCTCCGGATCTCTCCTGTTTTATCGATGCCTATTCTAGAGCTGATCTTCCAACGGTTACTGTGCTTCGTTCGATGAATGGGACACAGGTGATGCACCTGGCATCAGCAGATGATTCAGATCTCAGACGAACAGGCTGGTCTCCTGCAGAACGAATAACGATGACTGCACGGGATGGAAAAACAGAAATATACGGACTCTTGTTCAAACCTACGAATTTTGATAATACAAAGAAGTATCCGGTCATTGACGTTGTATATCCCGGACCCTATACCATTGTGACCGCAACCGGATATCCGGCAGATCTGAGTTGGAACTCAAAGGTTTACTGGACCTGTCAGATGCTCTCTGAACTTGGGTATGTTGTTGTCACCATGGATGGTCTAGGAACAGCATACCGATCAAAATCCTTCCATGATGTAAGTTATGGAAATCTGGCAGACTGTGGGCTTCCTGATCATATTGCAGGCCTGAAACAACTTGTATCCAGGTATCCGTATATGGACATCAGCCGGATTGGAATATATGGAAAATCTGCCGGAGGATATATGGCAGCCCAGGCAATGCTCACCTATCCTGACTTTTTCAAGGTGGGAGTTGCTGCATCAGGGGATCATGACTGTCGTCTGTATGGATCATTCTGGGGAGAAAAGTATCAGGGGTACCCGGTGACCGGATCTTATGCTGATCAGGCTGCTGCGGTGAAAGCCGATAACCTGAAAGGCAATCTCCTTCTCATGACTGGAGATATGGATGATAATGTTCATCCGTCTATGACCATGCAGCTGGCTGATAGTCTTGAATCAGCAGGGAAAAAGTATGAGATCATGGTATTTTCAAATATGAATCATGATCTGAATTATGATCCTTATTATCTGAAGACGATGATGCGGTATTTTGTTCAGCATCTTTGATAGGAAAAAACAATCTCATCGTTCTCTTTTTTTAACAATGTGATATAATCCAACATTCCATCTCGAAGATGGGCAAAAAAGGATGGATTTCTATTATGATGTTCCTACGACTGGAAATTCCCCTAATGTCCAGTTTTTCGGTCCGATTGAAGAGGGCATACCATACATCTTTGCACCCGGAAACTCTTTGGAGATCTTCTTCCAGACTCCGGCTGCTGCATCGTACCAGGGCACCAGATCTTCATAAGGGGTAATACCCATATCCACCGGAGAGAATTTATTCTGCTCTGATTCATAGTCCTGGTATTTTTCTGAGAGTGTCAGGGTATAGGATAGGAATGATACGATCTCTTCTGCCTGTGGGTACTGTTCCTGACTGATATTCATCCTGATAAGAGTGTAATAAGTTCCGGCCAGGGAGTCATGAACGGCAGTATTCATCTTCCCAACCGGGAGGGTTTGCCCATTACAGATTGTGTATATGGTTGTGTTTGCCCGATCAAAGAATTCATCATCGTCAAATGGTGCTTCTTGTGCAGGCGGAGCTAGGGGAAGCTGTACCTGGGGAAGGGTGGTCATGTCTGCACTTCCAGTAGATATCAGACTGATAATAAGCAGACCTGAAATGAATAAAACCAATTTTCGGCTCATAAAACATAATATGATTCAATATGCCAAAGGGTTGCCGGTTGAGCGGTTATAAAAATAAGAGTCAGGCCCGGAAAAAGGACCTGTTTGGTTTCGCTTCAGCATATGACATGTGATAGAACTGCTGGTAAAACTGCTCTGCTTCTTTCTCAATATCAACAGTACAGTCTGGGTGGAGCACACTGACCAGGTAGAAAAGACCAAGTACAAATCGAGGGCTGCCAAAATCCCATGATGGGGGCATAAGATGGATCCTGTGGTTTCGTACTGCATTCACATCAATACCCTGTTCCTCACAGATTGCATACATATCCTCAAGAGGAGTTGCCAGGAATCCAGATACCATGATTACATCCGGATTCAGCTGGTTGATAAACGCCGGATCCACCATGATCCCAGGTTTTCCTTTCCGGGGGAGATTTATGTTAACCGGTTCACCTCCGGCTGCTCTGACCATTGCGTTTTCAAACCGGTCTTCATTTAAGAGAAAGAGCGGTGTTCCCATGACATACAGAACTCTTGGTCGTTGTTTATTCTGCACCAGGGATGAGATGTATGCTGTCCGATCTTGAATATACGAGATGAGCTGAGCACCTTTGTGGACTGTTCCGGTAATCTCTGCCAGATGTGCAATGACCTCATAGAACGTTTCAATCTTCTGGATCTTCTTGTGGAGTATGTCGATATAATTTTGGGATATAAAATCCATCCAGACCTTTGCACTTGTTTTTTCATCCTGAATATCAAGACAGGTGGTAATTGCCTTGATTATCTCAAGAGCACGAGTGGGCCGATACCCTCCCATCATACCCTCTTCCTGGTATGTTTCCTGTGTAATCGTGCCAGTATGTGGAATGGTACATCCACAGGAACAGGTCCATTGTGTGGATTTGTCGATTACCCTGGCACCCATCGGGCCATAAAATTCCCGTCGTACAATGACCTGACCACATTCCGGGCACCTGGTCTGAAGATATGACGAACCCGGAGAATTAAACAGATAAACATATCGGGCATATTCCCGCAATCTGTCACACATCTCTTCAGATGCACGGATGCCTGGTTCAAGGGCCAGATCAGCAGGACCAAAGGGAATAAATCTCATAACCAGAATGGGGATCTCCGGGCTGATTTTTACAACACGCTTTACCGTCTTTACCAGATCTTCTTTAGATCCTTTTTCATACACCATGGTCACTTCGACATGGATGCCTAAATCCACCAGTTTTTTGATATTTCTGAACACCGGTTCTGATGATCTCACTCCACATGTGTGGTAGGCGGCATCATCACATCCTTTAATCCCGACAGCAACTGCATCAACAACCGGTATCATCTGGGATAATGACTCTTCGGTGAAATATCCATTTGTTGAGCATCCGATCAGGAGTCCAGCTTTTTTCGTCTGATCTGCCAGACCAAGAAAGGTTGGAAATGATACCGTTGGATCATTGAGTGCAAAGACTATTCCCTTACATTTCTCGTTGAGAGCACGGGCAACCACGTCTTTTGGTGACGTGTGAATCAGAGACGGAGTAAATTCTGCTGCTGTCCGTGTCAGGAGATCTGATACACACCCGACACATCTGAAATTACAACCAACCGTGCTGACCTGTAAGAATTTATTTTTAGGATAAAAGTGAAGAAACGGGATCGTCTCAATACTGACCGGATACTCAATAAGATATGAATTTGGAAACCGTTCATGAATCTGACCATCATGACAGGTATACATGCCGCAGGATCCAGACCGGTTCTCCTGGATTTCACACTGCATCTCACATACTGAACAGGTTGTCATAAGTTCTCCTTTATTTTTTCATCATAAGCCAGAACCCTGAGTCGTCCTGAATCAGTTCATAGGAACGGATCTCTGCCTTTTCAAGTTCTTCTCTAATCCGGTCAGGATTATTTCTCATCATCCGGTTAGAAACCCCTTTTGAGAATTCTGGATCTTTTTCTGCCATTGCGGTATGAATTGCTTCTTTCAGAGCTGAGTTGCCAAACCCTCCTCCGATGTATGTTACTCCTCCGGGTGAAAGAACGCGATAAATTTCACGAAAAGCACCCTGCAGATCCTCCCAGAAGAACCAGGAACCACGACTGACAACAAGATCTATTGTTCCATCTTCAAAGGGAAGATCATGGATATCTCCAAGGACCGGGACAATTTTTCTGACAAGTCCTGCATCTGTGATGTGTTCATACGCTATCTGAAGCATCATCGGGGAGGTATCAAAGGCATAGATTCGAAGATCCGATGCTTGTGCCAGGGCCATTGACAGATGAGCAGGTCCACATCCTGCATCTAGAGCGGTCCCATTCCGAATTTGTGTCCTTTCAAGAATCTGGTCTGCAATTACCGGATAAATTGGAGCAAAGATGGTGGATGCGGTTTTATCAAAAGCCCGTGCTTTTTGTTCATCCATTGGGTCGTACTTTTCACAATCGCTCCCTGATTTCTGTTCTGTCTGATGTAATTCGTTCATTTTTTCATCTTTGATGATGTGAGTCTTTTTTCAGGATAAAAGAGGCACACAGATTTTTCGTCCGTCATTTCCTGGTATGGTCATGATAGATACTCTTGCATCATATGCCTCTTTCATGGAATCTTCTGTGATGACGGTCTCTGCTTTACCAATCCTGGTTAGTCCTTGTCTCATCATTACTCCGACCCGCCCGGACAATAAAAAGGCATGATCTGGAAAATGAGTTGCCATGAGAATTGTCAGTCCCTGTTCACTCAGACGGGCAATCGTCCTCAAAATTTTCATCTGGTTTCCAAGATCCAGGTGTGATGTCGGTTCATCAAGGAGTAAAATTCTTGGCATCTGGGTCAATGCTCGTGCTATCAGGACCAATTGGTATTCACCACCGCTGATATCAGTGCAGGGTCTATCTGCAAGATGAGCGATTCCAACGGTATCCATTGCATCATCTGCAACCTGCATATCTGCAAGGGTTGGAGAAGATAGCGGACCTAAATGAGGCGAACGTCCCATTACCACGACGTCGCGAACCGGAAAGGGAAATGATGGGATATGAGACTGAGGTACATATCCAATTATTCTGGCTGACTGAGACGGGGTCAACGATTGAAGGTTATTTCCTTCAATGAGCACTTCCCCTGATTCAAAAGAAAGGAGACCTGCTATACATTTTATAAGGGTGGACTTTCCTGTTCCATTCGGTCCTATCAGGCAGAAGATCTCTCCCTCTGATAAATGGAGGGATACACTTGAAAAAACCGGTTCAGGATCCTTGTGGTTATAACGAAAGGTAAGATCCCTGATAAGCAAGGGATGATTCATTGTTTCCACCCCGTCTGTGTTCTGCGGAGAAGATATGCAAAGACCGGTGCTCCGACAAGGGCGGTAATTATACCGATCGGAATTTCTGTGACGGTGATTGTTCGTGCAACGGTATCTACGATAAGCAGGTATGATGCACCGACGAGTGCTACAATGGGGATGAGAAGCTTGTGATCCGGTCCAACAAGAAGACGACCAACATGGGGAATTACAAGGCCAATCCATCCGACAATACCGCAGATTGATACTGCTGCTGCAGAAATGACGGTGGCGGATACAATAATAATTGCCTTTTGTTGTTTAATGTCTACACCAAGTGCCCGTGCATCTTCATCACCCATGGACAGGACATTAATTCTCCATCTGATCAGGTACAGGATCAAAAGCCCTCCAAGAAGAAGTGGTCCGGCAACAAGAAGGTCAGAATTTGAGATGTGGTTAAATGATCCCATGAGCCAGAACACGATTGCAGGCAGTTTGTTCAGGGGATCGGCCACATATTTCACAAGTGATGTGAGTGCCTGAAAGAGTGCTGCGACCACGATTCCTGCAAGAACGAGGGTTAGGGTTGAGCTCACTTTGTAAACCCGGCTGATAAGATATGCGAGCCCAACGGCAAAAATACCCAGTAAAAATGCAAATAATTGTGTGATAAAGATGTTTTCTGTGAGAAGCAGGGCAAGGGCTGCACCAAATCCGGCCCCGGCAGATACTCCCAGTATATCCGGGGAAACCAGCGGATTTCGGAATAATCCCTGAAAGGCAGCACCTGCAACAGATAATGCAGCACCGACAATAATGACGGCAAGAACTCTTGGGAGCCTGACATCAACGATTACACTTTTGACCGTGGGAGAGAGATCAGGACAGGGAATAATACCTGAAAAGACCGCTGCCATCACATCAAATGGCGGAACCTCAAATCTGCCAACCATAAGGGAGATCAACGTGGTGAAGGCAAGCAGTAATATGAGTGTTATTCTTAAGACTGAATAATTACGTTTTCCCCAGAATTCCTTACGTTTCGGATGTTGTGACATGACATTTGCTCTTGAGGTGGAAGCGGACAGAGTCCGGTATCCAAAAAAAGAAAAGGTAGATCCATCAGGGATTACTTATTTCCCATGTTCGTCTGGTTTGTCTGTCCTTTTCCTGCACTGATTGCAGATGCAAACTCACCAGAGAGGATCTTATCGACCTGCTCGTCGGTTAATTCATAAGAGAAGATCTCCTGGTAGAATTTTTTGACTTCATCATGCATGTCAATGTCATTAAATCTCTCTGGGTATGCTATCTTAGCCATCCATAGTGGATGGAGCACTGCTGATTCTGCAGTCGGGCGGTTCCACACAAACACACCATTTGGAAGCCGGTATACCTGACGGTTCTGAACTGCCTTAACACTGGCCCACTTTGGATCATTGTATACATCTTCAGGGGATCCGGTATCGATTACAAGAATGTCAGGGTTCCACTTCAGGACCTGTTCCATGGAAATTTCATCAAGGCCTGCATGAATTCCTGGTCTGACACCAGAGGTATTCACTTCCTGTGCTGCATTCTTCAGACCGGCGGCTTCGATACGTTCCTGCATGTAACTGTCCCCACCATAGGTGATGAGGTGATTTGCATCATATCCATTGAAAAGAACCTTCTGTTCAGAAAGTGGAATGTCCCCGATACGAGATTTTACCAGTGACAGCATAGAGTCAAGATAGTTAGCATATTTCTGTGCACGATCATCTTTTCCATAGATTGAACCGATAAAAGCGACTTCTGCTTTTGTCTGTTCTGCGGTCCCTTCAGAGTTCTCAAAGAAATATACCACTGGGATTGTGGTCTGTTTTTCAACGATTGCACCATCAACATCACCGGCAAGAACAAACTGTGGTTCTGATTTAATTAACTCCTCAATATTGATGATCCCGTTTGTCTGTCGTGCTGCGGGGATATTCTTCAGGTTATCATCCATAATATTCAGAAGCTGAGAATTCTTGCTTCCGATGGATGTTGCAACAATGGTATCCTGGACTCCAAGGATATAGGGGACCTGACCGATTGGTCCACCAAAAAATGCAACCCGCTCAATGTTTTCAGGTATCTCTACAACATTACCGGCCATGTCGGTAAGGGTTCGTGTTTTTGCGGCTTCTTCTGCACAGCATGGCAATCCAAGGAGTAATGCTCCAAGAATTATGTATATGAAAAATATTCCAAATCGTTTCATTCGGGTTCTCCAGTAATACCGATACATTTCTCCTCACATGGCTTGAGTCCGGATTTTTCTTTATAGAATTCATTCTTTCCGGATCAATGACAATGATGAGTCAAAAGGGGTTCGTGGATAGATGTAAAAAATTTAATTATTTGGTATTGTTAATCAGTTGGTTTAACAATGATGAAACCTATTGGTTGATAAAATCCGGATATTTCGTGACAGATCCCTGCCTCTCATGTGTTGAAAAAAAATGAATTATTACTGATTCAATTTCGATGAATTACGAATTTTTCAAAAAAGGAGTATTTAGCAAGTGGTATGTGAAAGCACCTCTTTCGGAAGGGTGACATTCTCACCATATATCCCTGAGCCGAGCCACCAGGTATTATCCACTGCTTTAACAAATCCAAGTTTCTTTTCAACGGAGTTGTTGTGTGCTGGATTCACATAATGAAAAACGACAAATCCTGATCCATTCAAGGCAGTATCCCGGAGATTTCTTATAAAATACTCATTTCTTGCATCAAGTTCTTCCAGTCTGCTTTTTCCGATTAATTCGGTTTGGAGGGGGTGGGCAATGGTGATTCCGTCAAAATCATATGCATAGATGTAGAGATTTCCTCTGAAGAATGATCCATTCCGGTTACTAAATTCAGCAAGGACATCTTCCTTTTTATTATCCCGTGCATATGTAACTGCTTCTTCGACAAATGCAACCATTTCTGCAACTGGTTCATCAAGAGTAATTCTTCCAGTATCCTCAAGAGACTTATTTTCTGATAGTGATTGAACTGACGTATTGGGCGTTTGGCTGGGGAGATCTGCTGATGATTGTAATACACAAACACTCATTAGAATGAGACCTATCACGTAAAATCTCTTCATACAGGGTATATTGGTGTTTAAGATACATGGTTTTATCGCACCATTCAAATTTATCCTCGAGACATTTTTCGCACCAGATACCCATGCTTCTCATAGACATTATTGATTTGAAATGATAATGTATAGGAGATGGAACGTTCGGTATCAGATGACCTGGATGAATCAAAACAAAATGTTTTGACTGATCCACCTTTTTATCTCCCGGAATTTGAAGAATCATACCGGTATATCATCGATGATTATGATGTTCCTCCCCGGGACATTGCAATATTTATCCCCTGTGCTGTACGAAAACCATATAGCTCAAGTCCAAGTCATCGGATAATGAGAAAGATAATAGATGATGTCCTCAGTCCAGAGCAGTATCATATTGTAATTTTTGGAACCTGTGGCATTCTTCCCTCAGAGCTGGAGACGATGTATCCGTATGCACATTATCATTACATGCTTGGGAAAGTAAAAGACCAGAAAATTCAGGAAGATTTTCTCAGAATAGAAACCGACCGTGTTGCCGGATATCTTAAAAAAACCAGGGATGTCTATAAACGGCGGATTGCATATTGTATAGGTCCGTTTCGAAAAGCGTTTATTCAAGGATCGGAACGGGCAGGAGTTCAGATTGATCTCATCCTCCCAAGTAAGGATATTATTGATAAAATTATGGAACTTGATTGTCCGTTTCAGGAAGGAAGTCTCAATATGGAAGAGTACCTGGAAGAGTTCCATTCCGGTCTGATGCAGATCCGTGATATGAGATGAGGATTATTGGTATTCGATCCCATGATGTTTTCTTATATAATTAATAACTTTTTCTGACTGAATCCACCGGCGATCCAGTTGGGTTATCAGATCATCTATCTCTTTTATTTGAATGGTGACAATATCCGCAATTTTCGGGCAGTATATTTCAACCTGCGCTGCAATAACCGTGAGCGGATTTCTAATCCCGTCATTTAATATAGACATCTCCGCAAAGTTCTTCTGAACCTGCTCAAGTGCCATGGCCCGTTCCTTTTCTGATTGTCTGAGTTCTTCTTCAGACTGAGCTAGCTGTTCATAGGATTTGAGAAGTTCCTCATGTTTTTCAATAAGTTTCTGTTCAGTTGCCACCTGCTTGGTGATGTCTGTATGAGTTCCGACTATCCGAATAGGATTTCCTTCCAAATCCCGTTCGATAACCTGCCCTCTTCCTAATATCCAGATGTAAGAACCATCTTTACACCTGAATCTGAATCTGATATGGAATCCGTTTTCCTTATGAGCTATTGCATCATTGAGAGCATGAATTGTATCTTTCCGATCATCCGGATGAATATTCGCTTCCCAACTGGAATATTGAGCGATGAATTCATTTGGTTCGTACCCAATCATCCGGTAATACTGGGGTGAAAAGTATACTTTTCCTTTCGCGATATTCCAGTCCCATAATCCTTCGTTGACCGCCGTCATGGTCAGATGGAACCGCTCTTCACTCTTTTTGAGTGCTTCGGTTGCAAGCAGCTCCTCTGTTACATCCTGGTTAATAACAAATGCACCAACGATGGTATCATGAGAATCCCTGATTGGAACTGCCCAGTTTTTAATGATTTTATGGGATCCATCAAATGCTTCTATCTCTAATAATTCTTCACTCGTTGTTTTCCCTTCATTCACTGCATAGCCTAACGCCCATTCATCTGGTTTGATCTCCTCATGGTCTGGTAGTTTCCAGCCTTTAAAGATGCCATATTCGTCTTGTCCAACCTGGGGATGAGCAGCCCATATCTTCTGACCTGCAGGATTTCCAAACAAAATTTGCCCTTTTTCATCAGCGAGCCATAAGCCGATAGGGAGTGTTTCAAGAACAAGTCTGAACCGTTTTTCACTGGTTTGTAACTGCTCAATCAGGTTTTTTTGGTCTGAAATATCGATATGGGTTCCTATCATCCGGACAGGCTTTCCGGTTCCATCATAGGAGATAATTTTTCCTCTGGAAAGAATCCATTTCCATGAACCCTGTTTTGTGCGAAACCGGTATTCTATTGAGTATGTTTCGGTTTTTCCAGAGAGATAGTCATGGTAAGCCTGCTTCATTAACGTCCTGTCATCGGGGTGCACTGTGGAAAGCCACCAGTCATATGATACGTCAACTTCTCCGGGTTCGTATCCGAACAGATGGTAGTACTCTTCATTTGCTGAAATATTACCGGTCTTAATATCAACATCCCATAGTCCCTGGTTTGTTGCCATGAGCGAGAGCCGAAGTCGTTCTTCACTTAATCGTAATTCTTCTTCTATTCGTCTCTGCCGAACAGCCTGACATATTTTGGCATGGAGTTCTGTATATTGAGCCTTTACGTCACGGCCTTTTTGCAGGTAAAAATCAGCCCCGGAGTTGAGGGCATCAATAACAACTTCTTCTCTTCCTCTTCCGGTGAAGATAATAAATGGTATCCGGTTTCCTGAAGAACGAATCCTCTTTAAGAGCTCTATTCCATCCATCCCGGCCATTGAATAATCGGCAACAATGGCATCATATCTTTTTTTCTCTAAAAGATCCAGAGCTTCTGGTCCGGATTTTACTGTATCAAGGATAATATCCTGAAACTTCTCAAGGAATAATTTCGTTGGTTCATGAAGAAATTCTTCATCATCAACATAAAGAACGAAAATCGGGGTATGTGCAGTAGGATATGTCATGGTATTGGGGGATATACCAGTCAGAGCCTGATTGGTGTATTATAGATTCTTTGAATACTATTCCTGGAATTACTACTTCATTCTCATATGTATTAGTATCTTTTCAAAGAATTATGTCTTATGAGTGATGAATGGATGAACCTGGATTCTTGTGAATTCTGATGGTTGGGAAAAAAGGTGTGGGAGATGAAAATGGTATACTTATTCCTCAAGAGTTGATATGTCTCCAGGATCTACTCCCATCTCTTTTGCTTTTAATACTCGTCTCATGATCTTTCCGCTTCGTGTCTTTGGTAATTTATCCATGAACTCTATTCCGGAAGGCATGGCTATCGGACCGATTGTCATTCGCACGTGGTACGTCAGTTCTGAAACCAGTTTCTGGCTTGGTTCATACCCTTGTCTGAGGATGACAAATGCCTTTACTGCCTGTCCTCTCAGATCATCCGGCACACCGATTACGGCAGCTTCTGCAACTGCTTCATGAGCGACCAGTGCTGATTCCACCTCTGCTGTTCCAAGGTTATGTCCGGAGACGATGATGATGTCATCGGATCTGCCAAGGACCATGATATACCCGTCTTCATCTTTCACTGCAAGATCTCCGACAGTATACCAGTTTTTGATCTGGTTCCAGTATTGCTGGTACCGTTCTTCATTCTTATAGACGGTTCTCATCATGGATGGCCAGGGTTCTTTTATGACAAGGAGTCCTCCCTGTCTGGGCGGGACCGGGTTTCCCTGCTTGTCAACAACATCTGCAACAACTCCAGGGATTGGAACTCCGGCAAATCCTGGTTTCATGGGTTCACTCAGTGGTGTGGTTATCATGTGCATACCGGTTTCTGTCTGCCACCAGGTATCCAGGACTGGGCACTTGTTTCTGCCAATGACCCGGTAGTACCACTCAAAAGCTTCCGGATTGAGCGGTTCACCGACTGAGCCGATTATCCGAAGCGAGCTCAGGTTATATTTATCTGGCCATTGTTCGCCTATCCGCATAAACATCCGGATTGCTGTAGGTGCAGTATAGAAGATTGTGACACCAAACTCTTCGATTAGTTTCCACCAGATTCCTGGGTCAGGATAATCCGGGGTGGTCTCCGTGATGAGAACCGTTGCACCGACGGACAGCGGGCCGTAGACGATGTAACTATGTCCTGTGATCCAGCCTGGATCTGCTGTACACCAGTGCACATCGTTCTCTTTCATGTCGAAGATGTATTTACAGGTGTAATGGGCTCCCACCATGTATCCTCCATTTGTGTGAACGATCCCTTTTGGCTGACCGGTTGTCCCGCTTGTGTAGAGGATAAATAATGGATCTTCGCTGTCCATCTCTTCTGGAGGGCACTCGTCACTGACTCCTTCCTGGATGGCATAATAATCCACCTCCATCTCTGAATAGAGCTCGACAGGACATCTCTCTCGGCTGAGAACGATGATCTTTTCAACAGATGGTGAATTTTTGACTGCATCATCCACGATACTCCGGAGTGGGATAAATTTACCCCGTCGTACTCCTACATCGGCAGTTATGACTATTTTTGCTTCAGCATCACGGATTCGTGCATGGAGTGCTTCTGCTCCAAATCCGGCATAAACGATGGAATGAACAGCTCCGATACGGGCACACGCAAGCATGGCTATGACATGTTCTGGAACGAGTGGCATATACAGACATATCCGGTCTCCTTTTTGAACGCCCAGTTTTTTCAAGGCATTTGCAAACCGCATTACTGCCCGGTAGAGCTGCCGGTAGGTGTAGATCTCCTCTTTTCCCCGTTCTCCTTTCCAGATGATGGCAAGTTTATTTCTTCTGCCATTTTTTACATGCCGATCCAGACAATTTGCAGAGAGATTTATTTTTCCTCCACAAAACCATCGGGCATTTGGCCAGTTCCAATCCCTGACTGTGTCCCATGGTTTCATCCAATCTAATTCCTGAGCTTTTTCTGCCCAGAAACCTTCAGGATCTGAAAGAAATTTCTCATACGCCTTCTTGTAATCTCCAAGCGCTGAGTTTTTCAGGTAGGATGGATCAGGGATGTAGGTTTTTGCGTCCAGTTTTACATCGAAATTTTCAGCCATCATTGCACCAATTTTTTTTCTTTCCAATTTCTTTCCGGCTTTTTCGTATGTTTTACATCAGTCCGGGTATGATCAACAATGAGATAATTGCTGATCGCATGATCAATCGTGTAGAATTAAAATTTATAAAATATAGTATTTGTCGTACAATTACGTCGATCATAATGAAGTCTCTAGAATGATTTGAATTTTTAGAATCGAATGAGATTGAACGATTCATAAACAATACTATATATCTTAATGCTTTATCTCAAAAAGTCGGTAATATTTCATTTCGGTATTTCGCGCAATGTCAGTCATTTCAATTATGTATACATTGAAAAAAATAAAATCTGTATTGATGTTGCAGGACTCTCCAAAAACGGAAGGCATAAATTTTAATAATTAGATGTAATGGATACAATTGCTCTGATACAAATACATAGTTCACCATTTTGTCTCAGAACCGTATGGCTTGAAGAGGATGGAACTCATGAACAGAATAAACAATACTGATCTGAATTTCGTGCCCCAGAGCTTGGAGCAATCATGAAAGATGGAGGGCAGCAGGATCTAAAAAAGATGAATTCCGTCCTGCTTGTGGCCTTACTTGTTATCATCCTTTGTTTCTCTGTTATATCTGTTTTTTTAACGTTTTTTATCCTGGATGCGTATCAGTCATTTGAAATAAATGATATGACATCCCGAATGAATCATTTTTCTGAAAACCTGAATAATTCCATCAGAAATATTGAACGAACGGTTAGTGATTATTCGGAATGGGATGATACGGCTCTGTTCAGTGAAGGAAAATTTATTGATTATCCAGAGCAGTTATTAATTAGTGATTCATTTCAGGCAATGAACATTGACATTGCTGAATTCTTTAACTCATCTGGTCACCCTATATTTTTAGAAGATTATTCAAATCATAAATCTGGCAAATTCCTCTTTCGACCCGAGTTAGAGGCATATTTTAATGCTAGTTATCCAAAGTACGATACTGATGTACATGATTCAAAAACCAGGAATTACTTAATTTTTCATACGAATAACCTATCAGGTGTCCTGGTTTCACATCTTATTTCATATCATACAGAACCTAAAAAAGTCAGTGGGTATCTTGTTCTGGGACGATATTTTAACCAGACCTACCTGAATGAACTATCTGTTTTTTTAAACCGGCCTGTTCAGCTTGTTGATGCATCTGAAACCGAATCTATTTTTCCAACATCTACAATTCAAAATGGTCAGCCTTCAATTGCTGTCCATATTGAGAATGAAAGTACAATTTCCGGATATCTAAGGGTCATCGATCCGATAAGCCTGGAATATACCACTTTTAAGATTACGCACCCGAGAAGCATCTATCAGGAAGGTCTCTCTGCCCTGTCCTCATTTCTTCTCCTCATTATAGGACTCATGGGTGTTTTTGCTATCCTGACCGTTCTTGGAATCAGATATTATTTCCGTCATGCTGATTCTTCAGCAAAATTGGCAAAAGAAAGAGATTATTCTTATCAGAAAATAATTGAGGAGATTGAGGATGCCTATTTTAAGACAACTCCTGAAGGAAAAATTCAGTTTGTCAGCCCAAGTACAGCGAAAATGCTTGGATATTCAGATGCTTCAGAACTTGTCGGGCGATACATATTTGAAATGTACCAAAATCCTGATGATCGAAACAAACTGAGTATGCTCCTTTTTTCAAAAGAAGAGTTACGGGATCAGCCTGTGGTACTAAAGAGAAAAGACGGGTCATTGGTTTTTATCTCTGCAAATGTGCACCTGATCTATGATGAACACCATAATGTCATTGGGATCGAAGGGATCGCTCATGATAATACAGATAATTTGCTTGTCAAAAAGGCTACACAGGAGAATGAATCATTTTATCGATTGATATTTGAAAGTGCAAATATTGGCCTATTTCAGACCAACTCCCAAGGGGGTGTATTATTGGTCAATCCGGCTCTTGCCTCAATGCTTGGATTTATAAGTCCGGAGGAGATGAGAGAGGAGATAACAGATCTTGTCCAGGATCTGCATCTTGATCCAGATGAATATGCCATGTTAGTAAATCTCCTGAATATTCATGGTGAAGTCAGGAATATGGAGTTCTCTCTTAAAAAAACCGATGGTACACCTATCTGGCTGAATTGTAATGTTGTTGCTATTAAAGACATATATGAAAAAACAGCAACTTATTTCGGGACAGCTATTGACATCAGTGAAAAGAAGATCATCGAATTAGAATTAATTGAAAGCAGGCAGAAATTTCAAAGTCTTTTTTATTTCTCTCCGGTGGCGATTATTGTGTATACGAACAGGGGTGAGATGGTCGACCTAAACTCCACCGCTATCTCTCTGTTTGGTCTGTCAGAGCATAGTATCCCTGAATCCTATCCCCCGTTTTATCTTGATTATCTGTCATCATCACAAACCGAAGACTTGGAAGCAGGAAAAGTTGTGAGTATGGATATAAAAATGGATTTTGCTCTTCTACGATCAAAATTTGAAATTCCTACAGCAAGGACCGGAATTGGATATTTCAATATGATAATTACCCCAGTTCCGAACAAGGAATCAGGTAAGGGATGGTTATTTGTTCTCATTACAGATATTACAAAAAGAAAAATTGCAGAAATTGCACGAAATATCGCGATAGGACGGCTAAAGGAAGCAGAAAAAATTGCCAGTCTTGGTCATTGGGATCTTGATCACCGGTCCAATTCATTATACTGGTCTGAATCGGTATACCAGATATTTGAGAAGAATCCGTTCGATTTTACTCCTTCCTATTCATCCTTTATATCATTGGTTCATCCGGGTGATCGGACCATGGTGGATAACGCATATTGGTCACATGTCAACAATCATGAACCCTTTGACATTGTTCACCGAATTTTGCTTTCTGATGGCCATATAAAATTTGTCAGAGAAGTAAGTAAGACAGATTATCATCCAGATGGAACTCCACAAAAATCTGTTGGGATTATTCATGATATCACCAGCATCAAGTTCTCTGAGCTGGCACTTCGTGAAAGTGAGCTGAAATACCGGCAGATGTTTGCGAATGTTTCACTTGGCCTGGTGCTCTTTGAATTTACTCCTGAAGGCATTCCTGGAATAATTATCGATGCAAATCCGAAAGCAGAAGAGATGATTCATAAATCACTCAATGAAATTCTTGAGATGAAAACAGAGATACGATCATTGATTCCATTCTGCGATACTATCCATATTTCAGACCTGAAAGTAAGTAGTTCAGACATTTGTGCATTTGAATCTGATTTAAACCGGGATGATAATAAAAACCTCATCGTTCATGTAATCATGGATATTTACCGGTTGGCAGACAAAGTAGTCGGCCTTGCAATTATTGAAGATATCACTGAAAAACGCCACTATGAAGAAGAAAGGGTAAATCTTATCGCTCAGATTGAAAAGAATCTTGCAGAACTTGCAATATTAAATGATGGCATCAGAAATCCGCTTACCATAATCACAATGGTAGCGAATGAATTAGAAAATGAGACATTGTTCTCGGTCTTACATCAGGTACAGATTATAGATGAACTGGTCTCCCAACTGGACAAACGATGGCTGGAGTCAGATAAAATTCTTCGATATCTCCAAAAATATCATAATGTACATTACAAAAAAGATATTGAGCGTTAATATCCGACAGGGATAAGACCCGGATTATTCCCGGTGATACAGATACCCCCCTGTTTTGTTACAACAAACGTGTTTTCAATTCCAACCATTCCAACATGGGGTATTCCTTTTTTCGGCTCAAGAGCAAAGACCATGTTCTCAATGAGCGGTTCATCAAATCCTTCAGCAATGACTGGAACTTCATCCACCTGGAGACCGACTCCGTGCCCGAGGAATTTTACTCTTCGATCTTTATATCCCATGAAATTTTGTAAAAATGATTCTTCCAGTCCACCCATGACAGTCCGGTAGATCTCAGAGGGAATATTGCCTGGGACCAGAAGGGATGCCAGGGAATTTTGTATCTCAACACATCGGTGATGGTGCTCTATCGCCTCTTTTGGCAGTTCTGATCCAAACATGTATGTCATGGTCTTATCGGTATGGTACCCTCCAACTCCACATCCGACATCAACAAAGACAAGATCACCTTTTTTTAACTTTCTATTTCGATCACCCAGAAGAGGGACTGCCGGACAAATACCCCGTGATCCCCCTGGTCCATCAAAGTAGGTAGGGTAGAGTGTATTTTCTCCAAATCCGATCTGTCCGAGGAGCATCTCTGTGTTAAACATACCAAATCTGGCAATCCCGTGATGTCCCTCATCGACAAGACGTGCATATAATTTCCCCGCAAATTCTGTCTCGCTCATGCCTTCAGAAAGCATATCCGGAACAGAATCTTCAAGAACATGAGCATGGATCTGTCCTGATTTTTTAAGCAGGGATAGTTCAAATTGACTTTTCACCGATCTGACCATCCCAACCTCTCTATCAAGTGATGTGACCTTCGGGATGGGAAAGTGTTTTGTAAACCGTTGATATAATGCAAGTGGAACTAGTTCGGTTTCGAGAAAAACCATATCCGGAAGATGCTTGTATTCTCGTGCTGCATCACGAAAACTCCCCATTTTTTCTATTCTGGGAAAGTCTGATTCATCACAAGCCCGCTCATAACTTTTTCTGACCCAGAGAACAGGCTCATCATCCCTGGAAATACAAAGCATACTGTCCTGCATTGTCCCGGTAAAATAATACAGGTTCACATTTCCGAAAATGACTGCGAATTCCCAATCCGGGTGTTTGTTGCTCATCCTGTCTTTGAACCGTCTCATCCTGTCCTGAAGTTCAGGAGCTGGTACCCGGCTTTCCATACTTATTGGTTGGATGTCCCCCATGATAGGATCTGTCATGGGTCATATGATTCATATCAACCGCTAATCCGTTTCATTTATCTACATAATCGTTCATTATCATACATGGGGTTCCGGTTTTCAGTTAATTCAATAAATAAAAAAATATTATATGCAGGATCTCTTTCTCTTCTTGTCGTTGCCGGTGTTATTATCCTTTTTGCCGCAATTTCAACCTATACTTCATCAATTCATGATGCAGAAAAAGAATTGCAGATTTTGGCAGATTCAGAGGCTGAGAAGGTTATTTCTGTTTTGGATGAACCCATGAGTTCAGCAGAGGCGTTATCTGAAGTAATGCTCGGACCATATAGTTCTGGTAAACCAATATCCCGAAATGATGTCATTTCCTCCATTGGAGGTATTATGAAAAACCATCCGCTTTATAACGGAGTCTATACAATGTGGGAAGCAGATGCCTATGATAAGGCAGATGCCCGGTATGCCGGAATCGATGGATATGCAGGTTCTGGCCGGATGAATGTATACTGGTACAGGGAAGGCGACGTAATTGAGCGGATGATATACGACGGGGCCTCTGATGACGTGGTCACCGATTATGCACTGGATTACTATACGATCCCTGCAAAATCCCACCAGAAAACACTGACAAATCCCTACGTTGAAGAGGCTCTTAATCCTCCGGTACTTATGGCATCCACAATAGTCCCGATAATGAATAATGATACATTCTTAGGGATTACAGGAGTAGATGTTACTCTGGCAGATATTGATAGGATTGCAGATGAAAGTAATCTCTATGATGGCCAGGGCATTCTTGCTGTTATCAGTAATGACGGAACCATTGCCGGTATCAGCGGTGATATCGGGAAGGTGGGGGAGCCATTTACATCGATTGCTCCTGCATTCGGGATCTCTGAAGAAGAATTGACAACACTTCTCTCTGATTCGTCAGGCAATACACTTCATCTTGGTCACTATGTTGGAGATCAATCAGAGATCAGTATTGGGGATCCCTCCTTGTCATGGAAAGCATTCGTATTTGTGCCATCCGGAGTGCTTGCTGCATCAGCCATATCCCTGACCATTATCCTGGTGATCTTTGGGATTTTGATATCTGCCGGTGGTATTATTCTCCTCTTTTTTGTAGCCCGATCAATTACCCGTCCGATCCAGCAAATAACCACTGCAGCAACCAGCCTTGCTGAAGGGGATCTCTCCTGTCGTATTAATCTGATCGGTGATGATGAAGTTGCTATTCTTGGACGAACCTTTGATACCATGGCGTCCCGTCTTGAAGAGACGATGGGAAAGGTAACTCGTGATGGGGAAGAACAGGCTGCGGTCCTCTGTGAGATTAATGGTATTGCACAGGCTGCATCGAATGGAAACCTGAATATCAGAGGTGATATCAGTCGTTTTGGTGGGGAATACCGGCATGTTGTCGAGGCAGTAAACAATACCCTTGATGCAGTTGTGGATCCGGTTACTGAAGCGATGAGACTCGCAGTTGAGTATTCGACTGGCAATTTTGCTGCACGGTTTGATCAGAATGTCAGGGTGTGTGGAGATTTTATTTCTTTCAGATCAGCACTCGATTCCATCGGCGTTCAGCTTGGACAACTTTTTGGTGATATATCCGCCCAAATCGAGTCATTAATGACTGAAATGGAAGAGTCTAATGCCAGTGTTGAAGAGATAGCATCTGCTTCACAGGCGATTGCACGGGGAACGAATGAATTGAGTATTCAGGCAAATCGTTCTATGGAAGGCATCACCCATATTCGGGAGACTGTTCTGGATGTGACGATGATTGGTTCTGACATTGCAGGGCAGACAGCAGAAGCATCTAACCTGGTAACAACATCTCAACAGCTGTCTGAAAAAGGATCAGAGAGCAGTCAACTGGCTGATGATGGAATGCGTTCAATCGTCCTCTCACATGATGAAACTGAGAGAATTATCGGAGAGATTACTTCTGAAATGGATAAGATCGGGGATATTGTTCGGATAATTACAGATATTGCTGATCAGACAAATCTCCTTGCTCTTAATGCTGCAATAGAAGCTGCACGGGCGGGAGAAGCAGGAAAAGGATTTTCAGTAGTTGCCGGAGAGGTAAAAGCCCTCGCACTTGAATCACAGAAATCAGCAGAAAAAATAAGCGGTATTATTTCTCTTCTCCAGGGACGATCCAATCTGATGAAACAGGCGATTAACGTTTCACGGCTTAATATTGAAAACGGGAGTACCGCAGTTCATGATACGCTCCAGATCTTTTCAGATTTAGCCTTTTCAATAGACGATATCGCAAAGCGGATTGTATCCATTGATAATGCAAGCCAGAACCAGATGGCAGCATATGAGAAGGTCAAAGAAAATATCGCCCTCCTGAATGAAGCGTTTCATAAAACTATCAACGAATTAGGAAACACTGCTGCACTGACAGAAGAGAATTCTGTATCACTTGACTGCATTGCCCAGTCAATTCAGGAAGCTACAAATCTCATCGATAAAATATCCCGGGATATGACACAGTTTAAAATATAGATCATTTTTTTGTGATTCTTACCTGAACGATCCTCTTTCCCTTTTTTGGCGTGCCTGGTTTTTGATAGCCGGTTGATTTCTCATGATGTATGTCCATCTGATTTTTCTGGTCCTATGACCTACACTCAATCATGAAAATCCGGGATCGAATTGCTGAATATTGCAGCTCACTCGGTATTTCGATGGTTGGGTGTGCACATGTGAAGAGATGGGAAACTCCTCTGTTTGAGCCCTGGATTCCAAAACAATTCTACCCCCATTCAATATACCCTGAAGCACAAACGGCAATTGTCATAGGACTTCCCATTCATCTGCCGTCTATAGAAACTGCTCCATCCATTTGGTATAGAGAGGAATATAAAACAGTCAATGCTTTACTGGATCAATATACCTGGCATCTTGCGTCTTTTCTGAATGATCTCGGGTATCCTTCGGTTTCAATTCCCCGTGACGGGTATGGAGATATCAAGACACTGCTCGTACAGCCCCTTGCATTCTTTTCTCATCGTCATGCCGCTGTTCTTGCGGGCCTTGGGACTTTTGGCCGGAATAATATGGTGCTGACTAAAAAATGGGGGCCACGTGTCAGATTTGGAACGGTTCTTACCGGAGCAGAATTGGAGTCTGATCCACTCATCTCATCTTCACTCTGCACTACGTGTAATGCCTGTATCCGTGCCTGTCCGGTATATGCTCTTTCAGAAGATGATTATCCAGAATCGTTAACTGACAAAGCCGCTTGTGCAAACAGGAGTGCGGATCTGAACAAGCACTTCTTGTCACCGTGTGGAATCTGTATAAAGGTCTGTCCGGTAGGAGAAGATCGGACGTTGTATGATCGAACCAACATATGCATGTACGAGGACAAGGCCAATTATCCGGGTTATCACATGGGATGGAATCATGTACGATCATATGGGGGACTTCCTAAGAAGCCAGGGGAACCATAGATGGCTGATACCAAATTCGTATTTTTTTCCAATTATTGAACTCCGATTCTATGGGCATCACCTGAAAAGGATGTGGAATGAATCGCCATTGCTGAGAATTTTTTGTATTCTCTGGTTGAGAACCGATTAAATCAGTCTTAATTTTTGTCTTATGGTGGATTTTTACGACAAACCTTATATGGTACTCTCACCATGTTTATGTGCAGACGAAAGAGTAAATTCTGACAATAGTTTTTGATACTTATCGTTCGGTTCGAAAAGGTAATCTCACTGCTATTCTTGGTAATTCTCTGGCGCAATGTGATTTTGATCACGGCGGCCCCAACAGTTATGCAAAAGCCCATAAGGGACTATCATGGAAGGAAAGAAATTATACGTAGGCAACCTGCCCTACTCCACTAACGAGAGCCAGCTCAGCGAACTTTTCTCTACCTATGGAGAGGTTGTCAGCGCCAAAATCATTGAGAACAAAGGTTTTGGATTTGTCGAGATGGGAACACCAGAAGAAGCCCAGGCAGCACTTGATGGCCTGAACGATACCGAATTTGACGGAAGAACCATGCGTATTGATGAAGCACGCCCAATGCAGCCACGCCGTGACTTTGGTGGAAACCGAAGCGGTGGTTTTGGCGGTTCATCCGGCGGCTTTAACAGAAGACGCTACTAATACCAACAATATCATCCTTTTTTCTGGATTTCAGGAAACGCTCTGAAATATTGTTTTGAAAAGAATTTGTTTTTTATTCTCTGTCTAATACCCGGTTGCATAATAATATCCGTCTTCATTGTGGATTTTTACCTGGACTTCGAAGACAGAGCTAATGTAACCATCGGTAAGTACGTCCTCTTTTGATCCGTCATGGAATATTTTTCCATCTTTAAACAATACAACCCTTTTGATCTCTGGAATTATATCCGGAAGGGAATGGGTGACGAGGATAATAACCGTCTTTCCTGCGATTTTTCTCATAGTAGTCCGAAGCATATGAAGAGCGTGCAGGTCAAGACTGTTTGAAGGCTCATCTAAAATTAAAACGCGGGGATCATGGACCAGTGCTCTTCCAATGAGGAATCGTCTTGCTTCTCCTGATGACATATCTGAAAATGAGCGGTCTGCAAGATGTGTAATCTCCAGAAATGTACAAATATCTTCTGCTTTCTTCTTCATATCTGGTGAAATTGTGTGAAAGAACAAACCAATACTACTGAAAAATCCGGATAATATTACATCCATTCCTGATATGGACCTGGTAAAGGTATGTTGCAGATCCTGAGATACATATCCGAAATGTGACCGCAAGGAAAAGACATCCCATCGTTCCTGTCCCCATGTTTTGAAGACCGTACCTGATTCAGAATAGACCGGATAATGCTCCCGAAGGAGTGTTTTTACAAATGATGATTTTCCTGATCCGTTCGGACCCAGAATGGCGATATGTTCACCATCAGGTATCTGAATTGAGAGAGAATCTAATACAAGATGACCTTGAACAGCGACAGAAATATTTTGAAAATCTATAAACGGTGCTGGTTGATTCATGGGTAGCTTCCTTTATGAATGATCTGGAATGGTTCCGGTCCATGTTCCTTCATGAGAGTGAAGATGAGCATATCTCCATGTACCGGATGGAATTGTTATCTCAAATCTGGCTCCGATGCCAAAGGTTCCCGTCTCGGTGATGGTTATCTGTGTAACTGCAAGAATTTCCCGGGCAAGGGTGAGACCAAGACCAGTATTTTTTCCATATCCCTGTTTGAAAATCTTCTCTTTTTCTTCTGGTTTTATTCCCGATCCATTATCTTCTATGATAATGAGCAGACTTCCATCCTGCTGCACTTTTGAGATAATTGAGATGTGAGTAAGACCGGTTGCATGTCGAATGGCATTTTCAAGCAGGTTATATATCACCTTAACCGAGAGGGGATCAGCAAAAATGTCTGCAGGTAGGAGAGAAACAGTAATCTCAATTTCATCGTGATTGATATCTTCGACAGCCTTTGAAATCATGTGGTTCAACGATTGCCATCGCGGTTCATGAATGCCAACATTTTGGTAGTCCCGTGAAAAGTGGAGATGTCTTGTTACTTTCCCAATGAGATCAATACAGGTGTTCAGGACTTTCTTCCTGGTCTCTTCATCCTTTTCTTCCTTGATAATTTCGAGATAACCGGATATGGCTGTCACAAGGTTACTGATATCATGACGAGTAAGTTTGTTTAATTGTGATATCTTCTCATTTGCCAGTTTCAAAGCTTTCTCTGATAATTTTCTCTCGGTTATGTCACGAATGATCAGGATCATCCCTGCGGGTTTATTATAGGGATCAGTGACGAGTGATCCTGACACACTCATCGTTGTAATCTCATTCTTATCCGGAATTACTTCAAAATCTGAAATCCCCTTTTTTGTTTTAATAGTTTCAAGGATTGTTGAATATGCCGGTTCAGGGATCGGAGTCCCGTAAAACGTTCCCGGATTTTCTTCCCAGGTTCCGGAAAGAAGGATTGTTGCCTTTTTATTTGTTGTAATCACCCGGCCATTCATATCGGTAAGGATTAACCCGTCAGGCATGGTCTGGATGATGTTTGTTGCAACAGTCTCCGGGCTGAGCACGAAAAGCCCGTATTTTAAGATGGCATATGAAATAGCGATCGAAAACAGGACTATGCCGATGAAAACAAGATTAGGGATATATATACCAAACATCGGAAGGATGATGACTGATTGTGAACCAAATCCAATAAGGATGAGCAGACCAGTACTGATTGAACTGGCTTGTCGTTTAAATTTGTCATCTCCTGCTGATTTTCGTGATTGAAATCCGACATAGACCGACCAGAAAAGAATAATCAGGAAATATACTGTTGCACAGGTATAGATCGGATCCCCAAATGACGGCAGATAATAAAACCGGGATTCAGGAGAATAGTCAACTGAAAAGATATGTTCTGAAGTAATATTGACGATTGCCAGAATAAATGCAGGGATGTAGAGAATCAGTGCCAGATAATGAAATTTCCCTGGATTTGTTAGTGGATGGTCTGCAAATGTCAGGAGAAAATGAATGCATAAAACAATGACAATAGTCCAGAAAGAACTTGCCTTTAACCAGAAAAGGACATTTTCATAACTATTCTGGTGCCAAATCAAAAATTCTCCAACAGCCCAGTAGGATGCGCCAATGTTTACCAGAAGAAACAGTAAGTTTACCTTGGACCCTGGATTTTTTGCATAGACAAAGACTCCCAGACCATACGTAATGATGGCAGATAGTATGCAAAATGATCCAAGTATGGAAACAGCATCCATGGTTATCACCCCCAAAACCAGTAATTTTATAATAAATCTCTTTTTTCCCCTTCCCCACAAGGTATAAAAAGAGATAAGAATTCAACTAGATAGATTACTTTCTCATCACATAACCCTTTTCATCACCAAATTTAATTCCTGTCGCTCATGTACTCATATATGGTTTCTCTTGATAATCTTCCCCAGGCTGATCGGCTTCTCTTTCTTGCAGCATGTTGTTTTATTATCCTGGCCGGTCTTAAGATGGCAGGAGGATTTATTGGACCGCTTCTCATGTCTGTATTTGCAGCGATTATCTTTTCATTTGTTTCACTCTGGTTTCAGAAAAAGGGATTTTCCCCTCGTTTATCCGGGTATATTGCGTTTGGACTCTTTGTTGCCTGTCTTATCGGAGTTGGGCTGATGGTTGTTCTTTCTCTTTCTCCGTTAATTTCGCACATTCCGAAAATTTCTGAAGGGATATCATCAAATATGCACATGCTGCAGGGATATCTCTCACAATTTGGCATTGATCTGGGCACAATAATTCCGGCAACTCAGATGACCGGATCTTTATCGGCATTCTCGCCAGATGCATTAAATTCTATTATCGGCCAGGTCTCAACTCTTTTTATTGTGCTCTTTACAACCCTTTTCCTTCTTCTTGAAGCTACCTTGTTTTCAAAAAAGATAAATACGGTTCTCGGTTCCTATAAACAGGAGTTAGCCGACCGGATAACAGAATTTGGCTCTGTCGTTATTGAGTATGTGATTATACGTACCAAAGTGAACTTTGTCACCGGTGCAGGATTTGGTATTGCACTTTTCATTCTCGGTGTCCAGGATGCGTGGTTATGGGGTATTCTGATGTTTATATTAAATTTTGTGCCTTATCTCGGTTTCATTATTGCAGTATTACCTCCCACATTTCTTGCATTGGTGGATATAGATCCAATAACTGCGATATTGGTGCTGATAATTGCAAGTCTTATCAATCTCTTCTCTGAAAACATCATATTTCCCGAACTTGCAGGAAGAGGTATGGATCTATCTCCGGCAATAGTCTTCATCTCTATGGTGTTCTGGGGGTATTTTCTTGGAGGTTCTGGAGTTTTGGTCGCAATTCCACTCACCGTTCTACTAAAAATGATCCTTGAGAGTTATCCGGAGACCCGTTGGGCTGCGATGATCATTGGTACTGGTCCGGGTGATGATGTTTCAATACAAAAATAATTGAATTTCATACATTTTTACGAATCGCCATCTTTTTTACTCTTTCAGGAGAGGTGTAGGTATGAATACAGAAATCTCCTGGGATCCAGCAAGAATGGAGTTTAAACCTGTCACGATGACTGTGGTGCATGATGGCGGGATGAGTTTTTCTGCAACAACGAGCACTGGTCTTACTATTCCAATTGATGCTCATGTTCATCTGGGAGGGAAAGGAAAAATTCCAAACCCAATAGATTATCTTTTTGCCTCACTTGGTGGATGCATTGGAATTAAGATTCTATTAGATCTGGGTGATAAAGGACTTGCCCCTGAATTATTAAAAATTGAGACGAATGCGATACGAAAACAGGATCTTCCAGCAACCTTTGAATCTGTCCATCATATTATCACCCTTACTGGTGCTTTCTCTGATGAAATTATCTCCGATACACTTGAGAAGACAATGAAACTCCTTTGCCCGATAGCGGCCATTTTTGGAGAGACTGCCAAGATGACCTGGGAGTATCGGATACTCTAATCCATAAGGTAAGAATCATGGTGATCCAGATATTCGGATCAAAGATCCATTTTTTTATTCTCTTATTATCGCATCCGAGTGCTTTGGAGTAATTCTCTGACCCGTTCTATCTCACCGAACTTTTTCTCATATGATCCGACAATAGACTCTTTCAGTTCATCAAGAATATCATCCAGATTTTTTGCCAGATGGTATACTTTCATGGGTCTGCCTTTATTTTCTGTTATCTGATGAACGATGTGAATCCATTTCCTTTTCATCAGATCCGTTATTGCGATACTCACTTCAGGCTGACGGAGATCTGTTATTCGTTCAATCTCACGGGAGGTGAGATCAATATCTTTAATCAAAATTGTCAGCACCCGGGCACTATTACGCTTAAGCCCGATATCCCAAAATAAGTCTGCAATCTCCTCATCCCCACTGGAGAAGTGCAGACCATAGTCGCCCCCCATCAATCCCTCAATATTATATTATGTGAATAATATATGAGATACTAGATAAATTTTCGGATCTGTACTTCTGATAATCTCTTCAGCTGATTTGACATAGTTATGCAAAAAGTGGGTCATAATTTCCGACTTCCTCTATTTTTTAAGATTTATAAAATATGAAAAATTTCTGTTTATTGACTTTAATTTTCTAATTTTTCTATCAAAGTTCGAAATATCATGATTATTGGCTATCAGCCGGTTTTATAGTGGATAAGATCGTTGTTGATATGAGGCCATGGTGATTTCTGTTCTCTATGTAGATGATGAGGAAGCACTCTGTGATCTGGCAACCCGGTTTTTGAATAAGGAACTTGATATCTCTTGTGTTAGTGTTACTTCAGCGAAAAAAGCCCTTAATTCTCTTCAATTCGAGCAATATGATATCCTTGTTACCGATTATCAAATGCCCGGAATGGATGGTCTTTGTTTACTCAAAGAAATATCTATCCGCAATATTGATATTCCTGTGATCCTTTTTACCGGGCGCGGACGAGAGGAGGTAGCCATCGAAGCATTCAACCTCGGAGCAACATTCTATGTCCAGAAAGGCGATCCGGTAACGGTTCAGTTTCAGGAACTGGTTCATAAAATTCGAATTGGCGTTGATCGAAATCGTACACGGAAGAAATTAATTGAGAGTGAACAGAGATTTCGCAGTTTTTTCACCCACACTTTGTTAGGAAGTGCAATTCTCGATGCGGATGCACGAATTATCGAAGCGAATGATTATCTGTGTTGTTTGTTAGGGTATGAAAAAACCGACCTGGTGAATACATACTGGCCGGACCTGTTCAACAAAGGGATGGATAGTGATGCTGGCGAAGAAAAAAGGAATTTTAAAGGGATCAGGACCGGGCAGTATGACACATTGCATCAAAAACCTGATGGTACTTACATTGCTCTTCGAATCGCTCTTTCCCCTATCCTCGAGGGTACAAAAATATCCGGATATAGTCTTTTAATAAGCGATATAAACGCAGAATTCAAATTGAAAGAGCAATATGAGGAACTGGTGGAAAGCAGGGCAATAGTGACAGAACATGAGAATAGCATACGGACGGTTTTGAATGCTTTGGATGATTGTGGGCTATTGTTAGATCTCTCCGGGAATATATTATATTTTAATACTAAAGCAGCAGATTTTCTCGGTATATCAAATGATTCCGGAGATACGGTCTTATTTGATTATCTCTCTGAATCTGATCAAAAAATTCTAAAAAAAGGGTTTTCCCTCGCACTTCATCTTGGAGAAGATCAGTCTGTTATCACAGCAAATGGAAACCAAAGGTATGAGTGGACTGTTCATCCCATAAAAGAAAGAAAATCTTTTGAAGGAAGAATAGTTCTTTTTTGTCGTGATATTACTGAAATTCATGAGATAAAGGAAGAACTTGAAATCAGTAGGGAGCGGTATCGCCAGTTTGCAGAATTTTTACCTCAGTCATTGTTTGAGATCAACCGGGATGGAACTATAGCCTATCTCAATCCACATGGCAGAACCGTTTTTCAGGTAACATATGCTGATCTCTCACAAGGGATACATTATGAGCAGTTTATCCCCGAACAGTATCGGGAATTTCTGCAAAATTATGTTTATGAGTCATTTCTTGGAAAGGATGGCGAGCCTGTTGAGGTTCAACTCCTTCGTGCCACTCAAGAGATCTTCCCTGCATTTATTCAGACGATTTCAATTCGTGAAAAAGGTGATATTACCCGAATCAGGGGAATTGTAATTGATCTTACTGAAATTCGCCGGGAAGAACAAGCAAGACATGAGCTAGAAGAAAAGTACCGGACACTAATAGAAAATGCCAGAGAGATTATCATTGTTTCGCAGGATGAAACGATTCAATTTGTGAATCCACTTGGTGCTTTGGTCACCAAATACAGCCCTGATGAATTGATTGGAAAACCGTTTAGTCAGTTTATCCATCCTGAAGATAAGCAGTTAGTTTATGAAAATTATGTAAGAAGAATTGATGATCCGACGTACCAGGAAGATTATCTTTTCAGATTTATTGATCGTGAGGGAGGCATTCACTGGGTAAAGACTCATGCTATTAGGATTGTGTGGGAAGGAAAACCGGCAACCCTGAATATGCTGAGTGAAATTACTGAGCTCATTCAGGCACAGGAAGCTCTGAAAGAATCAGAGTCAAGACTGTCTTCGGTCCTCAATTTTCTTCCAGATCCAACATTTGCTGTAAACAAGAATGGAGAGGTGATCGTCTGGAACCAGATTATTGAAAAGTTTTTACACACTACTGGGAGTCAGATTCTTGGCCATCATAAAAATGAAGTAGCGCGATTATTGTATGGTGTTCATCGCCCCCTTCTCGTTGACCTGCTAGAAAATGAGGGTATTGACATTCCTGATAATTATCAGATTCACCGCCACGAAAAAGACATGGTAATTGCTGATGTAATGATTGTCAAACCTGAGGGAGCTCCGCAGTATTTATGGGGGAAAGCCAGGCCTCTTTATAATCAGAAGGGAGAGGTCATTGGTGCGATAGAATCAATTCGTGATATTACTGATCGAAAAATGATTGAAGAAAACCTCACGATGGTAAACCAAAAATTAAATCTCTTCAGTTCAATTACAAGGCATGATATTAGAAATCAGTTAAGTCTTATTTTTCTTGCAATAGATAATATTTCCACTGGTTCTTTGACTCTCTCGAACCAGGATTATATAAAAAAAATCGAAGAATCATCTGTTAGAATTCAGAATTTTATAGATCTTGCTCGCGAATATCAGGAGATAGGAGTATCAAGGCCTGTTTGGAATCCAGTTTTACAAACATTTTTTGATGTAGCATCATCCCTCAATTGCGTCGTCTCATGTGACCCGGGAACCTGCAAATGCAAGAATGTGTATGTTTACTCTGATCCATTAATAAAAAAGGTTTTTTTTAATATCGTTGATAATACTGTGAAATATGCAACCAGAACACCGGAAATCTCTGTGAAATGTCAGGAAACAGTTGATGGTCTTATCTTTACTATCATGGATAATGGGCCAGGTATTCCGGAAGGTGAGAAGGAACTCATTTTTACAAAAGGGTATGGGAGTGGGACCGGACTCGGGCTATTCCTTGTAAGAGAAATTTTAGGAATTACTGGCATGCAAATCAGGGAGACCGGATTATATGGAAAAGGGGCCAGGTTTGAAATTCTCATTCCGCCTGGAAAATATCTGCACAGATAAATATTTTTATTAACTCATAGTATTATTTGTAATTTGAGGTTAACAGACATTATAAATAGTTCTCCGAAAATGTAATTCTGGGGTAGTTGTATGACAGATTTGCCAATTGCAGCAGTTGTAAGAATTGCAAAATCGAGTGGGGCTGAACGTGTAGGAAGCGATGCAGCAGCGGTATTAGTTGAAAAAACCGAGACTTATCTCGGAAAACTTGTTAAAGAAGCTAATAAACTGGCGCTACATGCGGGAAGAAAGACAATTAAAAAAGAAGATATTGAAATGGCTCTAAAGTCAATTTGAGTCTTTTTTTGTGAAAATTCCCAGATATTATTTTTCATGACTGCGCATTTTTTGAAATGTGAATTATGAGGGATTTTTTCCGCGATATGATTTACAAGAAGATCAAATTCTTGGGTCTCGTGTTTTAAGATGATTTCGTGGGGGATGACAGAATACTTTCTAATAGCAGGGCTTCCAATGTAATAAGGCGCGAGGGTACCAAAGCCTGGCCAAATGGGCCGGACTTAAGATCCGGTTTCGAAGGAATCCAAGGGTTCAAATCCCTTCCCTCGCATATTTATTCAATTTCTGTAATAATTTCTCTATTGAGTTAAGATCGTACACATAGATGTTACCATGAGAGTCGAAGGGGTTTTCTGTAGTGGTTCTCCAACTATGCAATAGATCTCTTTCCGGTCACCTGGATGCCACAGGACATCTGATGCTTTCAATTGTAATTGAGTCTTGATTTTTATTAGGTCTGAACGTGAAAGATAAGACCATTTCACTTCACAAAAAAGTATTGTCCTCTCCTTCTCATTGATCCCCACCACGTCAATTTTTTCTCTTTAAATCACCATCTTCCCAATCGCTCCCAGGATGTATCTTGAAGTATGACTTTTTCCCGAATAAATTCCTGAACAAGGTTTTCAAAGCACTGTCCACAATGATGATCATATGACTGCATAATTACCTGTTGTACCTAATCAACCCGGGAAAATTCAAGATCAATTCTGTTTGGATACACATATCTGAACCAGAAGAGGAGGTATGGATCGATAATGTGGTATTGTTTCCCTCGTGCTCCAGGATGTGAGGTTACGGGTAGTTCATCACGAATGATATGAAGATTTCCGAGGGTGTGCAGATATTTTGAGACCATTCCTATCCATACCGGTACAATTGCAGATTTCACCAATGCTTCCTTTCCCTGATGCAATGGTTCGGAAAAGAATCATATAATTTGCAGGTTCACGAAATTCATAATTGAGGAGAATTTATGCTTCAGAGTAGAGGAATGTTCCCTTTTCAAGAATATTTTCTGATATATTCTTCCAAAAAATGTGGGTATGGTTAAATTTGTAAAGATAAGCCGGGATTCCTCCAAGGGTAGCACATGCCCGAACCTGATCAGTAATGTCCCAGGGTATAAATTCATGCAGATATTGAAAAGAGAGAGGATTCATCTTCCATTGTCCTGTCCTTCTTCTATATTATGGACCTTGATAGCCCAATATATCTGATTTTATAATACCGACAGAAGACCCACAGATAATGAGCATAACCGGAAGTGAGCTTAATTGTGAATCCCAGATTTTTTGAAAGACAGAAGGTGTAGATGTGTCTGACCGAATGAGGTATGGGAATTCGTCAATAATGATAATAATTTTACCTGTCCGGGAGATTGATGCAAATGTCTTGTGGTTCACAAGCGAGGAGATGACATGTTACCAGCTTGCAAATGGAACCTGGTAAAATATCGGGTCATGTAATAATTTTCCTGCTTGTCTCGTGAAATCTTCGATATTTATGTGTGCAGGTCCCTCGGTTGCGAGAAAAAAAATGCCTTGTTTTTCTTTTACAAACTCGCTTAAAAGTTTGGATTTTTTGATTCTTCTTCTACCTTATAAGATGATATATGAGGGAATCTCTAATTGATATTGTTATCAAGAAATTTCATCTCCTGTGCACGGGTGATGAACTTATGATGAACCATAAGTAGTCTACTTTACTCTCAACGAATGAAGAATGTTTACGGATTGTAGATTATCGAATCTTTTTGGTTACTTATGCTAATATTGATTGGTAGATGATTTTTGATCAGATCCAGTTAATATCGCTTCATCTATATTCCACAATCTATATATCTGATCCAATAATTACTATTAGTATCCTGATCAAGGGAAGGATAGTACATTAGGTGGGGATTTTACAATGAGTAAAGAGAAAGTGGGGTTTCTTTCTCAAAAAGAAAGAAAAATTAATGTGAGAATTTTAACGGCTCTAATAGCTGTGACCATAATTGTTTCAATAGGCTCAGCGGTAGTTATTCCCAAATTCACCGCTGAAAATCAATATGGTATGCCAATAGATATCTCAAGTGGGCAGGGATTTTTTCCTTGTGATGACTCGATTATTTTGAAAAATGCATCAATTATTTATCAGGATCCACATGATGAAATTACGGTATATAGGTGGTTCATTGATGGAAATCCAGTGTCAATAGGGCCTAGTACTACATATACTGTAGCGAATAAGGATTCTTTTTCGGCGCAATTAGTGGTAGATAATTATACTAATGTTCAGAATAGTTCGGCTGTTTTTTCATTTTCTTCCAGTTGCGGAATAATCAGCGAAAATTTTAGCACAGTACCTGCGTATGATGATATTACTTATGATCCGAATGGTTCGATCACTTTTTATGATCAATCATATTCAAAATTAGATCCTGAATATGATATTACATCCTGGTGGTGGAAAGGAGTGAATTTGGAAACCCATGAGGAAAAGAAATCTTCTGATAATTATTTAAAAATGAAATTACCCAACAAAACTGGTGTTCAATATAAGATTGATTTGGTAGTTGGTGACAGTTCAGGCAGGAATTTCTCTTCATTGACCAAAACTGTGATTGTTCCTCCTGATAATGTAATCCCTGTTGCAAATTTCACCGTTGTTCCAGCGATTGGCGGCTGTCCCTTAAATGTGAGTGTTATTGATCAATCTATTAGTATGGTCAATTATACTGTGTCTAACGTATCATTGGATTACAATTATTCTGTTTATAATACTATCAATCCAAGTATACTCATTTATAATAATGTTCGTGATCGGAATCCGATATTTAATCTTTCTAATCCTGGAACATATTCAATTACCTTGAATGTGACCAACATATATGGGGTCTCAAATGCGAAAACAATGGAGATCCAAGTTTCGGGATATCCGAATTTAACATTAAACGCTTCATTCAGCGCTGCTCCACAATACGGTAATCCACCTTTAACGGTAACCTTTATTGATACCAGTCGGAAAAACGAACCGGTAAACTATGAATGGGACTTTGATGATGGATCAGGACCAGTAAATACTCCGAGTGGAACTCATGTTTTTGGATCCAGAGAATATCCATACAATGTGAAATTGAAAATTACCGGGACAGAGAGTAAAAGCACCTCAGATTTTATTCTTCCAGTCTGGGTTGAGGAACTGGATGCAAAGTTTCTGACAGAGGATAAAGGCTCCAGAACATATTCATTCAGAGATGTCAGTGATGGATTTCCAACTCAGTGGTATTGGGATTTTGGTGATGGATTCTCTGGAAGAGGAAATGTGGTTGAACATAGTTATAAAGTTCCCGGTGATTATTCAGTAATAATGTATGCCTGGAATGATTTGAGAAAAGACTCCGTGATCCAAAAAATTGGTGTTCTTTAATCTCGAAAAAATTAAAAAAATTTTTATAGATTCTATGAACATTAGAGTATATTGCTAAAATTATTTAAGAAATGAAATGGATGGGCAGTACATATGGGGATGGTTTTGATGATTAAAAATAGAAATTTATTTCAAATTGGTATCCTTTTTGGATTAATTCTGATTCTCATAACAAGTATGGGTGGATCAGTAAGTGCCTCGATTGTTGCAGATTTTAGTATAAAAGATGAATGTGGTCTTCAGGGCTTTGAATATCCACATGGCGATATATTAAATCTGACGAGTGTAGTTACGTCACCGGATGGTGAAGTTCCTGTCAAATGGAAATGGGAATTTTCGAACCCGGCCTATCCCACATTATATGGTCCGAATGTTATAATTGGTCCAGTGTCTGGTCCGGATTCTTTTGATATTCAGTTAACTGTTATTGGTAATGAGGGTTCTACTTTTACGACACCGGTAAAGACAGTAGATATATTCGAAAAAAGTCGCTATATTTCGGCAAATTTTAGTTATGTAAATGATTATGATAAAAAACCCTTGAATGTGAGGTTTATTGATCAATCAGAGACATCAGGGGAGAATATTATTGGATGGTACTGGAACATCAGTGGAATCGTCCATGCAAATACGCAGATTCCAGAACAGGTTTTATCTGATGGGTCTCATGATGTATCTTTAGTTATCGTCACTGATAAGGGTAACATGGCTCGGGTTGAAAAGCCGATTGATGTATATTCATTGCCGTCTGATAATGGGATTAATTTTACCTGGGTGCAGGAGTATGGAAAAACAGCATATAGTGCAGTTTTAATTCCCCTTGGTATTACTTCTGACTGGAAAATAAACTGGTCTATCATGAAAGATGGCATTGCATATGCTCCAGTGACAGGATCTTCTGGATTTACACCTCGTTATGACCTGCCAGAAACCGGTATCTATACTGTTGCTATGAATGCTTCGAAAAATGGGTATATTACCAAGGATATTACTCAACAAATGGAGGTATTTCCAAATGTTCCACCAATTCCTGAAATGAGTATGGAGAATACTAATGCACCCTTTAAAGCAGGAATTAACTCTGCATTTGGATATGTTGGTGAACCGATTCAGTTCTGGAGCAATACATCGAATTCGATGGAAGATTCCTGGTTTTGGGACTTTGGGGATAATACCTCATCTCCGTTGAGAAGTCCGGTACACTCATATTCTGCTCCTGGATTGTATACCGTTACCTTGAAGGCATCGAATGTGAAAGGAGAGACTTCAGCAGACGTTTCAGATGAATTATACTCATATCATCCTTATTTTATTCACGATACGTATAATGTCTGGATTCTAAATAGTATTCAGGTAAACCCAACAGCAAGTCCGATTACAGGTACTGTTCCACTACCAGTCCAGTTTGATGCTCAGGTATCGGTAAATGGGAAGTTAGACGCTGAATCCAGACAATATCTGAATAAATGGTATTGGGATTTTGGTTATTATGGAGTATCAGATGAAGAACGACCAACTTATACCTATAATAATCCAGGAACATACTATCCATATGTATGGGTTCAGATGATCAATGATTACTGGACCTGGCATGGATGGACTGTTAATCCAATCACGGTATCACCAAATACTCCGATTGATGCCGGATTTACGTATGAAGAAATTGATCGTACTGGAACCTATGGATACTCCTACAAATTCATGGATACTTCAAGGGGTTATTATACCAGGATTGCAAGCTGGTCTTGGGACTTTGGAGATGGAACGCCACTCTCGACAGAACCGGCTCCGACTCACATGTTCAAGGAACCGGGTATCTATACAGTCACTTTAACGGTGGCAGATTCAGTATCACCAATACCTAACAGTGCGAAATTCAGTAAAGTTATATCAGTTTCACAAAATACTCAAAGTTCTCCACTAGCTGCCTTTAATGCAGATGTTCAATCTGGTTTTGTCCCATTGACTGTCCAATTTAACGATCAATCCAGCGGTGATATTAAACAATGGAATTGGAATTTTGGAGATGGCCAAATTTCTCATGCACAAAGCCCGAAACACCATTACCTTCTTCCAGGAGTATTTGATGTTTCATTGGAGGTAATTGATTTTGAAGGTAATATTGGAAAGATAATTAAAAGTGCGTTTATTGAGGTAAAACAAACCTTGGTTTAATCTTATTATTTTAATTAGTAAGAAAAATAAAAGTAAAATGATACAAAAATTTTAAAAAATTCTATTAAAATGGGTCTGGTGAAAAAGATGGAAAAATTAAAACTTACACGGGTTATTCATTGGATAACATTAATAATCATAGCTTCAGGGATAATTCCTATTTCTATTGCGGATGTAACATTAACCGCTCCTGGAGAAGTAACACGAGGAGGGATGGGTGATGCAGGATTAGGGATGGATGGGCACTTTGACATAACTGTAGGTGGAAATGGCCCTTTTGCTCTTGGTTTTATTGTCAATCCTATGAACATGACAGGAGATTATTGTGACCGATTGCCATATTTTTCAAATGGTGCTGGTTATGTTTCTGGTGTAGTTGAAAATGAGCCTGTTAATCCACCCATCGATCGGGGGAATCTTGAATTAGGGACTAGTTCAGCTGTTTTTAAAGAACTTATACCCACTCCGGATAATTTTATCTCAAATGGTTGTTGGGAAATTCCCTGGAATGGTTCGAGATATCTTGGGTATGGTACTGGAGGCACTTATACTCTGAATACAACATATCCGCCTGAGTATGGAATTATGGGTCTCAAACCAGGCACATATACAATCCATGCACAGACAATTGATGGTGCAATAAATGAATTTGATACAACAAAATTTGCAGAATCGGAAGTGACCATTAGGTATGGTGATCTTGACATTCAATTCCTTGATTATAATGAATTCAAAAAAGGAAATAGTTTGAATATTGATTGGGCCTACCTTAGTGGTTCTCCAGGGCGTGTTGTCATTAAGGGATTAAATACTGATTCGTTTAAAACATATCTTTGGCTAACTGGCCCTAACCTTCCTGAATGCGGAACTGGTCTCCAGAATGTCGTAAAACTACCGGTTACTACGATGGTTCCAGAGATCTTAACTCTTCCAAATAATCCATGGGGAGATGATCAACAACCTACTGCTCCCCATAAATATATTGAAACGAGTATTGGAAGTGGAATGTATACGGGTGAATGGGAGTATATCTGGGATATTTCTGATATTGGGCTCTCTCCTGGTAATTATACTCTCTATGCATCGAGTGTTGATCCATCAGAAGCCTTATTGGAGTATTGTAAAGGTGATATTTCATGCAAGCCGGATTGTTCATTAAATGAAACATGCCTGAATGAGGGAGGTGTATGTTCCCTTCTTACCTGCAATAAATGTTGTGCACCTCCGGTAGCTATTGCAGAAATTGAGTTAAGAGCACCACCAAAAGCAGTAATTTCATCCATTCCAGATGTTACCCTGTGTTGTTGTGATGAGTACCCCTGTGAATCAAATAATTGTGGTGAAATAGCAATACCCTTAAGTGGTTCATTTTATATCCCACGTATGCCTTTGCAAATATGGTTATTTGGGAACAACTTGTCAACAACCGGGTCCGGATATATATTTTCGGATAATTTAAGTACTCTACTTAATGATGAAGGGTATTTTGAGATGGATGTCTTCCGCGATATGCTTCAAAAAGAAGGTATTTGTCCCTGTGACTTAGAACCCGGTGAGTATTTTGTGGTGATTCAGACTCCATATCGCTATAAAAACGGAAAGGAAATATTTGATGTGACGTTAGAAGGTTCAAAGGCAATGAGCCAGATAACTGGTCCGATTGTTCCAGGTGATCAGGTTAAAAACATTGGAACTTGGAAATATGTTATCGAATCTACACCTGTATACTGGACTCGGTCATTCGCAATTGAAGGAGAGGGAGCTCTTCGGGGATACGATGCATTCTCCAGTTTGATTAATGTTCTTTCGAAGTATAATGATCCATATTATATCATTCCTTTCAATATTACTGACAGATGTAATGAGTATGTTGACTTTATTGCCGAGCCATATTATGGCACAACCCCTCTTTCTGTTAAGTTTATTGATAGATCAACAATAAATGGACAGTCTAGAGAATGGGACTTTGGTGATGGTACAACATCGATTGAGACAAACCCAGAACATATTTATCGTGATCCAAAAAAATACACCGTAACTCTTAATATAAACACAGGAAGTGGGACACGAGCGACTACCAAATGGAATTATATTTCGGTAGTAAATGATGTTGATGATTCATCGAAAAAAATGGCAGCAGATTTTGATGTTCTTGGTCCCAAAGTGGGAACGCTTCCTCTGACGGTTCAGTTTGTAGATAAATCAGAGGGTCATCCCGTTGGATGGAGATGGAATTTTGGAGATGGGCAGAGTTCATCTCTTCAAAGTCCTGTTAATATTTTCAGATCCATTGGTCCATTTACCATAACCTTAGAGGTATTTGACAGATTGGGTAATTCAGTAAAAGAAATTAAAAAAGATTATGTAAATGTAGTTAGTTCTTCTATCAGTGCATCCTTTAGATATACTCCTGATATGACAAATATCAAAAACGTTCATTTCGAGGATCTTTCTGAAGGAAAAGGAATCAACAAGTGGACATGGAATTTTGGAGATGGAACCGGATTATCAACAGAGCAAAATCCAACTTATTTGTATGCTGAAAATGGATGTTACACAGTAACGTTGAAAGTTGAAAATGATGTGGCATCAGATGTCCGAAGTTATCGGATCTGTATCTAATCTTTTTTTCATTTTTTGAGTTTCTTATCGAAAGTTTTATATTTTTAATAATATAAAGCATGAATATTATCTCTCGATGGGGGGCTATTGGACGTTTTGATCTCTCTCACGAGGGATTGGACGAAATGCCCTTGGATGGTGTGCGTATGAAGGAAAAAGGTGAGAAAAGAATGTGCCAATGGAAATGGCCTGTAATTTTCGTTCTCTGTATGGGGCTTTTGATACTCCATGCCCAGGCCTATGTTATATGTGGGCCTGAAAAAATTACCCGAGGTGGAGTTGCTCTTTATACTCCTGAAGTAGGGAAAATTAACCCTGATTTGGATGTAGATGGAGTTTTTGGGTTTTACATTAAAACTCCGCTGAACAATGCGCAGGATTGTGATAATTATCCGAATTGTTCCATTATGGATTGTATCCAGCCGAATTGTTCCTGCTATTATGATAATCCTCTGATTGCTGGATTTACCATCAATCCGCAGACGATGACAGGGGCATATGGGGAGCGCCCGCCTTATTTCCCGAATCAGACTGGAGTTGCTTTCGACAGGGCTTATGGTGATCATTCCATATATCCGGTTGTTGACAGGATGGCAACGTACCATGAACTTGTACCGAATGGAGATTTGTATCCATCAAAGGGGGAGTGGTTTGTACCATTCAATGGCAAGCAGTATTATGGTCTGATAAATACATCGAAGTTTAATATCTATCCGATTGATATTGCAACACTGTATCCTGATGAATTAGGAAAAATGGGTCTGAAACCTGGAAAGTATACTATTCATTTCCAGGAGAAAGATAATCCTACCCGGGAAACTTCACTTGATTATTCATTTGAAGTGGTAATGGGAACTGTTGAGGTGTCCTTTAAAAATTATACAACAGGAGGACCAATTTCGAGCATTCCCCATGGTCAGAAGGTTCGGTTAACCGGAACTAACACTGACAGTAATGTTACTTATCTGTGGTTAACTGGGTATGGACTTCCTGAATGCGGGACTGGTATTTTCCCAAGGACGCTTCCGGTAACGTCTACGTCGCCGACAGTTATCAGTAAGGAGATCATGGAAAGTCCTGATTCACCTTTTGTCGGCGAATACCACTCAAATGGAACCTGGGAGTTAGTCTGGGATACATCTGCTTTGCCGCTCGTTGGGGGACAGAGCTATGCAATTTATGCATCCAGTATAAATCCTGAAGAAGTACTTCCATTACTTCCGCCACGAGGAAGCTGTACTACTACAGAGAAAGGCATATGTGCTTTTGAAATGTGCCCGTCCTGTGAACCTCTATCAGATCCGGCCATTATCCAACTGACAGACCTTGAACCGGTCGGAGTGGTTGTAGATCCCTCTCTGGTGACGCCTTGCTGCTGTCAGGGATACCCATGTGGTTTCTCGGATTCTGCAGATAAAATCGTGTTAAAATTGAAAACAGGAATATCCAGGCTCCCTCTACAGATCTGGATGTTTGGGGAAGGGAAGATTGGAGAACAGGGGTATCTGTTTACTGATAAATACCGGACCCTTCTTGATGATGATGGAACATTTGAAATTGATATTAATCAGTATCTACTGGAACCAAATAACATCAAATTATGTGATTTGAATGAGGGCAAATATACATTACTTGTTCAGGTTCCATATGTCACATCGTTTGGGCAGGAAAAGTTTGATGTAACCTTAGAAACGAGTGATTTTGCTCAATTAATAGAAAATGCAATGTTCCCCCATGATCAGGATCCGGACCGATACTATGTAGTCAAAGCCAATCCCTTCTACTGGACGAAAGCATTTCCGATAGTTGGTCCTGGTTCCCTCGAGGGTGGTGAAGCGCTGAGTAAATTGAAGGAGACATTACAGGAACCAGAAGTCCGTGATAGATATGCAACAGCTGAATTTTCATTACAGCCAAGTTATTGCCCTGATCGTAAGGTAGTGAATTTTGATGCTGATGAGAAGGAGGGATATGTTCCATTAACCGTTCAGTTTACTGATCAGTCTTCCTTTAACGGATCCTCATATCTTTGGAACTTTGGTGATGGTTCAACTGGAAATGAGCAGAATCCTGTTCATACATATGAGAAAACCAGAACCTATCCAGTTCGACTTACCATAGTCGATGACACAGGTGTTTCGCATGAACGGTTGAAGTCATCGTTTATTGTAGTCAAGGATGCAATGGCAAAATATTTCAGTCCGGTGGCTGATTATGCCTACAATAACGTTTCTAATGAACAACTTTCGATTCAGTTTATCGACCAGAGTTATGGTTCGACTCCATTGACACATTTCTGGTCTTTTGGTGATAATTCCAGTTCATCAGAAAAAAGTCCGAAACATTATTACGACGAAGAAGGATTGTATCAGGTAAATCTGACGGTCACAGATCAATTCAGTAAAACCAACATGAGCTCAAAGTCTGTAATGGTATCAATCCCTTCAACATTATTGCCAGTGGCAGATTTTACATATAACAAAATTGCAAATGAACCGCTCTCGATACAGTTTATCGATCAGAGTTATGGTTCGACACCTTTGACACATTTCTGGTCTTTTGGTGATTCAACGTATTCCTCAGATAAGAGTCCAAGGCATACATTCCCGTCAGTCGGCCCATATCTGATTAATCTTTCCGTTAAAGACCAATTTGGTAAATCAAATAATACGACGAAAAATGTTATTGTAACTCCCGAAAACAGCCCGGTTGCGAAATTTAATCTTTCGATTAATCCAGCCAATCCACAACAGGTAATATTTACTGATAAATCCATAGGGGAAATAACCTCCTGGAAATGGACATTTGGTGACGGTCTTGGTTCGTCCATCCAGAGTCCAGAGCATCTTTATACAGAATATGGCACCTTTGTTGTCACATTGATTGTTGGGAATAGTGCAGGTTCTGATTCAACATCCCAGAATCTCACTATTGTAAACCCAGCTGTGAAAGCTGGATTTAAATGGGAAAATGTAGGTAATAGGACAATACGGTTTACCGATACATCTGAAGGTTCAATTTCTAATTGGATTTTGGAATTTGGTGATGGTGACATTCAGAAATTTTCAACCGAATGGGGAATATATGATCACAAATATGCGCAATTGGGTAACTACTATGCAAAATTGACAGTAGCGAATAATCTTAATAGGAATTCATACTCTAAAAAGATAGAATTATATACCTCTGGAAGTTCTGATGTAACA
>JABNAD010000051.1_pt1 | contig 110807 bp, 95 predicted proteins | sample 7240381 | NCBI WGS metagenome assembly JABNAD01 (sample SAMN11332834, study PRJNA596920) | anaerobic digester metagenome | biome: digested sludge; isolation source: digested sewage sludge-derived enrichment culture grown on H2/CO2 | place: Germany: Goettingen | reverse complement strand
CCGTAATAGTTGTGGGCCGTGTTGCAGGCGATGCACAAAAAATCTGCTCCCCAGGCCTCAAGCTTGCCCGCCATTTCGGCCATGCACGGGCCGGGGTCCTCGCCGCCGCCTTCAAGCAGGGCCTTGATGCGCGAGGGAACCTTGGGATTGTTGTCCACGATGCAGCGCACGTGGTCTATGTCGTCCCGCGCATCGGTGCGGGCGATAATGCGGTGCAGAAGGTCCACGGTCGCCCCTGGCCCCATGCCGCCCAGAATGCCGACAATTTTTTCCTGTTTGGTGTTCATCAGGCTCTCTCCATGCTTTCGCGGGTGTCGCTGTCGGCAAGATGCCCGCCGCCAAACTTGTTCAGAACAATGCAGGCAACCGTATTGCCGTAGACGTTGATGAATGTTCTGCCCATGTCCATAAAGCGGTCCACGCCCGTGATGATGCCTATGGCTTCAACAGGCAGGCCCAGCGTCTGGCAAAGAACCGCTATGACCACAAGAGCGGCGGCGGGTACGTTGGCCGTGCCCTTGTTGGCAATGAGGGTTGTTATGAGAATGGTCAACAGTTGTGGACCGTCCAGGTGCAGCCCGTACAGCTCGGCCAGGAAGGTGATGGCCAGCGACTGGTACAGGGCCGCGCCGTCCAAGTTGAAACTGTAGCCAAGCGGAATGACGAATGACACAACCCGTTTGGGAATGCCGCTGCGCTCCAGTATCTCCATATGCACGGGTAGAGTTACTTCTGAGGAGCAGGTGGTGAAGCCAAGCAGCAACGGCTCAAGGATTTTTTTTGTCGTCTGCATGGGTGAGACGCCCATCAGCTTGACAATGATCATAAATATGCAAACGAGAATGACAATGCCGATGTAAAATACTCCGATGAGCTTGCCCATAGCCAGCAACAGGACAGTACCTTGCGAGGCGATGGCCCAGGCGATGATGGCGGCCACAGCAAGAGGCGATGTCGCAACAACGCCCTTGGTCATCTTGAACATGGCTTCAAGAATGCCCTCCATGCCCGCAATGACGCATTCGCCTTTTTTACCAACCATGCCGATGCACAGCCCGAAGCATATGGCGAAGAAGATCACCGGAATAAGTTTTTGATTGGCCGCAGCCATGATGATGTTGTCGGGTATGATATCGAGGAAAAATCTCGTCCAGTCTATGTGCGAGGCCAGATTGGCGGGTACTGTATCCGTAAATTCAAGCTCTACGCCCTGCGCTGGGTGAAAAAAGTGGTTGAGGGTTATGCCGGTGACGATGGCGAATCCGGTTGCCGTGTAAAACCAGAGAAAGGCCAGCCCGCCGAGCCTGCCCAGCTGTTTTATATCCTTGCTCATCTTGCTTATGCCAAGGCTGATGGCGCAGAACACCAGAGGGATGACGATCATCTTGATCGCCTTGATAAAGGCAGTGCCGATGGGCTGAAGGGTTTTGCCGAAATCCGGCCATGCAAAGCCGATGACGGCTCCGACGACAAGTCCCGTCAGAATCTGTGCATACAAAGGAATTGACCGCTTTGCGCGTGGTGTACCCATATGCGTCCCCAGAGGTTAAGATGTTCGGATCAATCTTTTCCTTACCGCCTTATCCGTTCTCGATCTGCGGTCCACAGATCGTTTGCTCAATAATCAGGGGGAGGCTGCTGTGCACATGCGTGTCTGCAGCCTTTTTGGATTTCATTTTTGTCAAATGTTAAATGTTAACATTTTTTAAAACTGTGATTGGTTTTGCGGGGATCGTCAAGGGTAAAATTTCACAATTTACATAACAATATAAAATTAAACACTTTTATTTTTATATGTGGGGCAAATGCAGATGCGCGAGCGGCTTGACCGCCGGGCTGCGCGGGGCGGTTATGGCTGGGCCTCGACGGTTTGCTGCTTTTTGCCCCCTCGACCCAGGCCAGCAACTCTGCTAATTGAACAGAACGGCAGGGCCTTGTGCCCGCATCGCCCCTACGTCTGGCGCAGCAGGCGTTTCCCTTTTCGAAACCATGTTCAGTCAACACATGAAAGCCAATCTCTGCACAACATACAGCGCCCAGGTTATTGCGCATATTAAGGAAAGCCTGCTCAGCGGCGTGCTCAGGCCCGGCGATCCTGTCCGGGAGGCGGCGCTTGCCGAAAAGCTGGGCATCAGCCGTGGGCCAGTGCGCGAGGCAGTCCAGGCACTGGCGCTTGAGGGCCTGGTGAGCAACTTGCCGCAAAAGGCAAAATACATACGGCGCATGAGCGCCAAAGAAATTGAAGACAGCTACTGCATGGGCGGAACACTCGAGGGCGCGTGCATTGTGCGTTCGCTGCCCTTTATGGACGATGCCGCCATGCGCGAGCTGCGCGAACGGTTTCAGCAGATAGAAGATCAGTGCCGCCATGCCTCCGGCCTGTCTGCCCTGAGCGATGTGGACGACGCTTTTCACAACGCCCTGATGTCGCGTTGCGACAACAAGTTGATGGTAGACACGGCGCGCAAGTCGTGTTGGCATATTTCAAAGTTTCTGTACTACAAGATATGGGACAAAATTTTTACGCCAACCGAATTTTTAAAGCGCCACCTCCTTATTCTTGAGGCTGTGGAAAGCCGCGATGCCCAGCGCATTGAAACCGTGCTGCGCGAGCACTATGCGGAATCGGGGCGGCGCTTTGGTGCTGTGGTGGCGGCGGATGACGCGGCGATGTCCAGAGAGAAAAAAGGCGCACCGTCCCGGCAGCGACAAAAACAGGTCGAAATCTATAGTGAAGAAACCGCTTGAAGCGTGGCTTGCGCATCGGGCTTCCTCTGGCTATGCTTAAGGACTCAAAAGGAAGTATGATGACAGAAAGTTTCCCCATTCTTTTGCCATTGCTTCGCGGCCCACTGCCTTTGCACGCTTTTGAAGCGTCCGCTCAGTCCGGCCAGGCCTCTGCCGCCGGAAAAGGATCAGACCCACACTGGGCTGGCGCGTTGCGCCTGTGGCCCGGTCTGCCTGATGCGCCTGCCGAAGGTTTTTTTTGCCCGGATACCTATCCCTTTTCACCCCGCGAGGCCGTGGCCTGCCTTGGCGATCTGCAACAGATGGGCGATGCGGCCCTTTCCGGCCTGCCAGTAGGCGCTGCCGCCGCTGGCAATGCGCGCGCCGCGCGCCGCAGTTCAGAAATGGCCCTGCTCTCCGGCCTCGAAAAATCTGATGGCGATGCCGCTGCCGCTCTGGCGGCAGAGGCGGCCCGCAAGGATCTGATTGCGCGCACTCAGGCGCAGAAGACCCTGCTCTGGGTCTGGCAGCAGGAGGAAAGCCTGGCTGATCTGGCGGATATGACCGCGAGTTTTGCCCAAAATGCAGGCAGCCTGACAGCCTCTCTGGGTGTTGACCCAGATGACGACCTGGCCGGGCTGACGCCGGATGCGCTTACGGGCGATCTGGTGCGCCTTGGTTCGCCCATTGCTCTTGATACTGGTCTTGTGCCGCCGTGGCGGCTGGTGATGGCCAACGCGCTCTATTTTGTGCCGCCCCATGCGCCTATTATTATTGAAGGGGCCATGCGCGAGGACGTGTTGGATATGCTGGATTTTGCCCCGGCTCCAGAGCATCAGGGCCTGCTTGGCGCGCCGGAATCGGCCCCCGCAGGTGGACCGCTGCCCGTGGTGGTAGAAGCCCGCGCCCCGGGCTGGAAACTGCTTGGGCATACCCGCCCCACAGGGCAGCAGCCGCTTGATGCGGAGCGGGTGTGGATCACCTGGAGGGCCGGAGCATGAGCAGCCCACAGCCGCTCACCGCGCAAGGTTTGTTCCCTCACGGCATTGCTGGCGTGATCTTTGACTGCGACGGCGTGATGATTGATTCGCGCGAGGCGAACAACATCTTTTACAACCGTGTTCTCGCCTGGTTTGGCCTGCCGCCCATGACCATTGAACAGGAAAACTACTGTTTCATGGCTACATCGCGTCAGGCCTTGCTGCATATTGTGCCGCCATCCCTGCACGGGCAGATCGACCATGTTATCCACCACGAGGTTATTTACCAGCGCGATATCGTCCCCATGCTGCGCTTACAGCCCGGTTTTATGGACTTTATCGGTAATCTGCGGAGCAGGGGGGTGCGCATGGCCGTGCACACCAACCGAAAGCTCGATGGAATACAAACGGTTCTGGACATTTTTTCCCTGCCCTCCTATTTTAATCCTGTGGTCGCGGCGGATACAGCCGCACCCAAGCCTTCGCCCGAGGGTACGCGGCACATATGCGCCGCGTGGCAATGCCCTCCGCAACAGGTGCTTTTTGTTGGCGACAGCGAGCACGACAGGGAGGCAGCCCGGGGGGCGGGCGTGATATTTGCCGCATTTAATGGCGGCCCGTTACGGGGAGAGATTACGGCGGCGGATTATCCCGGTCTGCACACTGCGCTGGCCGCAGTGCTGCCGCCAGTTTCCGGCCTGTAAGGCCTGAACCCGTTGCGAATACAAAAGAAAGCCACGCTGGAGGGCGCATGATTGTTGTTGCCAATACCATGAGCGCTATTGCCCTGGTGCTCGGGTCTCTGCTTAGTCTTTATTTCTGGATTGTCATTATCGCGGCTGTGCTCACCTGGGTGCGCCCCGATCCGTATAATCCCATTGTGCGCACCCTGCGCGCACTTACCGAGCCGGTGTTTTACCGTGTGCGCAAGTGGTTGCCGTTTACCTATTCAAGCGGCATGGATTTTTCGCCCGTGGTGGTGCTGCTGGCCATTGAGCTGTTTAACCGGATTGTCATCACCTCGCTGGCCCAGTACGCGATGACGCTCCATTAAAAGAACTGGCGCCGCCGGAGGACTGATTTTTTACGCTGCTCCATGCGGATATCTGAGAATCCGCGCCAGGAGGATAGGCCCATATGACCTGTAGCCGCGCTGCACAAAGCCACATCGGCGCAGCGGCACAGGCGGGCCGATCCCCTTGAGCAAAAGCCTCAGTTGATGCGCAGGCAACAGCCTATGAACATCTAACAATGGAGATTTCTTATGGATCAGCAAGAACTGGAACTGCTGGAAAAGTACGCTACCACTGATCCGGAGCTGAAATCCCTTTGGGAAGATCACGTGCTCTACGAAAAACAGGTGGAAAAGCTCGAAGGCAAGGCCTTCCGTTCGCCCACTGAAGAGCAGACGCTCAAGCAATTGAAAAAGCAGAAGCTCGAAGGAAAAACCCAGCTCATGGCCGTTCTTGATCGTCTGAAGAAACAAGGATAGCCGGGCTTTTTTTAAGGAGTCGGACATGGAATGTACTGGTGCGCAGATTCTCCTTGAGTCCATGAAGCGAGAGGGCGTGGATGTGCTGTTCGGTTATCCGGGCGGTGCGGTCATTGATATTTATGATGAACTACCGCGACATCCCGAGCTACGCCATGTGCTGGTACGGCACGAGCAAGGAGCTGTGCACGCGGCTGACGGCTATGCCCGTGCCTCGGGCAAGACCGGCGTATGCCTGGTCACCTCGGGGCCTGGAGCTACCAATACGGTCACGGGCATAGCCACAGCCTACTCCGATTCCATTCCTCTGGTGGTGTTTACCGGGCAGGTGCCCACCCAGCTGATCGGCAACGATGCCTTTCAGGAAGTGGACATCGTGGGTATTACCCGGCCCTGCACCAAACATAATTTTTTGGTCAAGGACATCACAAAACTGGCGTTGACCATCCGTCAGGCCTTTTACCTTGCACGTTCGGGCCGTCCCGGCCCGGTGCTGGTGGATCTGCCAAAGGACGTCATGCAGAAGCGGGCGGAATTTGTCTGGCCTGAAGACGTCTACATGCGCAGCTACAACCCCACCTACAAGCCCAACCTGAACCAGTTGCGCCGCTCGGTGGAAGAACTGGCAAAGGCAGAGCGCCCGGTGATTCTGGCGGGCGGCGGGGTTATTCTGTCTGATGGGGCAGAGGCCCTCACCGGCCTTGCGCGCAAGCTGAACATTCCCGTTACCTGCACCCTCATGGGGCTTGGGGCTTTTCCGGCCACCGACCCCCTGTGGCTGGGTATGGTGGGCATGCACGGCACCTATGCGGCCAACCTTGCCATCAACAACTGCGATGTGCTGATGTGCGTGGGCGCGCGCTTTGACGACCGCGTTACAGGCAGGCTGGCGGCCTTTGCGCCCAAGGCCCGCATTGTGCACATCGACATTGACCCCACGTCCATTCGCAAGAATGTGGAAGTGCATGTTCCTGTGGTTGGCGATTGCCGCCTGGCGCTGGAGGGCATTGCAGAAATCTGCGAGGCCAAGCTGGAAAACAAGGACTGGGCTGGCGAACATGCCGCCTGGATTGCCGCTGTGGCCGAATGGAAGGCGAGCAAGCCCCTGTGTTACCAGTGCAACGGCAATATCAAGCCGCAGTCGGTCATTGAGGCCCTTTACGACATCACCGGCGGCGATGCCATCATCGCCACCGAGGTGGGCCAGCACCAGATGTGGGTGGCCCAGTTCTATTCGTTCACCAAGCCGCGCACCCTGCTGACCAGCGGGGGCCTCGGCACCATGGGCTACGGCTTTCCCGCTTCGGTGGGGGCGCAGTTTGCCTTTCCGGATAAAAAGGTCATTGCCGTGGCAGGCGACGCCTCGCTGCAGATGAATATTCAGGAGCTGGCAACCGTGGTGGCCAACAGGCTGCCCATCAAGGTCGTCATTCTGAACAACCGCTATCTGGGCATGGTGCGGCAGTGGCAGGAGCTCTTTTACAACAACAACTACAGTTCCACCAACATGGAAGCCCAGCCCGACTTTGTGAAGCTGGCCGAGGCCTACGGGGCCGAAGGCTATCGCATTGAAAAGGCTGAAGACATGCGGGCCGTGCTTGAAAAGGCCCTTGCTTCGCCCAACCCTGCCTTCATTGACGTGGTGGTAGAGCGCGAAGAAAACGTGTACCCCATCGTGCCCGCCGGTGCGGCGCTTGATGAAATGTTGCTGGTGTAAGGGAGATGGCTATGCAACGACATGTGCTTTCCGTGCTGGTGGAAAACGAACCCGGCGTGCTTTCCCGCGTGGCTGGCCTGTTCAGCGGGCGCGGCTTCAATATTCATTCGCTCAATGTGGCCCCGGCCCTGGAAGAGGGCGTTTCGCACATGACCATCACCACCGATGGCGACAGTCTTATTCTGGAGCAGATCATGAAGCAGCTCCACAAGATTGTTTCGGTCATCAAGGTGGTGGATTTTGCGGATATTCCCGCTGTGGCGCGTGAAATGATCTTTGTCAAAGTGCAGGCAGAAGGCCCCATGCGGGGCGAAATTCTGCGGACTGTTGAAATATTCCGCTGCAAGGTGGTTGATGTAAGCCCCAATGAGATGACCATTGAGGCCACTGGCGACCAGAACAAGCTGGACGCCATCATCAGCCTGCTGCAACGGTTTGGAATCAAGGAACTGGCGCGCACAGGCGCAGTTGCCATGCGTCGTTCCAAGAAAACGGATTAGGGTTCCGGGACGCGAAGTGCGGCCTTTTGCCGGGGTGTTTGGCACAAAGCACCCCGCAAGGCATGGCTGCCACACGCGTGAAGAATCCGGTCGCGCGGCATTGCGCCGCGAGATTACAGGAGCGTTAGCCCGTGAGCGTGTCAATGGCCCACAAGGTCTCCTTGACAACGCGCATGAGGTCGGGGTGGTGAGTATATCCATACAAACCAGCCCGGGTCATTGGCAAAGCGTCCCACAGGCGGCCTTGCCCGCCGTATCCAGTCGGCCCCCCTCTGTCCTTGCCGCAAGGGCGGCAAGGGATGTATTTTTTTTTGTCTAACCGTGAGTGATCTCAGAGGATGTTCAGATGAAAGTTTATTACGATCAGGATGCAGACCTTAATTGTTTGAAAAACAAGACCGTGGCCATCATCGGTTATGGCAGTCAGGGCCATGCCCATGCCCAGAATCTGCGTGATTCCGGCGTCAAGGTTGTGGTGGGTCAGCGCCCCGGCGGCGCCAACTACGAGTTGGCCAAGGAGCACGGCTTTACCCCCGTGTCTGCTGCCGAGGCCGCCGCTCAGGCCGACCTGATCATGATTCTGCTGCCTGATGAAGTGCAGGCCTCCGTGTACGAAAACGACGTGAAGCCCCACCTGACCAAGGGCAAGGCCCTGTTGTTCGCCCACGGCTTCAACATCCACTTCAGCCAGATCCAGCCGCCCAAGGATGTGGACGTGTTCCTCATCGCCCCCAAGGGCCCCGGCCATCTGGTGCGCCGCACCTTCACCGAAGGCGGCGGCGTGCCTTGCCTCGTGGCCATTCATCAGGACGCCACCGGCGAAGCCCTCAAGATTGCTCTGGCCTATGCCAAGGGCATCGGCGGCGCCCGCTCCGGCGTTATTGAAACCTCCTTCCGTGAAGAAACCGAAACCGACCTCTTTGGCGAACAGGCCGTTCTTTGCGGCGGCGTTTCCGCCCTCATCAAGGCCGGGTTTGAAACCCTGGTGGAAGCCGGTTATCAGCCCGAAATGGCTTACTTTGAATGCATGCACGAAATGAAGCTCATCGTTGACCTTATGTACGAGGGCGGCCTTTCCCGCATGCGTTACTCCATCAGCAACACCGCTGAATACGGCGATTACGTCACCGGCCCCCGCCTGATCACCGAAACGGTGAAAAAGGAAATGAAGGGCGTGCTCAAGGACATCCAGAGCGGCGTGTTTGCGCGTAACTTCATTCTTGAAGCCCGCGCCAAGTACCCCATGTTCCTCACCACCCGCCGCAACGAATCTGAACATCAGATCGAAAAGGTGGGCAAGGAACTGCGCGGCATGATGTCCTGGCTCAAGAAGGACAAGAAAGACTAGTTCCGCTGTTTCAAGCGCTGGCTGAAAGCGCTTTGTTGGGGCTTTTCGCGGTATTTCCGTGAGAGGCCCCAATTTTTATACCTGCTGAAAATCATAAAGCCGATTCCTTTCAAAGGGCCAGCCCGTAGAGGATTGGGACGCAGCCGACATTATTTCAGACAGGCAGGGGATGTTGTCATACTAAATTGATCAATTTTATCGACTTCTGCATGTTGCAAAAATAATTACTGTTTGCCACAATCAGGCCATACAGCTTGTATATAAAGTTGTTGTCTTCCATGCGCCGGAGCATCCTGCGGGCTGCATCGGTGTGCCGTATTTTACGGGCATGGCCTTTCCGCTTTTGGTTTGTTCATGTGTACATTGCTTCCCGCCTTTGCCTTGCGACCGCCCATTTACGCAGCCAGTTACGCTGGTATGACCTGCCCTGGCATTGTGCCCGCGCGGTACTTTTTTGCGCCCCGCGCCTGCTCCAACAGCGCGCGCCTGCGCAGGAGAGTTGACGCGGCTTTTCGGCGTGTCGGTTTGTACCGTGATTTTTCAGGAGATTAAGACGTGCTCAGAAATTTCAGCATCAGTCAGCGGATTATCTTTTTTGTCATCATCATGATCGCCCTGATTATTTCCATCGCGGGCCTGTCCGTACGCATGACGGAAGGCGTCATTGCTGACGGCACGGCACTTGCCAAGGAAATGCTGCTCGACTCCCAAAGGGCGCGCATCAAGGATATCACGCACTCCCAGGCGCTTGGTCTGGCAGCCATGACGCAAGGCCAGCCCGAGGCCGAGCAGTTGCGCACCATCGCGCAGTATGTGGACAGCGCCCGGTTTGAGGATGACAGCTCCGGGTATTTTTATGTGTACAAGGGCACGGTCAGTGCTGCCCACCCCTTGCAGAAGCAGCTGATCGGCAAGGATCTGGCTTCAACCGCCGACAGCAGGGGCGTTCACTATGTCAGTGAACTGTACAGGGCCGCGCAGCGCGGCGGCGGCTTTGTGGATTTTGTGTTTCCCAAGCCCGGCTCTGGCGACGTGTTCAAGCTGGGCTATGCGGAAGCTATCGCGGGCACGCCCTTCTGGATTGGCACGGGCGTGTATATCGACAATGTGGACAAGGCCGAAAACCGACTCATCACCACCATGCGCTCCATCCTGCACAGCAAGTTGGCGATCTATGGCGGTGGTTTTTTGGCGGTTCTGTTGCTGGTGGTCTGCCCGCTTTCGTATGTGATGGTCGTGTCCATAACCCGGCCGCTGGCGGGCATAACCCGGCATGCCCGCGCTGTGGCGCAGGGCAACCTTGATGAAGAATTTGAAACAACCGGGCGCGATGAAGTGGCGACCCTGCAACAGGCCTTAAGCGCAATGGTTGTGAAGCTCAAGGAATTTATCGGTCAGGCCGAGGAGCAGAGCCGTCTTGCCGGAAAGGCCGCCAGTGAAGCCCAGCAGGCGCAGGCGGAAGCTCTTGAAGCCGAACTCAAGGCAAAGGATAAAACCGCTGCCATGCTCCAGGCTGCGGAAAGGCTGGAGCAGGTTGCCCAGGCTGTAAGCACTGCCTCTACCCAGCTTTCGGCCCAGATAGAGCAGTCGGACAAAGGGGCCGTGCATTCTGCCCAGATGCTTGCAGAGGCCGCAACAGCCATGAACCAGATGAACGCCAGCGTACAGGAGGTGGCGCTCAGCGCCGCAACGGCATCCGACGCGGCCGGTCAGACGCGTGAGCGCGCCCTGAGCGGAGCGGGCATTGTGGAAAAGGCCGTGCAGAGCATTGGTCATGTTCACGAAGTCTCGTTGCGGCTCAGGGATGGCATGGCCGAACTTAACGACCATTCACAGGCCATTACGCGCATCATGGGTGTTATTTCCGATATCGCGGACCAAACCAACCTGCTTGCGCTCAATGCCGCCATCGAGGCTGCCCGCGCGGGCGACGCCGGGCGCGGTTTTGCCGTGGTGGCTGATGAAGTGCGCAAACTGGCGGAAAAAACCCTTGCCTCAACCCAGGATGTGGGCAACGCCATCAAGGCCATTCAGGAAAGCACGGCCAAGAACGTTTCGGATATGGACAGTGCTGTGGGACAGGTGGAGCAGGCCACGGATTTTGCCAATCAGTCGGGCAAGGCTCTGGAAGAAATTGTGGCTACCGTTGAGGCTACCGCCAGCCAGGTGAACGCCATTGCCGAGGCCAGCGGGCAGCAGTCTGCCGCCAGCGAAGAAATCAATCATTCAATTGACGACGCCACCCAGGTTGCCCACCAGACGGCGGAAGCCATGAATGAGGCTCAAAAGGCCGTGGCTGATCTGGCAGTTCAGGCCAGGGGGCTGGCCGAGCTGATTGTGGACATGAAAAATTAGGTGCTGTCTTTTTGCAACACTGAGGGGTCTCTGTGCGGTGCAAAGCCGTGCAGAGGCCCTCTTGCATTCAGGATGCAGAAGTATTCAGGATGGTTGTCCTCTCTGGTCACCCAGCGCTGGCGGCTATCTGCTCCCGCTCAGTGCAGCCATTCCGCCCAGGCGACCTTAAGCCGTGTTACGCAATCTGGTATGTCTTCAAGGCGAATTTTGCCAAATCCCAGAAACAGCGTGTCCGGCGGGCATTCGGCCTTGTCCTGCCAGAACTGCATGGTGGGGTAGACACGCACCCCCTGCTCCAGGGCTTTTTTTATAAGCAGATTCTGGTCTGTTCCGGCAGAAAAGCGCAAAAGAAAATACTGGCCGGTACCGTTGCCTGTAATGCGCAGGCCCGATCCCAGGCGGGAAAATTCCTGAATGAACAGCTCAAGGCGGTTTTTGAACACATGGCTCAGACGGCGGATGTGTCTGTCGTACTGGCCGGTTTCGAGCAGGCGGCCAATGATGTACTGGTTCAGTACGGGGACGGTGCTGTTGTATTCGTCAAACATTTCGTGGAAGGCGGCGGCAAGCTGCGGCGGCAAAATCATGTAACCCATACGGATGGAAGGGGATATGCCCTTGGAAAAAGTGCCAAGGTAGATGACCCGTGCTTCCGTATCTATGGATTGCAGCGAAGGAATGGGCTTGGAATAGTAGCGCATCTCGCTGTCAAAGTCGTCCTCAAGCACGTAGACGTTGTTGCTCTGCGCCCATCGCAGCAGGGCATGCCTGCGCCCGATGGGGAGCGTGACCCCTGTGGGGAACTGGTGGGACGGCGTGGTATAGATGGCAAAGGCCTGCGGCCTGTGGGGCAGGTCGGCCACTTTCAGGCCGCTATCGTCCACGGGTACGGTCTCAATGGGCAGGTGATTGTTGCGGAACACGGCGGCTGCCTTGTTGAAGCCGGGTTCTTCCATCAGGATTTTCTGCCCGCGCTGGGCTGCTATTTTGCACAGATATTCCAGAGACTGCTGCAAACCGCAGGTTATGACTATCTGGTCTTCCGTGCAGTTCACGCCGCGAATGCGCTTGAGGTAGGCCAGCAGGTTTCTACGCAGGTAGGGTTCGCCCTGCATGACCTGCAAGGCAGAGATTTTTTCTTCTCTCTCCAGCATATCAAGGCATTCAAAGGTGTATTTTTTCCAGAGGCTTTTAGGAAAAAGATCAACCGTGTGGCTGCTGTTTGTCAGGTCGTAAATCAGAGGCTGCCCGTGCGCCAGCGTCTGTCTTTGCGCACATGTTTCAGGCTGCACGGGGTGCCCGGGTACTGCGGCTGTCACGCCAATGCTGGGAACATGCTGCACCACAAAGCCCACACCCCTTCGGGCGGCTATGTACCCCTCAGCCACCAGTTGACTATAGGCATTGTCCACAGTATTGCGGCTGACCCCCAGCATGGATGCCAGCATCCTGCTGCCGGTCAGGACCGTGCCTTCCGCAAGCGCGCCGCAGGCAATATCCTGCTTTAACTGGCTGTATATCTGCAAATACAGCGGCCCGGAGCCTTCCTTGCCCGTGCTGATCATGTCTGCCTCCAGGTGGTACCATAAAATATGTGTCATGTGGCACTTTTGATGGTGCCATGTCCACTGTATCAAAGGGGGCAGCAAACACAACAAAAGGATGGGAGGCTCCATGTCCACGCAAGGCGATACTGCGCCGCAGGGCGGAATGCGGCGGGGGAACGGCACAAGATACGTTCTGCTGGCGGTGCTGGCTGTGGCCTTTTTGGCCACCGGAGGCATATTTGTGCGGCAGAGCGGGCTGTCGCCCATAAATACGGGGATGTACCGCATGCTGTTTTCCATCCCGCTGCTCTGGCCCCTGGCCTACGGCAGACTTGGGCGGCTCAGCGGCAGGGATGTTGTCCTGCTGCTGTTATCCGGCCTGTTTCTGGCGGGCGACGTGGCCTTGTGGAACACGGCATTCAGCTACACAACAGTTGCCAATGCCAACCTGCTCACCAACCTGACGCCGTTCACGGTCATTCCGGTTTCGTACTTTCTGTTTCACGAGCGGCTGCCGAGGCTGTTCATTCCCGGCGCGGCTGTTACCCTTGCCGGGGTGGTGCTATTGGTGGGGGGCAAGGCCAGCCCTGTGCCGGGCAACTATTTTGGCGATTTTCTGGCACTGGCTGCGGCCTTTTTTTACGCGGGATTTCTGCTCATTGCCTACCGCCTGCGCGACAGGATGGAGAGCAGCGTCATAATGCTTGGCAGTGCCGTTGGCGGACTCGTGGGCCTGTTTTTTGCCTCGTGGGCTGTGGAGGGTTTGCAGATTCCGCGAAACTGGGACGATTTGTGGCCCATACTGGCTCTTACGCTCTGTGTACAGGTGATAGGGCACAACATGCTCACGCATTGTCAGGGCAAGCTCAGCGTCAACCTTTCTGCGGTGATCTGTCTTTGCCAGCCTGCCATTGCGGCTGTGTATTCGTGGGCCATATTTTCAGAGAAATTGTCGGGTCTGGAAGTTCTGGGCATAGCGGTGGTGCTGGCGGGCGTCTATATTGTCAAAAGGCAGTACACGCCAAGCAGGGATGAAGCTGCCGGGGCAGGGCAAAAGGGCGCTGGCTGGCTGCCCCCTGTGATCGGCCGTTGGCTGGGCAGACGGTGCAAGCCTGCCGTGGCGGAAGAGCCGTAGACAAAAAATATTCTGAGCCGATGGGGCTATTCCGGCAGAGATGCGCATTGCGCTGCCGGAACAGCCCCTTTCTTTTGTACTACTGCTGCATGCTGGACATGAGATCCATGAGGTTTTGAGTTTGCCCCGCCAGTTCGGCCACGGCATCCGCAGCTTCGCGCATGGCGGCTGAGGTCTGGCGCGACATTTCGCTTATCTGCGTTATGGCTCGGCTTACCTCATCGCTGGCGGCAGACTGCTGCTCGCTGGCGGCGGCAATGGCATTGACCTGATCCGCCGTGCCCTCGACCGTGGCCACAATATCGCTCAGGGCCGCACCAGACTGGCTGGCATAGGTGTTGGCTTCTTCAATCTGCCGTGCGGCCTTGTCCACAGAATCCATGCTCTGGGTGGCGCTGGACTGGATGGCCTTGATGGCGTTGGCAACGTCATGGGTGGAGGCCATGGTTTTTTCCGCCAGTTTGCGCACTTCATCCGCCACCACGGCAAAGCCCCGCCCGGCATCGCCCGCGCGGGCAGCCTCAATGGCGGCATTAAGCGCCAGCAGGTTGGTCTGGTCGGCTATGTCTGAAATAACGCCCATGATGCGGTTGATGTTTTGCGTATGCTCGTGCAGTTGGGCCATGTCGCCCTTGAGCGTCATGGATGCCTGATGCACCTGATCAATGCTGCGCAGCGATCGCTTGACGATTTCTGAGCCGTTTTCCGCCTTGGCGCGGGTTTCTGTGGAGGCCTGAGAGGCAACAGACGCGTTGCGCGCCACTTCCTGCACTGTGGCATTCATCTGCTGCATGGCAGAAGCCGCCTCTCCCAGTCTGCCCGAGGTCTCTCTCGCGCCTTTATCTGACTGTTCGATCTGCGCAGCCAGGCGCGCTGTGGCCGTGCTCACTACCCGGGCCACCTCCTGAAGTCTGGCGGCGGCCATCCGCAGGGCTTCGCTTTTGTTTTGGGCTTCTATATTGGCGGCTTCCGTCTGGCGTAGGGCTTCTGTTGCCTTGGCTGACTGCTCTTGTGCTGCCAGCGATTCGCGCTGGGCTCTTTCAATGTGGGTTTTCAGCGCCTGCACCATGGAGACTATGGAAGCGTACACGCCAACACTGTCGCTATTCGCGTCGTGAATGTCGTAGTCTCCGGCAGCAACACGGCTGGCCACAGCCTGGAGTTCGCCGGGGTCTTTGCCAAGTTGATGCTTTATGGAACGCGAAAGTACAAGAGAAACGATGATGCTGAAAAATACGGCGGCAGCACTGAGCGCATATGCGCCTTTAACTGCGTCTTCGCCTGTGGCGACGGCCTCGGCAGACACTTGTTTACTGTCTGACTTGGTAAGTGCCATCAGTTCTTCATAGAGTGGCTCAAGGCTGTTAAATAGCGGTGTGTATTTCTTTTCAAATATACTTATTGCCTCGCCACGTTCTTCGCATTGCACAAATGCAAGAATTTCTTTGCGCACTGTGTTGAGCTTGCGTGAAATTGCATCAATTTTTTCTATCAGTTCCTTTGCCGCAACATGGTGCTGGTCTTCTGATTCACCCACAATGGCAAAATATCTGTCATGGTTTTCCCTGATTGAATCCATCGTGCTGGTGATGTTGGAGGAATAGCGTTCGATCTCTGTGGGCGATGTTTGTGAAATAAGCGCCAATACGTCAGAGCGGATAATCCAGAATTTCAGATGCATTTCCTGAAGTTCTATGAGAGATGGGAGCAAAGATGTATCTATTTCAATGAATCTTTTATTCATTGCAGAAATGTTTTTAATCGACATGCCACTCATCGCAAGCAGAACAAGTGTAATGAAAAAGAATGATAGTCCAAGTTTTACAATCAGTCGCATAGGTTTTCACCTCCTGGGTTTGTGCTACAGGCACTTGCGATGAATGTATAACTTATGCAAAGAACGTGCTAAATTTTTTCAGTAATATGAAGGACAAAATATACAACAAAGCGGTGGTTTTTCTGAACCACCGCTTTGTACGTGCCATGCAGTATATGGGGGACGCCGTCGCGGGTCGGGATCAATCGTGATTCATGGCTTCTGCCAATTGCATGAGATTGCTGGCCTGGGCGGAAAGGTTGGTTATGGCCTCTGCCGCCTCGCTCATGGCTTTGGACGTTTGGCGCGCCATCTCGCTGATTTGCGTGATGGCGCCGCTCACTTCATCACTGGCGGCAGACTGCTGCTCGCTGGCGGCTGCAATGGCATTAACCTGATCGGCAGTGCTCTCGACCGTAGCAACAATGTCGGCCAGCGCCGCACCAGACTGGCTGGCATAGGTGTTGGCTTCTTCAATCTGTTTTGCCGCTCTGTCCACAGAATCCATGCTCTGGGCGGCGCTGGACTGGATAGCCTCAATGGCGCTGGCAACGTCATGGGTGGAGGCCATGGTTTTTTCCGCCAGCTTGCGCACTTCATCAGCAACCACGGCAAATCCCCGCCCGGCCTCTCCCGCGCGGGCGGCCTCAATGGCGGCATTGAGCGCCAGCAGGTTGGTCTGGTCGGCTATATCTGAAATAACACCCATGATGCGGTTGATGTTCTGCGTGTGCTCCCGCAGTAGAGCCATGTCGTCCTTGAGCGTCATGGACGCTTCGTGCACCTGATCAATACTGTGCAGCGAACGCTTGACGATCTCTGCGCCATTTTCGGCTTTGGCGCGGGTTTCTGTGGAGGCCTGCGAGGCAATGGACGCGTTGCGCGCCACTTCCTGCACCGTTGCGTTCATCTGCTGCATGGCAGAAGCCGCCTCGCTCAGCCTGCCCGTTGTTTCTTGCGAACCTTTGTCCGACTGCTCGATTTGCGTGGCCAGGCGCGCGGTGGCTGTGCTTACTACATGCGTCACTTCCTGAAGTTTGGCGGCTGCTGCACGTAGAGTCTCACTCTTGTTTTGGGCTTCTATATTGGCGGCTTCCGTCTGGCGCAGGGCTTCTGTTGCCTTGGCTGACTGCTCTTGTGCCGCCAGAGATTCGCGCTGGGCGCTTTCAATGTGGGTTTTGAGCGCCTGCACCATGGCAATTATTGAGGCGTAGACGCCGCGCTTTGCAGTATCGTCGTCAAGGGCATAGTCCCCCTGGGCCACGCGCCTGGCTATGTTGTCCAGTTCTCCCGGGTCTTTGCCAAGCTGCCTATGGACCACCCTGAGCAGAAGCAGAATGACCGCCGTGCCAATAAGTACAGCAACCAGAGATAATCCTGATGAAAAAATAATTGATTGTTTGCTGACGCCGCTGGCGTTTGTAATGGCAATGTTTGCGCCTTCGTTGCTCAGGCTGACAATCTGTTCATAGAGGTCAGCCAGCCTGAGGAAGGGGCCTCGGCTGCTGGCAAGCAACTGGGCGGCTTCTTCATTTTTTCCGGCTCTGATAAAAGCAAGCAGGTCTTTGCGTATGGTTACAAATTGCCCTGATTGCGCTTCTATCTGGGCTGTTATGTCCATAATGGCCTGTTTACGGTCTGACGGCGGCATATTTTCAAGGGCGGCAGCAAAAGCCTTTTTACTGTCGCCTATGCGTCGCAGCAGCCCAGTCATATGCGCGCTGTAGTTCTCTATCTCCTTGGGGTCGTGCAGCGTTGTAATGGCTGAAAGATCCCCTCTGGAAGAAAACAGCAGGGCATAGGTGCTCTGGATGGATGTAGCCACAGGAATCCATGTGCTGCCTATGGATGCGATCTCGGCATTCATGCGGGTGAGATTCCTGATGGTCAGGCCGGACGTGATTAACATTATGATAATTATACTTCCGAAAGACAGAATCAGACGTGCTCTCAGGCTCATGGCAGACGATCTCCCAACAGGTGGTGTTGCATGCTATGCACAATGGCGGCTGGTCAAGTTCAAAAAATGATATGGGGCTTTTGTGGCAATGCATGTTGCATTGGGAACATCTCTGGCAGGTTTTATTGTTAAATTGATATTATCATCCTTGTTCATAAACAAAAAAGCCGACCCGGAGGTCGGCTTTTTTGCAACGAATGTTGCAGACATGCAGGGATGCCCTGAAAAAACTACTGGGCGCGCATCTGCGCAATAAGGCCCGAAAGTCCGTTGGCCTGGGCCGCCAGATCTTCCACAGCCTCTGTGGCTGCACGCATGGCAGAGGCTGTTTGCCGGGACATGCCGTTGATCTGGTCAATGACGCTTGTCACCTGATCGCTGGCGGCAGACTGCTCCTCGCTGGCAGAAGAGATGGCGGTAACCTGATCAGAGGTGGACTCCACCATCACAACGATATCTGTCAGCGCCTGCCCGGATTGCTGGGCAAAATCATTGGCCTGCTCAATCTGAAGGGCAACGTTATCCACAGAATCCATGCTTTTTGCGGCACTTTCCTGAATGGCCGTGATGGCGTTGGCCACGTCATGTGTGGAAGCCATTGTTTTTTCCGCCAGCTTGCGCACCTCATCTGCTACCACGGCAAAACCGCGCCCGGCATCGCCCGCGCGGGCAGCTTCAATGGCGGCGTTGAGGGCAAGCAGGTTGGTTTGGTCGGCAATATCCGAAATAACATTCATGATGCGGTTGATGTTTTGCGTATGTTCCCGAAGCTGCGCCATATCGTTCTTGGTTGCCAGCGAAACATGGTGCACCTCGCTGATGCTGTGCAGGGAGCGCTTGACGATTTCTGCGCCTTGCTCGGCTTTCTGGCGCGTTTCCAGCGATGCGGCATTGGCGGCTGCGGCGTTCTGCGCCACCTGATGCACGGTTTTGTTCATCTGCTGAATGGCGTTGGCGGCTTCCGTCAGATGGAGCGATGTTTCGCATGCGCCCTTGTCAGACTGCTCAATGTGCGCGGCCAGTCGCGTTGAAGCATCGCTCACCACCTGCGCAACCTGTTGAAGACCCGCAGAAGCGGCGCTCATTGCTTCGGCCTTGCGCTGCGCTTTAACGCCAGCCGCCTCCGCCTGCCGCAGTGCTTCTTCGGCTCGCTGGGCGCTTTGCCTTGCATTTTCCGATTCCTGATGCGCCCTTGCCATATTTTCCTTAAGCGTCTGCGCCATGGAAACCATGTCCGCATACACGCCGGTTTTGGTGCCTCCATCGTCAATATCGTAATCGCCGTTGGCAACCCGGCGGGCTATGACGGCCAGTTCGCCGGGGTCCTTGCCCAGTTGCCGCCCCACAGAACGCGTGAGCATCCAGGTAATGCAGATGCTGATGACAACGGCTGCCAGAGTAATGGCAATGGACATGTTGCGGGTTTTTTGCCCTGCGTCGGTGGCGCTTTGGGCTGCAGCCTTGCTGCCCGTGACGTTCATGCGCACAACTTCGCCATAGGTTTCGCCAAGCTCCTGAAAAACAGGGCGGTATTTTTTGTCAAAGGCCACGTTTGCCACGCCGCGCCGACCGTCCAGCACCCCCTTGATGATGCCTTCGCGCGCCTTGCTTTCCTGCTGGGAAAGATCGGCAATGCGCGTCATAAGGGCCTTGCCTTGTTCGCTGTCCATGCCAGGGGTGGCGTTGCGCAGTTGCAGGTAGGCGGCCTGATCGCGCTGGATGGAGTCCATGGAATCCTGAAGATTCTTTTCGTACTTGCGAATTTCGTCGGCGTAGGTTTGCGACATTATTGACGCAAGATCGGCGCGGAGCGAATTGAGCTGCACATTCATGGACTGGATGGCAGTGACGGAAGGCAGCCATGCCTCGTCAATCTCGCGTACCTTGCCGTTCATTTCGCCCACGTTGTGCATGGTGACGGCAGAAGACACCAGGATGACTGCGATGAGACTGCCGAAAGAGAGCACAAGTTTTGCGCCTAGTTTCATGTGAGGCATCCTCCACGTTCAGCTGAAACTGCCCGTTTGCCTTGGGCAGCGCTGTTGACAGCATAGAGCAGATGAACTTGAACAAGTTTGTCTGGTTCGCGCGGATTCTACAAACCGCGCCACGAAATGCTCTGGTGGACCGGGGGGGCGGCCCAGAAACTGACAGTCTGGCGGAATGCTTGGATACGCCGTAATTCAAAAGTCCGATTGCCAAGCGTTGCCAGTAGGGGGGATGCAACGCCAAAGGGGGGAGCAATCAGATGCGGCATTGCGCGGCCTCAGGAACAAGACGGGCAGAACCACTGTCTGAATTTACGGAGAACTGGAAAATAAGTTTATAGCAGAGGCAATATATCTGCGCAAGGTGGTCTGCTGCAATGGCTGGGCGTGATGCTTGCCCGCATGGGGGCTCGGCTAGGGCTGGCTGACCAGCCAGCAGGCCGTGCTGTGCGCGCCGCTGGCGACGGCGGGCGGCATTTCTGCGGCACAACGCGCAAGAGCTGACTTGCAGCGGGGGTGGAAGGGACAACCCGCAGGCATGTTGGCAAGGGATGGAACCGAGCCCGGTATGGTTGGCAGGCGTTCAAGGCCGCGTGAACGGGCGCTGGGCGCGGCGTGCAGCAAGCCCTGCGTGTAAGGGTGGCGCGGGTCGGCGAACAGTTCCTGGGCCGGGGCGCATTCTACCAGACGCCCGGCGTACATAACGCCCACCGTATCCGCCATCTGGGCGGCTACACCGAGATCGTGGGTAATCAGCAGCACGGCCATGCGGCGCTCTCGGCATCGGGCAGCCAGCAGGCGCAGAATCTGGCCCTGAATCGTGGCGTCCAAAGCCGTTGTGGGTTCGTCAGCCAACAGCAGGGCTGGCCTGCACGACAAGGCCATGGCAATCATGACGCGCTGGCGCATGCCGCCCGAGAGCTGGTGCGGGTAATCGTCATAGCGGCTTTGCGGCGCGGGAATGCCCACTTCTGTCAGCAGCTCTATGGCAGCCTCGCGGTCTTCGGAACGGTTCATTCCCTGATGCAGCCTCAAGGGTTCCGCCACCTGATCGCCAATTTTGAGCACCGGGTTGAGGGAGGTCATGGGCTCCTGAAAGATCATGCCCACCTGACGGCCGCGTACGGAGCGCATTTCTTTTTCTGAAAGTTCAAGCAGATTCTGACCGTGCAGCAGAATGCGCCCTTCAATCACCGCGTTGGGCGGGGTGAGTTGCAAAATGGCTTTGGCCGTGAGGCTTTTACCGCAGCCGGATTCACCAACGAGGCAAACTGTTTCTCCCTCATGCAGGCAGAGGTTTACGTTGCGCACGGCGGGCAGCGGGCCGTCTGCGGTTGCAAAGGTCACAGAGAGGTTTTCCAGTTGCAGCAGGGGGCTGGAGGCTTGGGTAGAAGGCTTGTTCATGGGCAGAGCCTACCAGAAGGTGCTGGCAAAAAAAAGCCTTGTGGGATGGGGTGCTGAGGCAGAGGGGGAAATGCAGAAATGCAGGAAAAGCAGAAATGCAGGAAAAAAGGCAAAAGCAGGGGAGATGTTTTTACGGCGAGATGGGTGAGCCTGTCAGGCTGATTTACGCAAACCCGACTTTTACGCCCTGAATGCGTCAGCGCCGGGATTTTGATGCTCACGTACTTGAGTACGCTGCGCTCAAAATCCCGGCGCTTTCTTTTCAGGCCGCAAAACGCGTATTTTGCAAATTCGCCCAACACCAGCCATCGCCTCCGCATTCGCTCCGGCGAGTTTAAGGAAGGTGGCTCCACGACCAGCTCTTGATGGAGAACGTATTCCTCTGGCGCGTAATTTATCCGCATGGTCATGGCTGAATGAAATTTGCCATTATCGCATGCACCTTGTCGAAGCGGTGCACGTCTTTGTTTGCTATCAGAATTTATCCACTCGTAGTACTGCCAGAATATTCAGCGCAACTAAAAAGGTACAAGGCTCATTCTCTGGTAGCAATAAAATCAATGGTAATTGGCTGAAACAGACTAAGATTCAAAGCGGCGTGGACTCTGGCATTGACGCGGCGCGGAGGGAGATCACCTGAGCGAGCGCAGCGAGCGAGGGAAACTCCCGCAGCTATGGCCGCGTTGCCCTCGCTGTATTGTGGAAGCTGATAACTCAAGGGGGTGCTCCGGGGGGAGTGCAGAGGGGGGGAAGAGGGGCCTTGCCCCGAGGGAGTGTTGGCACCGTCAACGCGACCGGAAATCAGGAGTAGGTCGCGGCTTTGCCGCGCCGTAAGCGACTGATTTTCGTGTCTTACCGCCCGGCGACGCAGACGCCGATGGCGGCCCAAAGCCCGTAAAACGGGATTTGGCATCAAAGTGAAGGGGGCGCGGCCCCTAACAGGCCCCCTTTGCCCCACGCCGGGAAGGCGTACCAACTCCGCCGGAAGGCGGAATCACGTGCCCAGAGGGCAGCAAACTGCCCAAAGCACATGTCGGGGAGATGAAAACGCCCGCTGCACGGGCGAACCAAACATACCCCATCCGTAAAAAAGCCCCCGGCGTAGAAACTATACGGTTTCCGCCGGGGGCTTCATTCTGGCTTATAGGCAAGGCTTAGTGCAGAACCTGCGCCTTGCGGAAGTTCACATAGGCCTCACGCATGGCTATGTAGGGGTCAACCGCCACGGTGTTCAGGTCTTCATACAGGGGCAGCACATCGCCAAGGGCGTTGAACCGCAGCCCGCCGCCAATCCCAAGGCTCAATTCCGTGGGTTGCAGGTAGAATAACGGGTCGGCAAACAGATCGCCAGCGCGGCCTACAGTGTCGCGCGCAGAGCTTGGCCCAATGATGGGCCAGACAATGTAGAAACCATGCCCAAGGCCCCAGCGTCCGAGAGTCTGACCAAAATCTTCGCCTGTGGGATCAATGGGCACAATGGTTTTGTGCCCTTTTGCCACATCGGCAAAGCCCGCGCTGGAAGTAGTGTTAATGACAAAACGCCCAAATTCCACCCCCGCTTCAAAAAAGCGGAACTGCAGGATGTTGTTCACAAAACGCACAGGAAACAGCAGATTGGAAAAGAAGTTTTTCAACCCGGAACGCAACTGGTGCGGCGTCACTGTTTCCCATGCCGTGTAGGCGGGCTTGGCAACATAGAGAAAGAAAATGTCGTTGAAATGGAACCAGAACCTGTTCCACGGTTCAATGGGGTCAGAAATACTCTGGATCGGCTCGTTGTCGTAGTCATCCAGAGTATTGTCTGCATTCATGGTTCCGTAAGGAGTTACTGTAATGGCCCCGGGCTGAAGCTGGGGCGCCTTGCCGTACACAGTGGAGGGCGCAGGCGCCTGGCTGGGGGCGGCGCTGGCTGGCGCATGCCACAGGCAAAGTAGTGCTGCCAGCAGAAAACCGGGCACACAGAGATGCCCCGGCAGTGTTGACGAATAGTTACTGGCCATTGCCCTGCCGGACCTCCTGCGCCTTGGCCTTGACCCTGGCAATAAGCTGGTCAGGGCTGCCGGTGTTCAGAATGTCCTGAAACTGGGTGCGATAGTTTTTGACCAGGCTGATATTTTCAATCAGCACGTCATAAACGAGCCACGAACCGTTTTTGGGGAGCATGCGATAGGCCACGGGGACTTTTTTCGAGTCCTTCATGGTGATGATTGTGCGCACTTCGGTTCGGTCGCCCTTGGGGGATGAAACCTCGCCTGTGTACACGACCTGCTCGCCATTGTAGCCGTCAATCTTGCTCAGGTAGGTATTCATGAGCAGTTCGGCAAAGGCATCGCTGAACTGCTGTTGCTGCGCCGGGCTGAACGTGCCCCAGCGCGGCCCCACCGTGCGCGAAGAAAATTCTTTAAAATCAAAAATGTGCAGGACTTCATCTTCAATCTGCTGGCGCAACGGGCCGCGCGTAGCAGGATTCACATAGTCGGGGTTCTTGATGGAGCCGAGGATGCGGTTGATGGAAGTTTCCAGCGCCAGCTGCGCAGGAGAACTCGCACTGGCCGCGCCGGGCAACAGCGCAACTGTCAGCAGCGCAAGCAGAAAGCCTGCGGCTATATGGCGTGTGATCGCATGAATGGTCATTGTTATTTGACTCCTCCGAAGGCGTACTTGCCGATGAGGGAACCGAGGTCAACGGCGGATTCCGTTTCAGTAATTGTGTCGCCAGCCGCAAGGATATGCCCCGACCCACCGCGCGAAAGGCTGACGTATTTGTCGCCGATAAGCCCGCTGGTGAGGATGGAGGCGATGCTGTCATCCGAAAGTTTCAGGTCTTTGTCGAGCCGCAGGCGCACTACAGCCTGATTGCGCACCGGATCCGGGTCAAGGCTAATGCTTACCACGCGGCCCACCGGCACCCCGGCCATTTCAATATCCGCTCCGACCCGCAGGCCGGAAACAGAATCAAAGTTGGCAGAAAGTTCAAAGCCCTGCTGGCTGAAAACTTCCATCTTGCCCAGCTTGATGGTCAGGTAGGCAACGCATACAAGGCCGAACAGGACAAAAAGGCCCACAGCGGTTTCACGAACAGTACTCATAAGGTTCAGGTAGCTCCACAGATAATTCGGCAATAAGATCAAATCTTAGTATAAGTGCGCCATGACAAAGTTTCAAGCCCTACTGTTGAGTAGGTAATCGCGAATCGCTCGGATATCGCAATTTTTATTATGCAGCGGCGCAATTTTTATGACGCCAGCCAACGGTCAAGGGCCTGCCGCACCGCAGGATCGGGCGCTTCGCCCATGGCGGCCTGCGTGTCGCCGGGTTCACGCAACAAAAATTGTCGCAGATACGGGTCATCGTTTGCTTCAAGCTCGGCCAGCGAGCCGGAAAAAAGCGCGCGGCCTTCGCCCAGCACCAGAACGTGGTCGGCAATGGCCCGCAGGCTGGCCAGATCGTGGCTGACCACAACAACCGACATGTCGGTATATTGCCTGCGCATGGCGAGCAGCAGTTCATCCATGCGGGCGGCGGTGATGGGGTCAAGGCCGGAGGTCGGCTCATCGCACAGCAGGATGCGTGGTTCGGCCACAATGGCCCGCGCAAGGCCCGCGCGTTTGCGCATACCGCCGGAAAGCTGGTTGGGATAAAAATCGGCAAAATCTTCAAGGCCCACCATGCGTAGCACGCGCAGGCCCGCCTCGCGAACAAGCTTTTTGGGAAGATTCAGATGCTCTGTGAGGGGCAGGGTGACGTTTTGCACCAGCGACAGCGCTCCGAGCAGCGCGCCATCCTGAAACAGCACGCCCATGTTGCGGCGCATGCGCCGAAATTCTTTTTGCGGCAGGGCAAAGAGGTCATTGTCGCCTATGAGTACATGCCCGGCCTGCGGGCGCGAAAGGCCGATAATATGGCGCAGCAGGGTGGACTTGCCGCAGCCGGAACCGCCAAGAATTACAGAAACCTTGCCGCCCGGAAGCACCGCATTGACATCGCGCAGAACCACATGCTCGCCGTAGCCCACGCTGAGAGCCCGAAATTCAATGTCCCATGCCTGCATGAATACCGCCTGTCGCCTCTGATATGGATTATCGGTTGGAGCAGATTAGTATTGAAAATGCGTATCTGCTTTGCACGTTTTTTGTAAAAATTCCCGCAAAAATATTTTGCAAGGCGAATCTGTTTCGCTCGTAAGTACGTATTTCAACGTGAAAATGCCTTGATGTAGGAGCGCTGCCAGCAGGTGGGTGGCCTGCAGGCCTTGTGACGCTTTGGCAGCATAACGCAGGGAGGCAGGAGGAACAAGTGCGGTTGATGCGCCAAGCTGCGGGCGCGGTTGGCGTGATTTTGCGAAGTTTGGCTGGCTGCGCGGGGGAGTGACCCAATTTACAAACGGGCTGCTCCCCCGCCAGACATCTCAACGTGAAAATGCGTTAGTCAGTGGGCATATCGTCGGGGAAGTCCGCGTTGGCATAGACATTCTGAACGTCGTCATTGTCGTCCAGCGCGTCCATGAGGCGCAGCACCTTCATGCCCACTTCGGCGCTCACAGCCACAAGATTCTGCGGAATCATGGCCAGTTCGGCTTCCTGCATGGCAATGCCGGCAGCTTCCAGCGCATCGCGCACCGAGGTGAAATCGGCCATGGCGGTGTGGATTGTCCACACGTCATCATCGTCGATGACATCATCTGCGCCAGCTTCAAGAGCGGCTTCCATAATTTTGTCTTCGGGGTAGGCTGCCTTGTCCACGGCGATAACGCCCTTGCGGTCAAACATCCAGCCCACGCTGCCGTTTTCACCCATGGCCCCGCCATGCTTGGTGAAAAGGTGGCGAACTTCGGCCACGGTGCGGTTTTTGTTGTCAGTGGCAACTTCCACCATGATGGCGATGCCGTTGGGCCCGTAGCCTTCGTAGAAGGTTTCAGTCAGGTCGCCGCCTGCGTCTTCACCCGTACCCTTGCGGATGGCTGCCTCAATCTTGTCCTTGGGCAGATTGACGGCCTTGGCGGCGGCAATGGCCGCGCGCAGGCGGGAGTTGCCCACTGGGTCACCGCCGCCCTTGGCTGCGATGATGATTTCTTTGGCGGCCTTGGTGAAAATCTTGCCGCGCTTGGCGTCCTGGCGACCCTTACGGTGCTGGATATTGGCCCATTTACTGTGACCTGACATAAAACCTCCGAAACCTTGTGTAGAGTATGTTTATATACCCGGCGGCGCGTCGTCGGCAACTTCGTGTGAAGTTTCTCCGGCGGCTTCGCCCGGCACATGCGCCGTTGGGGCAGCGCCCGCCTGACCACGAAAACCAAGGCCGACAAAAAATGTTTCCTTGCTTTCGGCCCGCGAGCTTTTGGGCTTGAACGATTTGACCGCATCAAAAGCCTTGCGCATGGGCGCGAGCAGCTCCTGAATATCTGGCCCCATAAAAATTTTGACCACAAAACTGCCGCCCTTTTTAAGGTGCAGGCAGGCTACAGCCAATGCCTCAACCGTAAGCTCAAGCGAACGGGCCTGATCCGTAAAGCGCGTACCCGTTGTGCGCGGGGCCATGTCGCTGATGACAACGTCAAACGGCCCCAGCTCCTTGAGTTTTGCTTCAAACTCGGCCGAGCGGTTGAACACGTCTTCCTGCATGAATGTGACCTGCGGCGGAAACACCGTTTCGGTGCTCTGAATGTCGCAGGCGAGCACGAGTCCACGCATCCCGACCTTTTCCGCAGCGCCCATGGACCACGATCCAGGGGCGGCGCCAAGGTCGAGAACCCGCTGGCCAGGGCGCAGCAGGCGGAACTTGGAGTCCAGCTCCTTGAGCTTGTAGACCGAGCGTGCGGGATAATTCTCGCGCTTGGCCTTCAGAAAATAATGATCACGGTATTCTTTCATGGTAAATTCCAACAGGTAACCATACCCTTTTTTATCGCGCTCGCCAAGTGCACAGTAACGCCCTTCGTGACGAGCCGCGCAAAACTGCCGAACTGGTTGACCTCTGGCATTTATCAGGATACTTTTTCAATAAGTTTCCAGAACCTTTGATCTCGCACACTATCACCAGTAAGGAGAGGCTATGAAACGGATTCTGTTGGCCGCTTGTCTTGCGGGTTGCGCGCTCGGCTTGGGAGCGCAAACGGTATTGGCGGAAAGCGTTAAAGTTCCTGTGAACAAGATCAGCAGTGAAGGCGTTGGAGAGGCCATCGGCTTTGTTGTTTTTGAGGACGACGGCAAGGGCGGCATGGATATTATGGTTGATGTCGTCGGTATCCCTCAGGGCGACCACGGCATGCACGTGCATGAAAATCCTTCGTGCGCGCCCGCGGCCAAGGATGGCGTCAATGTGGCCGGTCTTTCCGCAGGGGGGCATTATGATCCCACACACGCTGGCAAACATGAAGGCCCCGGCAAGCATGGGCACAAGGGCGATCTGCCGCTTATAACCGCCGATGCCCAGCAAAATGTGAAGGCCAAGTTGCATGTGACTGATCTGACCACAGCCGACATCAAGGGGCGCTCGCTCATGATCCATGCTGGCGGCGACAACTATTCCGACCAGCCGGCTCCCCTTGGCGGCGGCGGGGCGCGCATCGCCTGCGGCGTGATCAAGTAAGATTATGTTTCTCCGTTCACGCGGCAGAAAATTCACCTGCTCGCGTGGATAGTTCATGCATTCCCTTGTGTGGGTCTTGCAGTTCTGGCAAGGGCGCGTCATTATCGACGCAAAGTATTGCCAGCCACAGGGGAGAACCTCCGACTGCCTTAACTGGCGCGGAGTTTTGGATTATTCTGCCCCGCTTGCTTGCCGCAGCGGGGCTTTTTTATTGATGGGACAGTTCCGCAAGGAGCCAGCATTGGCAGGGGAAAATATGGCCGAACAAAATACGCGCCCGCAGCGGGTTCGCCTGCCAGATTTTGCAGGCCGGGCCGTGAGCCTGCCCGATGGCCCGGAAGCATGGAGCTGCCGGGGTGAGGGCGATGCCGTGCTGCTGCTCGGTCTGGGGCCAGAATCAGGAGCAAACCTGCCGCATGTTTTGCCCATGCTTGTCAAGGCTCCCGCCGTCTACTGGCTGGAATCCCCACTTGTGGCCCGCGCCCTGGAGGCATGGAGGCAGGAGGTCGGGCTTTTGCCACGCGAACCGCTGCCCGCCCATTGGCGCGCGGTCACCGCAGAGCAGGCTGTGGCTTTGGCCGGGCAGTGTCGTTGCTGCATTTACTCGCCCGGCTTACGGCTTGATCCTGAATTTTGGGGACCGTTGCTGGGCCGGGTGGATGCGGCCCTCGCATTTCCTTCATCCGCTGCGCGGGCGAGTGGGCCCATGACAGCCGAGGATAAGGGAAGCGTCCGTAAAGCCGGGCCAGTTCTGCTGCCCGGCAACGATGGGCAGTTGCTGCACCAGGAATTGCGCACGGCTCTCGCCGGGTGCGGTTTCGGGCCTGTGGTGGATGCCCTGCCTCAGCCCTCGTCTGGCATGGGCGGAGCGCAGGCAGGCCGTGAGGATGAATTTTTGGCCCGCTGGCGCACACTTTTGCATGGGGGCAAGCCAGCATTTCTGCTCTCGGTAAACATGCGCGGGCTGGATGCTGACGGGCGCGTTTTTGAGCTTTGCCGGGCCCTTGGAATTCCCGTTGCCCTGTGGTTTGTGGACAATCCCTGGCATGTTTTGTCTGGTGTGCGACTGCCCTGGTGGCGGGATGCCCATATTTTTGTGACGGATGCCAGCTTTGTGGACAGCCTCAGAGCATGTGGCGCAGGCCGGATTTTTCATCTGCCTCTGGCTGTTGCGCCGCACATGTGGCGCGATCTGCCGGATATTGCTCCACCCTCCTTTAATATGGAGCCGCCCCTGTTTGTGGGGCGTTCCGCCTTTCCTGAAAAGGAGCGCTTTTTTGCTGCGGCCAGTGTGCCGCAGGCTTTGGAGGCAGAGGCCGCAACGCTGCTTGAGGCCAGCACCGGCCCGCAGAATGCGCCGCATTTTTTTTGGTGGCAGGACAAACTGGGGGGTAGGCTTTGGCCTGGCTACGACGTGCGCCGTCCGGGTCTTGGGGCCGAGCGCTGCGCGCAGGCCAACAGGCGGCGTTGGCTCTTGACCGCAGGGGAGGGTTCGGTTGGCGGGCTGCGCGTCATCGGCGACGACGGCTGGAAGCCCCTGCTGCCCGACACGGAAATATTGCCGCCAGTGGATTACTATACGGCACTGCCCGAAGTGTACGCGCGGGCCGAAGCCGTGCTGAACGTAACCAGCCTGCTGTTGCCGCAGAGCCTGAGCCAGCGCCATTTTGACGTCTGGGCCAGCGGCGGGTTGCTGCTCAGTGATGCCACATCTGGATTGAAAATCTTCCCTGTGGAATTGACCGAACCCATGACATTGCGCGGGCCGAGCGACTTTATGGCCAAGCGCACATGGTTTCGGGCGCATCCGAAAGCTGCGTATGATCTGCGGCGGGCATGGCGCGAGCATCTGCGCGTGCAGCACGGCTATGAGCAACGTATTCAGCAGATTATCGAAACTTTTGCCTGACAGGCGGCGGAGGCTGGATGCTCAGGTGAACAGGAGAAAGGCTTGACAAGTCGTGCGGTTTTGCCTATTGCTCATTTCCTGCGTTAAGCTTTCCATTGTGGGGAAGTAGCTCAGCTGGGAGAGCATCGCCTTCGCAAGGCGGGGGTCGAGGGTTCAAATCCCTTCTTCTCCACCACAATATCAAGGGGTTACGGATAATACCGTGGCCCCTTTTTTTATGCGTTTCATGTCCGTAAAAACTGTAGGCGGACTTTTGGGGTTTGTATGCACGGCGGCCAGATTCCGTACGGAGCCTGTATGCGTCAAAATACATTGGCAATCGGGCTGCAAGTTGGATAAAAGGTATGCATTGTCCTCTTGGTCTGGAATGAAAGGGCAATGCACCAATATAATTCAGAAGAGGGACGTCATGGGCAATTCACTTTCATGCTTCAAAGCCTACGATATCCGGGGCCGTGTGCCGGGCGTTCTCAATGCGCCGCTGGCCCGTGCACTGGGCAGGGCCGTTGTTGAAATACTGGGCGCAAAAAGTGTTGTAATTGGACGTGATGCCCGGCTTTCCGGCCCCGAACTGCGAGATGCGCTGGCCTTGGGTTTGCATGAGGCCGGGGCGCAGGTGACGGACATAGGTATGTGCGGCACGGAAGAAATCTATTATGCCGCCGCAAATCAGCCCTTTGGGGCGGGCGTCATGATTACGGGCAGTCATAACCCGGCGGACGAAAACGGCTTCAAGCTGGTGCGCGGCGGGGCCATACCCATCAGTGGCGATTCCGGCCTGTTTGCCCTGCGCGACCGGGTTGAGGCCATTCTTGCCGAGAGCGGCGAGACTGCCGGGTCCCTTGATGTCTCCCCTCTGCAGCATGCCTCGTTCCGTGCCGACTATGTGGCCTGGCTGCTGGAATACAGCGGGGCTGGGCAGCTTGCCCCGGTTGCTGGCCGCAAACCCCTGAAGATTGTGGGTGACGCTGGTAATGGCTGCGCCGGACTGGTGCTGAACGATCTGATGGCAGCGTTGCCCTTTGAATTTGTCTGCCGGCAGATGCAGCCGGACGGAACTTTTCCCGATGGCGTACCCAACCCCCTGCTGCCGGAGCGCCGGGCGGCCACAGCCGCTGCCGTGCGCGAGTCTGGCGCGGACATGGGCGTAGCCTGGGACGGCGATTTTGACCGCTGTTTTTTTTATGACGCGGACGGCAATTTTATTGAAGGTTACTACTGCATAGGCCTGCTGGCGCAGGAGCTGCTGCGGCGTGTGCCTGGCGGCAAGGTGGTGCACGACACCAGAGTGTACTGGAACACCCGCGAGGTGGTGCAGGCCGCAGGCGGCCAGCCCGTAATGGGCAAGACTGGACACGCCTTCATGAAGGAACGCATGCGCGCCGAAGATGCGGTGTATGGCGGCGAGATGAGCGCACATCATTATTTTCGCGATTTTGCGTACTGCGACTCGGGTATGCTGCCCTGGCTGCTGGTGGCCTCGTTGCTGCACCGCACAGGCAAGCCCCTGGCTGCGCTGGTGGCAGAACGCATGGCGGCCTATCCGTGCAGCGGTGAAATCAACCGTCGTGTGCAGGATGCACCCGCCCTCATGCGGCAGGTGAGGGATCGTTACGCGCCTTCGGCTCTGCACGAAGACAGCATGGACGGCGTTAATCTGGAATTTACCGACTGGCGTTTCAATCTGCGCATGTCCAATACCGAACCCCTGCTGCGCCTGAATGTGGAGAGCAGGGGGAACAGTGTGCTGATGGAAGAAAAAACGGCTGAAATACTGCGGTTTCTGGACGAACAGGGCGGGGCCGTACCTGCCTGAGGAACGCGTTAGCGGCTCTGCCGCGTACGGATGCGACGCTTGTTTGCGGGCGGTTGATGGCGTAGCATGGAATTGTAGGCCCTGCTGGCGGTAGGTCAGATTGGTGTTCCAACATTGATGCAATGGTGAGGAAATTCATGCAGAATATTGCCCCTGTGATTCTGTGCGGTGGTAGTGGTACGCGTTTGTGGCCGCTTTCGCGCGAAACATACCCAAAGCAGTTTGTGGATATGGGCGGCGGGAAAACGCTGTTCAAGGATACTGTGCTGCGGGCGAAGCACACGCCGGACAGCATGGAGCCTGTAATTGTATGCAATGAGGCTCACCGTTTTTATGTGACCGCCGAACTGTACGAATGCGGCGTGCATGGTAAAATCCTGCTGGAACCAGCGCCGCGCAACACTGCTCCGGCTATTGCGCTGGCGGCCTTTGCCCTGAAGGAAGACGGCGCAGATCCGCTCATGCTGGTATTGCCCTCTGACCATGCCATTGGCGATGAAGGCATCTTTTTTGAAGGCGTAAAACGCGCGGCGGCCCTGGCGGAACAGGGGCGCATTGTCACTTTTGGCATAGCCCCCACCGGCCCGGAAACTGGCTTTGGCTACATTGAACAGGGCGAAGCCCTTGGAGCTAACGGCTACAGGGTTGCCCGGTTTGTGGAAAAACCCGATGCGGGCAACGCTGCGGGCATGCTGGCCAAGGGCGGTTATTCGTGGAACAGCGGCATGTTTTTGCTGCGGGCTTCTGTGTATCTGAAAGAGCTGGAACGATTTGCTCCCCAGATATACGCCGCCTGCAATGCCGCCTGGAAAGGGCGCAAGGATGATCAGGCCTTTTCCCGCCCAGACAGTGATGCTTTTCTTTCCTCCCCGTCTGATTCCATAGACTATGCGGTCATGGAGCAAACGGATCTGGCGGCTGTTGTGCCGCTGGGCGTCAGCTGGAGCGACCTTGGCTCGTGGGAAGCCTTTTATCAGGTAGGGCAGCAGGACGACTCCGGCAACGTATGCTCTGGCGATGTTATGACCGAGGGTGCCGAGGATTGCTATTTTAACGCCAACCACAGGCTGCTGGCGGCCATAGGCGTGAGCGGGCTTGTGGTTGTGGAAACGCAGGATGCCGTGCTTGTTGCGCCGCGCGACCGTGTGCAGGACGTAAAAAAGATTGTTGGCCGCCTGCAAAGCGCACAGCGGCCCGAATGCAGGCAACATCCCCTGGTGTACCGCCCGTGGGGCAGTTATGAAACCCTTGTCATGGACGGGCGTTTTCAGGTCAAGCGCATCATTGTGAACCCCGGCGCCGAGCTTTCTTTGCAGATGCATCACCACCGCGCCGAGCATTGGGTCGTAGTGAGCGGCACGGCAGAAGTGACCAACGGCGATCTGGTTAAACTGTTTACGGAAAACCAGTCGACCTACATACCTGTTGGCACCATACATCGCTTGAAAAACCCAGGAGTTATCCCTCTGGTGCTTATAGAAATCCAGTCTGGCTCCTATCTGGGGGAGGACGATATCGTGCGTTTTGCCGATGTGTACGGGCGGGAAGGGTAGCCCTGCTGATCTGTATGGCTACGGCACGACCGCTTCGACCAGTGGACAATGGTAGCCTTGCAAGGTATTTTACCCGCCTCCTTGTTGGCAGCAGGGAGATTCAGCTCTCGTAACTTCATCATTAAAAAGACAATATACTGAAATTATGAAAAAAGCGCTTATAACCGGCATCACCGGGCAGGATGGGGCTTACCTCGCGGAGTTTCTGTTGCAAAAGGGCTACGAGGTGCATGGTATCAAAAGGCGCGCTTCGTTGTTCAACACCGACCGCATTGATCACTTGTATGAAGACCCGCATGCCAACCGGCGGCATTTTATCTTGCACTACGGCGACTTGAGCGACTCCAGCAATCTGGTGCGCATCATGCAGGAAGTAAAGCCGGACGAGGTGTATAATCTGGCGGCGCAGAGCCATGTGCAGGTTTCTTTTGAGTCCCCCGAATACACTGCGGATGTGGATGCCCTCGGAACACTGCGTCTGCTTGAGGCCATCCGCATTGCCGGGCTCTCGGAAACTACGCGTTTTTATCAGGCCTCTACTTCTGAGCTTTTTGGGCTGGTGCAGGAAGTGCCGCAGACGGAAAAAACACCGTTCTATCCGCGCTCTCCCTATGCCTGCGCCAAACTTTATGCCTACTGGATTACGGTCAACTACCGCGAAGCTTACGGCATGTATGCCTGCAACGGCATTCTTTTCAACCACGAATCGCCTATCCGCGGTGAGACCTTTGTGACCCGCAAGATTACCCGCGCCATGTCGCGTATGGTGCTTGGCTTGCAGGATTGCCTGTACCTTGGCAACATGGACGCCAAGCGCGACTGGGGCCACGCGCGTGATTACGTTGAAATGCAGTGGCTTATGTTGCAGCAGGAACAGCCTGATGATTTTGTGATCGCCACCGGACGGCAGTTTTCCGTGCGCGACTTTGTCAATGCCGCAGCCGCAGAGCTTGGCGTCTGCCTCAGCTGGCAGGGCACTGGCGTAGAAGAAACCGGCACCGTAACAAGCGTTGACGTGAGCCGCTTGCAGCAGGTTGCTGGCAACCGTCAGGGGCTGGAATGCCATCTCAAGCCCGGCGATGTTATTGTGCGCGTTGATCCGCGTTACTTCCGCCCCACAGAAGTGGAAACCCTGCTGGGGCAACCGGCCAAGGCCAAGGAAAAGCTGGGCTGGGAGCCGAAAACCTCCTTTGAAGACATGGTAGCCGAAATGGCGCGCGAAGACCTTGCCCTGAGCATGCGCGATGCCGTGTGCAAGGTGGCGGGCTTTAAAACCTTCAGCCACAACGAGTAAGGCAATGCGCAAAGATGCTCTGGTCTATGTGGCGGGCCACAGAGGGCTTGTAGGCAGCGCCCTGTGTCGTGCCTTGACGCGTTCTGGCTATGAACGGCAGCTCACACGCACGCATGCGGAACTGGATTTGTGCGACCAGGCCGGGGTGCGGGCTTTTTTTGCCCAGCACAGGCCTGACGTGGTGATTCTGGCCGCCGCCAAGGTGGGGGGCATCCACGCCAATGCCACATATCCCGCAGAGTTCATTTACCAAAACCTGCAAATCCAGAACAACATCATCGACAGCGCATACCGCAATGGCTGCAAAAAACTGCTGTTTCTCGGTTCATCGTGCATTTACCCCAAGCTGTGCCCGCAGCCCATCAAGGAAGAGTATCTGCTCACCGGGCCGCTGGAACCAACCAATGACGCCTACGCCCTGGCCAAAATCTCGGGCATCAAGATGTGCCAGGCCTATCGCAAGCAGTATGGCTTTGATGCCATCAGCGCCATGCCCACCAATCTGTATGGCCCCGGCGACAACTATCACCCGGAAAACAGTCATGTGATTCCTGGGCTTATCCGGCGTTTTCATGAAGCAAAAGAACTCGGGGCCTCAGAGGTTGCCATTTGGGGTACAGGCAAAGCCCTGCGCGAATTTCTGCATGTGGACGACATGGCGGAAGCCTGCGTATTTTTGCTTGAGAACTATTCTGACTTTGAGCATGTGAATGTGGGCAGCGGAGTGGAACACTCCATTCTGGAAACAGCCCGCCTGATTGCCAAGGTTGTGGGCTTTAACGGCGACATCGTTACCGACTCCTCAAAACCGGATGGCACCCCCCGCAAGCTCATGGATTCGGGCAAGCTTTTTGGTATGGGGTGGAAACCCCGCGTAGGGCTTGAAGACGGCCTGCGCGATGCGTACAGCGATTTTTTGCAAAACCAGCATAAGCGGGGTTATTAGCGTTTATGGCTCACGAACTTGTCATTGAGGCTGGTCGAGCAGAGCGGCAATACTGGAAAGACCTGTGGCGCTATCGCGAGCTTTTTCTCATATTGACATGGCGCGATGTGGCCGTGCAGTACAAGCAGACTGTTGTAGGTATTTTGTGGGCTGTGCTGCGCCCATTGTTGACAATGGCGGCCTTTACTTTTGTGTTTGCAAAGGTGGCAAAGTTGCCTTCCGAAGGCGTGGCTCCATACCCGCTGATGGTGTTTGTGGCCATGCTGCCGTGGCAGATGTTCGCCACGGCAATCAGTGCCATTGCCAACAGTCTGATTGCCAACAGCAATCTGGTTTCCAAGGTCTATTTCCCTCGGATTATAGTCCCGGCTGCGACCATGGGCGTGGCTGTGATGGACTTTGTCATTTCTTTTGTGCTGTTAGCATTAATGATGGTGTTTTATCAGTATACGCCGCCCATACAGGTGCTGGCTGTTCTGCCCCTGACCTTGCTCGCAGCCCTTGTTGCTCTGGGGCCGGGGCTTATACTTTGCGCACTTAATGTAACGTACCGAGACTTCCGCATCATTGTTCCCTTCATCACCCAGTTCGGCCTGTATCTGTCGCCCGTGGGCTTTTCGTCAGGCATTGTGCCAGAGAAGTGGCGTCTGCTCTACGAGTGCAATCCAATGGTCGGGGTTATTGACGGCTTTCGGTGGGCTGTGCTTGGCAGCATGGACTGCCCTGTTCGCGCGCTCTCCATCAGCGTAGGCTGCGCAATTGCACTGCTGTTTTGCGGTATCAGAATTTTTCGCAAGACTGAACGCACGTTTGCGGACGTAATATAGGATGAGTAGATGAAACCCATCATATCAGTTGAAGGGCTCGGCAAGAGCTATACCATCCGACACGAAGGGCAGACCCCCTACAAGTCTTTGCGTGAAGAAATTTTCAAGCTGCCCAAGCGCCTGCTCAGCAGGGGGGCGCAGAGTCAGGAAGAATTCTGGGCGCTCAAGGATGTGAATTTTGACATTATGCCCGGCGACCGTGTGGGCATTATTGGTCGTAACGGTGCGGGCAAATCCACTTTGCTCAAATTGCTGTCAAGGATTACAGAGCCGACAACCGGGCGCATTACAATGCGTGGGCGTGTGGCAAGCCTTTTGGAAGTAGGCACAGGCTTTCACGCAGAGTTGACGGGGCGTGAAAATATCTACCTCAACGGAGCTATCCTGGGGATGACCCGCGCGGAAGTACGCCGCAAGTTTGATGAAATAGTGGATTTTGCCGGGGTGGAAAAGTTCCTGGATACCCCTGTGAAGCGATATTCCTCCGGCATGTATGTGCGCCTTGCCTTTGCTGTTGCTGCGCACCTTGAGCCTGAAATCCTGATTGTGGATGAAGTGCTGGCCGTGGGTGATGCAGAATTTCAAAAGAAATGCCTCGGGAAAATGGAAGAAGTGAGCAAGGGGCAAGGGCGCACTGTGCTTTTTGTAAGCCATAATATGGGGGCGGTGCAGCAATTATGTACATCGATAATAACTCTGAGCAAAGGGGAAATTATAAATAACAGTAATAATGTTTTTGAGTCTACAAGAAAGTATTTGTCTAACAACATTTTTGAAAGTGATAATGACTGCTGTTGGATAAATGATAATAATGCTTACAATCATCCGAATTTTCAGCCTCTGCGATTGGAATTAGTCAGGAAAAGTGAGCAATTTTCTGATATTACAGTGAGAATTACTGGAAAAATTGGGATGGTTGATAGTGCTTTACAAGTCGGTTTTGGCGTCTATACTGTGTCTGGCGACTTGTTATTTTGGGCGTTTCATAATGATGGGGAAGACAGTACATGGCCTAAGCTGAAAGAGGGGCTCTGTACGTTTTGTTGCACTATACCGTACTTTTTTTTGAATTCTGGAAAGTATAGACTAGAACTCCTCGCGGCTCTGTATCGGAGGGAGTGGATATGTGCACCGGGCGAAAACGCACCAGACTTGATGATTGAGGTCAAAGACTTCATTAGTCATTCTAGCTACTGGAACGTGACGCGCCCAGGACTTTTGGCTCCCTGCTTTAATTGGACAGCGGAAAACGGAGGGGTTTGATGTTTTTCAGTGATAGAATACAAAGCATACTCCCGACTGACAAAGTTTTGGAGGTCGGCCCCGGTTCTCTGCCTCATCCCCGAGCCGATGTCTACCTTGAAAAAAAATTTTCAGCGGAAGAGGCTTACATACAAAGCGGTTATGCTCAACCTGTCAAGCTTGATGGAAAAGTCGTTTATTATGATGGGGCAGTTTTCCCATTTGAAGACAAGGAGTTTGATTATGTAATCTGCTCACACGTGGTTGAGCATGTTGCATCTGATGATATCCCTTTTTTTCTTAGAGAGTTAGAACGTGTGGCTTGGCGTGGTTATATAGAGTTTCCAAATGCACTATACGAGCTATTTAATAACCAAGATGCCCATAAAACATTATGCGTTGCTGATGGAAATGAAATTGTTTATTACGATAAAAAAGGTCAGGCAAATGTTTTTAATAGCCCAATGATAGAACTGTGGAGACGTTTTTTCTATAACAAATTTACTAATTTTGACTTTTTTAGAGAGTATAAGCAAGTTTTTTTTGACGGATTTGAATGGGAAAAAGTAATAAAATATCGGAAAGTAGAAGAGATACAAGATATTGTCTCCATTATTGACCGAACTCTTGAAGGTCCGAGTAGTATTGACTCTGAGGGGGCGCCAAAAAACTTGGCAAAACGTATAATGAGAAAATTTTGCAATTTTTTTTTCAAAATTGCAAAAAAAGTTTATAAAATTTGTTTCAAGAAAAAGAATTTTTTTGTTTCTCCTTCTGCAATTATCGAAAACAGAGATTTTGTCATAATAAATGAAGGAGCTGAATTAAAAGATTATGTTATAATACGAACATACAGTGATATTGTTAAAATTGGTAGATATACCCAGCTAAATCCTTTTGTTGTCATTTATGGAGGAAATGGCGTTGAAATTGGTGATAATGTGATGATAGCGCCCCATACGGTTATTGCTTCTGGAAATCACAAAATGAGCGATTTGACTCGTCCGATGCGCTGGGCAGGCTCTGATAAACTAGACAAAATTGTTATTAAAGACGATGTCTGGATAGGAGCAAATTGTACAATAGTAGCTGGAGTAACAATTGGGAAGGGAGCTGTTGTTGGTGCAAATAGTGTTGTGACTAAAAATGTACAAGATTACGACGTTGTCTGCGGTGTGCCAGCTATTCCGATAAAATCTAGATGGCAATATGCGCATAATTCGAAAGAAAATGATCCTCAATGATATTTTTATATTTCACTTATCAACTGATGTGAGCTTCAATGGAATCCCGTGTAGAGATTGATTACCCACGCGTGGTGGCACTTTCTGGCGAGCAGAGGATTTTAGACGCCGAAGTCGTGAGTTGAGATGTAAGGAATTTTGCGAACCCTTGCAGTATGTATCAAGACTTTGGTCAATACGAAGAACGATGGTGACGCAAAAGGACTCCAATCGGGGCTTGGAACCAGCCGAGGCTTGATATTTATTGTGGTATCAAGATGATGCTGCAGATTGATGGTTTGTTCGATGCAATGCTGAGAGTTGAAGTGTTAGGGCTTTTACCTGATCCGTTTTGACTCTAAAAGACTTCTTAAGCCTTTTGCGGTCAGGCTTACACTCTTATTTTTGCCACTTTTTTCGAATCTCTGGTGCACAGCACAGTATTTCTTCGGGGTTCTTGATGCCGAGGCCTCTGCTAGCAGCAAAGCTGAAGTCTTTTCATTGCAAAACCAAGGTAACGTTTCAGAGTTTGTGTTGCAGGAGATGTTCATATTTCTGAGTCTATTGGTCGCCATTCTCCTGGTTTAAAATTACAATTTTAGAAGATCAGGGCTTCATTTAGTGAGGGGCCTGTTGTGCAAACTGCAAAAAAAGTTGACAAACACTCTCACGATTCAGCCTGTCTTGGATATCATGTTGTTGCAAAAAAATGAACACACCTAGTCGTACTTGTGTCTCCATTTGTGGCGGTCTTGGTAACCAGATGTTCCAGTATGCCCTTGGTTGCGCCCTAGAGAAGAGGTTGCATGTTCCCATAGCCTATGATTTGACTTGGTTTTCGCATATGAGCGGATGTACACCGCGAAAGTTTTTGCTTGGTGAGTTTCCAGAAATTGCCAGGTCATTTTGTGAGGCTACTGAGAAAGAAAGAAATATCCTTTTATATGGCGGCACGACATTCTGGTCCAGAATTTGTGATGCCTTGTTGCGAAGAGTAAGGCGATTCGGCCCTGCTTTTGTGCAAGAACCGTCTGCGGCCTACTGGGAGGGGATTTGGAATATTCAATGCCCTGCCTATGTGCAAGGTTTTTGGCAGTCATCGCAGTATTTTGAACATGTGGAGAGTACGATTCGGCAGGCCTTTACCTTTCCTTCTCTGCCAGAGAATTCATGCCCTTTGGCAGATGAAATAAGCCGACTTGAAAATTCTATTGCTGTGCATGTACGGCGAGGCGATTACGCCCATAATGCCGTAACCAATGCTGTGCACGGTTTGTGCTCAAGTGCATACTATGCAAAGGCTATTGAACATATTCAGTCCTTTGCCCATGATGCACACCTTTATATATTTAGTGATGAACCAGCGTGGGTGCGTGGGAACTTTGATTCACATGGATTGCCCTTTACTGTGGTAGATATTCACAGCGAAAATGAAGCGCATCATGATATGCATCTTATGTCACTTTGTAGACATTTCATTATTGCCAACTCGTCTTTTTCTTGGTGGGGAGCATGGCTATCACAACGTGATGGAGTGATTTGTGCTCCGGAAGATTGGTTTGTTTCTGACAATGCTATTGATCTGCCCCCTGGATGGCTTAAGTTTTGAAGAGTAAGCAAACACCTTGTGCGTTGGAATGTGGTCTTTAAAACTATAGCTTTAGGATTATATCGTGTGCGGTATAACTGGTATCATTTCTGAAGAAGTTATTCGTTTGCAAGATTGTTTGAAACGTATGACTTCTTCTCTTGCGCATAGAGGCCCAGACGGCGAAGGTACAGCATATTTTGATCGTTGCGCCCTTGGGCATCGCCGCCTCGCCATCGTGGATATTGCTGGAGGGGCGCAACCGATGTTTGCCCCTGAAGGTGATGTGGCTGTTGTGCTCAATGGCGAGATATATGGTTATCAGAAGTTACGTGAAACTCTCGATTACCCTTTTCGGACAAATTCTGACACAGAGATCCTCTTGGCGCTGTATCAACGGTATGGGCTTGAGATGGTCAAGCATTTGCCGGGTATGTTCGCCTTTGCTCTATGGGATGATAAAAAGAAATTATTACTTTGTGCCAGAGACCGCTTTGGCGAAAAGCCTTTTTTTTATGCGCCTTGTGGACAGGGGGGCTTGATCTTTGCCTCGGAGATAAAGGCATTGCTCGCCTCAAGTTTATTGCCGCTGCAACGGCTGAATCATAGTGCTTTGGGACACTATCTCAAGCACTTATGCGTCCCAGTCAATCAAAGTATATTCTCGGATATTATACCACTCCCTCCTGCGCATCAGTTGGTTTTCCAAGAAAATAAGCTAACTGTCAGCCGTTATTGGGACTTCCCAGTGCCACAAGCAGAGGCTTCTTTAGCAGCTTCTGTTGAACAGTTTGCGGAGCTCTTTTCAACGTCAGTGCAGCGCCAGTTGGTGGCTGATGTTGATGTGGCAGCCTTTTTGAGCGGCGGGTTAGATTCTACTTCTGTGGTATGTGCTGCGGTGGAGTACAAACCAGACCTGCGCACATTGGCTTACGGTTTTTGCCACGGCGTTGACGAACGTCCCTTCGCTCTTGAGGCTGCCAAACTGTATGGCACGCGACACGAAGAATTACACGATGGGCAAATTGACCTGCCCCCTTTGATGGAGAAAATGGCTGAGATTTTTGATGAACCCTTTGCTGATTCTTCAAATATCCCTAGCTACTTAATTTCACGACAAGCCGTAAGGCATGCGCGAGTGGTGCTTACTGGTGATGGTGGTGACGAACTGCTGGCAGGCTATGATGGGACCTATCGGGATTTACTTTTAAAAACATCCAGGTTTGACATTCGTTTTCGGGCTGCACTGCGGTCTTTTGGGAAAGCGTGCGCATATGCTGCCCGTTTGCGCCGTGGCTATGCCTTACAGCATTTGCGGCAAGGCAAAGCGATGCTTCAAGGGATTTCTGATGTCGCGTCCCATCGGTATGCTGAAGGGTACTTCAGCGACAACGACTTGAAAGACTTTTCGTTCGCAGATGTGCCTTTTCAGCCCACACTTTTCGGCGGTCTTGATGACGCGCTACGACTGGATATAGCTAACTATATGCCAGCAGATATATTGGTAAAGACGGATCGGGCTTCCATGGCTAACGGGTTGGAGCTGCGGGCGCCTTTTTTAGATGTTGACGTCGCCTCTTTTTTACTGTCTTTGCCTACAACTTTAAAAATTGACGATAGATACAGCAAGATATTGTTACGGGAAGCCTATGGGCCTCTATGGCCTCCAACTATCCTGAAGCGCAATAAAATTGGTTTCGGCGCACCTGTGCATTCATGGCTCAAAGAAGAGAGCATGGTTGAATTTTGTCAACAGTATTTTACGGCTGACCGCCGCATACATCAGATTTTACCATTGGATTTTGTGAAACGTTATGCAGGAAATTGTAACTATCAAAGTTGGATTCTGCTTGTTTTGAGCATCTGGATAGAAAAATATGCCAAGTACATTACCTTATAGCTCTAAATCGCAAGTACCTAAAGTTTCAGTCATTATGGCTGTGTACAATTGCGCTCCATATTTGAAAGAAAGTATTGACTCCATAATTGATCAAACCTTGAGTGATTTTGAATTTATTATAGTTGATGATGCTTCAACAGATGAAACTCCGCAAATATTAGCTGAATATGCGGAAAAAGATCCTCGAATTCGAATTCTGTGCAACGAGCAGAATCTCAAACTTCCGGCTTCTTTGAATATTGCAATAGGGCTGGCGCGTGCTCCGCTCATTGCCCGCATGGACGGTGATGACTGGGCACATCCCCGTCGGTTAGAACTTCAATATGCTTATCTGAACGCACATCCTCAAATAGACATTTGTGGAACTGCCATTGAGTGTTTTGGAGAAAAATCTGGTAAAGTGTGTTGGCCAGAGGATCATGACGTTTTGGCCGTGTATTTGTTGTTTTTTAACGCAATGGCTCACCCTACTGTAATGGGACGTAAAGAAGCCTTTATGCACGGGTATGATGCTACTTATCATAAGGCCCAAGACTACGAACTGTGGTCACGGTTGGCTTTTGAGCATGGGTGCCGATTCGGAAACCTCCAAGATGTTCTGCTGAAATATAGAGTAGACGCGAAACCTGGATTCGAGCCTTTTCATTGCAAAGTATCTTTGAAGAATATACTGCGGCTTGGCCTGAAGCCTTCTGAAAAACAAATTTCTATGCATGAAAAGTTATGCTTGGGAGGCTTGGACGCAGTAAGGGCTGAATATCCAGCACGAGATATTATTGATTGGTGTTTTTCAATTTATCAGGCAAATTTGTTATGTATGAGTGTCAATAGTACTCGCCTGTTCAGATTTTTTGTTCCGTGGCTAGTCACTACGCTACCTTCGTTGTCGTTTTCTGGGTATAGAGTTTTTAATTTTAGGCGTATTTTTTATTGCTTGCGTGAATCTTTCATGTTGGCGCTCGGTTATTTTCACGGAATTTAATGGAGTCACTATGCCCGCCGCCATAGCTCTTTTCGCATTTAATCGTCCCAAGCAACTCAAAACGGTACTTGACGCGCTCAGTACGAACCATTGTGCTGATGCAAGCGAAATAACTATTTTTTGTGATGGCCCTCGCAATGAAGCAGAGCGTACAAATACTGACGCTGTGCGCGCGGTGGCAAGAGCCGCGCAGGGCTTTGCCAAGTTGCAGGTAATAGAGCGCGAACGCAACATGGGGTGTGCAGGTTCAATCATTGACGGTTTGCAGCAGATGTTTGCCGTGCATGAGCGTGTAATTGTCATTGAAGACGATATATTATGTTCACCTGAAACTTTGGCCTTTTTGAATGATGGGCTTGCCAAGTATGAAAACCATAAAACGGTATGGAATATTTCCGCTTGGTCACCGCCGACTGCCATTTTCCCTGTGCATTCAGATTACCCCTACGATGTGTATGCCGTGCCGAGGTTTAACTGCTGGGGATGGGGCAGTTGGCGTGACAGATTTGCTTTGATAGACTGGAATGTCTCTGACTATGCAATGTTTTCGCAGTGCCAGGCATTGCAACGTGCTTTTAACGGTGGTGGAGTCGATTTAACCTCAATGCTCAATGAGCAGATGTGCGGCGTGCTTGATACATGGGATATTCGTATGGATTACGCCCGCTTCAAGTATGGTTGCGTGGGGGTTAACCCTGTTAGATCTTATACAACAAATATTGGCATTGGTAGCGGGACTCATACAACAAACTTCACCACACGCTTTGACAATGATATAACTCTGGCAAAATCGCCCGATCAAGTGCGCTGGCTAGACCATATTTTTGTGGATGCAGAAATGCTCCGCGATTTTGTTCGCATATATGAAGACTCCAATCTTGCACGGCGAAGTTTGCGCAATGCTTTACAAAAATGTCACTTACTGCCTCTCGCGCAGAAAATAAAACGTGTGTTGGGCTGTTAAGCTGATGAAAATTCTTCATTGCAATACTTACGACAACGGCGGCGGTGCCGCCATTGCTGCGCATCGCCTACATACAGCCCTATGTGGACTTGGTGTGGATTCACATCTGGGGGTCTTGCAGAGAGAACGTGAGGAAGCCCGTGTGCACCGTCTTGTGGGGGCATTGAGAAAGCATCTTTCTGGATTAATATTGCGGGCAGAAAAAATGCCGTTCAAATTGTTTGGAACAAAGTTTAACAGCTTTTTTTCAAGCGGGCTTTTTCCCAGCTTTGTCCATAGACGTATCAATGGCATCGCTGCTGATATAACACACCTTCATTGGATACAGTCAGAATTTATTTCCTTGCGAGATATTGCTCGCATAACAACCCCCTTGGTAATGACCTTGCATGATACATGGGGATTTACTGGGGGCTGTCATATTTTACAGGGATGTGAGCAGTACAAGGATTCTTGCGCCGCATGTCCGCAAGTATCCTCTGGTGCGCGATGGCTGGTGAAGAAAAGTTTTAATGTGAAACAAAGCACATATGCTAAAAAACGTATAGATTTTGTCTTGCCGAGCAAGGCCTACTTGTTTAAGGCGAGGCAAAGCCGTCTTTTGCAGCACAACGCACTGCATCATATTCCAAATCCTATTGATACAGCACGTTTTTCTCCTCTGGAAACGCCTTTGGCCCGCAAGATAATGGGTGTATCTCCACATATCCCAACACTACTCTTTGGTGCAGTTGCTGCTTCCAAAGATGCCAATAAAGGGTATGATCTGTTGAGCGCTGCATTGCTAAAGCTTCCGCAGTATTATGCCAAGCCTGTGCAATTGCTTGTCTTCGGAGCTTCAGAGGGTGTGAACGTTATTGGAGCATATCCTGTGCAATACCTCGGGCGTTTGCACGATGATGTGTCCTTGAGGCTGGCATACTGTGCGGCGGATGTCTTTGTCTGCCCCTCACGAGAAGAGAATCTTCCTTATACAGTCATGGAGTCTTTGTCTTGTGGTACTCCTGTGGCGGCTTTTGCCGTGGGGGGGATACCAGATATGGTGGAAGATATGGTGAATGGTCGCCTCGCCGTCCCCCACGATCCTGACGCATTGGCGCGCAGTATCGCGTACATACTGGAAGACAAAGAGCGCCACGCATGTATGTGCATTGCCGCGCGTCAGGTGGTGGAAGAGCGTTATGCTTTATCTGTAGTGGCGCGACAGTATTTGGAATTATACAGTGAAATACTTGAAAGAAAATGACGTTGCTCAATCCTGGTTTTTTTGATCAGCAGCAGTTGCCGTGTTGTCTTTGCTGCCATGTTGCTTGCACAATGGATCGAACTATTGTGTGTATTGTTCAACTGCAGGGCTAGTTTTATTTACTGCTATTGCTGTATGATGAGTTCTCCATATACGCCCCCTGGCTGTGTTGGCGTGCGAAATGTAGATGACTTCCGGGTTGTTGTGCATCATTGAGGGATAGGGTTGCGGTGGTGCTTTATCATATGCGGGAACATTTGAGCTTATTGTGCGCTTTCTGTCTGATATATATGTCAATAAACGGGTGTGGCAGTTCTCTCTATCTCTAAACACTGTTTTTATATTTCAATTGTTGTGCTGCTGTACGTAGAACTATATCATATTATATGGCAATTATTATGAAACATATTTACATTGTAACGCCCTGTTATAACGCAGCTGCAACACTAGGACGAACCCTGGAAAGCATCATTGCCCAGCAGGGGATTGTCTTGCGTTACCATGTGCAGGATGCCGTCTCAACTGATGGCAGTCAGGATATTCTTGCATCTTTTGCTGCCCGCATCGCAGATGATCCTGGCCGCTATAGCCATATTGAATTTTCTTGGTCGTCAGAGCCCGATGCTGGCCTTTATGACGGTATTTCGCGGGCATTCAGCGCTCTGAGTATTCCTCAGGATGCTCTCATGGGCTGGCTCAACGCTGACGATACGCTGTGCGATGGCGCCCTAGCTCTGGTCTGTTCAGCGGCAGCGGACTTGCCGCAGTGCGACTGGTTTGGTGGTGTGCCACGAGTGATTGGCGAGGCAGGCGAAGTGCTGGCCCAAGGGCGCATTGATTTTACTTATCCGCAACAGCTCATCGCAGCTGGTGCCTGTGATGGGTTGCACTGGCGCAATTTGCAGCAAGAGGGCACATTCTGGCGCAAGCGGCTTTGGGATAAGGCTGGTGGCATTGATGCGCGATTCCGTTTGGCTGGAGACTGGGATTTATGGCGGCGCATGGCACAGCATAGTGCCTATTTGCAGATGCCTTGCACGCTCGCTGCATTCCATAAGCGTGCAGGGCAACTCAGCGAGGGCAATGCCTATCTGGACGAGCTTGATTCTGTTCTTCCACGTACTAACCGTCGTAAAGCATTACTGCGTTTCCTTGCCACGTTGAAGGAAACCAGGGTCAACGTGCCGCAGCAGATGGGCGGTCACTGGGGCTTGTCATTATCTTCTATCTCGCTTGGGTGGAAAGACCATTTGGCCATGCTGCTTGCAAGTGTAGGGTGCTATGGGCTTTTTCAGCTTTGTTGTCATCTTAATGCCTGTATCAAAAAAATCAGATGTGCCAGATAATTTGGGGTTCCGCCGCTATGAAGTTGTCCATAATTATCCCTGCCTATAATGCAGAACAATATTTGTCTGAGGCCTGCACCTCTCTTGTCGGACAAACTCTGCAAGATTGGGAGTGTCTCATAGTTGATGATGGCTCATCTGATGGAACTGCTGCAATAGCACAGAGGTTTTGCTCTGTGGATCCCCGTTTTCATCTTTTGCAACAGAAAAACTCAGGGGTTTCGGCAGCGCGCAACAAGGGGATTGAAGTAGCAAGAGGGGCATACTTGGCATTTCTTGATGCGGACGATATTTGGGAACCCGATACAGCTGCGCTCTTTTGCTCCTTGCTGGATGAAAACCCCGACTGTCGCGTCACATGGGGAGAGGCCATCCGCTTTGATACGGAGACAGGGGAGATCAAGCCAATCGTTTGGAAGAATTATTTCCCCATGGGAAACCCTTGGTATGATATGCTCATATATCATTACATCCCCATAAGCGCTGTGTGTATACGAAAGCAGGATTTGCCGGATACAATGCGTTTTCGGACTGATTTGACACATGCAGAAGACCGGGATTTTTTGTTGCGATTGCTAAAAAATGCAGTTGCAATTCCGCTGAATAAAGTAGTGCTGCGCAGTCGGCAGCACGAAGCCTCCGTTAGTAAAAATGCTGATGCAGCGCTTGCTGGTGAGATACGGGTAATGCGAGAGCATTTGGCTGACGCCGCATTGCCACGACATGTCCGGCGCAGGGCGGAGTCTGCTTTGGCCTTTCGTTGTGCCGTCATTATGGCGTTTACTGGGGGGCAGTATGGGCGTGCACTCTTGTGGTATCTTAAGGCTGTTGTGTGCGATCCGCTGAATATTAATAATTATCTCTTGCCGATACGTAAAATTTCAATGACCCTGCGCCATGCGTTGCGGCGGATTTTTTGAACCTGCTCGCAGAATATACGACTGCCGAACAGGATTTAGACAGGAGAGTTTTTATGCCCGCTGCACAACAGCCAAGTTGCGCTTTTTATACGATGCACGCCCACTGGCCTTGGATGCGGCAGACCGAAGATGGCCGGGGGGGAATGCCCGGCTGTCGCTTTTTGCTAAACAGGGAGGCTGCAGACACTCAGTGGCTTGCTGTCTTTGATGAACCCCCAGCACAGTCCACAACACAGGTTCCCAAGGAACGCAGGGTACTTTTTATTACAGAGCCGCCAGAGGTAAAGCCTTACCCTGCATCCTATTTGCGACAATTTGGCACGGTTATTTCTCCCTTTTTCATTAGGAATGCTCCTCGGGGAACTGTTTTTCTGGAAAACCCCTGCCTCAACTGGCATTATGGCGTTGATGTCGATTCTTATTCCAGTGATCTGTCAAATCTTGATGCATTTCGCTCCATGCCCATTCCCGCGAAGGACAAAATACTCTCTGTTATCTGTTCTACAAAGACATTCACTGCGGCGCAGCATAAACGCATTGCCTTTGTGGAAAAACTGCAGGAACGCTTTGAGAATCGTGTAGATCTGTATGGGCGTGGCAGAAATCCCATATCTGATAAAAGAACTGCTATTGCACCTTACAAGTATCACCTTGTTCTTGAGAATAATTACATCGACAACTTCTGGACAGAAAAGTTTTCAGACACGTTGCTGGGTTATACGTATCCAATTTATCTCGGTGCACCCAATATTGCGGAAAAGTGCCCGCCTGGCGCAATGCTAATTCTGCGCCCGGACAATGATGAAGCCAACCTGGACGCCATAGAGCGGCTATTGCAAGAAGATCCTTGGGAGCAGAGTCTTCCAGCTTTAAGGATGAGCCGTCAGTGGGTGCTGGATACGACCAATGTTTTTTCTCGCATGCAGCGGCTGATTGGCGAGTCTGGTTCGCACATGTTCGCTGCGCCATCTTTGAATAGTCCTGTTGCCCTGAAACAATCCAGCCGCTGGCAGCGGGCCCTGCTAAAGCGGCTGAGACGCTGGGGATTGTATGACCCTTATTGCTGCTGACTTGCTAAACCGTTAGCTCCCATCAGGAAAGTATTTTTTCTGGTAAAGCGCCTACAGCCTGCGAGCAAATTGGACAACTCTCTTGTCTACTAGTAAAAGGCTTGGATTAGCTGTGCGCGCATCGTTAAATTGATTTTTCAGGCGGGACAGAAATGCCGTTACCTTTGCCTTGTCTTGCACATAATCCTCTCTTTGATCTACTTATCGCCACTATTGGCCGTAATGAGGAGCTTGACCGCCTGTTTACGTCACTTGAGGGACAGTCGTACAAAAACTTCCGGATACTTTTGGCAGATCAGAATCCTCCTGGTTATCTGGATGATATGCTTGCCCGCCATTCCGGCTTGCCCATTACTCGTATTATGCTGCCCCCGCAGGGAGTTTCAGTTGCCCGCAATGTCTTGCTGGAACAAGCCAAGGCAGACATCATCGTTTTCCCTGATGATGATTGCTGGTATGCGCCGGACACCCTTGAGCGCGTGTGCGAAACGTTTGCGGCCTATCCTTCTTGCGGAGCATTGCTGGGAGTATGGACGTCATCACCCAATGTTTATGCCTCAGGAGTGGCCGAGGGGATCGTTAGCCGGGCGGGGCTGTTCCAGCTTGCGGGAACATGCGTACAGTTCTACCGCAGGGATGCCGTAACAGGTATTCGTTTCGATCCTCTGCTTGGGCCTGGAACCGGTTTACCTTACGGCTGCGGTGAAGATACCGACTACCTGTTGTACGCGCATGCCCGCACAGAGGTGCGCCGATATGCGAAAATTCGGGTGTTTCATCCTTCGCCGAAAGAAAATCAACCCTCGTCGCAAAAGGTGGCGAGCTATGCCGCCGGGCGCATGTATTTGTTGAAAAAGCATGGCTTTTCATGGCTGTTTATGCTGTTCAATGTGCTGTATCCCCTTTGCGTGGCACCTCTGGACGCTCTGCGGCACGGGAAGGCACAGGGGGTATATCGGTTGCGCATGTTTGTTGAGCGTTTGCGCAACTGGCGTTAGCTGTGCTGGAAATCCCGGCGGCGTTCATACGCATGGAGAATACCCATTAGCCCGCCTGTGCAGCGTTTGATTGCAGAGGGGATGTTGCTCAATTCTCTCTTTTCAATGAGCTGCCATTAGTGTAATTTCTCTTGTTGCATTGCCTTGGCGCGGTTGCATAATGCAGGTCCGTTGAATGTATGCAGGCCGCCCATTCCGTGGCAGCACGAATACTACTCGTTTCCTCCGGGGCCCATAGGGCCCGGACCGTCTGAAATAGCGGAATGAGACTGAAGGAAAGTATGCTGATTTTCACGCTTTTTTTGTTTTTTTCTTGAAAATCAGGTGATCACAGAGTGTTCAGAGGTGTTGCAGCTTTACTGTTCATGCGGCATGTTGGCCAACGCTGCGATGCGGACTTTTTTACTTCACACAAGATTGCGTCTGTGGTTCCGTTAAAAGGAATCCAGTAGTATTGAGGACAATCAGATGGTTTCATTTGAAGACCTGTTGGCAAAGAAATCTTCCGTGGCTGTGGTTGGTCTGGGTTATGTGGGCTTGCCCTTGGCTGTTGCCCTTTCCCATCACTTTGATGTCATTGGCTTTGATATCAACGTGGCACGGGTAGATGCTCTCAACAAGGGGCACGATGCCACCAATGAGGTTGACGATGCTTCCCTTGCCGCCAGCACGGCCCGTTTTACCAGCGATGCCGCCGAGCTTGCCAAGGCGGGCGTGATCATTGTGGCTGTGCCTACCCCGGTAGACAGCCACCGGCAGCCCGATCTTACGCCTGTGGTGGGCGCAAGCCGCACAGTTGGCCGCCATATGCCCAAGGGCTGCGTGGTGTGCTATGAGTCTACGGTATACCCTGGCGTTACCGAGGACGAATGCATCCCCCTGCTGGAAAAAGAATCCGGCATGCGCTTTCCTGCGGATTTTACGGTGGGGTATTCACCCGAGCGCATCAATCCCGGCGACAAGGTTCACCGGCTTGAAACCATCCGCAAGGTTGTTTCCGGCTCTGACGCCGCCACCGCAGACCTGCTGGTAAAGGTCTATGGCGCGGTGGTGACTGCGGGCATCCACAGGGCCTCGTGCATCAAGGTGGCTGAGGCCGCCAAGGTTATTGAAAACACGCAGCGCGATATCAACATCGCCCTGATGAACGAGCTGGCCCTTATTTTCAACCGCATGGGCATTGATACGCTGGAAGTGCTTGAAGCCGCAGGCAGCAAGTGGAATTTCCTGCCGTTCCGTCCGGGTCTTGTGGGCGGGCACTGCATTGGCGTGGATCCCTATTATCTGACCTACAAGGCCGAAGAAATCGGCTGCCACCCCGAGGTGATCCTTGCTGGCCGCCGCATCAACGACGGCATGGGCAAGTATGTGGCAGAAGTATGCGTCAAGCGCCTCATCAATGCGGACAAACACGTCAAAGGCGCGCGCGTGGGCTTGCTGGGCTTTACGTTCAAGGAAAATGTGCCTGACATACGCAATACCCGCGTGGTGGACATCATAGCGGAACTGAAGGAATACGGCATTACGGCCCTGGTGCATGATCCCGAAGCCGATGCTGCGGAAGCCCAGCACGAATACGGGCAGACGCTGCTGCCCCTGAGCGAGCTTAAAAAACTGGATGTTCTCATTCTGGCTGTGTCGCACGAGAGTTTCCGCCAGCTTGACCATGCGGCCATACGCGCCATGTTTGCAGGCGATGCCGTTACACTTATGGATATCAAGGGCTTCTGGAACAAGCAGGAAATGCTTGCTGCCGGGTTTGATCTCTGGAGGCTGTAATTTGAGCGAGCGCATGCCCTGTCAGCTGGTTACTGGTGGTTCGGGCTTTATCGGGTCCTGCTACGTTCTTCAGGCCCGGCGGCAGGGTGTGCATGTGGTCAACCTCGACAAACTGACCTATGCTGGCAATCCTGCCAATCTTGCCGCGCTGAAAGACGATTCCGATTACAACTTTGTGCGTGGTGACATCGGCAATGCCGAGCTGGTTGCCTGGCTGCTGGAAACCTTCCAGCCCGATGCCGTCGTTAATTTTGCTGCGGAAAGCCACGTTGACCGTTCCATTGTTGACCCCGATGCTTTTGTGCGTACCAATGTGCTGGGAACGGCCACCCTGCTGCGAATGGCGGCCCAGTGGTGGCGCACGCTGCCTGCGGAACGCGCTTCAGCCTTTCGTTTCCTGCACGTGTCCACCGATGAGGTCTATGGCACGTTGCAACCTGGCGATCCGGCTTTTACAGAAGCGACCCCCTACAGGCCAAACAGTCCGTATTCTGCTTCCAAGGCCGCCAGTGACCATCTGGCGCGCGCTTTTCATGAAACCTACGGTCTCCCGGTGCTGCTTACCAATTGTTCGAACAATTACGGGCCGCGCCAGTTCCCTGAAAAACTCATCCCCCTGATGATCTGCAATGCCCTTGATGGCAAGCCTTTGCCTGTCTACGGCAAGGGGGCCAATATTCGCGACTGGCTGCATGTAGAAGACCATTGCGCTGCCATAGCCCGGGTGCTTGAGGCGGGCAGGGTAGGGCGGTGTTACAACATCGGCGGGCATGCGGAAAAGACCAACCTTGAGGTTGTGCAGGCCGTGTGCGCCATCCTTGACCAGTTGGTACCCTCGGCTCGTGGCCCTTATGCCGATCAAATTGCATATGTGGCCGACAGGCCAGGGCATGATTTCCGGTACGCCATAGACTGTAGCCGAATAGAAGCTGAGCTTGGCTGGAAGCCGAGCCTCAAGTTTGATTCCGGCCTGCGTGAAACCGTTCGCTGGTATCTTGAAAATACCGCGTGGGTTGAAAATGTCCGCAGCGGCGCTTACAGGGAATGGATTGCGGCCAACTACGCCCATCGCGCTTGCGGTGGGGCCAACTGAAAGAAGGGGGCGGCATGAGTGGCTGGAAAGGCATTGTTCTGGCAGGGGGATCTGGTTCGCGTCTGCACCCATTGACTCTGAGCGTGAGCAAACAGCTCATGCCCATCTATGACAAACCCATGATTTACTACCCGCTGTCTATTCTGATGATGGCGGGCATTCGGGATATCTGCCTTATTTCCACCCCAGAGCACCTGCCCCTCTATAAGGCTTTGCTGCATGACGGCTCGCAACTGGGCTGCAATTTCAGCTACATAGTGCAACCCCGTCCTGAAGGACTGGCCCAGGCTTTTTTATTGGCGGAAGACCATATTGCGGGGCACAATACCTGCCTGATTCTAGGTGATAATGTTTTCTTCGGCCACGGTTTGCCGGCACTTACACACGCTGCCATGGCCCGCGAATGCGGAGCGACCATTTTTGGCTACCATGTGCGTGACCCAGAGCGTTACGGCGTGGTGGAATTTGACGATCAGCGGCATGTGGTCAGCATTGAAGAAAAACCCGCCCTCCCCAAATCCAACTTTGCTGTGACAGGCCTGTATTTTTATGACCAAAAGGTGCTGGATATCGCCCGTGCCGTGCGCCCCTCTGCCCGGGGAGAACTGGAAATCACGGACGTGAACAACGCCTACCTGCAACAGGGCGATCTGCATGTGGAGCTTATGGGGCGGGGCATTGCCTGGCTTGATACCGGCACGCATGATTCCCTCATGGATGCAGGGGCCTTTGTGCAGGCGGTAGAAAAACGCCAGGGGCTCAAGGTGGCCTGTCTGGAGGAAATAGCCTGGCGCAACGGCTATATTGATGCGGACGCCGTGCGCGCACTGGCAAAGCCCATGGCCAAGACCGGTTACGGGAAATATCTTCTTGAACTTGTGGATGCGGGGATTGGGCTGTGGAAGTAGTTCAGACGCCGATTGCCGGGGTGCTCTTGATCAAACCCAAGGTATGGGGTGATCAACGCGGCTATTTTGTGGAAACCTGGCAGCAGCAGCGCTACGAGGCGGCAGGCATTGATATGCCCTTTGTGCAGGATAACCATTCCATGTCCGCTCGTGGCACTCTGCGCGGCCTGCATTATCAGAAAACACGCCCTCAGGGCAAACTGGTTTATGCTTCGCTGGGCAGCGTATTTGATGTGGCTGTGGATATTCGGCGAGATTCACCCACGTTTGGCAAGTGGTTCGGCGTAGAGCTTTCGCAGCAGAACCAGTGGCAGATGTGGGTACAGCCCGGCCTTGCGCACGGATTTGTGGTAACGAGCGAAATCGCCCACTTCCACTACAAGTGCACAGATTACTACTGTCCAGAGGACGAAGCGGCCATCCGCTGGAACGACCCGACCTTGGGCGTTGTCTGGCCCGTGGACGAACCTCTGCTTTCCGCCAAGGATCAAACAGCTCCGTTGTGGGCTGAGGCCATGCAGGCCGCAGGCCGTTGAGCCTCTAAAGGCTGGCAGCGGCATACCCCCATCAGGCTTTTACCCGCTTGAGCGTGCGGCCGCTGCATTTAATCACGCGGGCATTTCAAGATAGGGGTCGCTCTGGGCCAGATAGTTGCCCACATAATCCGCAATGCCCTGTTCCAGCGATGCAAAGCGCACGGGGCAGTTTGTTTTCTGCATCCAGCTCATATCCGCCTGGGTGAAGTTCTGGTATTTTCCGCGTAAGGCTTCGGGCATGTCCATATATTCGATCTGAGGATCTTTGCCCAACGCGGCAAATATGGCACAGGCCAGGTCGTTCCAGCTCCGCGCCTTGCCCGTGCCCACATTGAGAATGCCATTGGTTGCCGGATTTTCAAGCAGCCAGAACATTAACTCCACGCAATCCTTCACGTAGACAAAATCGCGCATCTGGCCGCCGTCGGCAAAATCCGGCGTGTTTGATCTGAAAAGCCGCAAACGCCCCGTAGCGCTGATTTCATGAAAGGCCTTGCAGGCCACGCTGCGCATGTCGCCCTTGTGGTATTCATTGGGGCCGTAGACGTTGAAAAACTTGAGGCTGGCCACGCTCTCTGTAAGTTTGTTATCCAGCAGCCACAAATCGAAAAGGTGTTTGGAGTAGCCATACATATTCAGGGGCTTGAGGCGGCGGGTCGTTTCAGCCCTGTCAGAGAAGCCCAGTGAGCCATCCCCGTAAGTAGCGGCTGACCCGGCATTGATAAAACGTGCTCCATGTTCCAGGGCAAATCTGCACAGCTCCACAGTATAGGCCGTGTTGTTGGCCATCAGAAAGTCTGCGTCTTTTTCTGTGGTGGAAGAACAGGCTCCCATGTGCACGATTGCCTCTACCTTGCCGCCCAGCGCGTTGCCGCGCAGCATTTCCAGAAATTCAGACCTGTGCGCATAGCGGGCGTATCGCCGGTTAACGAGATTCTTCCACTTTTCCGTTGAACCGAGGTTATCCACCACCAGTATGTCGGTTATGCCTGCCTGGTTCAGCCGCCAGAGCATGGCGCTGCCGATAAAACCTGCGCCACCAGTGATAATATACATACAAACCTCATTGATTCAGCATGTGGGCTCCTTGCGGAGCAAGGCGGAGAGCCAGCGTTGCGCAATCGCGCACTCCAAACATATCCCTGCCGGGCCAGACGCGTCAAAGCTCGCTCCGGGCCTGATCCGGGCAGGGCATTATGCGGTTGCGCGTATCTTTGCCCCTGCCACATACCTTTTCGCAAGAAATTTTTTGGCGAAGGGCAATGGCAAGGGGAGAATATTGCAATGCGGCTGTTACTGCTATAAGAAATTAAGTATAATTCCTGCAAGAGAACCAGCGAGGTAGCCATGGTCAAATATTTCCACACCGCTTTCTGCTGCCTGCTTTTGCTGGCTCTTGCTCCTGCGAATCTGACACTGTGCGCTATGGATTCTTCCACGGCAGCCAGCGCCGACCCCATTACCATTGTCTGCATGAAGGACAACGAGCCGCTGTCTTTTGTTTCAAAAACAGGAGAACCTGTCGGCCTGATGATTGACCTGTGGCGACTGTGGGGCGAAAAAGTTGGCAGACCTGTGAGATTTATCATGGGCGACTGGCAGGATTCTCTTGATGCCCTCCATTCGGGGCGGGCCGACATCCACTTCAGCATGTATATCACTCCCGACAGAGCCCGCTGGGCAAAGTTTGGGCCGGCCATTTCTCCCGGCATGGGGGGGCTTTTGCTTTCAACCTCTGCCGGGCAAAGAATTACTGACCCAAGCCAGTTGGGGGATGCGACCATTGTCGTGCTTGAAGGCTCGTTGCAGGAAGATTACATGCGGGAGCATTTCCCCAAGGTTCAATTGATGGTGGTGCGCAACGGGGCAGAAATGTTCATGTCGGTGGCCAACGGGCTGGCAGACGGCATTGCGAGCAACTTTCCTTCCGCATATGGCACCATTGACCGGTTGGGGCTTAACAGTTTTTTTATGCCCCAGGCCTTCCCCCTTTTTTCGCGCAACCTTCATCCGGCTGTGCTGCGCAACAGGGATGACCTTGCCCGTTTGATGGACGAAGGGCTTTCGCGCATATCACGGGCTGAAATGGTGACACTGGAAGAACGGTGGGTCCGTAACCCCGCGCACCGCGTTTGGGGCGACATGCCACGCTCCCTGCTGCTCACCCCCGCGGAGAGGGAATGGCTGGCAAGCCATCAGACCCTGCGTGTTGCCCTGGAAGATGATTGGCATCCCATTGAATTTATGGATAGCGAGGGCACATACAACGGTATTGGCATGAACCTCATGCAGGTTGTGGGGCGTTATCTTAATGTTGCCATACAGCCTGTTTCTTCCAATGTGCTGAAGGAAACCACAGGCCCCCGCCGTGCGGACGTGGAGCCTTTTCTGGAAGGCACGCCGCCAGAAGGCGGCCCCTGGCTGTTTACCAATCCTTTTTTGCAGCTGCCGCTAGCCGTTGCAACGCTTGATTCCGAGCGTTTGGTCACCAGCCCTGGCGATCTGGCCGGCAAAAGTGTGGCAGTGCATGATCATGCAGGCCTTGCAGGGTATTTGCGCACCCAGTTGCCGCGATCTAAAATCGTGGAGGTCTCCAGCCTCACAGAGGGGCTTTCTGCGGTGCAGGGCGGGCAGATCGATGCTATGGTGGGCATTGCACTTTCTGTGGAATATGCGGTGGTGAACAAAAATCTGCGCGATCTGCGCGTGGGCCTGCTGCCGCAGTTGCAGTATTCCGCCCGGGTGGCCGTGCGCTCAGACTGGCCGCAGCTTGTCGAAATCATGAATAAAACACTGGACAATATCCCTCATGAGCAGATGGCCGCAATCATAAAGCGCTGGGCCAATCTGCGGATTGAGCGCGCCATGAACTGGATGCTCGTTTTGCAGATCGGCGGGGTGGCGGCAGTGTTTCTGGGCAGCCTGCTTGCGGTTATTTTGATCTGGAACCGCAAGCTCGCACAGGAATCGGCAGAGCGGCAAAAAGCTCTGGAAGCGGCCAGAGCCAGCGCCTCAGCCCTGTGGCAGCGCAAACAGCAATTGCGCAGCATTGTGGATAACCTGCCAAGCCTCATGATGCTTAAGGATGCGCAAGCCCGCTACATCATGGCAAACAAGTTTTTTGAAACATTCACCGGCTATGCCGAATCCTACGTTGTGGGAAAAAACATAGCCGATCTGCTTTCCCCTGAACTTGCAGAACAGGGAATGCGATTGGACAAACTGGTTATAGAAACCGGTAAGGTGCATAAAACTGAAGAAGTCCGGTTTGATGCCGTTGGTGAACAGCATATTCTGGATGTTGTGCGCGTTCCGCTGTTTGAGCCGGATGGTACAGTTTACGGCATGGTCTATATGGGGACAGACGTAACGGAACGCCGGGCCGCAGAAGAGGCTCTGCGCCGTGCCCAAATGGAAATGTCCCAGATATTCAATGCTGCGGGCAGCGCCATGCGGGTTATTGACCGCAACCTGATAGTCAAGGAAGTCAACGATACCTATGTAAGCTGCTTTGGTTACTCGCGTGAAGAAATGGTGGGGCACTGGTGCGGCGAATACCCCAGTGGAACTGATTGCGGCTCTGATTGTGTGGGCAAGCGCATTCTTAACGGCGAGCCTAGGGCTGCCATTCGCCAGCAGAGGCGAAAAAAAGACGGTACATGGGTATTTTGCGATCTGGTTGCCACGCCATTTCTTTCGCCTGATGGCGAGCTGCTTGGCATTATTGAAGATTGCCGGGATATTACCGACCTTGTGGAAAGCCAGCAGGCGGCAGAACAGGCCAGCAAGGCCAAGAGCGAATTTCTCGCCAATATGAGCCATGAAATCCGCACCCCCATGAATGCCGTTGTGGGGCTTACCCATTTGACCCTGCGCACCCCACTTAATGCAACGCAGCGTAATTATTTGAAAAACATTGATAGTTCCGCAAAATCCCTTTTGCGGATCATTGACGACATCCTGGACTTTTCCAAGATTGAAGCTGGCCGCATGGACATGGAATATTTGGACTTTAACCTGGAAGAAGTACTTCTTGGTCTCTCGAGTCTGGATACAACCAAGTCTGGCGGAAAAAATATTGAGCTTTTGTTGCGGATCGACCGGGAGGTTCCCCTGTTTTTCAAGGGCGATCCTCTGCGGCTGGGGCAGGTACTGGTCAATCTTGTGGGCAATGCCATCAAGTTTACGCCTGCTGGCGAGGTTGTGGTGCGCGTTGCGCTTGAGGAGCAAAAAGACCAGAAGGCGCAGCTGCGTTTTACTGTGGCAGACACGGGCATTGGCATGGGGCAAGAGCAACTGGACAAGCTGTTTCAGGAATTTACCCAGGGGGATTCATCCACAACACGGCGTTTTGGCGGCACCGGCCTTGGCCTTTCCATCAGCAAGCGGATTGTGGAGATGATGGGCGGCGAAATAGGCGCAGAAAGCGAACTCGGCAAGGGCAGCACGTTTTACTTTACCGTCAATCTGGACTTGCAGGAAAATCCCCAGCGAAAGCCTGTCCCGGCCATGAAAAACCTTTCCGAGCGCAGGGTGCTTGTGGTGGACGATTCCTTCTCAAGCCGCGAAATACTCCGGCAAGAACTGGAAGATATGGGCTTGCGGTCCGGCACTGCTGACTGCGGCGATGCCGCGCTGGAAGAGCTGGTGCGCGCCGCCGAAAGCGGCGACCCCTATGATCTCGTGCTGATGGACTGGAAGATGCCCGGCAATAACGGCATTCAGGTGGTGCGGCTGCTGCGCGGCTGCCGCGAGCTGCCCTACATTCCTACCGTCATCATGGTCACGGCCTATGGGCGGGAAGAAATCATGGAAGAGGCTCAGGCCGAGGGAATCAGCCATTTCCTCATCAAGCCTGTCAGCCCTTCATTGTTGCAGCACGCCATCCTGGATGTTTTTGGGCAGCGGGTAGCTGATGAAGATTCATCCGGTCTGCCGCAGGAGTTGCGCATTCCGGCCAAATACAGAGGCCGCAGGGTGCTGCTTGCCGAAGATAACGAGGTCAATCAGCTGGTGGCCAGAGAATTGCTGGAATCAGCTGGCTTTGTTGTGGACATTGCCAGTTCCGGTCTTGAAGCGTTGCAAAAGGCGGAAGGTACAGATTACGCCATGGTGTTTATGGATATCCATATGCCTCAGATGGACGGCATCGAAGCCGCAAAATTGCTTCGCGCTCAGGCGCGTTATGCCCACACGCCGATCATTGCTCTCACTGCCGACAGCATGGTGGGCGACAGGGAAAAAAGCCTTGCAGCGGGTATGAACGACCATCTTGCAAAACCCATTGATCCCTACCGCCTGATTGAAGTGGCCGTGCAGTGGCTGGAATGGCGGGCAGATCAGATTGGCCAGGCTGGTGATCCAGGCCAATCCACTCAACCTGAATAAGCCAGAACAGCTGGAAATAATCTGTAAAAAGCGATGCGGTCGGCAAGCCGACCGCATCGCAAAAAAGTTCGCCCTCGCAAGAGCAGCAGATACAGTTACAGCAGCGGCAGCCGCTGCACTATCCAGACTGCCACAGGAGCCAGAGCGGCAGTAAGAATGCCTGCCAGAATCATGGCCAGGCCGCCCATAGCCCCTTGTTCCTGCCCTTCCTGCAAGGCAACGGCTGTCCCCTGAGCATGCGAAATTGTGCCCATGGTCAGGCCGCGCGCAAAGGGATCCCTGATGCGTATGACGTTCAGCCCCCACAAACCCAAAAGAGAGCCGAGCGTACCGGTAGCCACTACAAAGGCCGCAGTCAGGGACGGGATGCCGCCATACATGGATGCCACCTCCACGGCAAAGGGGATGGAAACCCCCTTGGGAAGAATGGAAATTACCACGTCTTCCGGCAGGCCGCCCAGTCTGGCAATAACCCCGGCAGAGAGCATGGCTGCAAAGGCCCCCGCGCACACGCTTGCAAGAATGGGCAAGGCATTGCGCAGCAACAGGTGTCGATAGCGGTACAAGGGCAGCGCAAGGCTGACTGTTGCCGGGCCAATGAGCAAAGTCATGACCTGCCGGGCTGGCTCATAGGTTTCATAGGGAACATCGCACAGCACCAGCACGGCAATGACTATGGCGGCGCTGCCAGCCACGATATTGATGAGCGGATGTTTGTAACGCATGTACAGGCTGCGCACCAGCGCGTATGCCAGCACGGTGCCCGTCACGCACAAAAAAGTGTTTATGATCTGCATGGTGCTTCTTCCTCTTTCTTTTCAGGCGCAGCGCGGCGCAGGGCTCTGGCCATAAAACCCACAATCACCAGAGGCAGGGCGGTGCTGCCCACTATGGCAGCCGCAAGCACCCATCCGTAATCATAAAAAACGCTCCCCCATTGCATCAGCCCTACCGCAATGGGCACAAAAAAGAAGACCAGATGCTTCAGTAGAAATTCTGCCGCCATGCTGATGTGGCTTTCTTTTACAATGCCGGTAAGAAGCAGAAAAAACAGTACGACTATGCCCAGCACATTGCCGGGGATGGGAATGCCTGTCAGCCTTGTGAGATGATCGCATCCCCAGAATATGGCTGTCAGAATTGCGGTCTGCCAAAGCAGTTTCCATGTTGCGCGCATACGGTATTCCTGATGTTCGAGGTTACTGCCGCCACCCGTTGCCGCTGGCAGAAATTTGGCAAGTGAGGGTTTTCCTGCCAACGACAACGGGTGGCTTGCGGCATACGTTATGAGATGGTAGTCATCATAGCAAATGAATAAAAATGAAAAAAACAGTCATAAATGGTGAATAAATGGAAGTCTCAGACCTGCGCACATTCATGGCCGTCATGGAAACCGGCAGCATAAGCCATGCCGCAAAGGCTTTGCACCGGGTGCCCTCGGGCGTTACCGCCCGCATTATGCTGATGGAAGAAGAGCTGGGCATCCAGCTGTTTTTGCGGGAAAAAAAGCGCTTGCTGCCCACGGCAAGGGGGCAGACGCTTTATACCTATGCCCGCCGGATAACCGCGTTGATGGATGAAGCCGAGCTGTGCGTAAGGGGGATGGAGCCGGGCGGCAGGCTACGCATTGGCGCACTGGAGAGTGCGGCGGCGGCGCGTTTGCCCGAAGTTCTGGCCCGTTTGCATGCGGAATATCCCGGCATAGAGCTTGAGCTTGTGATAGGTACTAGCAGTTCCCTGTACGGGGATATTCTGGAAAACAGGCTGGATGCGGTATTTGTGGTTGATGCGCCCACAGATGAACGGCTGGAGAGAATGGAGGCATTTACTGAGCGGTTGGTGCTGATTGCCACCAGGGAGCATCCGCCCATCCATACGCCGGACGACATAGGGCGCAAGGCCGTGCTGGCTTTTCAGGGGGGGTGCGCCTACCGGAACAGGCTGGTGAACTGGTTTCGGGCCTACGGGTGGGAGCCGCAGCATATTGTTGAGCTGGCTTCGTACCACGCCATTGTGGGAGGCGTTATTGCGGGCATGGGGGTTGGGGTGGTTCCGGCATCGGTTCTTGAGCTGTGCCGCACCAACGGCATGCTTTCCGTGCATGCCCTTGAACACCCCCTGTGCAATGCCATAACCGAGCTTGTGTGGCGCAAGGGCATGGCCTCGGCCAACGTGGCGGCTATCTGTCGTTGCCTCACAAGCTGTGAGAAAAAACATCTGCCATTCCCGCAGGATAGCTGAGGCGGACACCCCTCATTTGCCGCCGTGGCTGCGGGGCCAGGGCAAACCAGAGCCACTCCTTTGGCATTGCCTCAAAACAGCCTGTGGAAGGGCCAGTGCTTGCTGTCCACCTGTCCAGCTAAACTGGGCCCGAACCTGTTGCCGTATCTGTTGGGGCCAGTCTTGGCCTATACCAAAGGCGCGGTTTCAAAAAAGGTATACGTGTCCTTGCCCTTCTGCTTGGCGCGGTACAGGGCTGTATCTGCACTTGCATACAGTTCGCTGAAGTTTTTGCCATGCAGGGGAAAGAGCGCCACGCCCATGCTTGCGGCAATGTGGTGCTGCCCCTCGCCTCCATACGTGGTATGGCGGATGCACTTACAGAGTTCTTCAAGCTTTGTGGTCAAGGCATCACTGCTTTGCTGGCATGTAAGAACAATAAATTCATCGCCGCCGATGCGGCCTACCAGATCTCCGGGTGCAAAAGCCGCCCGCAGACTCTGGGCAAACTCCTGAATGATCCTGTCGCCCGCAACATGGCCCAATGAGTCGTTGAGTTCCTTGAAGTTGTCTATATCAAGCATGATCATGGCCAGGGCGCCAGCGTCGCACTGATGTTCCGCCAGGCGTCTGTCAATTAGCGCTTCTGTGGTCATCTTGTTGTAAAGACCAGTTAAGCCGTCTTTTTGGGCCATATCCTGGAGGCTGAGTTCCTGTCTTTTGTCGTGGTCAATGTTCTGGCGGCAAATGACAATGTGGATGGAATCATTCTCTGCCCAGCGCAAAATATAGCCGGTTTCTCTGAACCAGATGTACTGGCCGTTGCCCTGCATGCACTGGAAATCGCAACTCAGCTTGTTACGCTGCTCCTGAAGGGCTGTGCGTATGGATTCCGGGCTGAAAGTTTGCAGGTACAGGTTTACATGTTCGGGCAGGATATGCTTTGCCACAATGGTTTGCAGCATGGTGCTGTATGATGTGTTTGGCTTGAGGCCCAACTGCTGCATAAACTTTTTTGTGCCTTCACCGCAGGCAACATCATTGGTTATGTCAAATTCAACAATGCTTTCGTAAATATGCGATGTGGCGTTTTGAAGTATGGCATGATACTTTAATTCTTCAGCAATAGTGAGAGAAATTATCTTGTTTTTGTATCTACGTATTATTGCTGTTACGATAAAAATGACAATTATCATTGTAAAGCCAACAACAATAGCGCCAGTGTAGTATTTTGTTCTGATCTGTCTGATTATTTCAGAGGTGTTTTTGTCTGTAATGAGGAAAAGATCAGGAGCAGGAAGGTAGCGCGTGACGGCATAGCCATCGGTGCCATGACCAGAATACCATGTGTCTGAAATTTCTGTGCTGTTCTTTTTCAGGGTATTTTTGACTGCGGCAAAGGTTTGCGCGGTATAAATATCCGCGGCAGGCCTGCCCTGGGCGGATGAAGATATCTGGATGGCCCCGTCGGCGTTCACAAGATAGGATTTAACCGCAAATTGCTGCTCATACTTGATAAGCATGGCCTGTATGGTGTTTACAGTAAAACCAACGCCCACAATGCCCACGGTTTCGTTATTCTTGTTTTTAACAGCACAGTTTACAAATACCGTGATGGTGTCGTGCGCAGCTTTGTCGTTATCAATATTGAGTGAAAATTCCTGATTGCTTGCAATAAATTCCCGTACCCATTTGTTCTCAGGATTAGAATGGTCAACAATGCGGTCAACACCAGAAAAATTGTAGTAACGGTCTGTCTGCATGGAGACAAGAAAAACAGAATCATAATTGTATTTTTTTCTGTATGCGGCGAGGTACTCCCTGATATTCAGCGTGTATGCCGGGTTTTTCAGGTTTTCCCTTTCCTGCGAGAGGAAATTGATCAAAAAACTGTCGTGCGCCATTGTCAGCGAAATATGTATGGATTGGGCAAAAATGGCGTCAATCTGATACATCATGCCTTCTGAGGCCAGGCGCGTCACGCTTTCCGCTTCTTTTTTCAGGGTGTCCACATTGGAACGGTAGCCTATTACAGAAGTGACGGAAAAGCCGATAACAATAATCAGGCAGATTATGAAATTGGTTCGGAAGGCGTAGTTCTTGTGCATGGAGCGTCCTGAAGCGTGAAGGCAGACATGTCTGCAAGGAGTGATAAGACAGTATCCGGATGTGTTGAAAGTGAATGCGCCGATGCCGGACGGGCAAGGCCTCTGCCCTGGCGTGTCCCCCTCCCTGCAACACGGAATGCCGTTTTGTATACCGTATTGCAGAAGGGAAGCCAAGGCATCTACTCGGAAATATGCCGATGGGCATAAGAAAAAACCGCCACGGCACAGCAGCCGTGGCGGCACTTTTACCGCTGTTCATGGGGCCTGCCCCGCAGCCAGCTCTCCGTGAGCCGGGCAGGGGGATGCTTAGCCCAGATCCACGTTTGACTTAAGGTAGAATTCGTCCTCGCGCGCCCAGTAACGCAGGCCGGGATGGTCGCGGAACTGCTCAAGCGCAACATTTTGCGACATGGCATCGGGACCTTTGAAACGTATCTTGACCTGACGCATGCCATCGGTTGAAGCCGACGACAATACAGAAATAATGCTCATGCCATGCGCCTTGAGCCTGTCGAGCAGTTCGCGCAGGGTGCCGGGCTGATAGGGAACTACAAAGCCCACCTCAACGCCGGGTTGTTCTGCGCCGCTCATGTCGAGCAGGGCCTTGAATACATCCCAGCCCGTGATGATGCCCACCAGTTTTTCCTCATCGTTCACCACGGGCAGGCAGGCAACGTGCCTGTCGATCATCCTTTTGGCCGCCTGCTCAATCGTGCTTTTATACGTGATGGTCACCGGATCGACCACCATGACATCTCTGGCCTTGGTTTCGCTCATGATTTCCAGAAGCTCAATGATTTCGAGCCCCGTGGACTTGCTGGGAGCAAAACTGCGGACATCGGAAGACGAGATGAGCCCAACCACAACATTGTTGGCGTCAACCACAGGGAGTCGGTTTATTTTGTGTTCCTTGAACAGCTTCCGGCACTGGAGCAGGGTTGCGGTCGGCGGAATGGAAATTACCTTGGATTGCATCCAGTCGAGTATCAGCATGGCATCCTCCCTGGGGGTAGTGCGAGGGTTGCCCCTCCCGTCTGGTGGGAATGGGATGGGCGGACTATGCCAGCCCATTCCATGAGGCAAGCGTTGTTATTTGGAACAGCCGCATCCACAGCCCTGCAATTTGTTGCGTATAAATTCAGGCAAAATACCGCGCACAGATTCCATTGTCACCATGCGGCGCATGATGCCCAGTTGATCCTGAAGCGGCAGTTGCTTGGGGCAGACGTTGTCGCAGGCCAGTAGCCCCATGCAGCCGAATACGCCGCTATCATCGCCGATCAGTTCATAATAGTCCGCAGGTGTGCGGTTGTCGCGCGGGTCAATGTAGAAGCGCGCCATGCGGTTGATTGCCGTTGCGCCGATAAAGTCTTCGCGCATGCGGGCCGTGCCGCAGGCCGCCACGCAGCAGCCGCATTCAATGCAGCGGTCAAGCTCGAATATCTGGGTAGCCAGTTCGTTGTCCATGCGCTCTTCCTGCGCCTTGGGGTCAAACTCCTTGGTGGTGTGTATCCACGATTCGATCTTGGCTCCCACATTGCGAAACCATGTGCCCGTATCCACCGAGAGGTCGCCCAAAAGCTTGAACACCGGCAGGGGATGCAGGGTGATGTGGCTTGGCAGGTCGCTTGTCTGCGTGTGGCAGGCCAGACCGGGCCGCCCGTTGATGACCATGCCGCACGAACCGCAGATGCCAGCGCGGCAGCAAAAGTCAAACTGCAAGGAGGCGTCCTGCGTTTCGCGGATCATGTTCAGCGCGATAAACAGCGTCATGCTGTTATGTTCTTCAAGCTGGAATGTCTGCATATGGGGATGCGAGAGCGGATCCAGCGGATTGTAACGGAATATTTCAAACGTCAGATTGCGTCCCATATGGCTCTCCTTACCCCTGTTGTGCGTACGGTACGATTTTTTCCGGGCTGATGTCGGCGGTTATGATCTTGCCGCCGCCGTATCCACGGTCGCCGGGGGGCAGAATATAGAACGGCGTTGCCGGTTCGTACTTGAGGGTGGGCAGGGTGTCGCCTTCCTTCCAGTAGGCCAGGGTACGGTTGAGCCATTCCTTGTCGTTGCGCTCGGGGAAATCCTCGCGGGCGTGCGCGCCACGGCTTTCTGTGCGCATCAGCGCGCCGTAGGCCGTGCACAGGGCCAGCTTGAGCATGCCCGGTACGCGCAGGGCCATGGAAAGCTCGGCGTTGGGGCCGGGGATGTTGCCGCTGGCAAGCCGCATGTTCTTGGTGCGCTCCAGCAGTTCCTGCAACTTGGCAACGCCTGCTTCCAGATCCTTGCCGTTACGGAAAATACCTACATGCTCCATCATAATGTCCTGCATGGCGTTGCGCAGGGTGTAGCAGTCGTCACCGGTACCGCGCAGCAGGGCAGCGATGCGTCCCTTGACCTTGGTGGCGGCGTCCTTCATGGCCTGGGTCGAGAACACGGTTTCGTAACCTTTGAGGAATTCCACCAGTTTTGCGCCCACAATGCGGCCAGAAACAATGGTCTCGGCCAGCGAGTTGCCGCCAAGGCGGTTGAAGCCGTGCATATCCCAGCAGGCTGCTTCGCCAGCGGAGAAAAGCCCTTCAAGGCCGTAGGCGTGCCCGTCCTTGTTGATGCGTACGCCGCCCATGCTGTAGTGGTGGGTGGGTCGCACAGGAATAAGCTGGTGGATGGGGTTTACGCCCAGGAAGTGCGTTGAGATGTCGTACACTTCGCGCAGGTTTGTGGTGATATGTTTTTCGCCCAGATGGCGAATATCCAGCCACAAGTGCTCGCCATAGGGGCTTTTTACGCCAAGGCCCTTGCGCATGTGCTCGGTCATGCGGCGCGACACCACGTCGCGCGAGGCAAGCTCCGCCTTTTCCGGCTCGTAATCGGGCATAAAGCGGTATTCGTTCACGTCCAGCAGGGTGCCGCCGTCGCCGCGGCAGCCTTCTGTGACCAAAATGTCCGTGGGCACGGTGCCTGTGGGGTGAAACTGCACGGCTTCCATATTGCCCAGAGGCACAACGCCCGTTTCGAGGGCCGTGATCTGGCCGCCGCCGTCGCAGATGATGGCATTGGTGGTGGCCCGGTAAATACGGCCATAACCGCCCGTGGCGATAAGGGTTGCCTTGGCGAAATAGCCCACCAGTTCGCCGGTGCGCAGATCTCGGGCAACGCAGCCCATGCAGCGCTGTCCATCGTGAATCAGGGCCTCGGCCTGCATGCGGTCATGCACGTCAACGCCCAGTTGCAGCAGACGGTTGTCAAGGGTGAACAGCACAGCGTGGCCTGTGCCGTCAGATGTGTAACAGGTGCGCCATTTGGCTGTGCCGCCAAAGGCGCGGGAGTGGATCAGCCCTTCGTTTTCCTTTTTTTCCGTTGCCTGAAAAGGCTTGCCGCCCTTGTAGTAGGTGTGTTCGCCGGGCACAACGCGGCTCCAGGGCACGCCCATCCAGGCCATTTCGCGCATGGCGATGGGGCCTGTCTCGGCAAATAGGCGGGCCACTTCCTGGTCGCAGCCCCAGTCGGAGCCTTTGACCGTATCGTTGAAGTGCACCTCGGGGCAGTCGCCCTCGCCCATGATGGAGTTGCCCAGCGCCGCCTGCATGCCGCCCATGGCGGCTGATGAGTGCGACCGCTTGGGCGGCACCAGTGAAAGACAGATAACGCTGAAACCCGCCTGCGCCGCTTCCACGGCAACGCGTTCCCCAGCCAGGCCGGCGCCTATGCAAAGAACATCGCTTTCAAAAACTCGCATACGCACCCCCTATCCCAAGAACCACACGCGGGTCAGAGCCGCCGCGCCGAGCAGAAGATAACAGCCCATGACAATCCAGGTCCACTTGCGCCACGCCGGGCGCGTGGCCTTGACGCACACGCCGAACTTGACGGCCAGGCGGTACACGCCAATGCCCGTATGCAGAATGACGCAAGGCAGAAAGAACACGTAGAAGGCCAGCCAGCCCGAGTGCAGGCGCTTGGCGCTGCCCGCCACATTGATGGGCAGGTCTGTCATGACGCTGTAAATGTGGTAGAAAGCGCCAGCCAGAATAACGATGGCCGTAAAAACCTGCACCAGCCACAGCCACGTATCCACTTCCTTGAGGCCCTTGCTGTGTTGCACAAACACGCCAAGTTCATTGGCGCGGAAGGGCATTTTGCGGGCCGCAATGTAAAAGTGGAACAGGATCAGCAGCATGATGACGGGCGCCGCCACCTGCGCGAGCATGGTTACTTCAAGCAACCATGCAATGCCGTTGGTCAGTGCGGGGCTAAGGACGACCGTCCCTTCCAGCACGAGATGCACGCACACAAAAAGCGCCAGCACCGCGCCAGAAGCCGCTTGCCAGAAATCAAGGCGGGTTCGGTCATCGACAGGGGATCTGCTCAAGGCCATACCAACTCCTTCATAAAGATATCAGGCATTATAAAACGGCGCGGCAGCCCGCACCACTTTTCAGCACTCGGCATGCACAGGGGGCGGCCGCAGGTCAGGACCGTCTGTACGGGGCCTGCCCTGTCTCGTAGTAGTTGTCGCCCGTGCTATCAATGACCACGATGGCGGGAAAATCCTCCACTTCCATGGCGGCCACTGCTTCCGGCCCAAGGTCTTCGTAGGCCAGCACCGTATATTTTTTGATGCTGCGGGCGATCAGGGCGCCTGCCCCGCCCACGGCGGCAAGATACGGCACTCCATGCTTTTTCATGGCTTCCACCACTTCAGGCTTGCGGTAGCCCTTGCCGATCATGCCTTTGAGGCCCTGATCAAGCAGACGAGGAGTGTAGGCATCCATGCGCCCCGAAGTCGTTGGCCCGGCAGCGCCGATCACTTCGCCGGGTTTGGCAGGGCTTGGCCCCACATAATAGACCACCGCGCCCTTCAGATCCACGGGCAGGGCTTCGCCCTTGTCCAGTGTTTCCACCAGGCGTTTGTGGGCCGCATCCCGCGCGGCAAGAATGGTGCCCGAAATCAGCACCCGGTCGCCAGCACGCAGTGAACGCGCAGTGGCTTCGTCAAAAGGAGCGCGTATTTTTTTCATCTGGTTTTCCGACATGGTGGCCTCCTACAGCGTAACTTCGGCGTGGCGCGCCGCGTGGCAGTTGATGTTTACGGCCACAGGCAGGGAGGCAATGTGGGTGGGTGCCCATTCCACATGCACTTTCAGCGCCGTAGTCAGCCCGCCAAGGCCCTGAGGGCCAATGCCGGTCTTGTTGATAAGCTCAAGCAGTTCTTCTTCAAAGGCCACATAGCGCGGATCATGGTTGCGGCTTTCAAGGTCGCGGGCGGCGGCGCGCTTGGCGCAGATGGCGGCCATTTCCATGGTGCCGCCAAGGCCAACGCCCACCACCATGGGTGGACATGAATTGGGCCCTGCTGCCAGCACGGCATCCAGCACCACCTTGCGCACGCCTTCAATACCGTCAGCGGGCACGAGCATCTTGACCACGCTCTTGTTTTCAGAGCCAGCCCCCTTGGGGGCCAGGCGCAGGCGCAGTGAATCGCCGGGCACAAGACGGGTGTGGATTACTGCGGGGGTGTTGTCGCGCGTATTTTTGCGTTCGAACAATGGCTCCGCCACACAGGATTTGCGCAGGTAACCATCCACATAGCCTCGGCGCACGCCCTCATTGACGGCGTCTTCAAACGCACCGCCCACAATGCGCACGTCCTGCCCCACATCGGCAAAAATCACGGCAAGGCCGGTATCCTGGCAAATGGGGATGTCGTCGCTGGCTGCGATTGACGCATTTTCCAGCAGTTGCTCGAGAATGTTTTTACCCACGGGCGAGGGTTCAACCTCATGCGCTCTGCGCATGCCGTCCACCATATCCTGCGGCAGGCGGCAACAGGCGCGCACTGCAAGGTCGGCAACGGCGCGCGCTATGTCCTCAACATTGATTTCCTTCATGTCTTCCTCTTTATAAGTACGACTGCTGCTGGCCTATCAATGGAAAGGCCAGATCAGCGGGATAAGCAGCCAGCACATAATGAGCGAAATCAACTGCAAAGGCCAGCCAGCCTTGACATAATCCATGAAGCTGTATCTGCCGGGGCCAAGCACGATGGTGTTGGGCGGGGTGGCAATGGGCGTCAGGAAGCAGCACGAGGCCGACATGGCAATGCCCATGGCGATGGGCAGGGGCGAGATGCCGCTGGCAAGGGCGATGGGCAGGGCCAGCGGGGCCATGAGGGCCGCAGTGGCGGTATTGGACATGAAGTTGGTGATGGCGGCGGTGAGGGCGCAACACACAAACATGAGCATCCACGGGTCATTGACCGTGCTCACCACTGCGTTAGCCACAATGGCGGCTGCGCCGGACTTGTCCATGGCGGCCGACATGGAAAGCATGCCCGCGAACAGAAAAATCGTTGTCCAGTCAACGCTGCGGAAGGCTTCACGCATGGTCATGCAGCCTGTGATGACCATAAGGCAGGCGCCCAAAACGGCGGCGGTGGTCAAGGGCATGATTTCGCTGGCCATCATGGCGACAACAAAGGCGAAAATCAGTACGGAATGCCACATTTTGTGTTCGCGGCGGATCTTGGCGTCAACTTCAATGTCGTCTTCGCTGTCGTCATGCAGCTTTTCCGGCAAGAACTTGTGGCCGATAACCGCATAATAGAGCAGGCCGACGACCAGCAAGGGCATGCCGATAAGGCCGAATTCAAAAAAGCCAAAGGGGCTTTGCCCTGTCTGGGCAAGCATGGAGTTGATAATGCCGTTGGGCGGCGTGCCTACAAGTGTTACCGTACCGCCCAGTGACGAGGCAAAGGCAACGGGCATAAGCACCTTGCCGGGTGCAAGTTTGGCCTTGATGCACATGCCAAGCACCATGGGCACGGCCACAACTGTGGTGCCGGTGTTGGAAAGCACGGTTGAAAGCAGGCCGATGGCCGCCATGGTGTATACGATGAGTTTAACCGGATTGCCCTTGGAAAGCTTGACGGCCAGGCCGCCCACCTTGTCTGCAAATCCGGTTATAAACGTGGCTTCGCCCACAATGAACATGGCCATGAAGAGCACAACGGTGGGGTCGCCAAAGTAACCAAAGGCAACCTTGGACGAAACCACATTTGTGAGAGACAGAGCCACCGGCACAAGCAGGGCCGTGATGGGCAGGGGGACAACTTCCGTAAAAAACATCACCGCGGCAACCAGCAGGATGCCCAGGGTGATGTATGCCTTGGTGGGGTCTTCTGGTAGCTTGATGCCAAGACTGGAAGCTGCAAAGGCCTCATGTCCGGCAAAAAGAACAATCGCAAGCAGCATAAACGCCCATAGAGCTGGTCTTTTCATCCGCCAACCTCCTGCATCATGAAATTTACGGCGTCCCTGCGCGGTTTTCGCGTTTATGGTATACAATTGCAGGGAAAATAAATGGATACTTGAAACAATGCCAGATATGAAAAATCGTGGCAACAACATTATGCTGAATGATTGATCAATCTTCATAATTTATTCAACGTATGCAGCATGAAAGATGTAAATTTTTTTTATATTAAGTAGTATGTAATAAAAATCACAAATACGCATATTATGCGGTATGAATATTTATCGGCCATAAATATTGTAGTGGTTTGATCTTCATCAATTGTCCTTTTGTATAAAATTTATATCGCAATTTTCAATGAAGGTATGCTTTTTTGTGCAGGACACATATTCAGTGCAGAAGAATCTGTATAGGGGCCCAAAGATAAAGCGCGAATGCGCGGATAAAACTTTATCAGCCTTACTGGGGACACGGAAATTACAGCAGCCAGTGTGCAGCGCGTGCGGAAAGTTCCGTCAGAGCGCGTGGAAGACTTATGCACGGCGATACTCCTGACTGGATATGCTGTTGCATAAAACAGGGGCATATAAAATAAACAGTCAGACAATAAAAAAGGCTGTCCGAAAATATTCGGACAGCCTTTTTTATTGATATTTTTCTGTTACTGTGGTTGTGCGTTTGCCCCGCAAATGGGTAGATATTGCAGGAATATCTGCACACTATATCACATAGTGTCTGGTTCTAGCGAATAAAGTTGGTGGGATCCCACGGCTCCGGGGTTGGGGTTGCCACGCCCGCGGCCTTGCCAGCGGCGATGCACTTGAGCAGCCATGCCATGTTGTCGCCAAGGGTGCGCATGATCTGCAAGCCTTCCTTGTCCTGCATTACCTGCTCCGGCGTATTGCCGTGTACGGCGTTCCAGTACTGGGAAGAAACCACAGGCATGCGCGCAATGGTAAAGTACTTGTTCAGCCGGTCAAAGGATGCGCTGGCCCCGCCACGGCGGCAGCTCACAACAGCTGCTGCGGGCTTGAAGGCATAGTGGAGGGACTTGGAATAGAACATGCGGTCAAGAAAGGAGCACACGCCGCCATTGGGGCCGGCGTAGTAAACAGGAGAACCCACAATAAAGCCGTCTGCCTCGCGCAGCAGGTCAATGGCCTCGTTAACGTGGTCGGCATTGAACACGCAATGCCCGGTATCCTTGCACTTGCCGCAGCCAATACAGCACTGTATGGGCTTTGTGCCCAGCTGGAGCATCTGAGTTTCAACGCCGTTTTTTTCCAGCTGCGCCGCAACCGTGGACAGGGCGGTAAAGGTACAGCCCTTGGGATGCGGGCTGCCGTTGAGCATAAGTACCTTCATGAGAATCTCCTTTCGGGTGCAAAATGCCCGCCCCGCTGTGAGCGGAGCGGCGAGGCCAGAGCCCCCGTATGATTTTGTTGGTAAAAAGCCAGCCAGATATTGACGTTTTGGGAGCGTCAGGCCAGCAGATGCCGGGCTGCGCAGGCTTGGTGAATGTACTTGCAGGCCTGTGCATAATTTCGTCCATGATTTTTTGACCTGCCAACAGTACGCAATGCCTTTCACGTGCGCAAGCCACGCAGGGGCCTGCCGCCCCCTTGGGCTGTGTGCCGCCTGTTCGCGGCTCTGCACCAGCCAGGGCTTCAGAAACAGCCATGTCGGCAAGTCAAAATCAGTCTGTCATATTTTTTGCGGCCAGCCGCAGGGCGTCCGGCGAGAGGTTTTTTAGAAAGGTCAGAAAGTCCGGCACATTGTTTGCGCGGCAGGCCATGTAGCACAGGGTATATTCCCTGTGCGTGAGCAGGGAGTGGAAGATGGGCCAGCGTTTGTCCGCGCTGGCAAAGGGCAGGTGCAGCGCGCTCCCCACCGCCGGATGGATGGGTAGCCAGAAATCTTCAAGTGGGTGAACATATGACCCGCGTGTGGAGGGGGGCAGAGCGCCAAGGCCCAACAGGCGCAACAGGCTGTCCGCCATGTGGAACAGCAGTTCGCGGCCAGGGTGGTTGACCGTGATGAACATCTGTTCATCACGCCAGCGCTCGCGCAGCAGCGGCGCGCAACGTATGGGGGCATCAGCCTCCTTGGTTTCCTCGCGCGCCAGCGATTCTTCAGCCTGCGCGTTGAGCGCGTCCGCATCGCCCAGCAGCGAGGCTGCGCCGCGCAGATAGAGGGTCAGCGCCTCTTGCGGCGTGACCTTTTGCAGCAGCGTCTCCAGCAGGCTGTTGGCAAAGTTGATGCGTTCATCGCGGGACCAGAAAGGCCAGTAACCCTTGAAAAACAGGTTGGGAATCTCAATGGACAGGCAGTGCTGCGGCAGGCGCGGCAGCATCTGTTCTGTGGAAAGGTCGCCCCACTTGGGCGCAAGGCGCTGGTAGAGAAAAAGCTCGCAGCGTTCAATATCGCTGTCTGCAATACTTTGCCGCGTATAGTTCACATACTGGCGGATGTTAAACCGGCTGGCAAAAGCCGGGGTGTTTTCCAGCAGGGGCCGCAGGGCATCGCCCTGGCAGTTGGCGTGCAGAAGACACAGAGCCTTGGTCATGCTGGTTCCGTCTGTCTTGGGTGTGAGGGGGCCGTATCCTTGGGGTGCGCCAACGTCTATCCCCACTCGCGTCCCTGAATCAGTCGTCCACTTCCATGTAGGTGGCGCTTTGCGCGGCTTTTTCAGACACTGTGACGCTGTAAAGCCGCACTTGCCGGGCCTGGGGATCGTCATGTGTTGCCAGCAGCTCTGCCATGCCCCGCCAGATATGCCGGGCAAGGTTTTCTGACGAAGGATTCATGACGTCAAAGGGTGGCGTTTCGTTGAGCAGACGGTGGTCGAGCGCGTCAAGCACGGTTTTAAGACCGCTTTTGAGCGTTTTGAAATCAAGCAGCATTTCAGTGTCCGGGGTCAGGCGCTGCCCCTGCACGGTCAGTTCCACCGCAAAATTGTGGCCGTGCATGCGCTCGCACTTGCCCTCGTAATGCCGCAGGGCATGGCCAGCAGAAAAATCGTCCCGCACGGTCAGCCGCCAGAAAGCGCCCTTTGTCATGACAGTATCCAGTAGACCACGAAGGCCGAAATAATGACAACAATGATCGCCAGCATGATGCGGGCGTTCTGGTTCCATTCAAAGCCTGGATGTGGATCATCCAGATCAGGGTCGCCAGTGGAGGGCGGCGTGAAGAGGCTTTGCATCCAGGAAAAGAAAGACATGAATTTCCAGTTTGTTACAGGTTATTGATTGTGCTTGCCCTTAAGCATAACAATTGCGCCGGATAAGTCAAAATGCACGTCAGAGCCATGGTTTCAGGCAGGCCGCATGCCCCGTGCAGTTGACGAAGCCGCGCAGCCCTGAAACACTTTGGGCATGAAGTGGCGTACAGTACAGATAACCACCGCATCGGGGCCGGCAAGCGCAGTTGCTCCAGAGATCATTGCGGCCAGCCGGGCAACGGATATTCCGGCCTTTTACGCTCCCTGGTTTATCAACAGGCTGCGAGCGGGATATGCCTGCTGGATCAATCCCTTCAACGGGCGGCCCCAGTTTGTGTCCTTTGCCAACACGCGGGTTGTCGTGTTCTGGAGCAAAAATCCGCGGCCTTTGCTGCCCTTGCTGCCGGAGGTGGAGGCGCGGGGACTCGCCTGGTATCTGGAATTTACGCTCAATGATTATGAGGCTGAAGGCTGGGAACCCAATTTACCGCCGCTTGCCCAACGCATCGACACCTTTCGCCGTTTTGCGGATGCGGTTGGGCCGGAAAGGGTCGTGTGGCGCTTTGATCCCCTGATGCTGGCCGGGCCACTGGCGCAAAATCCTGACGGTTGCCATGCGCTGCTGGAAAAAATGGCCCGCATCGGCAAAGCCCTGAAAGGCTGTACCCGCAAGCTGGTGTTCAGCTTTGCCGATATTGCCGACTACCGCAAGGTGCGGGAAAATCTGCGCAGGGCGGGCCTTGCCTGGCGTGATTTTACACAGGCGGAGATGCAGACCGTGGCAGCGGGGGTGGCCGCTCTTGCTGCGGAAATGGGCGTGGAACCCTGCACCTGCGGCGAAAAGGGCGACCTCTCGGCTTGGGGCATCAGCCATAACCGCTGCACCGACCCGGAACTTATCCTCAGGCTCACCAACAGACACCCGGACATGCTGCGTCTCTTCGGCATTGCGCCGCAACGGCAACTGGGCCTGCCCCTGGAAATGCCCTCAGGCGCGAACCTTGCCAGCGCAGCACATGAGTACCCGCGCGACACAGGCCAGCGGGCGGTGTGTCTGTGCGTACCCTGCAAGGATGTGGGCCAGTACGACACCTGCCCCCACGGCTGTGTATACTGCTACGCCAATACCTCTCCCGCCGTGGCTGCCCGAAATTTCCGGCGGCATGAGCCGGAGGGGGAGAGTATTTTTGCAGAGCCGGAGAGGACAGCTTGACGACCGGCCTGACATTGGGCCTGGTTCATCGGGCTGATTTTGCGCGGGGCGCAGAGCCTGCGCGGGCTACTGAAAAAATTTGCCGCGTGCGCGGTCAATGCGTTCACGCAACGGTGCATCCACAAAAAACAGCTCGCAGGCAAGAGCCAGTTCCTGCGCCCGGTGCATAAAATACGCGGCTGCGGTAATGGAATGCTCACTGACTGCGCCAGCATTTACTTCCAGAAAATTGAAGGACAACTGTACATTCACTACGCCGAAGCGGCGGCAGATCTGGAAGAACTGCTCAACGTCGGCGATCTTGTTATTTTCTTCAAAAATTATGTATTTGATATCAATTTGTTCTGGCGTGATTGCTGCAACAAAATACTTTTCCATCGAAGCCATCACGTCATTCCACCAGTCGCCGCCCTTAACGCGGGCATAGGCTGCGGCATTGCCGGAATCAAGACTGATGTTGATTTTGCCGCCGCCGGTGGAAAGCATTTCGTCAATCCAGGCAGAATGTCGCAGCGCATTGGTATGCACGTACTGAAAGTAGTCATGTTCGCGCAGCCAGCGGCCTGTGGCTTCAAAATCAGGCAACAGGGTGGATTCTCCCCCGCCCCAGCTTACGGCGCAGTTTTTTTCCAGTGCGTCCTGCTCATACAGGCTCTGTATGGCGGGGAGAATGGCAATGGGGCGCGGGTGCTGTCCAGGCTTCCACAGGTCGCAGTAGACGCAGCGGCAGTTGCAGATGTGTCTGTGGTGATTCAGGGAAAGAACGGCAAATCGCAGCTTGGGCACACAGACAGAATGCGAAAGGGGAACAAGATCGGGGCAGCCCGCACATACCTGGGGATTCTGCTTCTGCACTTCCTGCGCAACGCTGGCGATATGGCGGGTATATGCCTCCATATCCACCGCGCCGCCTGCAAAAGAAAAATTCGGTACAACGATATTGTGCGTATTGCAGCAGGGTTGCAAGGCCCTTTCTTCAAACACAAGTTCCCGAACAAACCTGGAGCAGAATAACACGCGGCCTCCTTCCGGAACCAGATGCCCGGGGCGTCGATCATCTCATGGCGATAACTATGGAGCGGCATTGTCCGCAGAAGCAAAATGTACCGTAACCAGCAAAACCTCGGCGCGGCCCGTAGTACGCAGGGGCGGCCCCCAAGTGCCTGTGCCAGCGCTGACGATAGAGTGGAAGTTGCCTTTTGTCAGCAGGCCCAACGGGTTTTCGTATCTCAGTTCCGTCACAAAGTTAAAGGGCCAGAGCTGCCCGTTGTGCGTGTGGCCTGACAGCACGAGCGCAGCGCATGCATTGCGCGCTTCTTCAAGGGCGGCAGGCTGGTGATCCATGACCACAAGGGGCAGCCCACGGTACTGTTCTGGCAGATCGGCCAAAATTTCCTCCATGCTGCCCCGCTGGATGCCCGTAAAACCGGGCTTGCTCAAATCGTCCCTGCCAGCAAGCACAAAGCTGTTGTCCACCACGGCCCATTGGTCGCGCAGCACATGCATGCCCACAGCGCGCAGAAAATCCAGACTTTTATCGATGGAACCAGAGATATACTCGTGGTTGCCCGGCACAGCCCAATGTCCAAGGCGCGGCTGGGCCACGGCCAGGGCTGCGGCGGTGGCTTCCGCATCCAGTTTTATATGGTCGTCAATGATGTCGCCCACATAGAGGATTGCGTCCGGCTGCTCCGGGGCCAGCAGTTCGATGGCTCTGCCCAGCCGCCCAGCTGTGAGGAGGCGGCCCAGATGTATGTCGGTAATAACGCCCAGTTTCAGCGGCTTGTCAACGTAGGCACTGGGTGCAGGGCCTTGCGTGCGCACAGTGATGTCGTAGTGCCGCAGCACGGGAAAGGCCGCATTGAACCAGCTGCCCACCCCCAGCAGCAGGGGCAGGCCCATAACCAGCAGTACAGCGCCCCAGCGTGGGGTGGCGGGCGGTATTGCGCCAAATAAACGTGCGCCAAGGCCCCATATGTCGGCAAGCAGCACAAGCGCAAAAGCGTAGAAGGCCACGCCCATCCAGAATGCCCCGGCCCGAAGCACCCACACATGGGCAAGGGTATCGCCATGCCCCTTGTAGAGCAGGGGAAAAGCCGCACCCAAAGCGAGCACAAGGATGCAGAGCACAATGCGCAGCCAGCCCGTGCCGGAAAGCGCGCGCCATAGCCACCAGGATATCCAGCCGTTGATAACGGCCAGGCCTATGCCTGTTACCAGAAAAAATCGGAACATATGGTTTTATGAAGCCCAGGCGGCAAGAGCTTTATCCAGATCCGGCCCGGGGCGTACTTTCAGAGAGTTGTCGAGGTGCAGAATGCACACGTGCCCATCAAGAAAAACCTGGGCATGCGCTTCCACCGGGCCGGGGAATTTTTCCAGAAGGTTGCGCAGGGCCAGCATGTCTTCGCGCCCGAGGCGGTGCTGCGGTATCTGCACGCATATGGGGGTGTCGCTCTGGCCGCAGGCTTCGGCCAGCGAGCGGACGGTCTGGCCCAGCAGCTTGATTTCGCGCGGGCCTTCGTCAGCTTCTTCATCCATGTCTGCGTTGTCGCCGTTGTCGGTCTGGCTGTCGAGGCGCGCCACCAGGCAGATGGGCTGCTCTGAGCGTAAAAGATCGCGGCATTCGGCGTACGTGCGTGGAAAAAACGTCACTTCGGCGTGCCCTGTGAGGTCTTCAATACCCACAAAGGCCATGCGCTCGCCCTTGGACTTTGTCAGCACTTCCTTGACGCTGACCACCAGCGCCGCACAGCGGATTTCCGCACCGGGGAACAGTTCGCGCGCGTCTTCCAGCGTGGTGAGCCCCAGGCGGCGGATTTCGCGTATGAATGGCTGGAGCGGGTGGCTGGTCAAAAAGAAGCCCAGGGCTTCCTTCTCTGCCCGCAGTTTGTCGTCGTCCGCCATTTCGGGCAACGAAGCTTCGGGGCAGTCAAGCCCTATGCCGGGCTGGGGTGCGCTTTCCACAACCGGAGCCATGGAGAGCAGCGAAACCTGATTGGATGTTTTGTCCTTGGCCTTTTTTTGCGCGCGGGCAACCACAATCTCAATGGCAGCCAGCATGGCGGCGCGGGGTACGCCAAAGCAGTCGCACGCGCCGCCCTTGACCAGCGATTCAAGCACGCGCTTGGTAACTTTGCGCAGGTTTACCCGGCAGCACATGTCAAACAGCGAGGCAAAGTCGCCGCCTTCGGCCCGGGCTTCCACAATTTCGCGTATGGCTTCATCGCCCACGTTCTTGATGCCGCCAAGCCCAAAGACAACCTGCCCATCGTGGGCCGTAAATTCGCGCAGGCTCTGGTTTACCGAGGCCTGCACCACATTGATGTCCATGTCCTTGCAGCACGAGACATACTTGAGCAGCTTGTCCTGATTGCCCATTTCCGAGGTGAGCAGGGCGGCCATGAACTCGACCTTGTAGTGAACCTTGAGGTAGGCCGTGTAGTACGAAATGAGGGCATAGGCGGCGGAGTGCGACTTGTTGAAGCCGTATTCGGCGAACTTTTCCATCAAGTCGAAAATTTCGTTGGCCTTGTCCTTGTCGATGTTGTTCTTTTCCGCGCCGGTAACAAAGTTGACGCGTTCCTTGGCCATAGCCTCGGCTTTCTTTTTGCCCATGGCGCGCCGCAGCAGGTCGGCCCCGCCAAGCGTATAGCTGGCGATGATCTGGGCGATCTGCATGACCTGTTCCTGATAGACGATGACGCCGTAGGTATCGCGCAGGCAGTCGGTGAGCGACTGGTGCGGATAGACCACGGGCACCTGCCCGTGCTTGCGCTTGATAAATTCGTCCACCATGCCCGAACCGAGCGGGCCGGGGCGGTACAGGGCCAGCATTGCTATGACGTCTTCAAAGCACGAGGGCTTGAGCATGCGCAGATACTGCCGCATGCCCGAACTTTCCACCTGGAACACGCCGTCCGTGTCGCCACGGGCGTATAGCTCGTAGGTTTCCGTATCCGTAAGCGGCAGGTTGTCGAGATCTGGCGGTTCATGGCCCTGAAGGCTGATGTTGTCCAGGGTGTCCTGAATCAGGGTCATGGTTTTCAGGCCAAGAAAGTCGAACTTCACCAGCCCGGCTTTTTCCGTCATGGGGCCGTCAAACTGGGTCACAAGTTCGCCGCGTTTGCCCTGATAGAGGGGGAGGTATTCCTCCATGGGCTTGTCTGAAACCACAAGCCCGGCGGCGTGGGTGGAGGCGTGGCGGGCCAGGCCTTCAAGGCGGCGGGCCGTGTCCAGCAGGTGTTTGACCTTGGGGTCGGAGTGGTAAATGTTTTCCAGCTCCGGCTCTGCCTCAAGGGCCTTTTTGATGGTCATCTTGAGGTCGGCGGGCACCAGCTTGGCGATGCGGTCAGTTTCCGCAAAGCTCATGCCCAGGGCGCGGCCCACGTCGCGCACAACGCCCTTGGCCTTCATGGTGCCGAAGGTGGTGATCTGCGCCACCGAGCCTTCGCCGTAGGTTTCCACCATGTGCTTGATGACCTCGACGCGGCGGCGTTCGCAAAAGTCCACGTCGATATCGGGCAGGGAGACGCGTTCGTTGTTCAGAAAGCGTTCAAACAGCAGATTGTAGGGGATGGGATCAAGGTTGGTGATGCGCAGAGCCCACGCCACCAGCGAGCCGGCGGCGGAACCGCGCCCCGGCCCCACGGGAACATTGTGGTTTTTTGCCCAGTTGATGAATTCCTGCACGATGAGGAAGTAACCGGGAAAACCCATTTCAAGGATAACGCGCAGTTCGTACTGCAAGCGGTCCCGGTAGAGCTGAACATCAATAGTGTCTCTGTCGGGGTGTTTTTCCAGCCGTTTTTCCAGCCCTTCTTCTGCCAGCCGCCGAAATTCGGAATCAAGGCTGGCCCCTTCCGGCAGCTTGTACACAGGGAAGTAGTGGTGCCCGAAGTCCAGCTCCACATTGCACTGCTCGGCAATGCGCATGGTGTTGGCCAGTGCTTCGGGCACATGGGCAAAGGGTTTTTCCATCTCTTCGATGGACTTGTAGTACAGCTCATGGGTGCCAAAGCGCATGCGCTTGGGGTCGTCCATGGTGGTTTGCGTCTGAATGCAGAGCAGCACTTCGTGGGCTTCGGCATCGTCAGCGGTGAGGTAGTGGCAGTCGTTGGTGGCAACCAGCGGCACGCCCGTGGTTTCCGCCAGTTCCAGCAGGGCGTTGTTGGCCTTGGTCTGCTCCGGCAGGCCGTTGGACTGCAACTCAAGATAAAAACGGTCGGGGTAGATATCGGCGTATTCCCGCGTGAGGCTCAGGGCCTTGTCCATGTCGTCCGCAAGAATGGCGCGGGGGATTTCGCCCGCAATGCAGGCCGAAAGGCAGACGAGGCCTTCGGAATACTTGCGCAGCAGGGGTTTATCCACGCGGGGTTTGTAATAAAAACCCTCAAGGTAGCCCTGTGTGACCAGCTTGACCAGATTGTGGTAGCCTGTGGTGTTCTGGGCCAGCAAAATCAGGTGGTTGCGGCGGCGCGCCAGGGGCGAGTCCGTGCTTTTATCCTTGTGGTCGTGGCAGACGTAAACCTCGCACCCAAAGATGGGTTTGACGCCGTAATCCTTGCAACCCTGATAAAAATAGGCCGCGCCAAAGAGATTGCCGTGGTCGGTGATGGCGCAGGCGGGCATGCCGAAATCCTTGGCGCGGGCGCACAGATCCTTGATGCGGATGGCGCCGTCAAGCAGGCTGTATTCGGTATGGCAATGAAGATGGACAAAATCTGACATGAAAACTCCAGAAGCGGAAAAGGCGGGCGTTACCGGCGCAAAGGCCTGACAGGCGAGCGCCTGCACAGGGTGCGGCAGCGCCAGAGCAGCTTATAGCACAGGCAGGGGGGGCCTTCAAGGCGGGGCCATGAGGCCCGAAATGCGGGATGGGCCGCGAGAGGAGATTCAACGCCTCAGGCGCGCTGCAAATGCAGCAAAGTCGCAGCGCCTGCAAAAATGGGGCGGCGCTCGTGCACCAGCGCATTGCATTGGTGCACAAGCCCCTCAATGCCGCCCCTTTGAATAAAATTTGCTTGAGGTGCCCCGTCTGCCGCCGCTGTTCTGCGTGCTTTTGTCAGCGCCATGAGGCCGCGCGCAGCCAGCGTTGCGGGCAGCTCAAGGTTGCGTTCCGCCAGCTTGAAATCAGCTGCCAGGACTACTTCAGCGCTTTCAAGCGCGAGCCACAGCAGGGCTTCTGCCTGCGCCGCAGGCAGATAAAACAGCGTAAAAGCCAAGCGCGCACAGGCCAGGGGCGCATGGCTGGCGCTTCGCAGTGTCTGCACATCTGGGTTGAGCGGGGCATGCGCGTACGCATCCGGCCACGGCACACGCCGCGCCAGCGCCGCCTGTGGAAAAAATGCAGGGCAGGCTGGCAAAGCATCAAGGATGGCTGTCATGCGCGCTGACGTCACTGCGCGTTCTCCAGAATATGCAGCAGGCAGTCGCGGGCTTCGGCCTGCGGAACCGTGTCCGGCATGCGGCGCAGCAGATTTTGCGCATGCCCGTCCTCAAGAAATTTGCGGCGGCTTGAGACAAAGTGCAGATCAAAAAACCATGTTCCCAGCAGCAGGCGAAAATCGTTGACGCAGCGCAGGTCGGCATAGGCCGCCACGCGTTTTTCCCGCACGGCATTGAGAACCGCCTCGCTGGCGATGGTGGGGTCGTCCGGCTGTTGCAGCACCACTGTGGGATTATACGGGGCTGGGCCGCTCAAGTGCTCGTCCATGACCCGCAGAATGTCCAGCTTGTCCGCATCACGCACCACATTGGTGACCAGAGCGATGTTCTCCGGCGTCCCCTTGGGCAGGGCAAAACGGTTGTGCATGCCCACCGCCGCCATGACCAGCTTGCGCATTTGCGGTGTCTCGCTGACGAGGCGGCGTTCGGCCTTGAGAACCCGCACGCCCATCTGCCCGTGATTGCACGATTCCCTGTCCCTGAACGTGTGATAGCGCAGATACTGCTCAAACCGGCCCACGTCATGGTACAATGCTGCCAGCAGGCAGGCCCGCGCAGTCTGTGGGTCAAAGCCCTCGCCTTCAACGGTGTGCCGGGCATTTTCCAGCACTTCAAGGGAGTGCCGGAGTTTGAGATTCATGGGCGAGGCATCGCCCTGTTCCAGGGCTGTTTTGGCGTCGGCATATGCAGTAAACCACGCCAGATGCAAGGATATGTCGGCGGATGCTGTGACAGTGCAGTTCATGGGTAATCAAATACGCTCTGGTTTTGCGCAATGCAAATGGCCTGGGGCACGTGGCTGTGGGGTTATTCACCCGGAGGAGCTGGCGAGAGCAGCTTTTCAGGCACCTCTCCTGGGCCGGGAATGACCAGTGTTTCCGGATTCATGCTGTACCAGGCAAACCACATGGAATACGCGCCGTAAAACTGCGGCATGGACGCGCCCTTCATGTTGCCGTCAAGCGCCACGCCAGTGGCAGGATCCCACTGGCTGCGCGTGGTCAGATCCATGAGCTTGCCGTTCTGGGATATGAACAGGAATGGCTCGGCCCATATCTGACGGTTAAAAAGACGCACCACCTCAAGGCCCCGGTCATAGACTGCCAGAAGGGCATTGGGCCCCACAAAAAAATTCACGGCCCCCTTTTTGCGCACATAGCCTATGTCGATGGCCAAAAGGTACCCCTCATATTCAATGCACAGCATGGGCGTTTTGCGGGCAAAACGTTTGTCCATGCGCTCCACGGGATAAATGAGCCTGTCGTTATCGTAGTAGGTTCCCTTGCGCAGGTAGTTGCCGTAGGGATCGCGCCCGTAGGGCTTGTTGCCGTTAGGTTTGGCAAGCACCAAGGCATGCGGAAAGGTGCGCTTTGCCGCGCCCCAGGTTGTCCAGTATACGGGCACCATGGGGAGCCCACGGCCCAGCAGGGGGCCGTCAAAGGCCATGCCTGTTTCCTGTAGCCAGAGACTGCCGGAATTGCGGTCGATCAGAACGCTGTTGCCGTCGTAGAGGCGGCCTTCCGTGTCAAAAATAAGGTTCAGGCCCCCCATGGAAGAATCATAGGCCATGAAGGTGCCGGTGGTGGGACAGTAGGTGATGGCGTAGGCCTTGTCGTCCACGATTTCGTTGACAACCTGATGCCATACCATGATGCGTTGCGGGTAAACGCGCGCGCCCCCTTGCAACATGGCGATAAACACCACCTCATCATCGCTGAGGCTCAGGTTTGCATCCTGAATGCGGTCGTAGCGCGGGCGATACAGGGAAGGGATGGAGCCGTACTTGACGCCTGTTTCAATCAGCTTGCCGTTGATGGCGGCAAGCTCCTGCAAGCTGCGTGGTCTGGCCTGGGCATCATTGGCATTCCAGAACGCTGCGAGCGTGAGCAGCGTGAGGCCCGCCATGATCAGGCAAAGCGTGCGCAATGCGGGCAGATTGGCTGAAAGCCTTGCAGGGCCAGAGATTGGGCTTGTCACTGCGCTCCGCCTTTGCCGGTGTGCGCGGGCAGATAGTCGCTGAAAACATAATCACGCAGGGCCTGAGGCCACGGGCGCGGCGCTTTGCCAAGAAAGGCGGCCAGCTTGCTGTTGTCCAGCACGGAAAATACTGGCCTGCGCGCTTTTTGGGGCCATTCCGCCGAATCAATGGGCACAACCCGGCACGGGGCCCCGGCCAGAGAAACAGCCTCGCAAGCCAGATCACACCAACTTGCCTGCCCGCCGTTTACCGCATGCCAGATACCTGTGGCCCTTTTTTCCGCCAGAGCGATGCTCCAGTGCGCCAGATCAAGCGTATAGGTGGGCGAGCCTGTCTGGTCATGCACCACGTTGATGGAATCGCGGCGTTGACAGGCGGCAAGGATAGTATCCACAAAATTTTTGCGACCAGGGCCAAAAAGCCATGCCGTGCGTATGACGCACGAGCGGTCCGGCAGTGTTTCCAGAACGGCCTTTTCGCCTTCAAGCTTGGTGCTGGCGTATACAGAGGCCGGATGGGGCGTGTCTGTTTCTTTCCACGCGGTTTCTCCCGGGCCGGAAAAAATGAAATCCGTGCTGAACTGCACAAGAAATCCGGCTCCCTGCGCCTTGAGGCAGCGCGCAATGGAAGCTGGCAGGGCGCGGTTGAGCTGGCAGGCTTCGTCCTTGTGGTCCTCGGCATCGTCAACAGCCGTCCAGGCCACAGTGTTGAACACCACATCCGCCTGCGCCTCTGCAATGGCAGTTTGCAGAAACGTCATGTCCAGCAGATTGCCGTTTTGGCGGCCAAGTGTTGCAACTTCCCACTCGCGGGCTTTGAGCACTCGCGTCAGGGCCTGGCCCAGAAGGCCAGTTGCCCCCCCAAGTACCAGAGCTTTTGCCATGCGACCCCCAAGGTTTGCCCGCCAGCGCTGTGCTGGCGGTATCCAGGCCATTCTCCGGCACATTATCCTCGCATTGATGCCGGGGTCAATACAATACAGGCAGGTCAACATCAATTTCATACGAAGCCGCTTGGGCATTGCCAGCCGCAAGCGCCGTCCTTGCTTCAAGGGCGCAAGTGACGTACAAAAAACCCCCATGAGACACGCTATTCTTCTGGTCGCCTTTGGCGCAAGCAGCCCGCAGGGGCAGAACGCCCTCAAGGGATTTGACGCCCTTGTGCGCCAGCGTTATCCCGGTATTCCGGTACGCTGGGCCTATACTTCGCTGCTCTTGCGCGAGCGCATGGCGCAGGCCCGCCAGAAGAGTGATTCCGTGTTCAAGGCAGTTTGCCGTCTTGGGCTTGAGCGGTTCGAGGCCGTAGCGGTGCAGCCCTTGCAGACCATACCCGGTCAGGAGCATGGTGATGTGCGCGCCGCAGTTGAAGAAGCCGCCGAGCACGAGCACCTGCTTTGCCGGATTGGCGCGCCCCTGCTGGCCACAGCGGACGATGTGCGCGCGACGGCGCGGGCGCTGGTGCGGCATCTGCCCGCCGAGCGCAGCGCGGATGAAGACGTGGTCTTTATGGGGCACGGCGCGGAACACGAGGCGGTTGCCCGCTATGTGGATCTGGCCCGCGCTGTGCGCGAGCTTGACAGCCGCGTGCATGTGGGGGCCATGAACGGCGCTGTGACGCTTGAAAGTATTTTGCCCAATCTCGCTTCACGCCGGGTATGGCTTATGCCGCTTTTATCGGTGGTGGGCCGCCATGCTCTGGAGGACATGGCGGGCGAGAACGGGCACAGTTGGCGCAGTCGCATTGAGGCCCAAGGGCACCAATGCCTGCCCGTGCTCATGGGGACGGCGGAATACGCCGATGTGGCTGAAATATGGCTGCGGCATCTTGAAGATGCCGTGCAATCCCTTGCTGCTGGCTGGGAGAAGAGGTGACGTATGCGCGGATTTTTGGCGGCTATACTGGTTTCAGGTTTGTTGTTGGGGGGGTGCGGCGCTATGGGAACGGGTGATACCGGCCCCAAAGAAAAAGTAAACCTTGCGGCTGGCGTGCAGAACGCCAAGGCCAATGCCTTTAACCCCTACTTGCGTACTACTTTGCCCAACCTCCGCACGAACGATGCAGAGAGCCAGGCCATGCTGCAAAAAATGGGAGGGCGCGTTACGTCCATCGAGGGTGAAGCTGCCTATCGGCCCCAGTGGAAAAACGAGATATATCCCGTATTTTTCGGCGAACCCAAGGCCCCTCACGAAGTTTTGGTACTGCTTGATTTTGCCTCGCCGCAGAGCGAGAAGGTCTGGCATGCCGTGGCTGAGGCCAGCCGCTCGGTTTCGCCCCAGCAGTGCAAGGTGGCGGTTTTTGCCAACAGCAAGGAATACTACGGAACCGACCTCATGGGCATGGGCATCTGGATTTCTTACTCCCGCCCCGGTCAGGGCATGGCCTACATGACCTACGCGCTCTCGCGCTGGAACGAGATCAAGGCTGCCCAAAAGAAAAAAGGGCACGTTGTGGCCTTTAACAATGAATATGACGCCACGGCGGAATCCACTGACTTCCCCATCCACTACAGCTACATGAGCAAGCTGCGGCCCCCGGTGAACCCCGCCGAGGAACTGGCCGTGGGCAAATACTGCTACAATGCGGGCAATGTGAACCTGTATCAGGCCCAGCAGATTGCCCAGTATTTTGGCATCAAGACCCTGCCTGCCGTGATTGTTGACGGCAACGTGCTGTCGTCCGTCTCTGCCAGCAGCATTCTCAAGGCCATGGAATAGCCGCCTGACGCAATATTCGGACGGCCTTTGGCCTTCTGAAGCTGCACGTATAATGCCGCAAAGCCCGCTCGAAAGAGCGGGCTTTGTTTTTACCTTTCACGGACGGCAAAATCCGTTGCAGGGGCAGAAACCGGAATGGAGTGGAATGAAAGGGGCCGCAGACAGCCAAATGGCGGGCATATGGCAGGCACTGGGTGCAGCCCTTGTTCTGGTTTACCATTCCCAGGCAGGGCAGACTATAAGCTGCAAGATTATTGGGTCTGCGGCAAACTTTCTTTTGTGCAGAAGGGTTGGCTAGCGCGCCCGTAGCGCCGGAGTGCGTGGTGGCGCGGCTACAGCAGGTTGTGGTCGAGGCGGTAGATCATTTCAATGGGATTGAGCAGCACAATGCGCCTGCCTGCGCCCACAATAAGCCCCGCATTGCGAAACTGCTGCAAGGTGGCGCTGACTGTGGGCTGGGTGGAGCCGACCATGGAGGCCAGTTGCTCCTGCGGAATGCTCAGTGGGATTTCGCAGGGTTTGTTCCAGCCCTCGGTGGTGCGAAGCGTTTCGTAGGCCAGAGAAATGAGCAGGCTTGCCAAGCGGTTGGCCACGTCGCTGTTCTGGCGGCGCACCAGATCGCCCATCTGGCGCAGCCTGCGCCCAAGCAGGGTAATGACGCTGCGCGCCAGCGGATAATGCTCCTGAAGCATGCTTTCAAAATCCTGCCGGTTGATGGCGTACAGCACGGATGCGCTGGCCGTTTGCGCGCTGGCCTTGCGCGGGGAATTGTTCAGCACTTCTGAAATGCCGAATATTTCGCCCTTCATACGCAGCGAAAAGGTCATTTCCTTGCCTGCGCGGTCCATGCAGAAAATACGTATCAGGCCGGATTCTATATAAAAGCAGGAGTCTCCCGCGTCACCTTCAAGAAAGACCATCTCATTCTTGGACAGTTCAAGGCGCTGGGCGTTTTTTAAAAAGGCGCTTTTGGCCTCGTCAATGCCCTTGAAAAAGTCTTCCTTTTCCAGATGCCAGAATGTGTCCATGAATGCCCTTCCCTATGTGGTGCGCCAGCGTCCCGCCGTGCAGAAACGGCGGGACGCTGGCGACTATTTTTAATACTACTCTGCGCTATCAGGCCTTGTCCAGCCTGTTCACATAACGGTAGGTCTGTTCCTGCCCGTTGATGTCGCGGCATTTCCAGATAATGAAGTTGGAGCCCATGATGGGGCGCAGCGTGGCCTTGAAGTAGCCCAGCTGGTAGGGCATCTTGATTTCAAGCGCACCTGCGGGGCAGGCCTTGATGCAGGACATGCAGTCCCAGCAGTCGCGGGCGGCCCGCAAGTAGGCCTTGCCCGTGGCGGGATTCAGGGCCATGAGATCGCCGGGGCAGATTTCTTCGCAATGGGTTTCTTCGCGCCCGTTACAGCCGTTGCATTTGTGCGTGTCGATTTTCGGCGGCATTGTCTTTCTCCTGACTTAGGGCTTGTACCTGTCGCCGGGCAGCAACTGCTCGTAGGGACGGGTAAAGGTTGTCATTTCTCCTGTGGCGGGATCGCGGCGCGACTCCACAAAGCAGTCAAAGTTTTCATCGTCGCGCTGGGGGTAGTCCGAGCGGGTCTGCCAGCCGGCCCAGCGGGTTTCCTTGCGGGCCTTGAGGTGGTGCACCACGGCTTCGGCCACGTCCACGCGGTCCATGGTTTCGTTGGCCTGCATGAGGTCGTGCAGATCCTTGGCGCGCAGGTGCTTGAACTGGCTTTGCAGAATCTTGATGTGCCGCAGGGCGTAATCAAGCTGCTGCTCGTTGACGCGATAAAACTGGCTGGAACCGCCAGCGTATTCATCCATGAGCCTTTGCAGGCGTTCCTTCATTTCCAGCGGGCTTACGCCTTCTTCTTCGCGCGTGAGCAGGGGAGCGTACACGCGTTCCTTTTCCTGCGCGATCTGGGCGGCATCAAGCTCCGGCGCATCGGACACGGCCATGTAGGCAAGAGCGCCGCGCGCGGCCAGTTTGCCTTCGGCGCAGCAGCCGCCCACAAATTTGTTGGGGTTGCCGCCTGCGGTTTCGCCCGCTGCGAACAGGCCGGGCAGGGTTGTCATGCGTTCCATGTCCACCCAGTAGCCGCCGCCAGTGTGCCCGCCCATGATGTAGGGATCGGAACCGAAGATTTCGATGGGTTCCTTGGACGGATCCTGCCCACGGCTGGCGAGGAAGAGCACGAAAGAAGGACGCTCGTTGAGGTAGTCTTCCATCATGGCCTTGGTTTTTTCCGGGGTCATGTTAGTGGTGTCGCAGAAGCAGGGGCCGCGACCGTTCAGCCATTCTTCCATGGGAGCGTTTGCGCGGATGTAGCGCGGGGCCGCATCGCCGCCAAGGCTTTCGTAGCGGCTCATGACGCGCTCGCCCAGGGAGTTGATGATGGGCGCGCCGTAACCCACGGAGATGGTATCCACCGGGCCGCAAAAGTCCTTGGTGCGCGTGGCGACCCAGCGTTGCTCAAGGCTGCTGAGTTCCGCACCCTGGCGCAGGCCCATGGCGTAGCCGGAACCAACGCAGTAGGGGCACATCCAGATTTGCGAACCGCTGTCGGTGGAGTCAGCGGTGTAGGACTTGTAAAGCGTGCCCGCGCCGCCGGTGCTCACCACTGTAGCACGTGCGCGGAACACGTAGAACTTGCCGTCGCGCACGCCAAAGCCCGTGGCCCCTGTGCAACGGCCATTGTGCACCAGCAGGCCCGTTGCCGCCACGCGGTTGTATACATCCGCGCCGGTTTCAAGGGCTTTTTCGGCCATGATGGGCTTGAGCTGTTCGCCGTGGATGGAAATATCCCACTTGCCGCGGTAGCGGATGTTGCCCTGCTCATCACGGAGAATGGGCAGGCCCCAGCGCTCCAGGTCTTCAACGCATTCGTTGAGTTCCTGAGCGTTGGAGAGGGCCAGATCTTCGCGCAGAGGGCCGCCGCCAACCTGCGAGCGGCTCCAGCGCACGAGGTCTTCGGGCGTCTTGTTGGGCGGAATATAGGTGTTGATGGCGTCCATACCGGCAGAACACGCGCCGGAGCGCATGATGTCGGCCTTTTCCACAATAACGATCTTGGCTGCGGGGTTGAGACGCGCAGTTTCTGTTGCCACAAAGCAACCGGCATTGCCGCCGCCGATGATCAGCAGGTCGGCGGTTACCTCGACGGTTTCAATGTCGTTCAGGCTGGTTGGCCGAAAATCGACCGCATGTGTTGTTTTTATGCGTGCCATAATGTCCTCTCGGGCAAAGGGTTGGGGCGATTAAAAAGGCCAGGCTGCGGCGGGGTTCCACACGGGCATGCCGAGCAGCGCGTACCAGGGGGCCATGATGCAGACGCCGTAGGCAATGGCGATAAGCACGGCCACAGAACCCACCTTGGCGTAATCAGAGGTAGAGAAAGTTTCTGTGCTGTGGGCGATGACGGCGGCGGTAATCTGCGTGGGCAGCAGGTAGGCGAACGTATCCGTATCGCACACCAGCAGGGTAAAGGCCACGGGGTGCAGCCCAAGCTTGGGCGCCATGGCAAATACCACCGGGGCAAGCATGGCCACGGCAGCCACGTTGGAGAGCATGCCAAGGCGGATAATGTGCGTGCCCACCATCATGGTCAGCACGGTCTGCCACCAGTTCATACCCACAACCATGCTGTGGATGTGGTCGGCAAGCCACTGCGCCACGCCAGCCTGGGTCATGGCGGTGGTCATGGTCATTGCGCCGCCCAGCAGCAAGAATGTGCCCCAGATGGTCTTTTGCTGCACGGCCTTCCATGAGCAGGGCATCATGCCGGGGGCAAACAGCACCATCATACCAACAAGACCGATAACGCCCAAAGGCTGGCGGTGCAGTTCATAAATAAAGCTGCCCTTGCCCGTCACAAACATGAATCCGACCAGCAAAAAAATGCCCAGCAGGGTTTTTTCCGCCATGCTCATGGGGCCAAGCTCTTTGTAGCTTTTTTCGATGGTGGCGGAGCCGCCCGCAATGGAAACGCAGTTGGTCTTGAAGTAATAGCGCGTCCACCAGTTGGTCAGCACAAACATCCCCAGATACGGGAACTGCAGGAGCATCCAGTTGAGAAAGTTGATGTTGGTGAAGCCGTTCTTTTCAAAAATACCCACCAGAATCATGTTGGGTAGGTGGGCGGTCATGATGAACATGCCGCAGATCATGGAGCCGTAAACCAGAGACTGGATGACGAGGGCCTTTTTTGCGGCGCGTTCTTCGGGCGTATCACCCAACAGATTGCAGATGCCCTGCACCACGGGCAGCAGAGTGGCGGCGCGGGCGTTGGCCGCAGGCACCAGAAAGCCCAGAACAATATTTACAAAAAACATGCCCCAGATAACCCGGCATACGGACGAGGCCTTGAAGCGGGCCAGAATGCCCAGAGCGATGCGGCGGTCAAGGCCAATGAGCTGCATGACCGCTGCCACCATAAAGGCAAACAGGCACAGCCAGATAACGTGGTCGGTGAATCCGGCAAAGATGGTAGCCATGGGCGGCTTGCCGTTGTTCCAGGGCAGGGCCTGGGTGATCAGCAGCATGGTGGGAATGGAAATGCCTGTCACGCCTGCGGGCATGGCCTCGCTGACCCACATGATGCTGGCCCATACCACAATGCCGAGAACGGCCATGCCGTTATGCGTCAGCCCTTCAAAAGCGGGAATCACAGTCCACAGCAGAAAAAACGCAACCCATGCCAGGGCAAAACCCGTGAAAGCGCGCAGGGGATTTTTGCCCCTATTACGAATATTTTCACAAAGATAGCCCAAAAAAGACCGCCCTGCGGCGGAAGAAACCTGAGTCATATACCTACCCCACGATAAAAGAGTGTCAGTACGCGCGTGGGCACTGACACTAGGTTAGTTTGCTCTTCCATTCCATGTGCTGGATGATAATTCGGAGAAAAATATTTTGGCTTGCCTGTAGGCGTTGCGGTAATTTTTAAGGCTGAGCATACCTCTGTAGATAATGACAACTTACTGAATTGCTATGTAAATACGGCAAAAAATGGAGCAGCCCGCGCCATGTGCTCCGGCTGCTCCATGCCGATTTTTTTTTTTGCCCTGCGGCAAAAATTTTTTCAGGTGAAAAATACCCGCGGCGCAAAATTAGAGTTTGAAAAACTCCAGAGCCGGAGCCTTGGCGATCATGCCCGCATCTGCCAGCATTTGATAAAAAAGGCTCAAGCCGCGCTGTTCTTCCTCGCCCAGGGTGTAAACAAGGCCCTTGCTGTAGTAGAAGGCCAGCTCCTCGCGCGAGAGGGGGCAGCCGTGGGCCGTGAGGTCGAGGATGACGTCCATGTGCTCAAGGCCCCAGTCGCGGCCCTGTCGCAGCAGCGCGCCAGGGTCGCTGGTAAAGAGCTTTGCCTCGGCGGCGGCGCGGCTGACCACCCACAGGCCGAAAATAAAGGGCAGTCCCGTCCAGTCGCGCCACGCCTCAGCCAGATCGAGACGGTGCGGGTACTCGGGATGGTTGCGCAGGCGCAGGGCTTCATCGCCAATGGCCAGAAAGGCCACGGGCGGGTTTTTGCCGCGCAGGGCCGGGGTCACCTGTCCGGTGGTGAATGTGACGTTGAGCTTGAACCTGTCGCGCATGATGAGGCGCAGCAGGGCCACCGAGGTATGTGTTTCGCCGCTGATGAGGATTTCCTGCCCTTCAAGCTGTTCAAAGGGCACGCGCGAGAGCAGCAGCACGCTCATGACCGGGCCGTGGGAGCCGATGGAGAGGTCTTCCACAAGCTGGTAGCGCTCCGGGCGGCTGGCGTATTCAAAACACGAGCAGGACGAAACGTGCAGTTCGCCGCGCGCCATCATGGTGTTGAGTAGGGCTGGCGGGCCGGAAACAAGCTCGTAATCGTGGGGCAGAATGCCAGCTTCCAGCGGATGATAGATGGGCAGTACGTTGAGATAGCCAATGCGGCCCATGCGCAGTACAGGGGGCGTTTTTTTTTGCTCGGTCATGGGGCGGATTACCTTTTGCCAGGGGCAAAGCCGATGGGCGAGATTTGAATGTGCGGCCAAAACGCGTTTCCGGGGGCGAACCCCCGGAAACGTGGAATTAACAGTGCGTCGGAAGCCTTACACTTCAGGCTGGGGAACCACGGGCGTGTAATCCATGGTGCGCTGCACAGGGGTAAAGCCCGCCGTGCGGATGACCTTGTGGATGTCTCTGCGATCCATGCGGAAGGAAACCCCGGCTGCGGCCACCACGTTTTCTTCAATCATCAGCGAGCCGAAGTCGTTGGCGCCGTAGAACAGGGCCAGTTGGGCCACCTGCGGTCCCATGGTCACCCACGAGGCCTGGATGTTGGCGATATTGTCCAGCACCAGACGCGAGACTGCCAGCAGGCGCAGGTATGCGGGCGCCGGCAGCGGGTCGACGTCGATGCGCGTGTGCGCTGGCTGGAATGTCCAGGGGATAAAGGCCGTGAAGCCGTGGGTGCGGTCCTGCACCTCGCGCACGGCAAAGAGGTGATCCAGCCTGTGGGCGGGTTCTTCCTCATGGCCGAACATCATGGTGGCGGTGGTGCGCAGGCCCAGCTTGTGGGCTTCTTCCATAACGCCGAGCCACTGCTCGGCAGTGCATTTGTTGGGCGAAACCTGGGCGCGTACGCCCGTGTGCAGAATTTCCGCGCCGCCGCCGGGCAGGGAGTGCAGGCCAGCGTCTTTCAGGCGGCGCAGCACTTCCGTAACGGAAAGACCGAATTTTTCAGCCCAGAAGAAGATCTCCGGCGGCGAAAAGGCGTGGATGTGCAGTTGCGGCCATGTGGCCCGCATCCAGCGCAGCAGGTCTTCATACCATTCCAGCGGCAGGTCGGGGTGATGCCCGCCCTGGAGCAGCACCTGGGTGCCGCCGAGGGCAAGAGTCTCCTCGATTTTCTGCGCCATTTCCTCTCGGCTGATGACGTAGCCGCCGTCCTGATCGGGCGCGCGGAAAAAGGCGCAGAATCGGCAGGCGCACACGCACACGTTGGAATAGTTGATGTTGCGGTCGCCCACGTAGGTGACAATGGGTTCAGGGTGCAGACGCAGACGCATGGCATGGGCCAGCTGGGCAAGCGTGTGCAGGCTGGCCTTGTAGTACAGGGCTTCGGCGGCGGCGCGGTCAAGGCGCTGCCCGCTGGCGGCAAGGGCTGCGGCCTGGCGCACGTCTTCAAATTCTGCGCCCTGTTCGTCAAAGGGGCTGTGCGCGGGGAAAAACGTACTCACTGGCGCGCCTCCGTGGATTCGTCGTTCAGGGTATTGAAGGTGGCGTTGCGGCGCACCGGGGTAAAGCCCGATTCGCGGATAAGGTGCTCCAGCTCCTCAATGGTCATGCCCTGGGCGGACTGCGAGCCCGCCATGTGGCCGATGCGCTCTTCAATGATGGTGCCGTCCAGATCGTCCGCGCCGTACCACAGGGCCACAGGGGCCAGCTTGGGGGCCATCATGATCCAGTAGGCCTTGAGGTGGGGGATGTTGTCGAGCATGAGGCGCGAAACAGCCACCGTGCGCAACTGATCCAGCCCGCGCTGGGGGCCGACCTTGTCTTCCGGCAGCTTGAGGCGGCTGTGATCCGTAAGGAAGGGCAGGGGGATAAAACAGGTAAAGCCGCCGCTTTTGTCCTGCTGCTCGCGCAGACGGCAGAGGTGGTCGATGCGGTGCTCGTATGTTTCTATATGACCGAACAGCATGGTGCAGTTGGTAACAATGCCAAGACTGTGAGCTTCGCCCTGAATGCGCAGCCATGCCTTGGCATCGGCCTTGTGCGGGCAGATTTGCGGGCGCAGCTCTTCATCAAAAATTTCCGCGCCGCCGCCGGGCATCATTACAAGGCCCGCGTTCTGCAGGCGTTTAAGCACCTCAAGGGTGCTGATGCCTTCAAGGCGCGCAAAATGCTCAATCTCTACGGCGGTAAAGGCCTTGACCGGCAGGTTGGGGTTAAAGGCCCGCACCGCGCGGATCATGTCTTCAAACCAGGCGAGGGGGCGCGTGGGGTGGCAGCCGCCCACAATGTGCAGCTCGTCCAGATGCAGGGGGGTCGCGTCTGCGGCGCGCAGACGGGCCAGCACGTCGTCGAGGCTCATGGCAAACGCGCCCGGCTCGTCCTCCCTGTCGCGGCGGAAGGCGCAAAAGGTGCAGCCGTTGACGCACACATTGGTATAGTTGATCTGCCGGTTGACCACATAAAAGGCCTTGTGCCCGTGCAGGCGGCAGCGCACGTGCAGCGCAAGCGCGCCCACGGCGGTAATATCGGGACAGTTGAACAGTGTCAGCCCGTCTTCGGGCGAAAGGCGCTCCCCGGAGAGCACCTTTTCGCGGATAGACGAAAGGCCCAGTGCGGCGTAGTATGTTGCGTCTAGCATATCTGAATCCTGTGCATGGATTGGGGGCAAAATGCCGCTCGCAGATTAAGCCCCGCCGCCGCACACTGTCAACGTGAGGAAAAAATGTCTGCCTTGCCGCCGCCAAATCTGTCATTCGGTCTTTCGCCCTGCCCCAACGATACCTATATTTTTCATGCCATGCTGCACGGGTTGGTGCCTGTTCCCGCGCCCATCACCCCGCATATGGCAGATGTGGAAGAACTGAACAACCTTGCCCGCCAAAAGGCGCTGGACGTCACCAAGATGTCGCTTGGCGCAACCACCGAGATCATGCAGGATTATGCCCTGATGTCTTCAGGCGCTGCCCTTGGTTGGGGCTGCGGCCCCCTTGTGGTGGCGCGTAAAAACCTCAAGCCCGAAGACTGGCGCAATGCCACTGTGGCCGTGCCCGGCCTGCTGACCACGGCCAACCTGCTGCTGACCCTGCACGGCGGTTTCCAGGGGCCGCGCAAGGAAATGCTGTTCAGCGACGTTATGTCTGCCGTAAGCAACGGCGAGGCTGATCTTGGCCTGATCATCCACGAGGGGCGCTTTACCTATGCGCGTCAGGGACTTGTAAAACTGCTTGATCTGGGGCAGTGGTGGGAGGCGGAGTTTTCTCTGCCGCTGCCGCTGGGGGCCATTGCCGTGCGGCGCGACCTGTCCATACCCCTGGCCCGGCGCGTGCAGAATACCATTACTGCCAGCCTGGCTTACGCCAACGCGCACCCCGATGATTCGCGCGAGTTTATCCGCTCGCACGCGCAGGAAATGGAAGAAAGCGTCACCAGCGCCCACATCAAGACCTTTGTGACGGATTTCAGCCTTGATCTCGGCCCGGCGGGGCGCGCGGCCATTGAAGCCCTTGTGGGCCGTGCCGCGGATATCATGGGCAAAACGCTGCCTTCTGAAGGGCTGTTTTTGCGTTAGCGATCAGGGCAAACCCGGCCCGTAACTCTTTTGCCTCCCCATGTTTCGCGCGTTGCGGCGCGGACGGAACACGTTTTACCCCGGACTTTTCCGGCTTGTTCTGGCGCCGGCTCTATGCCCGCCACGGATCACCTGTGAGAACCCTATGTTTGAAAAAATATTCTCCCTTTCCGAGGCCCGCCGTTTTTATGCGGTGGGGCTGCCCATCTTCATTGCCCAGCTTTCGCAAACGGGCATGACCTTTGCTGATACAGCCATGAGCGGGCTTTACAGCGCTCAGGCTCTGGCCGCTGTGGCCGTTGCGGGTTCCATATGGGCCCCTGTGGCCCTGCTTGGCATCGGCTGCCTGCTGGCGCTCTCTCCCTTAAGTGCGCAACTAGTAGGCTCCGGGCGGCCTGACCGCGCGGCGCACCTGCTGCGGCAGGGCCTGTGGCTTACCCTGGCCATGAGCGTTGTGCTGGTGGGCTTTTATTATGCCATCTCGTTCCATCTGGAGCTTTTTGGGCTTGAGCCCGCGCTTGCAGACATGGCAGGGGCCTACCTGCGCGCCATCATGTGGGGTTTGCCGGGATTTCTGCTTTTTGTGAACCTGCGCAGCTTTCTTGAGGGCTTTTCCCGCACCCGCCCTGCCATGGTCATAGGCCTGCTCGGGCTGGTGCTCAATGTGCCCTGTAACTATGTATTCATTTACGGCAAGTTCGGTTTGCCGGAGCTTGGCGGCGTGGGCTGCGGCGTGGCCTCTGCCATCAGCTTCTGGTTTATGGGCTTGTGTATGCTGTATTATCTGCGCCGCGACCCGCAGTATAAATGCCTGGGGCCGCTGTTTGCGCCCCTGTTTCGCGGTGGCAGCGCAGAAGAGCCGCGCTTTGACGGGGCGCTGGTCTTGCGGGTGTTCCGCATTGGCTTTCCCGGCGCGCTGGCTCTGTTTTTTGAAGTTTCGCTCTTTGCCCTCAGTGCCATTTTGCTGGCTCCTCTGGGGACTGTCATGGTGGCTGGTCACCAGATTGCCCTTAACTTTGGCGCGCTGGTGTTCATGGTGCCGCTTTCCATCAGCATGACGGCAACCATACGTGTTGGGCGCTACCTTGGGGCGCAACAGGCCGAGCGCGCCAAGATCGTGGCCCGCACGGCCCTGAGCCTGAGCGTTGTTTTTGCGCTGCTCATTGCCTCGCTTACCGTGCTGTTCCGGCATAGCATTGTGGCCATTTATACCCAGGATGCGGCAGTGGCCGCCCTGGCCATGCAGCTCCTGCTCTATCAGGCGGCCTACCAGATTGTGGACGGCTTGCAGGTGACGGGCATAGGCATTCTGCGCGGGCATAATGATACGCGGATTATTTCTGTCATCTGCTTTGCAGCCTACTGGATTATCGGGCTGCCCTTGGGTTTTGCCCTGGCGCGTACAAATCTTCTGGTCCCCTCAATGGGTGCGGCGGGCTTTTGGATTGCCTACATTGTGGCCCTGGGATTCGGTGCGGCATGCTACCTCTGGCGGGTGCGGCATCTGCACTCGCTCACAACCGAAGACATGCTCCAGCGCGTGAAGCGTTAGCGCGGCATCATCGCATTATCCCGACGCGTCAGAACATATTTTTCTGCGGTCGGGCACCAGTCTGAGCGTAAAAAGAGGCGCAGGCGGGCTTTGCCCGCCTGCGCCTCTTCAATCCTGGTACGCTGGAGAAGAAATACCGTCAGGCCTTTAGCTGTTATTTGCGGAAGGCCTGCTTCCAGGTAAATTTTACTATGGACATCATGTCCGTGAGGCTGCTCTTGCCGCCAAGCAGGCTCCCGGAACTTTTGCCCCGCGCGAGCGGGTCGAGCAGCGGCGGGATGGGGGTATTGCCTGAAATGGCAGGCTGCGCATCTTGCGTGGTGCGGGTGTTCTGCGTTGACTGGGCTGCGCCCTCGTGCTCGCCCCACAAGGGGATAACTGGCGAGGATGCGCCCTGCCCGGCGCGCAGATTGCCTGCTCTGGCGGCAGAACCCTGCTGGGAGGGCATATCCGGTTCGTCCTCGTCGGCAAGGGCAATGCCAACTTGCCCGCGTTGCCGTGCTCCAGCCTGCGGGGCTGTGCCTGCTGTCTGAGCCTGATTGGCCTGCACATTGCCCATTTGAGCCTGACCCACCTGCATCAGGGGGTCATTTGTCCATTCTGCGGGCGCGCCTTCTGCGTCCCCACGCTCCTTGGCGGCCTGACGGCCTGCCCGCCACTGGCGTTCTGCCGCGTCTTCAAGCTTTTTGGCCTCGGCCTCGCGGGTCAGGGTTTCAAGCGTGGTGCGGATTTCTGCGCTCAAGGCTTCTGCATCAGCCCCCAGAGCCTGCTCAAGGCAGGCTTCCATGCTTTTCAGCATGTCGTCCGGGGTATCCGTTGCAAGGCAAATCTGCGCCATGCGCTCACTGATCTGTTCTCTGGGGGTGATTTCGTAGCCCTGAGCCAAAATTCCTGCTGCAAAATCAAAGTTGCCCTGGCGTATCTGCTGCAAGGCCTCGGACAAAAACGGGCTTCGCGCTGCGGGATCTTCCTGAAGCATGCGGGCATAAACAGCGCGGGCGCGGTTCCACTGCCGCGCGCGCACAAATGTGGCTGCCGCCAGCGAAAGATAGTGGCGGTAGCGGGCCATGTCGCCCTTGCCCTTCCACGCCGCGGCCATGCCCAGCTCCGCCTTGCCCTGAATAAGCGCGCCCCGCATGGCCCGCTGGAAAGCATTGATGGCGCTGTTCCATTTGCGTTGTTCAAGGCACTGCATGCCCACGCGAAAATAGTCTTCGGGCTGGCGAATGGGCTTGAGCAGGATGCCGTAGGTGGCCACGGCTTCGTCAAAGGCTCTGGTGTCTGCAAGGTGGGCGGCTTTTTCCAGATCATCAAGCGAAGAACGCGAGTTGGCCAGAAAATCAAGATGAGCCTTGAGTTGGCTGAAGGAGTAGGGCCTTGAGATGAGGGCGCTTGCGCCGCAGCCAAGAGTGCGGAGCTGCTCCACCTCGCTGTCGTGGGGCAGAATCAGCAGAATGGGCATATCAAGCAGCAGGGGGTGCAGACGCAGGATGGCGCAGAACTGTTCGCCGTCCATATCAGAAAGACGCTGCGAACAGATGACCACATCGGGCTTGAAAGAAGGGGGAAATTCGTCAAGGCCAGCCAGCATGCGGGCTGCCGCCACCCCAGAGGTCAGACCTTCAATGCGGTCAACCCCGACTTCGCGCAATGCGCGTCTGTCCAGAGCGGCCATTGATTCGCTTTCGCTGAGAAGAAGAACATGGATCTGCCGTGGGCGGGTCATGCTTGTCCTTGTCGGAATAACCAGTTGAAAAGCTGCCGGCAGGAAGGGCAGGCAGTGGCTTCCGTAACTGCACTATACCCGCTGGAGCGGGCTTGCGCAAGAAAACAGGGCCGTGAAATTTGATGAAAGCCCGTCGCGAATGGGCGTAATGGCTTGTGCCTCCATAAAAAACACCTTGTCGCTGGTCGTGGCGGCAAGGTGTTTATGTGTCTGATCTGTCAAAACCAGCCTAATTGGCAAAGGGTATTATGCGCGCACGTTGCTGCGCATCTTCGCTGCCGCAATATTCCGGCGGGCAGGAGAGAACTGCGTGGCAGTATGGGCAGTGCAGCGTGCCATCTGCCCGTTCAAGGCGGATAAGCCCGCCCTCGTTTTCATAGCAGCGCGGGCAGAACGGCCCAAGATTTATGTCCTTGGCCTTGAGCCAGTAGAGGCCGTTGCGGCGGAACAGGTTGCTGGCAAGCTCAACGACTTCTTCAAGGGTCTTCAGGCGGGTCTGCAACAGGTTGAGCTCGTCGTGCAGGGCTATGCTGCGCGATTGCACTTCCATAAGCAGGCGGCGGGCCTGTTCGACATGCCCGGAGGCAAAAAGGTCGTTGATTTCTTTGAATAGTCGATAGTGCAGCATGGTTCGCTTCCCCATTGCTGCTAATAATCGGAGCAAGACGCTATATCTTTAGGGAACGGAAATCGGCTATTGACGCGGGCTGAAAAAATTTACTCATGATTTTAGTCAGTTGGTGAGGCGTTTTTTATTTAGAATATTTTTAGAGTTCTGGGAAAAAACTGGATTTGCCGGGTGCATGCTTGCGCCCAAGGGCTGCCGTATTGCCTCTGAAAAGTGCTGCCTGTAAGAAAAATGGGGGAAACAGGAGGTGCCCAAACCCACGCGCACAATAAAGCAACGCGGATGTGGTAAAGATAAAGAGAATTGTTGCGGCTGGTTACATCTTGCGGCGTGAAACCGGGTCAAGAGAACGCAGCATCTCGCGGTATCGGGTTTCTTCATCCGCGGAGAGGGAGGGGGGCAGCTCGCCGTGGCGCAACAGGGCGCCGCCCAGCATATCCGCCTCTTTTTGGGCGCCGACGCGGCGCACCATGTCGGTGGCGGCATCAGGAATCGGCGTGGTAACTTCCACGGCAGTGCTTTGCTCTGCCCGCTGCTGCTCCTCGGCAGAAAGGCGCAGTACTTCCTCTTCCACCAGAATGGGTGCCCCTGCGCGCATGGCAAGGGCAATGGCGTCCGAGGGGCGGCAGTCCACACGGGTTCTGCCTTCCAGGCCGGAAAGCACAAGCACCGCGTAGAAGGTGCCTTCGCGCAGGTCGTTGATCTCCACGCGTCGCAGTTCGGCCTTAAAGGCTTTGAGCGTCATGAGAAAGAGGTCGTGCGTGAGAGGGCGGGGCAGGCTTTCGTTGTTGAGCACCAAAGAAATGGCCATGGCCTCCATGGCTCCTACCCAGACGGGCAGCACGGCATCGCCGCTGGCTTCGCGCAACACCACGATGGGCGTTTTGCTCTGCGGGTCGATGGTGAGGCCGAAAACGCGCATTTCTACCATGGTTCCCCCAATCGTTGGGCCATGAGGCTGTGTTTCTTTGCCTCGGTAATGCTCACCCGTACCATGCGGCCCGTGTGGTCCACTTGCGGCGGCAGTTCCACATGCACGGGCGCGCCGTAGGGGTCGCGGCCTTGCCAGCTTGGCTCCGGCCCCTGGCCTTCCTTGGGGCTGCGGTTTTCGATCAGCAGGGTGGTTTCCCCGCCCACCCGTTGCTGCAACCAGCGCGCGCCAAGTTCATCCTGAAGGGCCTGGAGGCGCAGCAGCCTGTCCTGGGCCACATCGGCGGGAATTTTGTCGGGGAAGAGCGAGGCCCGCGTCCCTGGCCTGTCCGAGTAACAAAAGGAGAAGCTGGACATGAAGTTGCTGGCGCGCATCATCTGCAGCGTGTCCTGAAAATCCTGCTCGCTTTCACCGGGAAAGCCCACAATAAGATCAGTGGAGAGGGCCAGATCAGGCCGGGCGGCGCGCAGGCGCTCCACAAGATCAAGAAAGGCCGCGCTGTCGTAGCGGCGTTTCATGCGGGCCAGCACAGCGTCCGAGCCTGCCTGCATGGGCAGGTGCAGGCGGGGGCAGAGCTGGGGCAGTTCCGCAAAGGCGGCGATATCTTCCGGCCCCATATCCTTGGGGTGCGGGGTAACGTAGCGCAGGCGTTCAAGGCCCGGCAAGGCGGCAACCTTGCGCAGCAGAGCGGCAAAGCTCGTGCCGTCGCCGCTTTTATCCTGCCCGAAGGCATTGACGTTCTGCCCAAGCAGGGTGATTTCTCTGGCGCCGTTGTCGATCAGCGCCTTGCATTCGTCAAGAATGGCCGTACTGCTGCGCGATTTCTGGCGGCCCCGGGTGAAAGGCACAATGCAGTAGGCGCAAAAATTGTCGCAGCCCTGCATTATATTGGCATAGGCCACAGAGCCGCTGACCACGCCGGGTTCGGTTGTGCCCTCGCGCTCCACATACTGGCTTGTAAAATCAAGCAGGGAGAGGCGCTGGGCGGGGTTTTCCAGCAGACGCTCGATGGCTTGCGGGGCATTACCTATGCCGTCGCTGCCCGCCACAAGGCGTACCTGGCTTTCTTTTTCAAAGATGCTTTCGCCAAGCTGCTGGGCCACGCATCCGGCCACGCACACCAGCACTGCAGGGTTGCCGCCCGAAACCTGACGGATGCGGCCAAGCGTGCTCATAACCTTTTGTTCCGGCTTTTCACGCACGGAACAGGTATTGACCACCACCACCTGGGCGTCTTCAAGCGGCGCTTCAAAAAAACCGCGCGCGCCGAGGGCACGCCCCAGCCAGTGGGAGTCGTGCACGTTCATCTGACAGCCAAAAGTGATGATATGGTAGGTCTTTTCAATCATGATCTTGTATTACTGCTCAATGTCCAGGTCTGCATCGTACATGCCATGCGCGCCTTCTTCTTCAAGGGCGGCCACGCGGTCTTCAAGCCAGTCAAGCACGGCGCGGGCCGTGTGGTAGTTGAGCAGCACACGGCTGTGGATGCAGCGGTTCACTTCGCGCGCGTCCACCTCGCCGGGGGTCATTTCGTGGCCGATGGAGCCGTCGGGGGCCACCAGCTGCTCAGAGAAAGCGGGCAGGGCATCGCTTTCGTGATAAAAATTCATTTCGATCTCGCCCTGCGGGTTTATGCCGCCCCAAACGCCGTGGGCTGTTTGCAGTCTTGCGTTTTCATCCATCTGATATTTATAGCGGATCTTTGCGGGGTGGTCACTGGGCTTGTTCATGCGGCATCCTTGTGGTGTGTGGTATCAGGGGCCTGGCCGCAGGCTGAGGCTCCGTTAGCAACGACATCAGCTGTGCGGCAATTGCATATGATAAAAAAGAGGCCCTGCCAAGTAAAGGCAACATGCTGTTCGCGCAGGGGGCGGCATTGCTTCGCATGCATCATGCCCGGTCGGCCCGCTGTAAAAAATTTGGAGCGAAAGAATCAAATCACCGCAAAAAGCAGCGCCAGCCCGGCTCTGCGGCCCATGCAACAGCCTTGCTGCGGCAAACATGCTCTTGACGATGTGCCTTGCATGGATAGAATATCTGCTGCGGCTCATAAGCACGGCCATGCGCGGCAGCGCGAGGGCTAATCAGGCAATGAGCATCCAAGGAGAACACGTGAGCGAGGCAAGCAGCAAACCGTATGAAATCCGGCGGCATGAAATGCAGCCCTACTTTGATCTGGAAGCCTTCATGTCCATGAGCAAGGAAACGCGCCTTGGCGGTGCGATTCTTGAACGCCTTGTGGGCCTGTGGGGCGAATGGCTGCCGCAACTGAACGTCTGTGAGATTGCGGCTGGCAAAATTTCGTATCTGGCTGTCTGGCTGCCGGAAGAAGTGGAAAATTTTGTGGATGAAGCCTGGGGCAAATCTGCCTCTGACGGCTTTATGATCAACAACCTTGCCCAGTTCATGTGCATGGCCGCCGTGCAGGAAGCCCTGCCCCAGGTGGAAGACGCCGGTTGCGCGCCTTCACCGCGCCCTACAGAAACGCTGCGCGAGGCGCTGGCCTCCTTGGGCATTGAATACCGCGAGGCATTCGGCACCCTTACGCGCCGTTATGCCGTGGTGACGCACTATCCCTTCAAGGGCGGCTGCGAGATTTGCCATCTTCAGGCCCAGTGTCCCAAGGGGCAGGGTCAGGCTGAAAGCCCGAGCATTCTTTTGCCGGGGCATGAGGCGGAAGCGGGCGATAACTAGGTGCTGGAACGGGCGGCTGTTTCTGAAAATGCCGTTTCTGCTCCAGGCTGCGCGCCGCAAAGCGCGGGCCACAGCCATGTGGGGCACAGAATGCTTTTCGGCAACAGCCGCTAACGGCCTTCCATCACTAGGGTGCGGGTTACTCCGGCCGGGGTGCGCACCACAAGTTCCACAGTGCGGGCATTGCGGGCAACCGATTCAACGAGGCAGGTTTCCGTGGCGTCCTTGTCATAGTTGCGCACATCCACCGTGTCGCCCTTGGAGGGAACACGGTCGGGGATGACCTCGACAAGGTCCGCGGAATCGGCGTCAAAGCCGTCCCAGGCCAGCGCGGGTATGGTCATGCAAAGGCAGCCCAGCAGGGCGGCTCCGAATAGCAGGTGTTTCATGCAAGCATGTGTAAATCCATTTGCCCCTCTTGGCAACTGTGCCACCCCCGGTGAAGAACTCGCGCCACTGGCGCACCCCGCCCCCCTGTGCGATGGTCACGGCCGCGTGGTGCGGTATCTGCGTCTTTCGGTCACTGACCGCTGCAACCTGCGCTGCGCCTATTGCCGCAGCGAGATAAACCAGAAGTTCATTCCGCACCCCAAGGTGCTGCGCTATGAAGAAATGGCGCGCCTTGTGGGCATGATGGCCGCGCTGGGCGTTTCCAAGGTGCGGCTTACCGGGGGCGAACCCTTTGCCCGCAAGGGCTGCGACGAACTGCTGCATATGCTGCATACGCGCTACCCATCCCTTGATCTGCGTCTGACCACCAACGGCACCCTGCTTGAGCCGCACATTCCGCTGCTGCGCTCAGTGGGGGTGAGCGCCGTAAATCTTTCCCTCGATAGTTTTGACCGCGAAACCTTTGCCAGAGTGACCGGGCGCGACCTGCTGCCCGCTGTTCTCGCCTCGCTCGACGGGCTGCTGCGAGCTGGCATCCGCGTAAAAATCAACGCCGTTGCCATGCGCGGCGTCAATGACGGGCAGATGGACGATTTTGTTCATGCCGTGCGCACCATGCCCGTTGACCTGCGCTTTATCGAATTTATGCCCATGGGCAGCGGCACCCTCTGGGGGCCGGAGACGTTCTGGTCTGCCGCAGACATCCGGGCCGAGGCCGAGCGCCGTGTGCGCCTTGATCCCGTACAGGACAGCAGCGCGGAGGCTGGCCCCGCCAAAATGTTTGCCGTGCAGGGCGGCAAGGGACGCATGGGATTTATCACCGCGGTATCCTGCCATTTCTGCGGCACGTGCAACCGGCTGCGGCTCACCAGCGACGGCAACCTGCGCACGTGCCTGTTTGACGACAGGGAATATCACTTGCGGGGGCTTCTGCGTAATCCGCGTTTTGATGACGAGCATCTGGCCCGCGTGGTGCGTTTGGCCTGTGCCGGCAAGCCCATCGGTGCCGATCTGCTCAAGGCCCGCAAAAAAGGCTCCGCCGTGGCCGATAAACAGATGGTGGGCATTGGCGGTTAATTGGCGGCCTCTTAATCAGGAATGATTGTGGTTGACAGCACATGCTAAGTATACTTATTATAAGTATGCATATTTAATGCAGCGCAAAGGAGTATGCCATGCTTAAAATGTCACTTGAATTGCCGGTAAACGCCGCACCGGAAAATATCTGGAGAGTCTACAGCGAATTTTCTCTTCGCAAACAATGGGAAACCGATCTGGAATCGTATGAGCTTGACGGGCCATTTGCCGAGGGAGTGAGCGGTACCATGCAGCTCACGGGTATGCCGCCCATCAGGTTTGTTTTTACTGAAGTACACACCCACAAAAGCTTTTGGGATTCCGTTGACCTTGAGGGCATGGGGCAGTTAAAGTTCGGGCATGAAATTTCAGGGCGAGACGGGCAGCACTTTGTGAAGCATTCCATTTTATTTTTGCCCAAGCATCGCGAAATAACGAGTGAAATTTATGCTTTTTTTCAAAAAGTCACTGGAGATCTGACGGATGTATTATGGCGGCTGAAAGTCCTGGCAGAAAGCCTGTAGTTTTTCCTTCACAGTATCCGGGGGAGGCCGGGGCCTCCCCCGGTTTACTTTTTATTCGGGCGTATAACCGCTGGCACGGCATTATCCGCAAAGCCCTTGCCGCGTGCGACCTTACGCATCCGCAGTTTGTTTTTCTGGCCTGCACCGGTTATCTGGCGCAATCAGAGGAACACGTGACCCAAAGCATGGTGGCAAACCTTGCTGATATGGATTTAATGACTGCTTCACAGCTTGCGGTATTATTGGAAAAAAAAGGATTGATCCTGCGGGCAGTACACCCCCAAGATAACCGCGCAAAGTCTCTGCGTCTTACAGACCTAGGGGGTCTCCGGCTGAGCAATAGCCTGCCTATGGTCGAAGCCATAGATAAAGAATTTTTTGGCGCGTTGGGGGCAGCGCAGAATGATTTTGTGCGGATGCTCCATGTTCTGTCATCTGTAACCGATGGGAGTATCCCACGCATTGGAACTAGCATTGTTCCTGAATAAGGGCCGTGTCTGGTTACAGCTCTGCTAGATGGGGCCGATCGCTCACAACGGCGCCATTTGAAACCCTTCGCCTTTCAGTCTATGCTCTGGCGGTAGCAACCTTTACTTCTCGCAAGGAATCCATGATCGCCTATCTTGAAGGCCGCCTGGCCGAAATATGGGGCAATGCCTGCCTGATCGTTACCGAAGGGGGCGTGGGGTACGAAGTGGCCCTGCCCGCCCACACGCTTGCCAGCCTGCCCGGCAGGGGGGAACCCCTGGCGCTGTACACCAGCCTTGCCGTGCGTGAAGACGCGCTGGAACTCTTTGGTTTTGCCACCTTTGAAGAGCGCCAGACCTTTGAAGTGCTGGTTTCCATCTCCAAGGTGGGCGCGCGCACTGCCCTTGGCATCCTTTCCATCTTCCGGCCCGACGACCTGCGCCGGGTTGTGTTTGAGGATGATGTGCTGGCCCTTACCCGCGTTTCGGGCATCGGCAAAAAAACCGCCGAGCATGTTTTTCTTGAGCTGAAATACAAGCTCAAGGTCGAGGACGCACCGCAGGCGGCGGCGCTGACCACCGGGGTGCGCCCCGGCTCTGTATTCCGCGATGTGCTGGACGGCCTGGGCAATCTTGGCTACGAGCCGGACGAATGCGCGCCCCTGGTCAAAAAACTGCTGCACGAAGAGCCTGATCTGGACGTGACCGGCGCTCTGCGCGCCACCCTCAAGGCTCTTGCCAAGGGGAAGGTCTGATGACCGATCTTGCGAACCCGTGCGTTGCGGAGTGCACCACAGGCATTGACGAAAGTGTACGCCCGCACAGCCTTGACGACTTTATCGGGCAAGATGAACTGCGCGCCAATCTGCGCGTGTATCTGGGGGCTGCGCGCGAGCGCGGCAAAGCGCTGGACCACACGCTTTTTTACGGCAATCCTGGGCTTGGCAAAACCACGCTGGCGCAGATCATGGCCTCCGAGCTGGGGGTCAATCTTATCTGCACCTCGGGGCCGGTGCTTGAGCGCAGCGGCGACCTTGCCGCCATCCTCACCAATCTGAACAGGCACGACATCCTTTTTGTGGATGAAATCCACCGCATGCCCATTGCCGTGGAAGAAGTGCTGTATCCTGCCATGGAAGATTTCAAGCTAGATCTGGTCATCGGGCAGGGGCCTGCGGCGCGCACGGTCAAGATTGACCTTGAGCCCTTTACCCTTGTGGGGGCAACCACGCGCATGGGCTTGATTTCTTCGCCCCTGCGTGACCGGTTCGGCATTGTGGCGCGGCTGGAATATTACAGCCCGGACGACCTTGCCCGCGTGGTGCAGCGCACGGCGCGCATCTTGGGCGTGGAGGTCTCCACTGACGGCGCGGCGGAAATTGGCCGCCGTTCACGCGGCACGCCCCGCATTGCCAACCGCCTGTTGCGCCGGGTACGCGACTTTGCCCTGGTGCACGGTGACGGGCTGGTGACTGGCGAGCAGGCTTCGGCGGCGCTCAAGCGCATGGACGTGGACGAGCTGGGGCTGGATCAGATGGACCGCAAACTGCTGGAGGTGCTCATCAAGCACTATGACGGCGGCCCGGTGGGCATCAAAACTCTGGCAGTGGCCTGCTCGGAAGAAGTGCGAACTATTGAAGATATTTACGAGCCATATCTTATCCAGTGCGGCTTTTTAAAGCGCACCCCGCGTGGGCGCATGGCAACAGCTTTGGCCTACAGGCACTTGAAAATGCTGCTTTCTTAGGTGTATGATCTGCCCGGCCAGTTTTTTACACCGAACTGAATGAAAAGGCGGAGAAAGCATGCTGTTGCAAGTAATTGAAGGAAAATTCAGCGTCTGCAAGGTGGAAAACCTGCGCGCCGTCAATTTTCATGTGCCGTGGCTGTTTGTGGGCAAAACTGATGCGGAAATTTCGGTGGTCTGCCTGACTGCGGATGTTCCCCACGCCACCCTGGCAAGGGAGGACGGCTGGCGCGCACTGCGCGTAGCGGGGCAGATGGATTTTGGCCTTACTGGTGTTATGGCGGGTTTGTCCACTGTGCTGGCGCAGGCGGGCATCAGCATTTTTGCCGTGTCCACCTTTGATACGGATTATATATTGATGAAGGCTGAAAAGCTTGCCCCGGCCATTGAGGCGTTGGAGGCGGGCGGCCACACCGTGGAACGCGCTGCCGTGTAAAAGATCGGTCGGCGTACACAGGATGCCGGATTTCGTTTTTGAGAAGATTTGCCGCCGGTGGCGCAGAGGCGCAGCGGGGGGCAGGACAGAATAAAAACTCGGGGGAAGGGGCTTTGTGGCCCCTTCCCCCGAGTTGCTTGCTATACGTCGATCTTGCCAGCGCGAGCCGCGTTGAGCACGGCCATGAGGGCCACGCCCACATCGGCAAAGACGGCTTCCCACAGGCCGGAAAGGCCCACGATGCCCAGCGCCATGAACAATCCCTTGATGCCCAGCGCCATAACAATGTTCTGCCACACAATTGTGCGCGTGCGGCGCGCAATGCGCAGCAGCTCTGGCAGGCGGGCGGGGTTGTCGTCCAGAATGACCACATCGGCGGTTTCAATGGCGGCTTCCGCGCCAAGACCGCCCATGGCCACGCCCACCCCTGCCGTTGCCAGCACCGGGGCATCGTTGATGCCGTCACCCACAAAGATGGTGTTCTTCACCGGGCCAAGGGCTTCAAGCGCTCCGGCCTTGTCTTCGGGCAGCAGGTCTGCGCGCAGGGTGTCCAACTTCAGGCGCTGGGCCACGGGGCGGGCCTGTTCTTCCCTGTCGCCCGTGAGCATGGCGATATTCTGGATGCCCAGGCGGCGCAGTTCCTGAATGGCTTCGGGCGACTGCGGCTTGATGCGGTCTGCCACCACCAGCGCACCCAGCAGCTTGCCGCCCTTGGCGACGTGCACCACGCTGCCGGGCATGGCAACTTCCATGGGGGCAATGCCACGGCTTGTGAGCAGGGCGGCGTTGCCCGCCAGAAGTTCATCGCCGCCAGCAGCGGCAGCCACGCCCATGCCGGGGATTTCTTCCATGCTGGTGAGCAGTGCATCATCAACCGTGATGTCTTGCTGTTGCGCCGCGCGCATGACAGAGCGGGCAATGGGGTGGTTGGAGCGGCTCTCCGCCAGCGCTGCGGCGGTCAGCAGTTCATTGGGGGCAATACCTTCGGCGGGCAGCACGGCGTTTACTTCAAATACGCCTTCGGTGAGGGTGCCGGTTTTGTCCAGCGCAGCTACGCGGATGTCGCGCAGGCTGTCGAGCACCGCGCCGCCCTTGATGAGTATGCCCCGGCGCGAAGCAGCGCCAATACCGCCAAAGTAACCCAGCGGAATGGAAATAAGCAGGGCGCATGGGCAGGAAATGACCAGCAGCACCAAAGCGCGGTAAATCCACTGAGAGAAGGGGCCAAGCCCGAACAGAGGGGGCAGCACCGCCACCAGAAAAGCAATGCCCGTCACTGCGGGGGTGTACCAGCGGGCCATACGAGTGATGAAGCGCTCCGTCGGGGCCTTGCGGGCCACGGCGTTTTCCACCATTTCAAGAATACGGGCTATGGACGAATCAGCAAAAGCCGTGGTCACTTCAACCCGCAGGGCAGCGTTAAGATTGATGGTGCCAGCAAGTACACGACTGCCGGGAGCTATGCGCTGGGGCACTGATTCGCCCGTGAGCGGGGATGTGTCCACCTGCGAATCGCCTTCAAGCACGGTGCCGTCCAACGGAATTTTTTCGCCGGGGCGCACAAGAATGTGACTGCCGGGGCCAAGGGCTTCGGGTTCCACATCGCGGGTAGCGCCGTTATCCAGCATTTCGTGGGCAATGCTGGGCCGTGCGGCCAGCAGAGCCTTGACCGAACGGCGCGAGCGCCCGGCGGCGCGCTCCTGCACAAATTCACCCACGCAGTAAAACAGCATGACTCCAACGGCTTCCGGCAACTGCCCGAGGGCTATGGCAGCGATTGTTGCGCCTCCCATGAGGGTGAATTCGTTGAAAAAGTCCTTCTTCAGGATGCTTTGCGCCCCTATGCGCAGGACATCATAACCACACAATATATATGGCAGGGCGTAGAAGATGCCAATGACCAACCAGTTGGGCATGATCTCGGCAAGACGTTCATCCGCGACCATACCAATGGCGAAAAGCACGGCGGATATTGCCATAATGGCGATTTCGCGCCTTTCGTGGTCGTGCCCGTGTTCATGCTCGTGCCCATGATCATGGCAGCAGGCGCAGGCGTGATCTTGGTCGCGATCGCTCGGTTCTTCCGGCGCGCATGATGCGCAGCATACCTTCATGGGCAAGGGGCTAAGCTTGGTGGATTCCATTCAAATCTCCTGACTTTATGCGGGGCTGCCAGCGGTTTGCGCGGCATCGTCTTCTGTGTCGTCTGCCTGATCGGCTGGGACGGGAATATGCTTCTGCTTGAAGAATTCGTGGATGCTGGTGTTGTGCGAAATACCCGGCAAGGCCGCTGCATCCTGAGCAATCTGCGGGCAGTCGGCCAACTCGCGGGTTGTCAGCGCCAGAGCATCGCGCACACAGTCTGTGGGATTCTGCGGCAGGCGGTAATAAACCCAGCGACCATTCTTGATGCTCTCGATCAAACGCGCCTGCCGCAGGATAAAGAGGTGCTTGGAGGTGGTGGATGCCGCGAGCCCCAGGAGCGTTGTTATCTCGCAAACACACAGGGGCCGCAGGCGCAGGGCCATGAGTATTCGCAGGCGGTTTTCGTCGCCAAGCGCGCGAATGGCGGAAATGTAGCTGAGCATAAGTACTCCGTAGGGATGGTGGAGGTGGATGTCCTTTTCATTTCGTTGTGTGGCGAAATATAAGAAGTGGGGCTTTTGAAGTCAAGCATATTTCGCCAACTGACGAAATGATAGCCTGCACATCTATAAAGGAGGGGCAAACGATTGAGTGGCAAGTTTGTGGGGGGTGAAGTGTGCCCTTGCTGCGTGCCATGCGAAGATTGATCTAGCAGTGCGGGGAGTGTAGCGTATTGAATGGCGATGGGGCTGCGCTGGTGGATGGGTGTGGTTGTGGTAGCGTGCAAATCCCCCCTGAAATTGGCTTTTGGCGGGGGATTTGTCTGAATATTTGTACAAAAATGGTTTTTGTGTTGACACGGAGGGGGTGTTTGCTTAGAGTGCATTTCTCGCGTCACGGGATCGACACATTGAGTCGCGGTGAAATTCGCCAAGATGCAAAAAGGTGGTTGACTTGTGGTCCGAGGGGGAGCATAACCGCTCCTCGCGATTGAAGAAAACGACTTGGCTTCACGGTGAAA